>Ga0302320_10006284_pt1 | contig 26408 bp, 19 predicted proteins | sample Bog_T0_3_FD_202130 | JGI IMG/M metagenome (GOLD analysis project Ga0302320, IMG submission 202130) | Peat permafrost microbial communities from Stordalen Mire near Abisko, Sweden - Bog_T0_3 | ecosystem: Environmental > Terrestrial > Soil > Wetlands > Peat | place: Sweden: Abisko, Stordalen Mire... | reverse complement strand
GGTCGACGCCGGCGCCGTCGGGCCCCTCATGTTCCTGCGCGGCCGCTACGGGCACGGCGGACGCCTCGGCTATGACCGGGAATGGCGGGCCGACCCGAGGCTCTCCGGCGGCGGAGAATTGATCGACCAGGGAGTCCACCTGATCGACCTCGCCGCCTGGTTTTTGGGGCCCTTCACCGTGGTCGAAGGCCATGCCGCGACTTACTTCTGGGACATGAAAGTGGACGACAATGCCTTTCTCAGCCTGCGGACGGCCGCCGGCCAAACCGCCTGGCTGCAGGTCAGCTGCACGGAATGGAAGAACCTGTTCTCGCTCGAGCTCTACGGCCGGAACGGCAAGATCGCGATCGACGGGTTGGGCGGCAGCTACGGGGTGGAGCGCCTGACCTATTACCGCATGCTGCCGCAAATGGGGCCGCCGGAAACGACCGCCTGGGACTACCCCGGCCCGGACGAATCCTGGCGGATCGAGACCGAGGCCTTTCTCGACGACATCCGGCTCGCCCGCCCGCCCGTGCCCGGTTTGGCCGAGGGCATTCGCACGCTGGAAATTGTCGAAACCATCTATAAGAACAGCGGCTACCCCCGTCCATGATCATAACCCGTTCCCCTTTGCGCGTTTCCCTCGGCGGCGGTGGCACCGACCTGCCCTCCTACTATTCGGAGTTCGGCGGCTTCTTGATCGCCGCCGCCATCGACAAGTACGTCTACATCACCCAGCACCGCACCTTCCAGGAGGAGATCATCATCAAATACTCCAAGCTGGAGCGGGTGAGCAGCGTCGCCCAGATCGAGCATCCGATCGTGCGGGAAGCCCTGCTCCTCACCGGCGTGACCGACCCGCACCTCGAACTCACCTCCATGGCCGACATCCCCGGTGGCACCGGCCTGGGCTCCTCCGGCAGCTTCACGACCGCGCTGCTCAAGGCGCTTCACACCTACCGCAAGCATCCCATTTCCCCGGCCGAACTGGCGGAGCAGGCCTGCCAGATCGAAATCGACCGCCTGGGCGAGCCCATCGGCAAGCAGGACCAGTACATCGCCGCCGTCGGCGGCATCACCGCCTTCACCTTCCAGCGCGACGGCCGGGTGGAATACCGCCCCTGCCGCATTTCGGAGGAGACCCTCTTCAACCTCGAGGACAACCTCCTGCTTTTTTTCACCGGCTACTCCCGGAGCGCCTCCTCCATCCTCAAGGACCAGAACGACCGCTCGAAGCAGAACGATACGGCCATGCTCGACAATCTCCACTTCACCAAAGAGCTCGGCCGCCAGTCCCTGGTCGCCCTGGAGAGCGGCAACTTGGAGGAGTTCGCCCGCCTCATGGACGTCCACTGGCAGCGCAAGAAAGCCCGCAGCAGCGGCATGAGCAACGACCGGATCAACGAATGGTACGACCACGCCATGGCCAACGGCGCCCTGGGCGGCAAGCTGATCGGCGCCGGCGGCGGCGGCTTCCTGATGTTTTACGCCGGGGACAAACGCCGACTCCGGCACGCCCTGCGGGAAAGAGGTCTGCAAGAAGTTCGCTTCCGCTTTGATTTCGAGGGGAGCAAAGTCGTGGCGCAAAGCTGATGGCGTCCGCCCCGGCCCCCACCTCCGAACTGCTGGAGCAGGTCCGGCGCTACTATGAGGCGGCGCCGGTCACGCATCGGTGGGCTGGGCGGTGCTACCGGAGCTGGCTCGCGCACTATTACAACCTGATCATTCCGCCCGGCGCCTCGGTGCTGGAAATCGGCTGCGGCAACGGCCAACTCCTGGCCCAGCTCCGCACCCGCCGGGTCACCGGGATCGACCTTTCCGCCCGCCAAGTCGCCGCGGCCGGCCGCAACGTGCCCTCGGGCCGCTTCTACCAGCAGGCGGGCGAGACCCTCGACCTCGCGGAAACCTTCGATTATATCATAATATCGGATACGTTGAACTACGCGGCCGACGTCCAGCAGATGCTGGCCCAGGCCCAGACCGTGGCCCGGCCCGACACCCGGCTCCTCCTCAGCTTCACCTCCGCCTTGTGGCGCCCGGTCTTTGGCCTCGCCACCCTCCTGGGCGCCCGCGCCCCCTCGCCCCAGAGCAGCTGGCTCTCTCTCCCCGATGTGCACAACCTCCTCGGCCTGGCCGGCTGGCAGGTCATCCGGTCCGATCCGCGGCTGCTCTTCCCGCTGCGGCTCTTCGGGCTGGACCGCATCCTCAACCGTTGGATCGCCCCGTTTTTCGGCTGGTTCTGCCTCTGCGACTTCTGCGTGGCGCGCCCCGGCGGCCTCTCCCTTCCGGCCCGGCGCCCCACCGTTTCGATCGTCATTCCGGCGCGCAACGAGTCCGGCAACATTGCCGCGGCCGTGGCCCGGACCCCGGATCTGGGCGCCGGGACCGAACTGATCTTCGTCGAGGGCCATTCGCGCGACGACACCTGGGCGGAAATCCAGCGGGTGCAGGCCGCCCATCCCGAGCGCCCGATCAAAAGCCTCCGGCAGACGGGCCGGGGCAAGGGCGACGCAGTCCGCGCCGGCTTGGCCGCCGCCCAGGGCGAGATTCTCCTCATCCTCGACGCCGACCTGACGGTGCCGCCCGAGGAATTGCCGAAGTTCTACGAAGTGCTCGCCTCCGGCCGGGCGGAATTCGCCAACGGCGTCCGCCTCGTCTATCCAATGGAGAAGGAGGCGATGCGCTTCCTCAATCTCTGCGCCAATAAGCTCTTCAGCATCGCCTTCACCTCGCTCCTGGGGCAGCCGGTCAAAGACACGCTCTGCGGCACCAAGGCGCTGTGGAAAAAGGATTACGAGAAGATCGTGGCCAACCGCGCCTTTTTCGGGGAATTCGATCCCTTCGGCGACTTCGACCTCCTGTTCGGGGCCGACAAGCTCAACCTGCAGATCGTCGATGTCCCCATCCGCTACCGCGAACGCACCTACGGGACGAGCAACATCCGGCGCTGGCGCCATGGCTGGCTGCTGTTGCGGATGGTGGCCTTCGGCGCCCGGAAATTGAAGTTCGTTTGAAGACTCCCTTGCCCACGCCCGCATCCAGCCCGCCGCCCTCGCCGGCCCTCCCCGTCGCCATCCTGGCCGGAGGCCTCGCCACCCGGCTGCGCCCGCTGACGGTGAAAATCCCCAAGCTGCTGATCGAGGTCGCGGGCGAACCGTTCTTTTCCCACCAGATCCGGCTCCTGCGGGCCGCTGGCTTGACCCGGCTGGTCCTTTGCGTCGGCCACCTGGGCGAGGCGATCGTGGCGCGGTACGGCGACGGGCGCGACTGGGGGGTCGAAATCCAATACTGCTTCGACGGCCCGACCCTCCTCGGCACCGGCGGAGCCCTGATCCGCGCCCTCCCCCAGCTGGGCCCGAATTTTTACGTCCTTTACGGCGACAGCTATCTGCCGATCGACTACCAGGCGGTGGGCCAAGCCTTTCTAGCCGCGGGCAAGCTCGGCCTCATGACCGTCTATGAAAACCGCGGCCGGTACGACCGCAGCAATGTCTGGTTCGAGGACGGCCGGATCCGAGTCTACGACAAGCGCACCGTCCGGCCGGAAATGCTGCACATCGATTACGGTCTGGGCGTTTTCCGGGCCGAGGCCTTCGCGGGCTACGCCCGCGACGCGGTGGTGGATTTGAGCACCGTCCAGACCACTCTGGCCGCCCGGGGGGAACTCGCCGGCTACGAAATCGCCCAACGCTTTTACGAGATCGGCTCTCCGGCCGGATTGGCCGAGTTGGACCAGCTGCTGCGGGCAAAAAAAGGCTAACCGAAGCGTGACAAGCTCGGGGCCCCGAGCCACGCTTTCGGCCCCCTCCCCCGCATGTCCTATTCCGTCCAACACCTCCAAGAAACGGCCGAGATCGTGGCCAAAATCAACCCGGTCGACTGCGAGAAGTGCGTCGCCGAACTCAAAGCCGCGCGCGCGCGAGGCGGGCGCCTTTTCCTGCTCGGCGTCGGCGGCAGCGCCGCCAACGCCTCCCATGCGGTCAATGACTTCCGCAAGATCGCCGGGATCGAGGCCTACGCTCCGACCGACAATGTCTCGGAACTAACCGCCCGCACCAATGACGAGGGCTGGGCTAGCGTCTTTGTCGAGTGGCTCCGCGGCAGCCGCCTGACCAGCAAGGATCTGGTCTTCATCCTCTCCGTCGGCGGCGGCAATGTGGAGAAGAATGTTTCCCCCAACCTGGTCGCGGCCCTGCAGCTGGCCAAACAGGTCGGCGCCCGGGTCATCGGCATCGTGGGCAAGGACGGCGGCTACACCGCGAAGGTGGCCGACGCCTGCGTGATCGTGCCCACGGTCAATCCCGACTCCATCACCCCGCATTCCGAGGCCTTCCAGGCCGTGATCTGGCACCTTTTCGTCTCCCACCCGGATCTGAAGGTCAATCAGACCAAATGGGAAAGCACGCGTTGAGCGGAACGCGGCGGCCGGCCGTATTTCTCGACCGCGACGGGACCCTCAATCTCCAGGTGGTGCGGGAGGGCCGGCCCTTTCCGCCCGCCACGCTCGACGAGTTCCGGCTCTTTCCCGGGGTGCCGGAGGGCTGCCGGCAGTTGAAGGCGGCCGGCTTCGCCCTGGTCGTCGCCACCAATCAGCCCGACGTCGGGCGCGGGAGGCAACAGCGCGAGGTGGTCGAGGCGATGCACGCCCGCCTGCAATCCCTCCTGCCCGAGTTGGACCGGATCGAGGTCTGCTACGACCCCGGCCAAGGCCAGCCGTCGCGGCGGCGCAAGCCCGAGCCCGGCATGCTGGTGGACGCGGCCGCCGCCCTCGACCTCGATTTGCGCCGCTCCTGGATGGTCGGCGACCGCTGGCGCGACATCGATTGCGGCCGGCGCGCCGGTGCCCGCACCGTCTTTATCGATTTCGGCTACGCGGAAGAACTCGTCACGCCGCCCGACTTCACCGTCGCCTCCTTCGCCACTGCCGTTGCGGCCATCCTCGACGCAAAACCGTGACCCAAATACGCCTTGCCCATTGCCAGGATCGGCTCTCCCATTACCTTAAACCCCATGAAATCGCTGAACGAACTCAAAATCCAGCTCTACGCTGACGGGGCCGACAAGGCCGGCATTCTCGAGCTTTACGCCAAACCCTACATCAAGGGATTGACGACCAATCCGAGCTTGATGAAGAAGGCGGGAATCAAGGATTACGAGGCCTTCGCCAAGGACATCCTCCAGACGGTCACGGCCAAGCCGATTTCCCTCGAGGTCTTCACCGACGATTTTACGGACATGAAGCGCCAGGCACTCAAAATCTCGGCCCTGGGCAAGAACGTTTACACCAAGATTCCGATCACCAATTCGAAGGGCGAGTCGTCGCTGCCGCTCATCAAAGAGCTCGGCCGCGAAGGCGTGAAGCTCAATGTCACCGCCCTCTTCACCGAGAAACAGGTCCGGGGCGTGGCCGAAGCGCTGAATCCGGCCGTCCCCTCCGTCGTTTCGGTCTTCGCCGGGCGGATCGCCGACACTGGCGTGGATCCGATGCCGCTCATGCGCGGCTATCTCGCACTTCTCAAAGGCCAACCCAAGGCGGAACTCCTGTGGGCCAGCACCCGGGAAGTCCTCAATATCTTCCAGGCCCAGGAATGCGGCACCGCTATCATCACGGTGCCGCATGACATTCTGGCCAAGGCGGCCAAACTTCTCGGTATAGACTTGACGGAGATGTCGCTCGACACGGTGAAAACCTTCACCAAAGACGCGAGCGAAGTCGGTTATAAGCTGTAAGGGCGAACGCCGCGGCGTTCGGCGCCAGCGGGGGGGCCGGCGGTCTGAGCCGCCGCCCGCTTGCGTCTTGTAGTTTTGGCCCATTCTTGCTCCTCTTACCCTTCGATTCCAGGAGCACCACCGCAGCGTGAACATCCTCTACGTCAATTACGGCGACTTCACGACAAACAGTCTGAACCATATCACAGGCTTTGCCAACAGCTTGTGCGCTGCCGGCCATGCCTGCGTGGTGGCGGTGCCCCAGGGCAAGGAGACGATTACCGTCATCCCCCAGCCGCTCTTCATCGCCGCCGAATTCTCCGAATTGCTCGCCCGTCCCGGGATCTTTCCCGACGGCCGGCCCGCTGACCTGATTCATGCCTGGACCCCGCGGGAGCGCGTCCGCCGGTTCGTCCTCGCCTACCAGCGGACCGCCCATGCCCGGCTCATTGTCCATCTCGAGGACAACGAGGAGCACCTGCTGGCGGCCTGGCTCGGCCGGGCCGCCGCCGGCCTCGCGGAAATCTCCGAGGCGGAGTTCGGCGCGGAGGGCACCCTCGCGCTCTCCCATCCCCGGCGCCATCGCCAATTTCTGCGCTCCGCCGACGGTGTCACCGTGATCGTGGAGTCGCTGCGCCAATTCGTACCGCCGGAGGTGGCCACCGTGGTGCTGCCGCCCGGGGTCGACTTCAGCCTCTACCGCCCCAGCCCGCCGAGCACCGCCCTCCGGAGCGAACTCGGCCTGGGCGAGGGCGAGCGCGTCTTGGTCCTGACCGGCAGCAACACCTTCGCGAACGAGCCGGAAATGCGGGACCTCTACGTGGCGGTCCATCTGCTCAACCACCGCGGCCTGCCCACCCGGCTGATCCGCACCGGCCATAACACGCCGACATTTCAGGCCGGGCTTTCCGAAGCCCTGACCGCCCATGTCCTGGACCTGGGCTTTGTCGACAAGGCCAAGCTCCCCGCCCTGCTGGCGCTGGCCGACGCCTTGGTCCAGCCGGGACGGCCGGGGCCGTTCAATGATTTTCGCCTGCCGTCGAAATTGCCGGAGTACTTTGCCATGGGGCGCCCGGTGGTCCTGCCGGCGGCCAACGTCGGCCTGGAAACCCGCGACGGCGTCGACGCCCTGGTGCTAAAGACCGGCACGCCCGAAGAAATTGCCGACGCCTGCCAACGCCTCTTCCAGGATCCGGGCCTGGCCCAAAAACTCGGCCAAAACGCCCTGGCTTTCGCCCACCGTCATTTCAATCTGGCCGACAATTCCCGCCATTTGGCTGAATTCTACCGGCAAGTGCTCACGGCGGCGCCGGCCCCGGGCTCTACCGCGACCCTGACTGGCGACGAAAGCGAAATCACGCTCGGCCTGCGCCGCCTGGCCGCCCGGGCCGCCGATCCGGAGGCGGCGGCAGTGGCCGCCGATTTGGCCCCACTCGTGGCGGAGTTGGAGCACGGGTATTCCGGCGAAACGGAGAGACTGCGGCTGGAAAAAGAGGCAGAAGAATGGCGCCGGGGCAACGCCTTGTCCGTGCAGCACAGCGCCCATCTCCAAGAACAGCTGCAGCTGACCCAGAACCACGCCCGCAACCTCGAGGAAGAGCTCAAGCAAGGCCGGCAGCATGCGGCGCATCTGGAGGATAAACTTCGGCTCGGCGCCCAGCATGCCGTCAATCTTGAAGAAAAGCTCGAGCTCAGCGCCCAGCACTCCACCCATCTCGAAGAGAAGCTGAAGCTGGGCGATCAGCACGGTCAGAATCTCGGGCGCGAATTGGCCGACGCCCGCGGCCGGTTGCAGCGCCTCGAGGGCAAGTACGCCATCAGCGAGAAGCTCCTGACTTCGACCCGGCGCCAACTCGACGCCCTGGACGCGGAGTTCGACACCGAGATCACAGCAGCGCGGAAGAAGATCAGCGAGACCGACGAACTCTTGCGGCTCAGCCGGCAGCATGGGACCAATCTCGAGAATCTCCGCACCGCCCTCCAGCGCCGGATCGGGGAACTCGACGCCCAATGCGACCATCTGACCCGGACGATCGGGGCCCGGGACGATGTCATCGGCCAGCTGCGAACGGCCGAGGCCAAGCTCGCCACGCTGCAAAGAAGTTTCTCCTGGCAGGCCACCCTGCCGTTGCGGTTTCTCCGGCGGCTCCTGCTCGACCCTTGGCGCCGGCGCCCTAAGTCCGTGACGGCGAGCCCGGAAGCAACCGCCGTCACCTTTTCCCCCGCGCTTCCGGCTTCGGCCGATCCGGCCGAAGTGAATCCTGCGCCGGCGTCGTCCGCCGCCCCCGCCGACCCGCCCGCCCTGGTCCCGCCGCCCACCCCCCTGGCGATCTACCGCAGCGTCGATAATCCCCAAAGCTGGAGCCTGCCCCCGCGCAAGACCCTGCTGCGCGGCTGGTGCTTCGCCGAGGACGGCCGAAAGCTGACCGGGGTCCGCGCTGTCCTGCCCGATCGCAGCGTCGCCGGCGTCTACGGCTACAAGCGGCTGGACGTTTTCGCCTCGGTGCGGGGCAAGCCGCAGTCCGAATACTGCGGCTGGCAGATCGAGCTCGAACTGACGGCGGCGGACACCCTGCTCGACCTCGAGGTCGCCGACGACAACAGCCTCTGGCATCCGTTTTTCCACACCGCCCTGAAAATTGGCGAGGGCCTGGGCCCCCTCGACCTCACCCGCTACGAGCGCTGGATCGAGGTCTACGACCGCCAGACGGCCGAGACCTTCGCCCGCCAGGCCGAGGAGAGCGCAAACTTCGCCCGGCGGCCGGTGATTTCCGTGCTCATGCCGGTCTACAATACCGACGAGCGGTGGCTGCGCCGCGCCCTCGATTCGGTCCGGGCCCAAACCTATCCCCACTGGGAGCTCTGCATCGCCGACGACGCCTCGCCCGCTCCGCACATCCGGCCCTTCCTGGAGCAGGCCAGCCGCGAGGATCCCCGCATCAAGGTGGTGTTTCGCGAGGAAAATGGGCATATCTCCGCCGCCTCCAATTCCGCCCTGGCTCTGGCCAGCGGCGAGTACCTCGCCCTCCTCGACCACGACGACGAACTGGCCCCCCACGCCCTCTACGAAGTCGCCGCCGTCCTGAACGTCCATCCCGACGCCGACTACCTTTTTTCCGACGAAGACAAGATCGACGAGAACGGGCGGCGCCACGAGCCCTACTTCAAGCCCGACTGGCTGCCCGATCTTTTTCTCGGCCAGAATTACACCTCGCACCTCTCCGTCTACCGGGCCGAGCGGGTCCGGGGCGTGGGCGGATTCCGCCGCGGCTACGAAGGCAGCCAGGATTGGGATCTCACGCTGCGCGTGATGGACGAAACCACCCCGGACCGGATCGTCCACATCCCCAAAATCCTCTATCACTGGCGGGCCATCCCCGGCTCGACCGCCCTCCAGCTCTCGGAGAAGAACTATCCGGTCGAGGCCGCGCGCCGGGCCCTGGCCGACCATTTTCAGCGGCGCCACGAGGCGGTCGAACTCATTCCTGTCCCGGGTGACCACTGGCGGATCAAGCGTCTTTTGCCTTCCACCCCGCCGGCCGCCTCCATCGTCATCCCCACCCGCAACCGCCTGGAACTGCTCCGGCCGTGCGTCGAGAGCATCCAGGCCAAGACCACCTACCCCGACTACGAGATCATCATCGTCGACAACCAGTCCGACGATCCGGCCATCCTGGCGTGGTTTGCCGAGTTGCAGGAGTCCGACCGCGCCGCTCCGGGCCGCCGCGGCCGGGTGCGGGTCCTGCACCACGACGCGCCTTTTAACTTTTCCGCCATCTGCAACCAGGGGGTGGCCGCGGCTCAGGGCACCCTCATCGCGCTGCTGAATAATGATCTTGAGGCCATCACGCCCGACTGGCTGGAGGAAATGGTCAGCCAGGCGCTGCGACCGGAGATCGGCTGCGTCGGGGCGATGCTCTACTATCCCAACGACACGATCCAGCATGCCGGCGTCATCTTGGGCGTCGGCGGCGTCGCTGGCCACGCCTTCCGAGATTTCCCCCGCGGCACCGAAGGCCGGTTCAACCGCGCCCGCCTGGCCCAGAACTATTCCGCCGTCACCGCCGCCTGCCTGGTGGTGCGCAAGTCGGTCTACCTCCAAGTCGGAGGCTTCGACGAGGACACCCTGGCCGTGGCCTTCAACGACATCGACTTCTGCCTGAAGGTGAGTGCGGCCGGCTATCGCAACCTCTGGACGCCCTACGCCGAATTCTACCATCACGAGTCGGCCAGCCGCGGGGTGGACGACACCCCAGAGAAGGCCGCCCGCTTCCAGCTCGAGGTCGAACTCATGCTCCGGCGCTGGGGCCCGGCCCTGCAGCACGACCCGGCCTACAATCCCAATCTCACGTTGGAGCTCAATGACTTCTCCCTCGCCTCACCGCCGCGCCCCGCCCCACCGGTCGGCCGCGAAGGCCGAGCCAACGGCCAGCATTTGCGCGAACTCTGGCCCGCCAACGCCGGCACCCTCGACCGCCTCGGAACCCCTGGGACGACGAACGGGGCCGCCTAAACCATGTCGCGGCCCTTCGTCGTCTACTGTCACCTGGATATCCTCGGCCGCCATCCCAGCGGGGCGTTGAGCTGCCTGACAGGCTGGATCGTGGCGGAAGGCGGCTATGAGGTCCTCGCCCTCGGCCTCGAGCTGGCCCCCGGCACGCTCGTCCGCTGCAACTACCCTTTCTTCCGCGGCGACATGATTGCGACGATCCAGCTCGCGGGGGTCTCCGCTCTCACCGGCTTTAATGCAATCCTCCCCGACGGGCCAGCCTCGGTCCCATCGGCCCTGACCTTCGTCGCCCAGATTGCCGCCGAGGAGGGGCCGGCCCAGCCTTGGCGCTTCACCGTCCCCCTGCGCACCGGCCGCACCCACGAGGTCCGGCTCGCCGCCCCCCAGCTTCTGGCCGCCGCCCCGGCCTGGACCGCGCTCCAGCCTCCCGCGGTCAGCGCCGTCCTCGAGCGGCGCCTCTTCGACCAGATGGCGCGGTCGCGCCAGCTGACCCTGCGGCTGGACCTCATCAACAAGTGCAATCTGCGCTGCGTCATGTGCCATTATTCAGACGAGGCCTTCGCCCGCCGACCGGTGCAGCGGATCACGCCGGAACAATTCTCGAGTTGGTTCGAACCCTTGGCCCCCATCACCAAGGAAGTCGTGCTCTCCTGCGGGGACGAACCGCTCATGTCGCCCCATTTCGAGGCAATCCTGCGCGAACTCGCGGCCCGCGATCCCGAAGTCCGAATTCAATTCTGCACCAACGGCATGCTCCTGACGGAGAAACTCGCCCGCGCCATCGTGGCCGCCCGGGTCGAGTTGGTGATGTTCTCCTTCGACGGGATCACGAGTGAGAGCCTGCATCGCATCCGGGTCGGTTCGGACTATCGCCGGATCATTCGCAACATTGTCGGGCTCAAGCGGGAACGGGCCAAGAGCGGCCGGGATCGGCCGCGTCTGGTATTCAACTTCGTCATGCTCGAGAGCAACGTCCACGAAGGACCGCTCTTTGTCGCTATGGCCAAGCGCCTGGGCGGGGATGCGATCGACTTCCGCCACGTGGTCAAATTCGACCTCTACGACATCGAGGACGAAATGTTGGAGAACTATAAGCCGAAGTATAACTTCTACCGCCAGCGGATCGCCCAGGCCGCCGCGGCGGCCGGCATCGAGGTCTTCGTCCCGCCGCCGTTTGCCACCGCCGGCAGCTACGATCCGGCGGGGGATCCAGTTTGCACGCTCGACGAGTTCGAGGCGGAAATGCGGGCCTTGGGCGACGAGCCGCCGGCGGCGACGGATAGCGGATCGCCGGAAGCTCAGGCCGCCACTGAGCGCATCTATGAATCCGCCCATTTCTTCTGCGACCGGCCGTTCAATGAAGTCATGATCCGGGAGCAGCGCGACGTCTACCCCTGCCCCTGGCACCGGGACAAAATGGGGGTGCTCGACGGCTCGACCAATTTGCAGGAGATCTTTTTCGGCGAGAATTTCCGACGGGTGCGGCTGGCCATGCTCGATCCCAACGGCGCCCCCGGTTGCGCGGGCTGCCCGATCAAGTCCGGCAAGCTGCCGACCCGGAGCCTTTAAGCCGGCGGGCGCGCGGCCGGATGGGATCGGCTGGCCAAGGGCCGAGGTCGAAGCCCCGCCAGGCGCAAGCCTCGGACGACCGCCCTTCCCCAACACCATACCAGGCTGCAACCCTCGTGGCCTCAAACTCGGGGTGAATCACAACGGGTGGAGTGGGCGCGGTCTTCGCCCGCGCTAGGCCCTGACAATCGGAGCGTCCTAACCCGCTAGCCGGCCCTCCATGTAAGTCCTTTGACACTGAAGGTCATTTCGAGCGAAAAATGGAGGCTGGAATGGACGATTCGCACACTATCACACTCTGCCAAACCGGCTTTCGCCGCCTAACCCTGGCGTTGCTCTCTGCCCCGCTGATCGCGATCCGCGAACGTCCCGACCGGATCCGTCCCTAATTTTGGGCCGAAATCCCTACCCGTGCCTGCGCGCCCCCGGCTGTCCCTAAGGCAATTCGCCCTTCTCGCCGCTTTGTTCGCCTTCATCCTCGGGGCGCGCTGGGCGGTAGTCAGCCGCTTCGGCTCCGACCTCCCTTTTTGGGATCAGTGGGACGCCGAAGGGACCCGGCTCCTTTCCCCCTGGCTCGAGCATCGCTACACCTGGAATCTGCTGCTGGACCATCACAATGAGCACCGGGTGGTCCTGAGCCGGCTCCTCGCCCTCAGCCTGACTCTGGCGAACGGACAATGGGACCAGCGGCTGGAGTGCGTGGTGAATGCCGTCCTGCCCGCGATCGTGGCCCTGGGGTTCCTCATCCTGGCGATCCGGCACCTGGATAATAAGTGGTGCTGGGGCTTGGTCTTCCTCCTGATGGCATTATTCGGGCTGCCCATTGCCTGGGAGAACATTCTCCGGGGCTTCGACTCCCAGCAGTATTTCCTCATCAGCCTGTCCTTTGGCGCCATCGTCTGGCTGCCCACCGCCGAACCCGGCTCCCGGCGCTTCTGGTTGGGCACAGTCTGCGCGGTCGCAGCCTTGGGCAGCATGGCCACCGGCTTTTTCGCGAGCGTGGTGGTGGGCGGGATGCTGCTCCTGCGCTGGGCGAAAAAGGAAGCGCCCCTGCGAAAGCTCTGGCCCGCTTTGGCCCTCTGCGCCGCTGCTGCGGCGGTGGGCGATCTTACGCACGTCACGGTGCCCTATCACGCGGTCTACATCGCCCGCAGCTTCGAAGACTTCTCGCTCTCATTTCGGCATAGCCTGCAATGGCCGGGGTACGGCCCGATGTGGAGCTGGATGGCCGTTGTCGTGTGGCTGCCCTGGACCTGGCTCACGATGAAAATCCTGCGCGGACGCTCCGCCGCGACCGAGCCCTTGGGTCCCGTGCTGATGGGACTCGGCGGTTGGGTCATTTTGCAACTTCTAGCCACCGCTTACGCCCGGGGCGCTGGCGGCCCGGCGCCGGCGTCTCGCTACGAGGACACGCTCGTGTTTGGCGCCACGGTCAACGCCCTCGCCTGGGCGTGGCTCTGGCAATTCGGGGGGGTGCGGAGAATCGCCCGCGAGATTCTGGCGGTCGCCGGCATCGCCGGAGCGATCACGTGCGCCCTCGCGATCTATCAAGACTGCGTGCCCATTTTCCAGTACGGCCTGCCGAACGAGCGGTTGAACAATTTTTACTGCGAACAGAATACTCGCAACTACCTGGCGACGGGCGACGAGGCCTATCTGCGCCATGACGAAATACCCTACCCGGGAATGCCCGCCTACCTCGACCACCTCCGCGCCCCGGGCCTGATCCCGCTCCTGCCGGCCAGCGTCCGCCGGCCTCTGGCCGTGATCCCGGCGCGCAGCGATCCGACCTTTTCGGCCGATGAGAACGTTGCGCTGCAGGCGCGAACAAGTCCAACCGGCTATTCGCCCGCCACGCCGCCGCTGACCAATCGCAAAACTTGGGGCAGTTATGGCGCCCGGGGCAGCGCCGGCATCGGCGATTGGGTCAGCCAGCCGCTGCCGGGGGGCCGAGGCTGGCTGAAGTTCGAGCTGGCCGGTCAGCCAGGGGGCCGCGACGTCAGGCTGGAGCTGCGCGACGCGGCGAACGGACGAACCCTGGCGGAAGTGCGGCCCGATCGGCTCCCGGGTGACTCGTGGCGGGCCGCCTACGTCCCTGCCCCCACGCGGCCTTTCGTCATGGTGGCGCAGGATCGCGATCCCCAGCGTTGGCTCGCTTTCAGCGCCCCGGTGGAAATGGGCCCGCTGTCCCATGCGGCGTGGCGCGCGGCGAAAAACGGCCTGCTCCTGGCCGAAGTCGCAGGCCTTGGCGCCGTCTTGCTCGCCCTGGCCGAAAGCCGCCGTCAGCGTCATCCGTGAAATGAAGCGTTGCCTTCGCTTCGGCCTTTTGTCCGCCGTCACCGTGCTCCTCTGGATCACCCTGGTGGACCGGCCGCAGGCGCCGGACGGCTCCCTGGGCGCCTCCTGGGAGAGCGCCTTGGGAGTAATCCACCGGCAGCACGGCCAGTTTGGGAAGGAGGTCATTTTTACCGCGGGCCCGTGGGGCTTCCTGACCTCGGACTACGTCGTGCCCGAAATCCTCGGCGAAAAAATCGCCTGGGAGCGCGTCGGCAAATTTCTGCTCGCTCTCGGCCTGGTTCTCCTCAGCGGCGCCATCGCCGGGCCTGCGCGCTGGCTGTTTCTCGCGGCCATTCCCCTCGTGCGAGGGTGGTATCCCGACGTGCCCCTCGACCTTTTCTTGGTACTGGCGGTCTTGGTTTGGGTTCTGCCCGAACGGGTCGCCCCCCCTCGCCGCCTCCTGGCGATTCTCGCCCTGGCCTTTCTCGCCCAGATCAAATTCACCTACTGCCTGCTCGCAGCCGCCGGAATCGCGGTGGCCGCGGTGGCCGAACTCCTGCGCGGACGCGGACGAGGCGCCAGCGCAATCGCGGGCGGTTTCCTGTTGGCTTTCCTCCTCTTTTGGCTGGCGGCGGGCCAGAATCCCGTGCGGCTCTACGATTACTTCCGCTACAGCCTCGAGATCAGCCGGGGCTACGCTTTAGCCATGGGGATTGAGGAAACCCATCCCGTGCTGCTTGCCGCCCTGGCGGTCCTGGCCTTGAACGTGGCTTTTCTGCGGCAGCTCTGGCGCAACCGGCCGCCGACGAGTTTGGCGCGCAGCGCCGCTGTCTTCCTCGCCGTCGCCGGGTACCTCATCTGGCGGCATGGCTTTATCCGGGCCGACACCCACGTGCATGTGTTTTTTGCCCTGAATCTCCTTCTCGCCCTCGCCCTCCCCGGCCTCTTCGGCTTGCCCCGCAGCGGTTGGCTTTATCTCAACGTCGCCCTTTGCGCGCTCGGCGGCTGGCTGGCCGATCCCGGCCTGGTTCGGAGCATAACCGGCCGCGCTTTGGACCGGCACGCCTTCGCGGCCCAAGCTGGCGTCCTCTTCCATCCCGCTGCGCTCCGGGTCGACTTCGCCGCGGCTTGGGATCGCAACGCGTCAGCCCAAGCCATGCCGGAGGTGCAAGCAGCGGTGGGAACGCACTCGATCGATCTGATCAATTTCGAACAAGGTGTTCTTTGGTTGAACGGCCTCCAACCGCGTCTGCGGCCCGTCTTTCAAAGTTACTCGGCCTACACCCCACCCCTCATGGCGAAGAACTTGCGTTTCTTCCAATCGGGGCGCGCCCCCGAATTTGTTCTCCTACGGCTCAACTCGATCGACTACCGGCTACCGGCCGAAGACGACGCGCTGGTCCTGGCGGAACTGCCGCGCCGCTACGACTTCGTCCTGCAATCCGACCACGGCCTGCTCCTGCGCCGGCGGCCACTCCAGCCCTCCGTCCGCGATTTCCGGCGTGAGCCGATTTTTTCCCAGAAGGCCAATGTGGGAGAGACGTTGTCCGTGCCGGCGGAGACCGACCATGCGCTTTGGCTTCAGGTCGAGTTCACGCTTTCCCCTTTAGTCCAGTTCCGTTCATATTGGTACCGGCCGCCCGTCCTTTGGCTGGTGATCACGGATCAAAATCAGCGGGAGACACGCTACCGCATCGTGCCATCGGTGGCGGCGGAAGGTTTCCTCCTTCAGCCCTTACTCGAGGACACCTCCGACTACGCCAAGTTTATCCAGGGCATCGGTTGGAAATGGGCCAAGACGCTCCGCTTTGAGGCGGAGCGCGGCGAAGAGCGATACTGGAGGACCGGCTTTGTTCGGTTTTCCCGCATCCCCGAGCTGCCGGTCACCGTCGCCAATCCCATGGCGGAGTATGTCGAGGCCGGCATCACCAATCTGATCCCCCAGTCGGTCCATTCCGAGGTGGGAACCTCCCTGACCGGGCGAGGAGCGGACAGCGAACTGCTCGTTCATGCCCCGGGCCGGGTCGAATTTGCGCCGCCGCCTGAGCTCCGGCGGTTGCGCGGGTCGTTCGGAATCAAACCGGGGGCCTATACCGGCGAGGGTCGCACTGACGGCGCCGAGTTTGTCATTCAAGCCACACTCAAATCCGGCCGGGTTCAAGAACTGTGGCGGCGCTGGCTTCGGCCCGTCACTCTCGCCTCCGATCGGGGCCGGCAGTCGTTCGCCCTAGCGCTGCCTGCCGGCACGACTCGACTGACCCTCCTGACCTTGCCCGGCCCACAGGGCGACAGCCAGTGGGACTGGACTTATTGGTGCGCCCTTGAATTCTCGCCCTAACCCCCGGCGCTGCTCTCGCCCTGACCTCTTCCGTATGAAATTCTTTTTCCGGCCCCGCGCTCTCGCCTGCGCTCTGACTTTGGCCCTGGCCGGCGCGCTGCCGTTTCTCTCTACCGTCCTTGCCGGGCAGAATTTCTTCTTCTTTGACGTTACGCTTTCCGCCAATGTCGCGGCCGGCGCCCAAGTCTTTTACGACTCGGGCCAGGGATTCAACGAGAGCGAATCCGTTTACCTGCCGCTGCACAATCATGGCACCCCGGCCCGCTATCGCTTCGCGTTGCCCACCGGGTTTTTGCGCTCTCTGCGCTTCGATCCGATCGACCAACCCGGCAGCGCGATCTTTACCGACGCCAGGATCGTCGACCGGTATGGCAATGTCATCCGCCGTTTCGCCCCGGCGGACTTTCGGGCGGCCAATCAGATCGCCAGCGCCGTCATCACTGCCCGCGGTTTGGAGATGCGGACAGTGCCCGAAGGAAATGATCCTTTTTTCCTGATCCGTTCCGGACCCTTCACTCTGGCCCCGAACATCAGGACTTGGTTTCAAGCCACCACCCTGCCCTTCGCCGCGATCTTCCTCGCCGTCCTCGGCCTTGCTGCCCTGCCTTGGCCGCGACTGGGCCAGCTCTGGCTCTGGGCCTGCGCGCACCCCGGCCGCTCCATCGCCGCCCTGTCCGCGCTCACGGTCGCCCTCGCCTGCCATCCGGTTGTTTTCTGGGGTAAGAGCTTCGTTTCCCCGAACAACGGCGTCCTGCTGCTCCACGATCAGTATCCGACCATGGACCTGGCGGGCGAGAGCGATATCGAGTTGCCACAACTTTCCGACATCGGAGCCATGATGTGGTGGCACCTCTACTGCCCCATTATCACCCGCGACGCCCTGTTCCGGGATCATGAGCTTCCGCTGTGGAATCGCTACACCATGGGGGGATTGCCCTTCCTCGGACAAGGCCAGGCCATGGTCGGAGATCCCCTGGAGTTCCTGCCTATCCTGGCGCGCAGCGCCGCCTGGTCGTGGGATTTGAAGTTTCTCCTCGCCCGTTGGCTACTCTGTTGCGGCCTCGGTTTCACGGTCTTTGCCCTAACCGGCGAACTGGCCGGGAGCCTGCTCGTCTCCGCCGCGGCCGGCTTTATTTCGTTCTTCGTCTTTCGACTGAATCACGCGGCCAATTTCAGCCTCTGCTATTCGCCCTGGATTCTTTTCGCCTGGACCCGCCTGCTCGGGGCCGCGAGCCGCCGCCAGCTCGCCCGCGCCTGCCTCCTGCTGCTACTCGCCAACTTTGCAGAGATGAACAGCGGCACCGTCAAAGAGGCATATATGCTGATGGCCTGCCTGAACCTCGGCGGCTTCCTCCTGCTGGTATTCGATGCCCAGGCGGTCCGGCAGCGTTTGACCAAATTGGGCTGGGCCGTCGGCACCGGCCTGACCTTTCTGCTCGTCACCGCGCCATGGTGGCGGGTCTTTCTCGCCGCGCTGAAGCAGTCCTGGACCGCTTACGATACTTCCGCCGTCTCGCAAATTTCTCCGACCTTCTTGCTCGGGCTCTTTGACGATCTCTTTCCCAGCCAGTTGCTGCCGGAGGAGAGAGTGTACATGCCGTCGCTGAACTTTCTCTTTCTGCTGGGCGTCCTCTGGGCGGCGGTGGCCTGGCGCGACCTTGCCAAGCGGCGCGGCTTCATTCCGCTCGTACTGGCGCTGCTGGTACCGGCGGGTCTCGTCTACGGTGGAATTCCCGCCGCTGTGGTCGCCCGGATTCCCTTCGTCGCGAATATCAATTCGATCGACAACACGTTTTCCTGCCCGCTGATCATCCTCGCCGCGGTCCTGGCCGGCTACGGTTTCTCCGCCCTGTTGAAATCCCTCAGCCAACCTTCGTGGCGGACAAAATATTCCTGCGTGGTCCAGCTCCTAGTCGCCCTCGGCGTCGTCTTCTTTGTGGCCAATCCGACTCCGACCTTGAGTAGTTTCTTCGTCGGCTACGCCTTATGCCTCGGCCTGGCCTTTCTCTTCCTGCCGATTGGCCTCCGCGTGGCTGAAACCAAGCACGACCGCGCCCTCGGCCTAGCCATCCTTCTGATCGGCTCCTTCCTCCTCGTCTGGCGCAATGGGGAGTATCTGACGACGCCCTTCGATCGCTATGTATTTAATCCCAAGGAGCGCATCGAACTGCGGGCGCACTCCCCGGCCGTCGCCTTTATCGACCGACAGCTGCGCGAGCCGTCGCGGCCCATCGGCTTCGGACTCAATCTTTTTGCGGGCTACAACGAGATGCTCGGCTGGGAGAGCATCCTCGGTGTCGATCCGCTGCGAAACCGCGATTACGACGAATTGGCGGCGGCTCTGGGCGTACGGCGCGTCCGCCAAGCCGACCAGCCCACCCCGCCCGAGCAAACCGCCAACTATGTCAACGGCCTGGATTTGCTGAACGTGCGCTATTACTTGGCGGCACCCGAGCCTCACCCGCCCGCCTTGGCCCGCCTCCGGTTTCTCCGGGAGCTCGATTTTAGCATTTACGAAAGCCCGTCGGCTTGGCCGCGGGCATTCTTCACCGACCGGATTTGGCCTTACAGGTCGGTAGAGCAATTGGCCGCCCAGGTGAAAGCGGGCGACCGACGGCCCTTTGCCGCCGTGCAGACCGGCGGCGACCCGCTGCCCTTTGCCGCCGGTCGGTTTTCCTCAGAGCTGGCCTCGCGGCAGATTGTCCCCGCCCGGGACTATCGCTTAACGACCAATACCACCTCCTTCCAGGTCGAAGCCCCGGCCCCAGGGGTTGTCGTCCTGTCCGAGAATTACTATCCCGACGATTTCCGGGTCACGGTCAACGGGCGCCCCACCCGTTATTTCCGGGTCAACCACGCCTTCAAAGGCATCTATATCGAAAAGGCCGGGTGCTATCAGATCAAATTCGACTATTGGCCGCGCAGCCTCACCTCCTCCCTGCAATTGGGCGGCGTCGGGCTCCTCGGTATTTTCGGCCTGGGGCTCCTGGCCGTGCGGCGGGAGCGCAGCACGCCCAGCCCAAACCGGAAAGATTAGGCCGAAAGCCGGGCGGTCGCCACCACCTGCCAGCCAAAGGGCGAATCCGTCAAATTTAGGCGGAAGAGCCGGCGAAATACCGTCATCGCTCCGGCCGCGAGGCGCGCCGCCAAGCCCGTCGGCTCGCCAGCGAGATCGCCCGCCAGCTGGCCCCCGCGCAGGATCACCAGCAGGCGATAAAAATTGAAAAACGGAAACCCGCTCAAATAGACCCGCTCGACGGCAAAACCCGCCGCTTCGAGCGTCCGACCGATCGATGCGCGGGTGAAATGCTGGCGATGGCCAATCGTCCGGTCAAAAGCGGACATCGGTCCCCCGGGCACGGTGACCACGAGCCGCGCCCCTTTCGCGAGATAAACCCGCGCCCGCCGCAGGAACTCCACCGGATCGTCCACATGCTCCAGCACCTCCGAACAGGCCGCATCCGTGGCCCAGCCGTTCCAGGCCGCGAGTTCCGCCGGCGGCTGAAACAGGTCGGCGACAATAAACTTGGCCGCCGGCACCTTGATCCGAGAGATTTCCACACCACTGGCGCTCAATTCCATCCCCAGAAATTCCGCCTCCGGAAACACCCGGTGCAGCCGCACCATGAGGTCGCCCTGACCGCTGCCGATATCCAAAATTCGTGCGCCCGCGCTACCGCCGCCGATTCTTTGCTCGAGAAATCGCGTGATGAGCGCATGACGCATCTGCTGCGCCGGATTCCGCTTGGCCGCGGCCGCATAGCGATTCCAATGGCGGTCCCAATCATCGCGTTCGAGCATGGCGGCGAAAGCTCAAGGCAATTTGATGACCAGGGTCTGTCCCGTCGGCAAATAAACCGGCCGTTCGCGTCGGGTGGCGAAGGCGCGGTCGACCGCCTCACGCGAGCGGGCACAGCTGGGAAAGCCGTAGTCGTCGAAGATCAAGATCCCGCCCGGAACCAGCCGGGGATAGACGAATTCGATGCAGTCGAGGACGCTTTGATAAAGATCGACATCGACATGGGCGAAGGCGAGCCGCGGCAGTCCCAAACCCCGAAAGCTGTCCGGGATAAAGCCCGCATGGATTGCGACCCGCGCATCGGCGGTCGCCATCAGGGCCTGGACCGCCGCTTCGGAGGTCCGGCTAAAATCGCCCTTGCCGAAAGCCTCGCCCGCCGACGTTTCCGGCATGCCGGCAAAGCTATCGAAGAGATGGATCGTCCTCGGGTCATGGGCCTCGGCGAGGATTTCGGCGGCCAGAAGGGCGGTCCCGCCCCGAAAAACGCCAAATTCCGCAAAATCGCCGGTCAAGGCCAGGGCGTGACGCATGAAGCTGAGCAGGATCCAGCAGCGGTCCGGACTGACAAGAGTGTGAGGCCGGATCGGACCATAATACCGCAGGAAATCGGCCGAGCCCTCCCAGGGGGAATAAAGCGGGCGATAGAGATCGAGCTCCGGCGTCGGACTGCCCTTGCCCGCCAGGCGGGTGCGCCAACGGAAATAGCCGAGCGAGACGAGAATCTTCTTCAACGGATCAGCCGGCGGCTTCAATTCGAGCGGTAGCCAGGAACGAAGCAGGCGAAAAAGATTCATGGGGACGGGTGCGGCAATGGGTCACTTGACCGCGACGCCAAAGAGATTGAGCCCGAATTTGTGGTAGGAAAGGCGGATGCCACTCGGGCGGAATCCGGCGCGGACCAGCAAGGGCCACAAATCCCGCTTGTCGTAATACATCTTATGATCGTCCATCTCCACCTTCGGACTGAGGCCGAAGCGGAAGGCCGAGAGCTCCAGAAAGAACTGGCCGCGCCAGGTCGGGACATTGATCAGTAGGATACCGCCGGGCCGCAGGAGCCGGTTCACTGCCTCCAAAGCCACGAGAGGTTCCCGGAGGTGCTCCAGGACGGAGATCAGAAGGACGGCGTCGTACTGCTCACCGGCCAACCGAGGCAACGTTTCCTCGATCGGCCCCTCATGAAAGGAAAATCCTTCGACAGCCCGCAACTCGGGAGCGATCCGGAAGTCAACGCCGGTGCCGTGCTGGATACGACCTTTCAGCCCAACCAACTGGCTCGCGCGATAGCCACAACCGAGCTCAAGCACCTGCAGGTCCCGGCGGGCCGGCAACTGGCGGCGGATGGCGCGCCGGGACAGCCAGACCCCCCAGCGGTCCACCCAGGACGTCCCGTGCTGGCCAAAAGACTCGACGGAGCGGTCGCTCATGATTCCGGCCTCGCCACGACGCGCTGCGACATCTCGAGCAAGAGCGTGAAACAGAAGGTCTGAAACCCCAGAATGATGAGGAGCAGCCCGAGAATGCTGGGATAGGAAATGGCCGTGAGCCTCAGGCCTTGCTGAATGTAGCGGCTGACCAGCATCGCCTCGAGCAGAACCCCAATCGCCCCGCAGACGCCCGCAACCACCATCCCGCGATTATAGGTGAGAACCCTTTGCACCGTGCCGGATATCCCCGGTCGCAAGCCATGCATGATCCGGGCCAGCAGCCCGATTTGGGCGCAGCTGTAGCCCAAGGTTGCGCAGGTCACACCCAGCAGCATCCAGTTGAGATTGAAGCCAATTCCCCCGAAAACGATGGGACCAAAGGCCAGCGAGAGACTGAGCAGGAGCCCGGCCGCCAGGAACACAGCCCCCGGAACCAGAAGAAAGGTGTCGGGCGAATAAACCAGCATGACCTTGAGATTGAGCCAGCCGGCAATCCAGGGCGACAGCCAGCCCATGCGGCGATGATGGCTCAGCCTCCCCTCGCGGTCCTTGTAGAACTTGACCGGCACTTCGGTCGTGCGCAGCCCAAGCCGGGCGGCTTTTAGGACCATTTCCGAGGCATATTCCCAGGATTGGGATTTAAGATTGATCCGGAGGAGGGCCGCGTGCGTCAGGCCCCGCATTCCGCAATGAATATCGGTATAGCGGCTGCGATAGATCGCGTTGAGCAGCCAGGTGGTCAGCGGCGTGCCGAAATAGCGGTGCAAGCGCGGCATGGCGCCGGCCTCGATGTTTCCAGCGAAGCGGCTCCCCATCACAAACTCCGCACCGCTTTGAAAGCCCGCGACGAAGGCGCCGACTTCGCGAAAATCATAGGTAAGGTCGGCGTCGCCCATCACCACCCATTGGCCGCGAATGTAGGGAATGGCGTCGATGTAGGCGCGGCCCAAGCCCCGCTTCGGTACGCGGAGGACCTCGGCGCCCCCCGCGAGCGCGATCTGGGGCGTGGCATCGGTCGAACTGTCGACGAGCAAGATCTGGCCGGTCACACCGGCGCGCCGCAGCCCCTCCTGGCACCAGGCGACGAACTCTCCGACGGTGACGGCCTCATTCAGCGCCGGCACCACGATGCTAAGCTCCACCGCCTGCGGGCGGAAGTTAGCCGGCAGCAGATGCTCAATGCGCGTCGGGGCCGGAAGGGAAACTTCAGCCATGGATGATCTCTTCCCGCATCGACGCCATGGCGTCACGCACCGCCTCGGACGACGTGCGGCGGCAGGTCCACCCCAGCGACTTGATCTTAGCACAGTCGAAACGGACGATGGGGACATCGCCCTTCCATCCGCGATCACCCCCGGTAAACTCATAGCTGACGCTGGCGGCCGCGAGCTCGCTGACCTGCACGGCCAAATCGGCGATTTGCCGGACGGTGATGTAGTCGTCCGTCGCCACATTGAAGACATCGTAGCCGCCCTGGGCACGCTCCCCGGCGAGAAAGACCGCTGCCAAGATGTCGTCGACATGGATGTAGCTCTTGCTCTGGAGCCCGTCGCCCAGGATGCGCAGGCGGGCGGGATCGGACCGGAGGCGGCGCACAAAATCGTAGCCCACCCCATGCGTCTGCTGGGGCCCGACGACATTGGCGAAGCGGAAGGCCCGGGCCGTCAGGCCGAACATATGGCAGTAGGCGCAAATCAGCGCTTCGCAGGCCAGTTTGCTGGCGCCATAGGTCGAGATGGGGAGGCAGGGGCCGTAATTTTCGGCGAAGGCCACCGCCGGGTTTTCCCCATAGATGCCACTGCCTGACATGTAGAACAGCCGCGCCACCCGATTGACCCGCATGGCCTCGATGACGTTCTGGGCCAGGTAGGTGCCCTCCCAAAAGTCGATGTCAGGTTGGGTGACCGCCTTGGCGATGTCCGGATTGGCCGCGAGGTGGAACACCGTGTCGCAGCCGGCCATGGCGGCGGTCAGAGTGGCCAGCGTCTTGATATCCCCTTCCACGACCGCGAAGCGGGGATCGGAGGCGATCGTCTGCAAATGCCCGCGCGTGCCGGAGCTAAAATTGTCGTAGACCGTGACTCTTTCCACTCCCGGCCGGGCGAGGAGACGGCGGACGAGGTGGCTGCCGATGAAGCCGGCGCCGCCGCTGACGAGAATGTTGCGCATGCTGGGGCTGGTATCGTATGAAATGCTTGAGTGGTATTCGCTTATGTCGAGACTACCAAGCAATCGAGCTAAAGCACGCCCAACCTCCCTTCCTCGACACGAGTTGTCACGCAAAAATGAGCGATGCCCCCCGCAAGCTCTCAGTCATCGTGCCGGTCTACAATGAGATCGCGACGGTGCGCGCCGCCCTCGACGCGATTTTGGGCAAGGCCATCTCCGGCTGGGAGCTCGAGATTATCATCGTCGAGAGCAATTCGGATGATGGCAGCCGGGCGGCGGTATTGGAGCGCTCCGACCACCCTCGGGTCAAACTGATCCTAGAGGAGCGCCCGCAAGGCAAAGGCCATGCGGTGCGCGCCGGCCTTGCCCAAGCCACCGGCGAAGTCATCTTGATCCAGGACGCGGATCTGGAGTACGAAGTCGCCGACTACGACATCCTCCTCGCTCCGATCGCCGCCGGCCGCCAGACCTTCGTCTTGGGCTCCCGTCACGGCCAGGGCGGCCTGGCCATGCGCAAGTTTGCCCGTCAGCCCGTCCGCGCCTTCGTGCTCAACTCCGGCCATTGGGGCTTCACCATCTTGCTCAATGCTACCCTCGGCATCTGGCTGCGAGATCCGTTCACCATGTACAAGGTCTTCCGGCGCGACTGCCTGAACGGCCTCACCCTGGAGTGCAACCGCTTTGACTTCGATTGGGAGCTGCTGATTAAATTGGTGCGCTCGGGCCACCGCCCGATCGAGATTCCGATCAACTATCGGTCGCGGTCCTTTCAGGAAGGCAAAAAGGTCCGGATGTTCCGCGATCCGCTCACGTGGTTGCGGGCATTGATTAAATTCCGCTTCTGTAGGCTCTAGTTTCAAAAGAAGATAAGCGGCCGGCCCGAGCGACAAAACAGGCCCCCGCTAATCCCAAAGCCAGCCCGACAGCGAGCACCAGCCTACCTTGTCGGGCGATCTGCCAACTCCAGTAGGACAGCGCCGACAATTCGACCGGATCACTAAAGGCAAACCATCGGGAGGAGCCAAAAGTCCGCGCCACCACGATAAAGCTTACCTTCGGGCGACGCACGTAGGCGGCGCGCCAGGTATCGCCCGGTAGCTTGGAGGGCCTGATGTCCGCCAAAATCGATCCCGTTTCCGCCGAAACGAGGGACAGGGAGAGCCCGGGCTGCCCCAAAAAACCGGCCGTCTCAAACTTCAAATATCCACCGGGGGACGGTGGCAGCGAAGCGCTCTGCCAGAACGCGTTTTCTTCGGCAGTGTCTTTTGCCTTCCGCAGCGATCCGCGGACCTGGCGAAAGGCCAGCGGCGGGGTGGAACTGCTCAGCCCGTTAGGAGCGAAGCCAAAGCTTCCCGCCGCCGTCTGGAGAGACAACGGCGCCCTCACACTGGCCGGCATGATCTGGCGAATGGGCGCCGGATCGATCAGATCGGCGAGCACTGTGCCAGAAAACAAAGGGATCTGCGTCAGGGGCTGTTTGTCGATATGACTGCGCTTCCCGGTGAGGATGTAGGCCTGGACGTTGCGCTCATAATCGATGCTCCAGCCTTTCTTTTGCGGCAGTGAAACCGCATAGGTTAATTCCACCGAAACGATCACATTTGCCGCCACAATTACAACCCAGAGGGCCGCCCAAGTCGGGTAAATCCAACCGGTCGAACGGCCCGCTTGTTTCGCCAAGCCGAAAAATGAGAAGAGCAACCCCAGCGAAAGGATATCGTAATAGCGGGTGGCGGGGAACAGCGAAGAACTCGCTCGGGTATAGGCGACGGCAACAACTTGCAGTAGCACCCACAGCCCTCCGGCAACGATAAACGATGCAGCCGCATCCCGGCGAGATGATCGGGATTTTAACCAGCCTACGACAAACACGAACCAGGGAAGCCAAAGGACGACCGCCAGCCAGGGCCATTCCGGCCGGGGCCAGGCCAAACAGTGAATCAAGCATAACCAAAACGCCTTGATGGAGTGGGCCCACAGTACCTTCTGCCAAGGAGCATAAGCCCGGGCCCACCATCCAAATCCCGCCAAGAATCCAGCGGTAATAAGGGTCACCCAAGACGATGCGCCACGCCAGTGGCGCCAAAGCTGCCAGCCGGTGATCAGCAGGACCGGCAAAGCGAAGAAAAATCCCGACCCCATGCTGACCAGCGCAATCAGTCCAGCGAGGATTCCGCCCCACCAGCGCCAGGAGAGGGCTCGAGCCGTCAAAAGAAGGTACATGGCCAAAAGGGAAAAGCCGGCGAGAAAGGCAAACTGGGACTGAAAGCCCCCGACCACATTCTCCCAAGCCAGAGGCAGGGCGGATGTGAGGCCCAAGAGCACACCTGCTCCCAGACTCCAACCGAAGCGGAATTGCCTCCTTCCCCAAACAAAGAGGGCCGCAGCAATAGCTGCAGGAAGAAGGGCGTTAACCACGCATTCGGCCCGAGCATCCCACTGGCCGCTCAAAAGGACCAAGACAAAATTGAGCGCCTTCGTAGGGACGATGCGATGCTCGCTATATCCTGAAAATAGACTCTCAAGCCAACGGTGATGTTGAAACCAGGGTTGATAAACGGATTGAGCCTCGCCACCCCACTGATCCCAATAGGGCAGATCCGATCCGTACCGCTCAATCGTCCGGTATCT
>Ga0302320_10006282_pt1 | contig 26411 bp, 23 predicted proteins | sample Bog_T0_3_FD_202130 | JGI IMG/M metagenome (GOLD analysis project Ga0302320, IMG submission 202130) | Peat permafrost microbial communities from Stordalen Mire near Abisko, Sweden - Bog_T0_3 | ecosystem: Environmental > Terrestrial > Soil > Wetlands > Peat | place: Sweden: Abisko, Stordalen Mire... | reverse complement strand
GTTCCGCCTGCCGGGAGAAGTCCAGTTGGCGAAGGCTCATTCCATCAACGTACTACCCAACAATCTCCCCTGCCAGGTCAATCAAACCTGAGGTATCTACGTTATAACACAGTAGTACTAGGAAGATTCTTTTTGGCAATGGATACACAAGTGCAGGCGCTGGTGGGAATGGGTTACAGTCTGATTGCAACTCCTACCGTTGGGGGTAGACTAGTACCGTGACCGTCTGTATAGGTAACCACTCTTGCTACATGGCGCGGTCTAGTTCTGGTTGTATAGCTTAGTCATGGGCAGAGGCGTGAGGTTTCAGATCAAGCTTTCGGCTGAGGATCGCCGGCAGTTGGACGGGGTGTTGAGCGGCGGTTTGCAATCGGTGCGCACGGTCTTGCGCGCCTTGGCCTTGCGTCAGATGGATCAGGGACAGTCCACGCCTGTTGTGGGCGGGAATCTTGGTCTTTCTGCCAAGGCGGTCTGGCAAATCGGCAAGCGATATGAGCAGGAAGGGTTGGAACGGGCGTTGATCGATGCCGCACGTCCGGGCCAAGCTCCGGCCCTGGACCAACGCCAGAGCCAGCAGATTATCGCCGTGGTCTGCTCGCCGCCGCCCGAGGGGCGGGCGCGTTGGACGGTGCGGCTGCTGACCGAAGAGGTGATGAAACGCAAATTGGTTCCGCGCGTGGGCCAGGAGACCATTCGGGTGTTGCTGGAAAGCCACGACCTGAAGCCGTGGCGGGAAAAAATGTGGTGCGTGGCGAAGTTGGACCGGGAGTACATCGCCTGCATGGAGGACGTACTCAAGATCTACGAGAAGCCACTGTCAGAGCAGCAACCAGTGGTCTGCGTTGATGAGAAGCCGGTGGTGCTTGATGAGGATACACGGCTTCCGATTCCCATGCAGCCGGGACAGATTGGACGGCGCGACTATGAATACTTGTGCTGTGGAACAGCGAACGTGTTTTGCGGCATCGAGCCCAAGACGGGCGTGCATTTCACCAAGGTGACGCCCACGCGCTCGTCGCCTGAGTTCGCCGATTTCATCTTGGAGATTGCCGAGCACTACCCCGGCACCGATACCATCCATCTGGTTCTGGACAATTTGAGCACCCACTCCCGCAAAGCAGTGGTGGACCGATTCGGCGAGCAAGCGGGCGGATGGCTGTGGGCGCGCTTTACCGTGCATTACACACCCAAGCACGGAAGTTGGCTGAATCAGGCTGAGGTTGAGATCAACCTGTTCAGCCGCCAGTGTCTCGGAAAACGCCGGATCGGGGACATCGTGAAGCTGCGCCGCCAGGCCAAAGCTTGGAAGCGACGTGCCAATCGCGAGCACATCACGATCCGGTGGAAGTTCACCAGAAAACAGGCGTGACGGAAAATGAATTACTCATTTACGCGGTCACGGTACCAGCTGCCTCGAGATGGCGCTGTAATTATCCGGTAATTATCTTTGCCGCATTTCTCCATTTGGTGCTAGACTGCCGTCATCTCAGGAAATGGCGGAATGTACACCCGCTCCTGATTCATTGCGAGGTCGGTTCGTGGCTACTTTCGATTTGGACTTTAGACTCGGATATCGTTCGACCCTGCCGCGTTCTCGCTGTTGACGAGAATAGCGTTCCGCCCCCTGTCAAATATCAAAAGCATGCCTACCAACTTCCCTGCTGTCCGTGCTCGTCCGTCGATGAAGGCAGGCGGCCTCTTCCCCCAGGACAAGTTTAGGTCCAGGAGCGAGAGAGAGCCTCCCGTCGAATCTCAGCTGCGGTGCATAAGACAGGAAATGCTCATGCGCCACCAACCCCTAGGAGGATTTATGACGTTTCGCAACCTGTATGCCTCGGCTGCCGTCGCCGCCCTGGCTCTCCTCGCTCTCTCCTCGCAGCCTGCCTCTTCGCTGCCCGCCCACAATGTCTCCAACGGTGTTCAAGTCGGCGTCGACCAGGGCCGCGTCGACCCAGGAAAACAAATGAACCTCACCGTGGTCCTGAAGATGCACAACCGCGCTGCCTTCGACAGGGCAGTCGAGGAACTGTACGATCCCGCTTCGGCCACCTTCCACCAGTGGTTCACGGATAAGGACTTTGAAAGGTACGCGCCCACCGCTCAGGAGTTCGAAACCGTCAAGAATGAGTTGGTCCGGCTGGGCTTCACTGTTGTCTCTTCCGATCCGCTGCGCCTTTCGATCCGCGTGCATGGCGACGCGGCCACCGTCGAGAAGGCCTTCCAGACCGAATTGCACACCTTTACCTACAACGGAAGAACCTTCCAGGCGCACATCCGCGATGCCCAACTGCGCGGGCCAGCTGGAGACCTGATCGATTCCGTCGCTGGAATCGAACGGCATCTGTCCCTGCCCCAGTTAAGCGTGGTGCGGAATCCCAAAACCGGCCAGCCGGTGGTCAAGAAGCTGCTCGGGACTAAGCAGAATCTCACCGCTTTCGCGAACTCGCTGACCGATGCGCCGCTGACGGTCTCGGCCTCCGAATCGTACGGAACTCCGCCGTACCCCACGTCGCGGTTTATCGGCCTGCAATACTCTGCCAACGGCAAGAATGCGGCGTTTACGCCTGCCCAGTTGCAGGCGCACTACGGCCTCCCTTTCACCCAGAACGCGGTCAAGTACGACGGCACCGGCCAGACCATCGCGCTCGTCGAAGGATACGGCTATCCTACCGCTGAAGCGGATGCCAATGCGGCCGCCACGCTCTTTGGACTGCCGGCGTTGACCTCCAAGAACTTCTCGGTCATTTATCCCGAGGGCCAGCCCCAGAACCCGAATGGTGGCATCCTGACAGGCTGGAATACCGAGATCGCGCTAGACATCCAGTCGGCACACGCCATTGCGCCGGGAGCCACAATCGTAGTCGTGGCCTCGGCCGGGCAGGATGACGAGGATCAGCTCGCATCCCTCAGCTATATCATCTCCCACAAGGTCGCCACTGCCGTCTCGAACAGTTGGGAGAACGACGAGGAGATCATCACGGGCAACCTTGAGGAGACGGCCTTCAATACGGTTCTTGAAGCTGGCGCCGCGGCGGGAATCTCCTTTCAGTTCTCCAGCGGCGACGGCGGCGACGATGGGGCAGGAACGCCTGTCGGAGCTGTGGAAATTCCTGCTAATTCTCCCTATGTCACGGGGGTCGGCGGCACAAGCGTGCTCAACAACCCCTACGGCACAGGCCAGATCGTGACCGGATGGGGCAATAACATCGTCTATCTCTACTCCTATGGCGTGGCGGACCCGCTGGAAGGCTATTACTTTGGCGGCGCGGGCGGCGGCCAGAGCCAGTACTTCTCAAAACCCTCGTGGCAGAAATCGCTGTCCGGCACCTGGCGCCAGGTGCCCGATGTCTCGGCGCTGGCAGATCCCTACACCGGCTTCCCCATCATCGTGACCGAAGGGACAAGTCAATATGGCTACGTGTATGGCGGTACCAGTCTGGCCAGCCCCATCTTCACCGCCACCTGGGCCATCGCCGACCAGTACGCCGGCGAGTCTCTGGGACAAGCCGCCCCGCTCGTCGCCGCGCTCAAGTCGGGCGATATCACCGATGTCGTCCCGCCGGCCTCCTCCATCAACAAGTACGACGCCACGGGCACCATCAAAGACTCGAACGGGGTCCAGAACGACTCCGCGGCACAGATCTTCACAACCGCGATCAACGAATACGACTATCCAAACCCCCTGTCTCTGTATTCGCAAACCGCATTTCTCAGCGCCATCTACCCCGGCGCCTGGGGGTATGCCACCAACCAGTACGATGTGGCCGTCAGCTTCGGCACCGACTCGTCGCTGACCGTAACCGACGGCTGGGACAACGTAACCGGATGGGGTGAGCCCAATGGAGAGCCCTTTATTCAGGGAGTCACCGGCAAAACCACCGGCGCCGTGCTCAAAAAGTAGGAATAGTGGGCCGAAATACAAAGCGCGCCGGTGCAGATGATCCGGCGCGCTTCTTCTTTCTCTGATCCACAAACCGCAAAATCAAGCCGCTTTTACGGCACAAACACCTTGATCCGCACATGCCACTTGGTGCTCTCGCCCGGCTTCAGCGTCACCATGCCCGTGTCGATTTTTCCCCACTCCTTGCCGAACGGATCGCCAAAGTTGTACTGGTGCTCCACAGCCACAAACTGCTTCGCCACCGGCGCATACACCTGGATCGCCTTGATCTGCGGCGACAGCCCCTGAATCTTCACGCCATAGTTCGCCGCCGGATCAATCACCTCCACCGTTGCTGCTCCATCCTTCCAGTCCAGGTGGCTCCAGTTGTCGTCATAGAATTCAGTCCCCAGCGGCTTGCCGCCAGGAGCCCGCAAATCAAACCGCGTTCCCTCCACCGGCAACACCTTGCCCGTCGGGAACACGTTGTCGTATCCGTCCACCTCGGCCATCTTCGACGCCGGAATATGCAGCCTCGCCTGCGTCCGGTCGCCCGAGGGCAAATTGAAGTAAGGATGCCACGCAATCGCAATCGGCTCCGCTTCTTCGCCCACGTTCTGCGCCTCAACCGTCGCGTCCACCGCATCCGCCGTCAGCCGGATCATAAACATCAGGTCGGTCTTTGACAGCCAATGTCCGCCAAAATTCCCGGCATGGATCACGCCGGTCACTTCTTCCCCACCCTTCACATGCTCCACGGCCAACCCGTCGGTATTTGACCGCACAATCAGCCCATGCATCGCGTGCCGTTCCGCTGTGGGAAGCTTGCCAATGTTGTTGGCCGGCAGCGTCAGCTTGTGCCCCTGCCACTCCGTCGTCAGCGTCTTGCCATCTTCCGACAGCTTGCCCCGAATCCGGTTCGGGTAGGGAACCAGGAACGCCGCACCAAGCGACCACGCCTTGGCCCCAATCTCGTTGTCTTCGTGGTTCAAAATCTGTGCCGCCTCCGCCAGGGGGGGCGACGCCAGCACGTCCACTTCGCCCTTCCCGGGAAAGTTGGCCGTGATCTGCAGGACCGTCATCCCGCGCCCAGGCAGCACCGTAATGCTGGTGAACTCCGGCTGCGTCGTGCTCACCGCCTTGCGCGTCAGCTTGACCGCTTTCTGCCCGCCAATCTCGGGAAGTTCCTCTGCGTCACTGACCAGCACCAGTTGGCAGGCCACTAAAAGAAGCGGAACAAGGGAGCAAACCAATAGCTTCATCTCTGTCCATCCCTGGGAACCATCAAACTCTCCGGCATCTGCGCTCGCGCGGCCGGCTTTCGCCCCGCCGCCAGGCCTCTTCCGGAGGCATCGCCATTCTACGCCACACCACCCCCTCCAGGCATGGGTTCAAATCACTCAAGCTGCCCAAGATCGTCCGGCACATCGATATCAATCTCCCCACCGGGGAACGGAAGCAAAATCAGCTTGCACGGCGGCTCCATCAGCAGTGCGCGTGCGCCCTGATCGCCGCTGAGCCCGTGCAGTGCGGCAAACACCTGGCGCGGAAACACCGCAGGAACGCCCGTCTTTCCCGCATAGGCCGATGCCACAATCGCCAATCCTGAATCCGCAGCGAAAGCTGCAAGCAATGCCTCCAGGTGCGCGGCCGTGAGCCGCGGTTGGTCGCAAGCCAGTATCAGTGCTCCACCCACTTGCGGCACATGCTCATCAACCGCGCGCAACCCAGCCTGAATTGACGTGGCCATGCCCAGTTCCCAATCGCTGTTGACCACGACAATCGCGTTGCCGAACACCACCGCCGCGCGAATGCGTTCCTGCTCAGCGCCCAGCACGGCAATCACAGGCGCGGCCCCCGCCTCGCCAGCCAACCTCACCGCGCGTGCAAGCATGGTTTCCCCGCCATGCCGCAGCAGTTGTTTCGGCTGGCCCAGCCGACCGCTCGCCCCGGCAGCCAGAACAATGGCAGCCACCTCCGTCTTCATGCCTGGCCTTCCGCATCCTGCTGCAGCACGATCACCAACACCAATCCCACCACCGCAAACATGCGGAACGCCGTCTCCCGCCCGTTCCACACCTGCGATTGCCACATCAGAAACCACTCCCCGCCCACGCTCAGAAACGCCACCAGCCACATCATCAGTCCAAACGTCAGCGCCGCCACTCCAACCCGCTTGGCTGCGTTGAACCCATCCGCCCCAAGCCGCAGCGCAATCGCCAGTCGCGTTACACCCCACCAAAGCAGAAGCGCCGTCATAATCTCCCACGCAATGATGCCCAGGTAAAATGCAAGATGGATCGTTGGCGAGGTTACCGCGCGGCCCATCCCACGATTGCCGGCAAACGTCGTATCCATCGACAGCACATGGCGCACAAACTCATAGTTCGAATCGAAATCCGTGAGGTTGTTGAAGGCCACCAGGGAGTAGTACAGCGCAATCCCCGCCAGCAGCATCACCTTTGCAACTCGTGTGACCATGGCCCATCCTAACTTTGCCGGCCAGTGCCCCTCAACAGGAATTCAACGCCCGCCTCTGCTTTGTCGCCCGGCGCTTCTTTCTGAGCGAAAATAGAACCATGGCCGATCTGGACCGCATCCTGCCCCTCTGGCGCGAACTTGAATCCGCCTCGGCAGACTATATCCTGGCCACGGTCGTTGCGGTCGAGGGCTCCAGCTATCGCCGCCCCGGCGCCTGCATGCTGCTCGCTCCCGACGGTCGCCGTGCCGGCACCGTCAGCGGCGGATGCCTCGAAGGCGAAGTCGCACGCCGCGCCTGGTGGCTCACCGCCAAGGGCCCCATTGTCCATCGCTATTCCACTGCCGAAGAAGACGGCGAGCGCCCCTACGGCTCCGGCTGCGGAGGCATTATCTGGCTGCTGCTCGAGCGCCGCCCCACCGCCGCTCCGCTTTTGCATGCGTTCGACCAGTCCTTCCAGCGGCGCATCCCGCTCGCCGTAGCCGTCATCCTCGAAGGCGAGCACACAGGTTCTCGCGCCTTCGCTGGCCTCGACTCCTCCGCAGATTCAGGCAGCGCTCTCGCCCCGCTGCAACAACTTGCGCAATTGTCCCTCGAAGGCAAACTCTCGCTCGAAGAAAAAATTGAAGTGCAGGGAATTCAAACCCCTGCCTGGACTGACTTCCGCCCCGCCCGCCCCGGCCTGGGTATCTTCGGCGCAGGCGACGATGCCCAACCGCTGCTCCGCCTGGCAAAGGAATTGGGATGGTTTGTCACCGTGGCCGACGGCCGCTCGCACCTGGTCACGCGCGAGCGATTCCCCGTCGCCGATGAACTGCATATTCTGCCCGTGAAAGACCTGCCGCTCAATCCAGCCAACGCCCCCACACTGGCGCTGGCGAACCTCCGCCCCCACGATGCCGTCGTCCTTATGACCCACAGTTTTGAGCAGGACTCCCGCGTTCTCGCCTCAATGTTCGCCACCAGCGAACTGCCAGCCTACGTGGGCGTCCTCGGCCCCCAGCGCCGCACCCGCGAACTTCTTGCCGAAGCCGCGCAACTGCTCCACCTGCCCGCCGACCCTCTTTCATCCGGCCCGCAGATCGAGCGCTGGTTCCAGCAACTCCACGCCCCCACCGGCCTCGACCTCGGCGCAGAATCGCCAGAAACCGTAGCCCTGTCGATCCTTGCGGAGATACTCAAATCCCTCAATGCCGCCACGGCACTGCCGCTGCGCCAGGTCCGCGCCACCGAACCGGCGGAGAAAACCCGCTAACCCACCCTCAAGCCCAGCTGAAACCGCTCCGCTTCAGCGGCAGCGTGCGAATCCTCTTCCCCGTCGCCGCAAAAATTGCATTCGTCACCGCCGGCAAAATCGGCGGCAGCGTCGGCTCGCCCAGCCCCGTCGGCGAGTAGTCCGTCTTGCGCCAATACACCTCAATCTTCGGCGCCTGCCGCATCCGCATCAACGGATGATTATGAAAGTTCGACTGCTCAATCCTTCCATCCACCAGCGTGATCTCCTGGGCCATGTGGCCGAGCCCTTCCATGATCCCGCCCTGCCCCATGCTCTCCGCCGCGGCCGGGTTGATAATCTGGCTCCCCACGTCGCCCGCAGCCCACACCTGGTTCACCGTAACTTGGCTCTCTTCGTTCACGGTTACGTCGGCCACTTCGGCAAAGTAGCCCCTATGGCAGAACCACGCGGCAATGCCCATGCCGCGCCCCGGCTCCTTCCGCCGCTTGGCCCAGCCCGACTTCTCCGCCACCAACTCCAGCACGCCCTTGAACCGCTCCGGAATCAGAACGTCCTGCCCCGATGGCTCGTGATCGCCCACCGGGTCCTTTTCGCCCGCCGACCACGGAGCCAGCTTGTTGCTTAGCAGTTCCAGTTGAAACTCCAGCGGATCGCGCCCCGCGGCAAATGCCAACTCGTCCAGAAACGATTGCGCCACCCAGCAGTACGCGTTGTCGCCCGGCGCTCTCTGAGCGCCCGTGCGCAGCATCAGCGGCTGTGCCGACGTATAGATCGCATAGGCCGGCGGAAAGCCCGCAGGATAACTATCCCGCCCGATGCCGCCGCCCGAGGTCATCTGCTTGTCGTCGCCAAAGCTCACCAGGTGATGCCGCCACGCGGTCAGCTTGCCCTGCGCATCCACGCCGCCCTTCAGCCCCGCCGTCCCGCCCGGCCGGAACGGATCGTGCACAATGTCGTCTTCCCGCGACCACAACAGCTTTACCGGCGCATCCACGCGCTTCGCAATCCATGCCGCTTCCACCAGGTAGTCGTTCTGTAACCGCCGGCCAAAGCTGCCGCCCGCGCGAACCATGTGCGTGGTAATGTCGTCCGGTGCAATACCCAGTGTCCTGGCCACCAGCCCGCGCCCGTCCTCCGGCAGCGTGCTGGTCGACCACATCTCCAGCTTGCCGTCCTTCCAGTGTGCCGTGGCGCCCTGCGGCTCCAACGTCACGTGCGCAATAAACGGGTACTCGTAGGTAGCCTCCACCACCTTGGCCGCGGACTTCAGCGCCGCATCCACGTCGCCATACTTGCGCAGTGTCTTTGCCGGCGGAGCCTCCAACAACTCCGCGGCCCGCTTCCTGAAGCCCTCACTGCTCTGCGTTGCCGCCGGGCCCAAATCCCACTCCACCTTCAGCCGCCTGCGCGCCGCCTGCGCCTGCCACCACGTGTCGGCAACAATCGCAATGCCCGGCTCCATCCCCGGCTCCCATGGCGTATATGCCGCCGGCGTAATCCCGCCGTCAATCACCAGCACATGCCGCACTCCGGCCAGCTTGGCCACTTCCTCGGTATTCGCGCTCTTCACCTTCCCCGCAAACACCGGAGCCTTTTCAATCGATGCGTACAGCATCCCCGGCAACGTCACATCGATGCCGAACAGCGGTTTGCCGGTCACAATCCCGTGCGTGTCAACGCCCGCCTGCGAGTGGCCGATGATCCGGTATTCCTTCGGGTCCTTCAGCTTCACCTTATCCAGCGGCGGCGCAGGCAGCGCGGCCGCCTTCGCGGCCAGTTCTCCATAACTGGCTGAACGGCCTGAAGCCGCATGAAGCACGCGTCCGTGCGCCGTTGTGCACTCCCCCTCCGCCACGCTCCACGTCTGCGCCGCCGCGGCGATCAGCAACTGCCGTCCCGCCGCGCCCACGCGCCGCATCGGCTCCCATCCCAGCGGCGTATTGCCCGACCCGCCGGAGAATTGCCGGCCATAAATCTTCTCGTTCAGCTCCGCCTGCTGCACGCGCACGTCTTTCCAGTCCACGTCCAGCTCCTCGGCAATCAGCATGGGCAGCATGTTCCGCATGCCCTGGCCCGACTCCGAAGCCCGCGCCATGATGGTGGTTGCGCCATCCGGAGCGATGTGGATGAAGGTCTGCGGCGTAAAGTCGGGCGGCGCGCCGGGCCGCTGCGCCCGTGCAAGCGGGCTGCGATAAAGCCCCAGTGCCAGCCCCCCGCCCGCAAGGGCCGTCAACTGCAAAAACGATCTGCGATTCATCTTCATCTTCCGGCCCTCCTTTACTGGTTGCGGGCTGTCGCGCCCGCTGCTGCTGCTTCGTGAATGGCTTGCCGAATCCGCGTATACGTCCCGCAGCGGCAAATGTTCCCGCTCATCGCCGCGTCAATCTCCGCGTCGGTCGGGTGCGGCGTCTTTTCCAGCAGCGCCGTCGCCGCCAGAATCTGGCCCGCCTGGCAGTAGCCGCACTGCGGAACGTCCAGCGCCTCCCAGGCCATCTGCACCGGATGCAGTCCATCCGGCGAAAGCCCCTCGATGGTGGTGATCGCGCTTTCGCCCACCTCGCCCACTTCCGTCATGCACGAGCGCACTGCCCGCCCATCCAGCAGCACCGTGCACGCCCCGCAACGGCCAATCCCGCAGCCGTACTTGGCGCCTTTCAGATCCAATACGTCGCGCAATACCCAAAGCAGCGGCGTATCCGGCGACACATCCACCGTCATCACAGCATGGTTCACTTTCAATTTCAGTACCATTGGTTCACTCCACAATCCGAAAAAGGGGAAGAGGATTGCTGACGAGCACAAGATCAGAGTTGCAGTTTACCGCGCTCAGCTCCGCGCCCGCAACGAATATCAAACTCGCTTTAAGCTGGCACGAACTCCCCATCCCAGTTGTCATCAAGCGGGGCTCCGGATGCAAACAGATCGCTATGAATCCACCTGCTTCAGGCACTAAACTTGTGCAATATGCCGGAAATCGCCAAAGAAGATCGAGCCCCAGGACACTCCATCCGGCGCAGCCATCCCCTCCTCTGGCTCAGCGGCCTATGGGTTCTGCCCCTTCTCGCCATCTCTTTTTGGATTCTCCCCAACACAACGCTCTTCTTGATCGCCGCTGCAATTGTCGCTGCTCTTCTCGCTCCGCTCCCCGCCATCCTCTACTCCCATCGTCAGCAGGCTGGCTGGCTTGCCAACGCAGCCGACGCAACTGAACAAGTCGCGCAACTCAAGCTCCAGTTAGACACGGTCCGTTTTCGCACCACCCGCTTGCGCGAAGAGTTGCAAGCCGCTGACCGCCAGGCGCGCCTCTCCCATCAGCTCACCCTCCTCGGCCAGTTCACCGCCGGCTTCATGCACGAGTTCAACAACCCCCTCGCCATCGTCGCCGGCCGCCTTGAAGTCTTGCTCGATGAGCGCTCTCCGGACGAAGCCCTCTGCGCCGACCTCCAGCAGATGCTCAAAGAAACCAGCTACATGAGCAAGATCGCCACCACGCTCCTCCAGGCCCTGCGCCGCGAGCGCGGAGCCGAAGCCTTCGATCCATCCATCCCGCAGAAATCCCTTGAAGACGCGCTTGCCGCCTTCCGCCCCCTCGCTCAGGCGCACAAGGTCAACCTGCTCGCCGAACTCGGCGAAGCCCCCCGCGTCGATCTCCCCGAGCACGTCGTCGGTGAAGTGGTCCGCTGCCTGCTCTCCAACGCGATCGAAGTCTTGAAAGATCGCCCCAACAGCACCATCTGGGTCCGCCTCGCACCCTATCGCACCGCCGGCGCAAGAGTCGTTGCCCGCATTGAAGACAACGGCCCCGGCGTGCCTGAATCCATCCGCGAACATCTCTTTGAACCCTTCATCTCCCACAGCACCGGCCGTGAGCGCCTCGGCCTGGGCCTGTTTTTGGCGGCCAGCCTGCTCGATATGTATGATGGCCGAATCCGCTATGAAACCAGGCAAGGCGGTGGGGCCAGCTTCGTTGTCGAACTGCCCCCGGCGCGCTTTACCCGCGGCCAGCCCTACCACTGGTTCGCCGGAGGATCAGAAGCGTGAGCCGCATCCTGGTCATCGACGACGAAGCCGCCCTCGGCGAAAACATCCAGCGCATGCTGCGCCTGCCCGAAACCGCCGTGCAGGTCTTTGTCGATCCTGCCAAGGGCCTGGCCGAGTGCCTCGCCAACCCTCCTGACCTCGTCCTGCTCGACATGCGCATGCCCGGCATCTCCGGCGAAGAAGTCTTTGCCAAGGTCCATCAGGTCCACCCCGGACTCCCCATCGTCTTCCTCACCGCCTTCGGTTCCGTTGAGAGCGCCGTGCTCGCGATCCGCAACGGCGCGTTCGATTACCTCCAGAAACCCTTCAAGCGCGAAGACCTTCTGCTGGTCGTGAAGCGTGCTCTCTCCCACTCCCGCCTCGAGCGTCAGGTTGAGGAACTCAAGGGTCGCCTCGAGGCCCTTGGCGAGGCCGACGCCGCCCAGAGCCGCAGCCCGGTCATGCTTAACCAGTTGGATATGTGCCGCCGCGCCGCGGCCACTGACGCCACCGTCATGATTCTCGGCGAGAGCGGAACCGGCAAGGAAGTAACCGCCCGCTTCATCCACAACCAGAGCCGCCGCAAAGACGGCCCCTTTGTCCCCGTCGAGTGCAGCGCCATGCCCGGCTCGCTCATTGAGAGCGAGTTGTTCGGCTATGAGCGCGGGGCATTCACCGGCGCCGATCGCACCAAGAAAGGCCTCATCGAGTCGGCCGACGGCGGCACGCTCTTCCTTGACGAAATCGGCGACCTCGGCGTCGAACTGCAAACCCGCCTCTTCCGCTTTGTCGAAGAGCGCGCCCTCCGCCGCCTCGGCGGCCTCTCCACCGTCCGCGTCGACTGTCGAATCCTGTGCGCCACCAATCAGGACCTGCCCGCAAAAATCAAAGCCGGCACCTTTCGTGAAGAACTCTTCTACCGGCTGAGCGTGGTCACCGTGCGGCTGCCCTCCCTGCGCGAACGCCCTGAAGACATCCCTCATCTCGCGCGCTTCTTCCTTGAGCGTTTCTCCCGCCGCTACGGCAAGAGCCTCTCCGGTTCGCCCCAGTTCTACGAGGCCCTCTTGCATGAGCGCTGGCCCGGCAACGTCCGCCAGCTCAAAAATGTCATGGAGCGCCTCACAGCGCTCCACCCCGGCGGCGTCCTCGTTCCGGCTGACATCGCCGAAGACTGCCGCCCTCCCGCCGAGTCCATTGGCGGCCTTTCCGCGCTCCCCTGGAAAGACGCACGCGAGCAATACCTGGCCAGCTTCGAGTGCGCCTATGCCCAGGCCGTGCTGGCCCGATGCGGCGGAAACGTGAGCGCTGCGGCGCGCGAAGCGGGCGTTGACCGGAAGACCTTTTACACGCTCCTCAAGCGCGACAAGGAATTGCAGACTGGGGAATCGATTCCCCACCTCCCGCCCGAAAGTGCGGAATGATCTCCTCAATCGCGGCAAGTCAACCCTCGTAACCCCTTGAATCAAAAGAAATATGGCTTTGGCCTGCGGGATGCTTTATCAAAGCGCAGGGAGCTGCCGCACATGAGAATATGCACCGCAGGTTTCAAACTGGTTCTGTTGGCACTGGGCGTCCTCCTGCTCATGCCCCAGCCGGCACACGCTGTTCCGGCCTTCGCCCGGAAGTTTGGTGTCAAGTGTTACACCTGCCACACCGTTCCACCGGCGCTGAACAAAAACGGATACATGTTCAAGCGGCTCGGCTACCGCATGCCGCCCGATGAAATGGACGGATCCAAGCCCGCCCCCAAGGTCGCCGACCTCGACAAGGACATCAAGTTCAACCTCACCCACTCCGTCGCGCTCATCCTCCAGGCCAGCGTCACCAACGACAAGACGGTGGCTGACAAGGGCAACACAACCTCCTCCTCTCCCGTTTCCTCCTGCAACACCGACGTAGCCGGCACCCAGCAGAGCTCGTCCTGCTTCAGTTTCAACATGGATGAAGCCGCGCTCTTCCTTGCCGGAACGGTTCCTGACTCCGGCTTCTCCTACTTCGGCCATTACGAGCTCTATCAGGGCGGAAGCAACAACCTCGAGCAGGGCTTCGGCGTTTACACCCGCGGCCGCGCAAACAGCAGCTACTTCGTCAAGGCCGGCATGATCCACATGCAGGAGGGGGAAGGAACCCGTGCTGCCATGTTCTACAACCTCTTCTCGGACCCGGCCTTTACGCTGGTCAACGTTGACCCCATCAACTTCACGCTCGATCAGCACCCCGTTGGCGTCGATGTCGGCTACACCTGGGCTTCGAGTTACTTCAAGAACATCTTCGCCGTCTCCGCCAAGGTCACCAACGGCCTTAATGCCGACGGCAGCGAGATACTCGACAGTTCCACCAAGAACTCCAAGGACGTCTGGGCCGATGCCGACTACTGGTTCGGACCCGACGGCGGCGTCACCGTCATGATGTACCACGGCTCGAAAGATCAGGATCAGAACTTCTCCGCCACTAACCAGTTCACCTATCGCCCCAATTTCTCCCGTGTGGGCGTCTTCGGCAACTACCTGTTCTTCGACAAGCTCGATATCCTGGGCGGCTACATCCGCAGCCAGGACGACTGGCAGTGGACCCAGGGCGGCGCCATGTCGCACTATGTTGCCAACACCTACCGCGGTGAGGCAGACTACTACCTCAAAACCGGCACAGTCATCATGGCCAGGTACGACCGCGCGGTTGAAACCATAGCACCCAACCCGGCTATGCACACGCAGGCCTGGGGCATCGGCGCCGAGCATGCCCTTACCCCGCTTGGCAACGTTGTGCTTCGCGCAGCCTTCAACCAGGAGCACGATGGCGACCCCGTCGCCTTGGCCGGCACCACCGACAAGCTGTTCAAAGTTGATATCCGTTACATGTGGTAAGGAGAGAAACTGAAAATGCACATCGCCATTCGCACCATCGCCATCGCCGTTCTGTCCACACCCCTGTTCCTCGCAGCGCAGAGCAACGTCAATCTGCCTCAGGACAAGGGTTCTGACAAGGTCAACATCTCAAGCTATCCGGCTGAAATGCAAAAAAACTACAAGGTCTTCACTGACAAGTGCACCAAGTGCCATACCATCGCCCGCCCCATCAACACCGCCATGACCAAGGATGAGTGGGCCCGCTATGTGAAACGCATGATGCACAAGCCCAACTCCGGCATCAGCGACACCCAGGGCAAGGCCATCTACGAGTTCCTCGCCTACGACCAGGAGAATCGGAAGGACAAAAACCCCTCCGCATTCTTCAAGGCTCTCAGCGATGAGGAGATCGAAAAGCTCAAGGCGGAGCAGCACTAAGCAGTTGTCGCCGCAGGGCCTGGCTTTGCCTCCGAGGCCAGCCCCTGCGGCCAATCCCCCGGTGCACGGCGATGTTGCTCACCGGGGGCTCTTCTTGAAAAAAGCCGCTATCTGCGGGCAGCGGCTTCAGCGTAATGTATCTGCAAATTGAACAGAATCGGGGAACTCATGCGCTATCCCATCACGGTTCCTGACCAGGAATATTTCAACAAGAATATTCCCTGCCGCACTGCCTGCCCCATCCATACGGAATGCGGCCGGTACGTGCAGGCCATCGGGATCTCGCAGGATGAAGAAGCGTATCTTCTCGCCCGCGCGCCCAATCCCTTCGCTTATGTGCTGGGCCGCATCTGCGCCCATCCCTGCGAAGACAACTGCCGTCGCGGCAAGATCGACGAACCCATCGCCATCTGCGCCCTCAAAAGATATGCAACCGATCGCCACAACCTGGGCCAGGGCCACGACCCGGCACGAAAAAAGCTCCCTCCCCCGGTAAAACGCGGCAAGAAGATCGCCATTGTGGGTGCGGGCGTCTGCGGACTCACCTGTGCCCACGACCTCGCCCTGCTCGGCTACGACACTGAAGTCTTCGAGTCCGCGCCGGTGCCCGGCGGCATGCTCTACCTCGGCATTCCCCAGTTCCGGCTGCCGCGCGAAATCATCAAGATGGAAGTCGACAACATCCTCTCGATGGGCGTGAAGCTGCACACCCGCGTAACGCTGGGCCGCGACATCTCTTTCAAAGACCTGCGCTCCAAATTTGACGCGGTGCTGCTTTCTACCGGCCTCAACAAAGGCCGCGAGCTCAACATCCCCGGCGCCCACCTGTCCGGCGTCTACAACGGTATTGACTTCCTCATCAACGTCAATCTCGGCTTTGAGATCAACCTCGGCAAGCGGGTAGTCGTCGTCGGCGGCGGCAACGTGGCCATCGACGTGGCCCGTGCCGCGGTCCGCCTGGTGCAGGAGGCTGTTACCTTCCCCGAGCAGGAAGAAGATGCCAAGGGCTTGCAGCCCGCCTTTGACGCCGCCCGCATGGCCCTCCGCTCCGGCGCGCAGGAAGTGGATATGGTCAGCCTCGAGTCCCGCGCCCAGATGCCCGCATGGAAAGGCGAAGTGGACGAGGCCGAGCACGAAGGCATCGTAGTCGATAATGGCTGGGGCCCCAAAGAGATCGTCGGTGAAAACGGCGTCGTCACCGGCCTCAAAGTCCGCCGCTGCCTCACCGTCTTCGACGAGAATGGCCGATTCAACCCTGCCTTCAGCGAGGAAGAAAAAATCATTCCTTGCGATAGTGTGATCCTGGCCATCGGCCAGCAGGCCGACCTGTCGTTCCTCAGCGGCGATGAAGGAGTCCAGGTCACCCCGCGCGGAATCCTCAAGATCGACGAGAACCTCATGACCACCGCGCCCGGCGTCTTTGCCGGCGGCGACGTCGCCTTCGGACCTCGCATCCTGGTTGAGGCCGTGGCCAATGGCCACAAAGCCGCGCGTTCCATCCATGTCTTCCTTACCGGCAAGACCAAAAAGACCGTGCTCAGCCGCTTCCGCATCCTGCCCAACTGGGAGATGCCGCGCGGCTTCCTCACCACGCCCCGCCAGCAGATGCCCGTGCTCGCCGCCAACCGGCGCATCGGCATTGCTGAAGTCGAACTCGGCTTTGATGAGGAGCAGGGCCGCGCCGAGGGCCTGCGCTGCCTCAAATGCCAGGTCAACACCATCTTTGACGGCTCAAAGTGCATCCTTTGCGCCGGTTGCGTTGACGTTTGCCCTGAGAATTGCCTCCGCCTCGTCGACCTTGTGCAAGTCAGCGGCGACGACCGCTACGACGCCCTCATCCAGAAGCGTTATGGCGTGCCCGCCGCCGAACTCAAGGCCGGCCAGGCAGGCGCCATCATCAAGAACGAAGACAAGTGCATCCGCTGCGGCCTCTGCGCGGCCCGATGCCCAACCGGCTCCATCACCATGGAAGCTCTGGAACAGCAGGAACGCGAAGTCTTTGAGTAAGGGAGCAAGGGAATGAATCGCAGAGATTTCTTCAAGTTCAGTTGGGGCGCTGTCGGTGTCACTGCCCTCGTCTCGGCCGTGGGAGTGAGCCTCGCGGCTGTCATCCGCTTCCTCATGCCGAGCGTGTTTTACGAGCCCCCGCAGTCGTTCAAGATCGGCAACGCTGCCGACTTTCCCTTCGGCCCGCCCACCTTCATGGTCGACGAAAAAATCTTTGTCTTCCGCGACCGCGACAAGGGATTCGCCGTGGCCAGTGCCGTCTGCACTCACCTGGGCTGCACCGTTGCCCACTTCTCCAGCGATCAAAAATTCCATTGCCCGTGCCATGGCAGCGTCTTTGCCGCCGACGGCTCCGTGCAGCACGGTCCCGCCCCTCGCGCCCTCGACTGGTTTGAGGTCACGCAGGCACGCGACGGACAGCTCCGCGTCAACAAAGACAAGATCGTTCCTTCCAGCTACCGGTTGATGGTGTAACCATGAATCTCTTTCGCGAAATCTGGCAATCCATCGTGCGGCGCGATCCGCTGTCCACTGACAAGGGAAAGTCCGAACTCGTCTTTCTCAACGTCTGGCTGCATATCCATCCCGCCAAGGTGAAGAAAGAGAACATGAAGTTCAGGCATTCCTTCTACCTGGGTTTCATCACCTTCTTTCTCTTCCTCATCCTCGTCACCACCGGTATCGCGCTCATGTGCTACTACCGGCCCTTCCCGCCGCAGGCTTATCAGGACATGAAAGACCTCCAGTTCGTCGTCTTCATGGGCCCCTTCCTGCGCAATATGCACCGCTGGGCCGCGCACGGTATGGTGGTCTGCGTCTTCCTTCACATGTGCCGGGTCTTCTACACCGGCTCCTACAAAAAACCGCGCCAGTTCAACTGGGTCATCGGCGTCTTCCTGCTGCTGCTCACTCTGGGGCTCTCCTTCACCGGCTACCTGCTTCCCTGGGATCAGCTTGCCTACTGGGCCATCACCGTCGGCACCAACATTGGCAGCTATGCGCCGTTCATCGGCGGCCAGCTCCGCGAGCTGCTGCTCGGCGGCCACAGCGTCGGCGAAGCCGCACTGGTCCGCTTCTATGTTCTCCATGTAGCCGTTCTGCCCTCGCTCGTCATTCTGCTCACCATCGTTCACTTCTGGCGCGTCCGCAAAGACGGCGGCCTCTCGCGCCCGGTATGGAAGCTCAAGCCCTCGACAGAGCCGCTGGTCACCATCGGCGCGCCTGCCGGCACTGCCCCGCTCAATGCAAAGTCCGCATCCGCCACCAAGACCTACGGCCTGATGGAAGTCGTAACCGGCAAGCCCATCTTCGAGACCGTCACTGCCGAAGAAGAGGAAGACACCGTCTTCTCCTATCCCTACGCCTTCGTCCGCGAAGCGGTCACGCTCATGGCCACCGTCACCACCATCATGGTGATGTCGATCTTTCTCAACGCCCCGCTTGAGGAACTCGCCAACCCCGCCAAGACACCCAATCCCGCCAAGGCCCCGTGGTACTTCCTCGGCTTGCAGGAGCTGGTCTCGCACTCCGCCCTCCTCGGCGGCGTGGTGGCGCCCGCCCTCATGGTGCTGGCCCTCATCGCCATTCCTTACATCGACCGCAACCCCAGCCGCCGCCCGAGCGACCGCAAATGGGTTCTCGCGCTCTTCACATTCTTCGTCGTGGCCAACCTCGTCCTCATCGTCGTCGGAACCTTCTTCCGCGGGCCGGGTTGGGCGCTGGTTCCACCGTGGGTTCATGTTGTCGGGGGGGCTGAGTAATGGAACGCAGACTCCAGCAAATCTTCTTCGCCCTCAGCTTTCTGGCGCTGGGCTTGATTGTGGCCGCAGCCTGGCAGGCCAACACGCCATCCTGGAAGACCTATCAGCATAACTTCCTCCAGCTTGAAGCGCAGGGCGAACCCAACGCCGTCGCCAAGGCCGCCGTCCTCGCCACGCCGCCTGAGATTCATCAGGTCATGCTCACCGGCCTTCAGCGCGTCGACCGTTGCACCACCTGCCACCTCGGCGTTGAAGACCCCACCATGAAGAATGCGCCCGAGCCCTTCCGCTACCACGCCAATCTCGGGCCCCACATTCCCTCCCGCTTCGGCTGCACCATCTGCCACGGCGGCCAGGGCCTCGCCACTGACAAGGATGGCGCCCACGGCAGCGTTGCCTTCTGGCCCAACCCGCTCCTCGGCAATGACTACATTCGCGCCTCCTGCGGCCGCTGCCACAAGCAAGGCGAAGTCCCCGGCGTTCCCGAACTCACTGAGGGCCGTCACCTCTTCGAATCCCAGGGTTGCCGCGGCTGCCACAAGCTCAACGGCGTCGGCGGAAGCATCGGACCCGACCTCACCGCCGAAGGCGCAAATCATCGCGCTCCCGAGTGGCTTGAGCGCCACTTCCTCGCGCCCAACCAGGTCTCCACCGGCTCCGCCATGCCCGACTTCCACTTCACCAAGGAGCAGGCCCGCGACCTCACCTATTACATGCTCTCCCTCACCAGTGAAGAGATGGGCTCTTACTACGCCAGCGTCCGCCTCATCCCCGGACCCGCGTATGGCCGCCAGCTCTTTGTCGAGAAAAATTGCATCACCTGCCACGCCGTCGACGGCGTTGGCGCCAAAATCGGCCCTGACCTGCTCGGCGTCACCAAACGCCATTCCACTGAATGGCTCGACGAGCAGCTCATCAATCCTGAGCTGGTCTATCCCGGCAGCGCCATGCCCGAGTACGACCTTGAAACCAATGCCCGCAAGGCCCTGCTGGCCTACCTTGACACCGCCACGGCAGACGATCTCCAGTTGATCCTCTCCAGGCGAGCCCGCCCGCTCTCCGCCGACGAAGTCGCCATTGAAGCCGGCAAGCAGGACTTCGCTCGCTTTGGCTGCGTCGGCTGCCACGGCACTGAGCTCCAGGGCGGCGTCGCCAATCCCAACGCCCAGGGCGGCGAAGTCCCATCGCTGCTTCACGTCTCTGACGACTACACCAAAGATGAAGTCATCGCCATCATCCGCAACGGCAGAACCCCGCCGCTCGATAACGCCGCCGGTCCCACGCCGCCGCTCTACATGCCCTCCTGGAAGCATGTGCTCAGCGACGAAGACATCCACCGCATCGCCGACTATCTCTGGTCAAAGCAGGAGAAGAAAGCCAAGGATAGCTGGTAATCCCGTTCGATGAGGCTCGCGACCCGCGACATGACACCTGCCCCATGAAACCTCCGTGCACCCCTCTCCGCTCTGCCGCGGCAACCCTCCTTGCCGCGGCAGCTCTCATCTCCACCATGGCTGCCCAGTCTCCGCAAACGCAGCCCGCCGCCGGACTGCCCCAGGCCGTTGCCTATCCCGCTCCCACCAACCTCCCCGCTCCCACCAACCTCAAGGTCCTGCCCGCCACTATGACCGGCCAGCAGGTCAATGACCTCATGCGGCAGTGGCAAGCCGCTCTCGGCGCCCGCTGCTCCTCCTGCCACGCCAAAGACTACCGCAAGACCGATCCCGATGGCCGCCCGCTGCTCGACTTCGCCTCCGACTCCAGGCCCATCAAGGCCGTCGCCCGCTCCATGGCCAAAATGACCGATGAGATCAACACCAACTACATCGCCCGCATCGGCAGCTCTGCCGATCCAGTCACTTGCGGCACCTGCCATCGAGGTCACCTTAGCCCCGATCCATTTGTTGCGCCCGCCGATGCACCGCCTCCCACCCGTTAGATCGCAACACACCTTGCCCGATCTCTGCCCAGGTGCCCTTGTTGCTTACATGCGCTGTTATAACACAGTAGTACTAGGAGTGTGTCCGAGTAATCGGTTTGTCGTCGATATGTAGGGATTGGTTGGCGGTCGAACCCCAACATGTTGTAGTCGAACATGGCCGATTTTGAATACTCGGACACACTCCTAGCGGCCCCCACGGTGTTTGCTGGCATTCACGGCGGCGCGGGCCTCGCGGTCGGCTTCGCGGCGCTTCTCGGTTTCCCGCTTGTCCCAGTCCTGCTTGCCTTTGGCCACGGCCAGTTCGCACTTCACCCGCCCGTTGCGAAAGTAAAGCCGGATGGGGATGAGCGTATGGCCTTTGATCTGCGTCTTGGAGAGTAGCTTGCGAACCTCTTCCCGGTGCAGCAGAAGCTTGCGGGTACGGGTTTCGTCGTGGTTTGAAATGTTGCCGTGCGAATAGGGACCGATATGAACGTTGAGCAGGAAAGCCTCGCCGTCCTTGATCAGGCCGTAGGAGTCCTTGAGGTTCGCCTTGCCTTCGCGGATCGACTTGACCTCAGTCCCGCGCAGGGCCACGCCGGCCTCGAATTTCTCCAGCAGAAAGTAGTTATGGCTGGCCATGCGGTTGTGCGCGGCGTCCCGCTCCCCGCTGGCAACGGGATCGCGCGGCCGCACCGGCTTTTGCGGGCCGGTGGCCACAGGCTGCACAATCACATGGCTGGTTTGGCGGGCCATCGGGAAACCACCTCGAATCTTCATCCTAGCATTGGCGCGGCTTTTCCCCCGTGCCCACTGGGGCTTTGCTAAAATGGGGGTTCGCGGACGGAGAATTGTCGGCAACTTGTATCGGGTCGGGAATTGCATTGCAGATCGCATCAGGAATTGCGTCATGGGCTGCCAAGGCAGCTCGCAGCAGCACGCCAGGGCATCCTGGCCGCCTGAGACGCTTGGGAGTTCGATGAATATCCGCGTTGTTGTTCCGGCTGCCTCTGGTTGGCTCCTTTCCAGGGTGGTCTTCCGGATCGCGCTCTTCTCCGTTCTGGCTCTCTTTGGCTGGAGCTTTGTCTCCTCCGCCGCCGAGTCGGCCGGCACCCTCTTCAAGCGCGGCCAGGCCGCCGAGGCGCGCGAGGATTACGATACCGCCTACAACATGTATCAGCAGGCTTATGCCAAAAACCCCAAGGCGCTGGATTATCGCGCCGCCTATTACCGGGTAAAGGTTTCAGCCTCAGGGCTGCATATGACCAAAGGACGAAAACTGGCTGCTGCCGGCGATGAGCCGGGAGCGCTTGTAGAGTTCATGCGCGCCGCTGAGATCGATCCGGGCAACGATGCCGCCCTGCAGGAGATCGCCAAAGTGCGGGCCAAGAGCAACGAGACGGCCCAGCTTCCAGAAACCAGCCTCCCAGAGGAGGAAGGCAAGCAGCAAGAGATTGACTCCATGGGATCCCCGGCCTCCCTGAAGCCGGTCTCCAACGAGCCGTTGACCCTGCATATGACCGAAGACGCCAAGGTGGTTTACCAGGCGGTCGGCAAGGCAGCCGGCATCAATGTCCTCTTCGATCCCGACTTTACCTCCAAGCGCATCCAGGTCGACCTGAACAATGTCTCCCTGCTTGACGCGCTGCGCATCGTGGGCACCATGTCCAACACCTTCTGGCGCCCCGTTACCGCCAATACCGTCTTTGTGGCCCAGAATACCCGCGCCAAGCGTACCGAACTCGACGAGCAGGCCGTGGAGACCTTCTACCTGACCAACGCCTGGCAACAGAACGACCTGAACGATGTGCAGACCGCACTGCGCAACGTGCTGCCCAACGCCAAGGTCTACGGTGTGGCCAGCCAGAATGCCATTGTCATGCGCGCTACACCCGATGAGTTGCTGCTGGCGCAGAAGCTGGTCAACGATCTCGACAAGGCCCGGCCTGAAGTCGTCGTCGACATTGCTGTGCTTGAGGTGAACAAGAACTGGGAAAAGAACCTCGGTCTCTCCTGGCCCAGCAGCGTCAGCGCTTCCATTACGCCGGCCACCACCGCAGCCACCACCACCACTACCACCACCACCAGCACCACCAGCGCCTCGGCCAGTCCGACCCTCTACAACCTTGCCCATTTGCAGGCAAACGATATCTCCATGACCATCGGCGCCGCCACTGCCAATGCGCTGCTCAGTGACTCGAACACCAAGATCCTCGACAACCCCCGCATCCGCTGCACTGACTCGCAAAAGGCAACCATGAAGATCGGCGAGCGCATCCCCATCGCCACCGGCTCTTATGGTGGCGGCGGCTTGGGCGGCGTGGGTGGCGTGGGCGGACTTGGTATCGGCGTACAGACCCAGTTCCAGTACCTTGACGTGGGCATCAACATCGAGTTGACGCCCACCGTACACTTCAATCACGACGTAACCCTGAAGATCAAAATCGAGGACAGTTCAGAGAACGGCTCTTCCACCATCAGCGGCGTAACCGAGCCCATCATCGCACAAAAAACCAGCGAACAAACCATCCGCCTCCGCGAAGGCGAAGCCAGTGTTCTCAGCGGCATGGTCAACAAGACTGACATTCAAAGCTGGAGCGGACTGCCCGGACTCAGCTCGATTCCCGGAATCAAGTACCTCTTCGGCTCTAAAGACCACCAAATTCAGGAAGACGAGATTATCTTCCTGCTCATTCCCCATGTCGTGCGCTCGCAGGATCTGGAACCTGTCAATCTGCGCACCATCGACACCGGCGTAGGTCAGTCAATCGAATTGCGTCACGTTTCAAGCGGAGGATCGGACTTGGCTCCGCCGGCAGCTCCGGTACGCCCGGTCCCAGCGCCGCAATCCAGCGTCGGCACGGTGCCCGGACAATCTGCCCAGGCTGCCGCACCGGCCGCCTTGGCACAGTTGCGCAGGGCCGCGGACACCGGCAGCGATGCGGCAGCGGTAAACGCTCAGCCGCCTGTTCTGCCGCAGACCAAACCCGACCCCGGCCGGGTAACCCTGGCGCTGGGTCCGCCCACCGCTCCCGTGCCGTCCGGCTCCACCTTCAAAGTGCCCCTCACGCTCAGCGGCGGTGTTGATATTGCGGCCGTGCCCGTGCAGATCAAGTACGATCAGGCCCATCTTTCGCTGGTCAGCGTGGAGGCCGGCGACCTTCTCAGCCGGGATGGTCAGGCCGTGGCGCTGGTTCACCGCGATGACGGACCCGGACTGATCACCCTCAATGCCTCGCGTCCGCCGGGCGCCAAAGGCGTCAGCGGTGAGGGTGTGGTCTGCGTTCTCAGTTTCCAGGCCAAGGCCGCGGGCGAAACCGTCCTGACCATTACCCACCCCGGTGCGTTGAACAGTTCCCAAACCCAGGTGCCGGCCCAGGGGTCGCAGGCCAGCATAGTTGTCAAGTAGAGACGTGTGACGATGAGCCAGAGCAAACCAATCCGAATGTGCCGCAAGCAGGAGCGCGGCCTCACGCTGGTTGAGCTGATTGTGACCGTCACGATTCTCGCCATTCTGGCTTCGGCCGCGGTGCCTATAGCACGGTTCAAGATTAAGCGGGAAAAGGAGCGGGAACTCCATCGCGATCTGTGGGAGATGCGCGACGCCATCGATCACTACAAAGACGCAGCCGATCGCGGCGCCTTTCAAACCAAGGTGGATAGCCAAAACTATCCGCCCGACCTGGAGACGTTGGTCACGGGAGTTGAAGTTCAAACCAAGAAGGTGCGGTTCCTCCGCCGCATCCCGGTAGATCCCATGACCGGCAAGGCCGAATGGGGACTGCGTTCCATGGAGGACGACCCCAAGTCGGATTCCTATAGTGGCGGAAGCGTCTTTGATGTGTATTCAAAGTCCACGGGAACAGCCATGGACGGCACGAAATACTCCGAATGGTAGGGCAATAGGGGAGTTAGCCCGGAAAGCGGAGCTAGTTGAGAGTGCAGGGTTAGCAAAATGCAGCGGAGGTCGCGGAGTTAGCGGAAATCGGCAGAGTCAGCCCCGCAAACACGCGCACAGCGCGGCCAACACGAGCGAGGCGAGGCTAGCTCCGCTTGAAGGACGAGGCAACATTGATCGGCAGGCGCAAACAAAACGCAGGTTTCACGCTGGTGGAGCTGATGATCGTCATGGCCATCATCGGCGTGCTGGCCACGCTGGCTATCCCCAGTTTTGTGGGTGCCCTCAGGCAGGCCCGCGAAGCCGTGCTCAAAGAAGATTTGCACGTCCTGCGCACCGCCATCGATTCCTACACCGCGGACAAGCAGAAAGCTCCTTCGTCGCTCGACGACCTCATCCAGGACGGCTACCTGAAGTCCATCCCGGAAGATCCTATGACGCATAGCAAAGACACCTGGGTTACCGACACCAGCGATGCGCTCAGTTCTGTTGATCAGACCGACCCCGGCATCGCCGACATCCACTCCGGCTCCCAAGACACCGGTTCCGACGGTCAGGCTTACTCTGCCTGGTGAACCCGGCCTGCGCGGCATAGACCCGCGCCCCTCTTTCAACGATAATCATCACAACCCTTTCTTGGAGAGAATGCAATGTCTGATCCTGTAATTGCCCAAAAAAGCCCCTATCCAGTCGAAGTTGAAGCCGGCAAGAGCTACTTCTGGTGTTCCTGCGGCCTCAGCGCCAACCAGCCCTTCTGCGATGGCAGCCACAAAAGCGGCGACCTGCGTCCCGTGAAGTTTGAAGCCACTGAAACCAAGACCGTTTATTTCTGCGGCTGCAAGCACAGTGCCAACCCCGTCCTCTGCGACGGCAGCCACCACAAGCTCTAGCGCGTTGCTTCGCCAACTCACTGTGGGCGTCCGGCTTCCATTCTCGGCAGGCGGGCGCCCCAGACCCTTCCCTTCATTCGTTGGCAATGCGCTGGAGTCCCCATTCCTTCGCGGTTTCCTCCAACCTGCCGGATGGTCTTCATGGAGCCTGACCTTTCCAGAATCGCCGCCGTCGACCGGTTTTACTCCGGCCTGATCCCCTCCATGGAACCCAACGCAGACTTGGGCGGCAAGCTGCTTTATGCGGGCAACCTCGACGCCGCCAGCTCAGGCTTGGTCATCGCGGCCAACATTGCCGGCGCAGCGTCCCTGGCTGCCTGCACAGAGAAAACCATGCAGCGGCAAGCCATCCGCGAGGGCATGGTCGACTTCCTCGTAACCACGCTCGATGAAGCTCTGCGCATTCTCAAGAATCAGGTGCGTAAACGCGAGACCGTCGCTGTCTGTGTCGCCCAGCCTGCTGAGCAACTGGAGCGCGAGATGGTCGAAATCGGCGTTCTGCCCAACCTGCTGCCCTCAGGCCTGTCGGATGCCTCTGCGCATTCTTTGTTCATGCTCCAGGGCGCGCAGCAGGTCGTTCCCGTCGCAGTGTCCGAATCCCAGATTCTTCTTGCCTGGCGAGTGGCCGCCGAACCGGCGGTCTGGCTGCCAAAACTGGATTCCATTGCGCGCGAGTGCATCGATCCTGCCGCGGGTTCAGCCCTCCGCTGGCTCCGTCTGGCGCCGCTCTACCTGGGCCGCTCGGCGCAGAACCTCCGGCTCCTGCGTTGCGATCGGGAATCCGTCCCGCGATTCATCGAACAGGTAAGGGAACAGCTAGCGCAGGGGGAGATCGCCGTTCCGGTGGAGATCCAAACATTGAGCGGTTACCAATCCGAGACGTACCGGTTCTCGCCGAGTAGTGCAAAGGTCGCCGAATAGGCCTCTTTAGGCGTGTGTCGGGAATGGATTTCGGAGATCAATAAGCGCGTTTCGTTGATGCCCGGGCATTTCTAAAATGTTGTTCATGGGAAAGAGTTTCCGCTAAGACGATCT
>Ga0302320_10006281_pt1 | contig 26421 bp, 17 predicted proteins | sample Bog_T0_3_FD_202130 | JGI IMG/M metagenome (GOLD analysis project Ga0302320, IMG submission 202130) | Peat permafrost microbial communities from Stordalen Mire near Abisko, Sweden - Bog_T0_3 | ecosystem: Environmental > Terrestrial > Soil > Wetlands > Peat | place: Sweden: Abisko, Stordalen Mire... | reverse complement strand
GATCGAAGAGTCGGCATCGTGGTCAACGGCGTGCATCGGAATTCGGTTTCGTTCAACGAGTTCTACGGTTATAGAGGCAAGACTTACTACAGTGAGGCATAACATGAAAACCCTGTCGATACGCGCATCCGCTTTGATAGCAGCAATGGCTGCGACAGCATTTGCCCAGTCTCCTTCCAACAACAGCCTCCTCATCAGCCCTGGGGACGCATTGCACATTACCATCATGGACATGCCGGACATGGAGCAATTCCCGCGCGTGACAGATGCCGGTGACGTTCCGGTGCAGGGCATCGGCAGCGTGCGCGTCGTGAATATGTCACCTGGCGAAGCAGCAGAAGCAATTCACGATCGCTTTGTGAGCGCTCACTTTCTGAACCATCCTCAGGTGTCGGTTGTGGTTGACCAATATGCCACTCAGGAAGTGACTTTGATAGGCGAAGTCCACACTCCGGGTGCTTATCCGATTGCCACTCCACGTCAAATCCTCGACGTGGTTGCGCTGGGCGGCGGCCTGACCGACGGCGCAGACCGCGACATTCTCGTCGAAAGGCACGGGGACAAGGCCAATCCCATTCATTACAACCTGAGTAACGATGGGGAACTAGCCATCAAAGAACAGGTTCTGGTGAACCCCGGCGATACCGTCGTTGTGCCGAGAGCCGGGATCGTATACGTGCTTGGCGACGTGAACCGTCCGGGCGGGTTCTTGATGAGCAACAACGAATCGAAGATGTCTCTGCTCGAAGCGCTCTCCAACGCAGGCGGCGCGGCGAGAACTGCCAAGTTGAACCATGCGCGCGTGATTCGAAAAGCGGATCATACCGAAACGCAAATATCTCTTGGAGACATCGAGAAAGGGAAGCAGCCGGACTTTGCATTGGCGCCCGGAGATATCCTCTACGTTCCATTTAGTTACGCGAAGAACCTGGTCATCGCCAGCTCATCGGGAATTGCTTCTGCTGCCGGTACTGCGGCGGTCTATGCCTCGCATTAATATCGGCTCGATCTGGGCATTTCCTGTTTCTGTTTGTGCCCATGCCTGAAGCTCGGTTCAGCCCTCAGGCAACATGCGCATCGCCCCGCCGCTCGTCGATGAATGCGCATCCCGCCAAGTCGTTCGCGTTGCCGATGCGATCGAAGGCGAAGACGCCGCTTTTTCATCCGGGAGTCTGGAACCGGCCGGCGCCGGATTCTTCCGGCTGATGAGCACAGGCGTCAGTTACGCCCATTGAAAACCTAACCCCAGCGCCCTGCGAATGGCATACATGGCGATCCAGCTTCGCTGCCTGCGGCCCTTTGAATCAACAGGAAAACGCAGATACTCAAGGACCGTTCTTCGCGCGACCAACGATCGTTCACCATGCGTCCCCACCAACCCGGAAAACGGAGTGACACCATGAATGAAAGGCACAGGCTCACAGTTAACCTCTTGAAACTGTTCGATCTCGCTATGGTGGTCTTGGCCTTCGCGCTGACGACGTTCTCGATCGTAAAGGTAGAGGATGGACTCTCAATTGTGCGGTTTCTCTCAATGAGAACGAGGGTCGTGAATCTGATCATACTCGGTCTGGCTCTGCTGATTTGCCACCTGATGTTCCAGATCTGCGGTCTCTACAGGTCGAGAAGGCTTTCCAAACGCCGCATCGAAATCGTCGATGTTGTGAAGGCGATGACGATTAATACGGCCTGCTGCGTTGTGCTTGCTTCCATCTTCTCCATCAGGATGATCACAATTCAATTCCTGGGGATCTTCTGGATTGCGAGCATTCTTCTGCTGGCGTTGGGTCGGTTGACGATCAGGCGGCTGGCTGCCTACCTGCGCATCCATGGAAAAGACCTTCGCTATATGTTGGTTCTTGGCACCAACCCGCGCGCGGTGCAGTTTGCAACAAAACTTTTGGAAAGTCCGGAGCGAGGGTATCGACTGCTCGGCTTTGTCGATGACGATTGGCCGGGGATGATTGGGTTCAAGAGGGCGGGCTTCAGCCTGGTGAGCGATTATGCGGGACTTGCCGAGTATTTGCGGCGCAACGTCGTGGATGAAGTTGCCATCTATTTGCCTTTCGCCTCGTCTTATAAGCATTTTTCTGAAGTCGCAAGCCTATGCGAGCATCACGGAATCACGACACGATTCAATTCCGATGTTTTTGGCTTGAAGACCACCCGTTGGCGCGCGGACGAATTTGACGGCGACCAATATATCGCGACTTATACCGGCACAAACGAACTCTGGCCGCGAACTGCCAAGCGGATTCTGGATATCACGGTGTCGGGCGCCGCTCTGTTGCTGTTTTCTCCTGTGCTGTTGATTGCGGCCATGGCGATCAAGCTTACTTCACCAGGCCCGGTCTTCTTTCTGCAAGAGCGGATCGGTCTCAACAAGCGCCGCTTCAAGATATTCAAGTTCCGGACGATGGTTCCAAATGCCGAAAAGATGATGTCCTTATTAGAGAAGCAGAATGAAGCAGCGGGACCGGTTTTCAAGATGAAGAACGATCCGCGCATCACGCGCATCGGCAAGTTCCTGCGGCGCAGCAGCATCGATGAGTTGCCGCAGCTGCTCAATGTGATGAATGGCGATATGAGCCTGGTGGGCCCAAGGCCATTGCCGGTGCGGGACTATGAAGGCTTCAACGAAGACTGGCAACGGAGGCGGTTCAGTGTCAAGCCGGGCATCACCTGCCTATGGCAAGTGAATGGGCGCAGCGGCATTTCCTTCAACCAATGGATGCTTCTCGATCTCAAATACATGGATGAATGGTCACTGTGGCTCGATTGCAAGATTCTGGCCAAGACCATACCGGCTGTGCTAAGAGGCAGCGGCGCAGCCTGATACGCAATGTGGAATCACTCGCTGGAACACGTCTTCATCCACCACCGGATATGGTTTTGACCCCGCAGTCTAGTTGAACAGTCTCACGGAGACCAAAGGAATGCCAGACTCCACGCTACCCCTGATCACAGCGGTGATTCCGACACGGAGGCGAGCCGGACTTGTTCTGCGCGCCGTTCGCAGTGCGCTGGGTCAGACTTATCCCAATGTTGAAGTGGTCGTGGTCGTCGATGGTCCGGACGCGGAGACAGTGGAGACCCTTCAAGGCCTTGCTGAATCGCGGCTGCGCGTGATTGCCCTGGCCGAGAATGTGGGGGGAAGCAAAGCGAGAAACATTGGCGTTCGCGAGGCGCAAGGACGATGGATCGCGCTGCTGGACGACGACGATCAATGGATGCCCGAAAAGCTCGCAAAGCAGATGGCAACTATGGCCCACACGGATGCCCGGCATTGTTTGGTCACCTGCCGGCGGCTGGAGCGGCAGCCTGGACAGCCCGATAATCTGGCGCCGCGCCGGCTGCCGCGCGCGGGCGAGGACGTCAGCGAGTACCTATTCTATTCCGAAGACAGCAACAAGCACACCAGCGGCCCACAAACCTCGGGCTTCCTGGGAACCAGGGAACTCTTCCTGGAAGTGCCATTCAGCGAAGGGCTCAAGTGCCACCAGGACTGGGACTGGTATTTGCGCGCGATGCACAACAGGGAAACGGTCGCCGTCGCGATGGATGAACCACTTTATGTCATGTATGTGGAGCCTGCCAGGCCGCGGGTAACCGATATCGCCCGGTGGGAGCTTTCGCTGGATTGGGTTGAATCGCGCAAGCACCTTTTTACGCAGCGGGCGTTCATCTCATTTCTCATTAACGAATGCATGTTTCGCTGCGAAGAAACCAGCAATCGCGCGCGGATTTTTCGCAAACTGCTTGCACTGAGCCGGAGTAGCGGCAGGCTTCGCATGAAGGATTTGATGGCGGCCATGAAGTGGTACATGTTTCGGCCGTCGGTTCGGCTGCGACTGGTTCGCCCTTACAAGCGACTGCGGGCGAGTCTGCGCGCTGCCGCAGCCACCAGCCATGCGATGGAAGCGCCGCCAAGGGAACAGGAGGTGCAAGGTTGAATCGCAGGCGAAGAATTGCTCTTGTTGACTTGAGCACGTTTTTCACAGGGGGCCAGGCTTATTTGAAAAGCCTTGTCTCCCTCCTTTCCGGAGAGGCGGATCTCTGGCTGCTGAAACTGAGTCCCGAATTCACGGTAGATACGCACCAAACCAGCGTGCGAATTGTGGATTTGGGATTTGCGCTCAAGTGGGGAAGACCGGTGCAGATTCCTCTCTGCATGTTAGTGCTGGCCTGGCTGAAGATCAGGCGTGGCATTGACACCGTGTGGGTGAATGGCTACCCGGAGATCGCGCTGATGCCCTGGGCGCGGACGATCGGCTGCATGGCCGTCGCAACGCGCCATTTGACCCTGATTACCGACAAGCCCAAATGGCATTGGATCCGCAACGGGTGGCGCGTGCACTTTGTCTACGAACTCCTGGCGCGAACCGCGGACAAGATCGTGTGCGTCTCCGAAGCAGTTGCCGAGAGCCTGAAGAAATGTGTTCGGCCGGAGAAGCTGGTGGTGATTCAGAACTGGATTCCGGTTCTCCCCGAGCTCATGCCGCCCGCCAGCAACCGGGGCGTGCCGCTTCGGCTCCTGTTTGTGGGCAGGCTCATCCAGCTTAAGGGCGCGTCCCTGATTCTGGATGCGATGCGCGAGCTCAATGCTATCGACGGACTGCGCCGGTTGTCGCTGACAGTGGTGGGCGACGGAGAGGAACGAGATGTGCTGGAGAAGCATGCGGCAAATCTGAACGTTGAATTCATGGGCTTTCAGACCGATACGTCGTCGTTCTATCGGCAGGCAGACGTTTTCGTGAATCCATCGCTTGGCCCCGAAGGCCTCCCATTGGTATCGCTGGACGCAATGTCCTATGGGTTGCCATGCATCTTCAGCGATTTGCCGGTGCACAAAGAGATCACAGGCGATGGGAGGTCCGCGCTGCTGTTTGAAAGCGGAAACCCAGGCGATCTGAAGAGAACCATCGAAATGCTGCTTGAAGCTCCACATTTGATCAAAAAATATGGACGTTTGGCACGGGAAGCAGTGGAAGCCAACCACACCCCGGAATTCGCGCACCAGCGCTACGTGGAAGAACTCGGTTTATAACCTGGCCGAGTCCCGCTTGCTGGGCCGGAAGCGGCCAAGTCGTTGTGAGAGGCGACCAGCGAGCTTCGAGTTTCCCAACGAAAGAAATCAACCCGCAATGCGGAGTGCTTACGAATGAAGATCATTCAGCTGATCACCTGCATGGAGGCAGGTGGAGTACAGCGAGTCGCCTACCTGTTGAAAGGCGAGCTTGAAAATCGAGGATACGATTCCACAATCTGGTTTCTCTACACAAAGCGTCCTGCTTATGCTGACGTCCCGGGGATTTATTCGCTGCTGGACCATTCGCCCTCTGCACTGGATTATTTCAAAATATTGTTCCGCCTTGCCCGCATGATCCACAGGGAGAAACCGGATGTCCTGATTACTCACACTTACTACTCCAACGTGTTGGGCCATTTATTATCAAGCGTCCTTGGCGTCCGCGATCGAATTGCAGTGCAGCACAATCCGGCCCACAGTTATCCACGGGTGGCCCGCATAGCCGATTCTCTGGCTGGAAGCATCGGCTTTTACACGAGCAATGTCGCCGTTTCAAAGACAGTGGAAGAGTCGTTAGCCCGGTACCCGCGCTCCTATCGCGACCGCGTAACCGTCGTCTACAACGGCGTCCCCGCGCCGAGCGAACCTGCTCCGCGCGACGTAACCAGGCAGCGATGGAACATCCCCATCGACGCAGCGGTCCTGGTCAACGTGGGAAGGTTCAGCCGGCAGAAGAATCAGGAGTTTCTGATCCGGCTGCTGGAAAAAGCTAAAGACCTTCATCTACTTCTCGTCGGCGACGGCGAGCTCCGTGAGTGGCTCCATGCTCTGCCTGTTCAACTCCAGGTAATCGACCGGGTGCATTTTACCGGCGAAGTGAGTCCAGCCGACGTAACTTCGTTGATCTCCTGCAGCGACATATTTGTATTACCGTCCCTGTTTGAGGCTGTCGGCCTGGTTGTGCTTGAAGCAATGGTGCTGGGAAAGCCTGTGGTGTCAAACGATATCCCCAGCAGCCGGGAGTTTATCGGGGAAGACGGCGTCCTCGTCGACATTGCTTCACCCGGGAATTGGTTGTCCTCGATTCAATGGTTGTTGGATCGGCCGGATATCGTTTCGGAAATGGTAACGCGGGCAATGGCCAAGGCGCGCAGGTTCACTGTTCCGAGAATGGCCGATGGCTACGAAGCGGCGATCGTGCCTGTGAGGTCTCACCTTTTTGCCCAGAGCGACGATTGAGCAGCCCTCGGAACCCGGAGGACTTGCCTGCGGTTCTAAACAGAATCTCAACCAAGATCAAGAGGCACGAATGCGCGTTGCGATTGTGGCCCCCTGGTACATAGACAACGGAGGCGCCGAGAAAGTGGATGGAGCCCTCGGCGAGCTCTTCCCGGATGCGGACCTTTTTGCTCTTTTTTACTATGATCGGGGCATTCCCGCGAATCTCAAAGGCCGCCCCATTCAAGGCTCGTTTCTGCAAAAGATTCCGGCGATTGATCGCGTTTACCAACCGCTGTTGAGGCTGCTCCCCTATGCCGTTGAATCGCTCGACCTGAGCGGATACGATCTGGTGATTACCTCCGACTGGGCTTGTGTCAAGGGTGTCGTGACGGATCAGAAGACAATCAATGTCTGCTACTGCCACTCACCCATGCGCCATATCTGGGACCTCTACCGGACTTACCTGGCCGATGCCGCGCCGTGGCAGAGGCCTGCCTTTGCCTGGTCGACCAAGGCGCTGCGCCAATGGGACTACCAGGCTGCGCAGCGAGTAACGCACTTTGCAGCCAATTCGAACTACATCCAACGCAGGATCGAGAAGTACTACGGCCGCAGTTCTGAGGTCATTTATCCGCCCGTAGATACCAGCAAGGGTTACATCTCGTCTTCGATCGGGGATTACTACCTGTCGGTGAGCCGCTTGAACCGGACCAAGCGGGTCGATCTGCTGATACACGCCTGCAATCGTCTGGGAAGGAAGCTGATCATCTCCGGCTCGGGGAACGAAGAGAAAGCGCTGAAGCAGATCGCCGGCAGCACAATCGAGTTTGCCGGCCGCGTTCCGGACCACGAACTGGGGGCGCTCTATGCCAACTGCCGCGCGCTTCTGTTTGCCGCGGACGAGGATTTTGGCATTGTTCCAGTTGAAGCGCAATCCTACGGCCGGCCGGTGATTGCCTATGGGCGCGGCGGTTCGCTGGAGACGGTGCGGGTCGGCGATCCAGGCCGCGGACCCGATACCGGCGTCTTCTTCCCCGATCAGACCGCGGAATCCGTTATTGATGGCATTCTCAGATTTGAAGCCAGGGAGAGCAGATTCTGTCCGGAATCAATCAGGAAGCACGCACAGATGTTTGCCCACGACAAGTTCGCCGATCACTTCAGGGCGTTTGTGGGAGCTGCGATGAGCCAGGAGACTCTGCCGGTATGGAACTAGCGGAGAAGATGGACCGATCGAACTTCCTCAGCCTGACCAATACATGGGTGCTTTGCGCCATTTTTCTGGTCTTCGCATCCGTATATGGGTTCTCGTTTGAACGCGGCAGCCTGAACTCATTTTCAGGGGTGGATTCGCAGGCGCTCGAGGCTACCGATCAGGCCAGAAATGCTGCAGTCAATACCCAGGCGGCGATGGTCTACCTGTTGAGCGTGGCCTGCATGCTGCCTTTCCTGAAACCCATTTGGAGGCAACTGCGCCGCAACGCCTTGATATTCTCCGTGCTGGGCTGGGCGTTATTATCGGTGATCTGGTCGGACGTTCCTTCGACCAGCGCCGTCAACGCAATGCGCATGGCGATCAACCTGATACTGGTTCTCTATCTGTTCGAGCGCTACTCGGCAAACGATATCCAGAAGCTGATCTTGCTGGTCGGGTGCGTGGCGGCCGCCGGCAGCATTCTCATGGTGTTTGTGTTTCCGCAGTACGGGCTTCAGTCCCGGGGCCTGGAAGCGCTGGGCGCGTGGGAAGGAATCTTCGGGCAAAAGAACATCTGCGGCCTGGAGATGCTCATCCTGTTGCTGCCTGCGTTCTTCGTAAAACTGAATGGGATCTATGCCAGGCTTCTGCGCGCCGGTTACATTGTCACGGTGCTCATCATCATTGCGATGACGCGTTCGGCCGGGGCGTGGATCGTATCGAGTCTGTGCCTGGGCTTCGTTGTGCTGCTGAAGTTGGTTACCCGCATGCCAAGGAAAGACGCGGCCGTGGTGGTGGTTGCCATCGCCGGCGCCGCCGCCGCCGCTGGATTCATGGTGCTCGCCAACTACGATACCCTGATGTACGCGTTGGGCAAGGACCCCACGATGACCGGGCGCACGGTGCTTTGGGCCGGACTGGTGCGCCTGGCTATGAATCGATCCATCCTCGGCTACGGATACGTGGCCTTCTGGCAGGGATTGAACGGGCCCAGCAGATTCCTGGCGTTGCAGATGAACTGGCTGGGCCTGGCGGGCGCCGAAAGCGGTCCTCTGGAAATGTGGCTGGAGTTGGGAATTGTGGGATTGCTGCTTTACGTCACGGTATTCCTGCGCGCGGTGAAAGATGCCATCTACTGCGTTGGGCGGGGGGCTTCTCCGGCCGCTCTCTGGTACATTTCGATCCTGTTCTACGTGCTGGCAACCAACATTGAAGGCGGTCTGCTGCTGACGCCCTCGGACCTTGCCTGCATACTTCCGTTTGTTGCGTTTGTGGGCTTGAGGCGCGAGGCGCAGCGGATGCGCGAGAGACAGGCCGCATGAGCGCCGTCGCGGAGGAGATTGCCAAATTCCGCGCCAGCCCAATGGCGCGGAACGCCGGATGGCTGTTTGCCGGCCAGGGAATGGGCCTGGTTTTGCAGGTTGCATATTTCGTGGTTCTTGCCCGCCTGCTGGGACCGCTGCAATACGGCGTCTATGCCGGAGCCTTCGCGTTCGCTAACCTGGCGGCGCAATACAGCGCCCTGGGGACAGGCACTGTTTTTCTTCGCTACGTGGCCTCGGACCATTCTGCCTTTTCCGTCTACTGGGGCAATATCCTGGTCGTAACGTCGGTGGTGGGCGGAGGGCTCGTAGTAGCGCTTGATTTGCTGGGGCCGCGGCTGCTGAACCCGGCGAGCGCCGCGCTGGTGCTGCTGGCTGCCATCGGCAACTGCGTCTGCGCACAGTTGACGATCGAGTCGGGACGCGTCTTCCAAACATTCGAGAAGATGCAGTTGACGGCCCTGCTCAACCTGCTGACCAACTTGGTGAGGACAATTGCCGCGGTCGCCATGCTGATGACGATGCATCGGGCCACGGCATGGCAATGGGCGCTGATGTCCACGCTGGTCTCTGCACTCGCCGCCGTCGCCACGGTGGTCACAATTACAGCCCGCTTCGGCAGGCCCAGGTTCGAGCCGAAACTCTTCGTCAAGCGCGGCGCGGAGGGATTCGGATTTGCCGTCGCCATGTCCACTGCGTCCATCTATAACGATCTGGACAAGACGATGCTGAGTCACTATGGGATGAACCAGGCCAATGGCATCTATTCCATGGCCTACCGCATTGTCGATATCGCGACCATCCCCATTCTTTCCATCCGCGACGCTGCCATGCCGCGCTTTTTCAAACTCGGCCGACAAGGCATTGCGGCATCGGCCGACCTCTCCAATCGCCTGTTGCGACGGACGCTGTCGCTTGGAGTGCTGGCCTCGGCAGGCATGTTCTTCGCCGCGCCGTTGATTCCTCTCGTGGTGGGGCGAGGGTTTATTGAAGCCGAAGCAGCTCTGCGCTGGTTATGCCTGATACCGCTGTTCCGCAGCATTCATCAGATGACAGGCTGCGCGCTCACCGGGGCCGGGCTGCAGAACTATCGCACCGGCACTCAGCTGACGGCCGCGACGCTGAACTTCTTTCTCAACCTCTGGCTCATCCCCAAGTGGGGGTGGCACGGGGCGGCGTGGTCGAGCCTGCTTACTGACGCCGCGCTCGCCGCAATGAATCTGGGGATTCTACGCATGCAATTGCGTTGGAGCGCCAATGCTTGAAGGTGTCCGCCAAGTCGCCCGCAGGCTGCGCCATCCGGTGCGTACACTCCGCGCACTCCAGTTGCGGGCCGATATGGCGTGGCTGATGCTGCGCAACCGCTTCAGCCGATCGCCTGTGGCGACAGGCAAGCCAGGTGCCCTGGTTTCACTCACCACTTACGGCAGGCGAATCGGCGCCGTGCACCTGGCCATCGAGTCGATCGCGCGAGGCCATGCGATGCCGTCGCGGCTCATCCTTTGGCTGGACGACGCTGCGTTGTTCGCCAACCTTCCCCAGCCGCTGCTTCGGCTTGAGCGCCGCGGACTGGAGATAAGACTGTGCAAGAACTACGGACCGCACAAGAAGTACTACCCTTATGTGGAGAGCGAGCAGGTATTCGCTTACCCGCTGGCGACAGCCGATGACGATGTGATCTATCCGCCCCGCTGGCTTGCCGGACTGCTGGACGCGCACCAGCGGTTCCCGAATTTCGTGAACTGCTATCGCGCGCGACTGATGACGCTGCGCGACGGGGAGATCGCTCCCTATCGGGAGTGGCCGCTATGCGCATCGACAGAGCCCAGTTACAGGACCGTGGCGACCGGCGTGTCGGGCGTGATCTATCCTGGCGCGCTGCTCGAAGAGTTGAAACGGGCGGGCACCGATTTTGAATCTCGCTGTCCACGTGCCGACGATCTGTGGCTGCATGTTCGGGCCATCCGGTCGAGTTTTCAAATTCGCCAGATACAGCAGGAGGCAATCCTTTTCCCGCTGATTCCGGGAACGCAGGAAACTTCTCTCTACGCGGAGAACTGCGCACTGGACGATGGCAACGATCGGCAATTGGCTGTCACCTATAATTCCATCGATCTGGAAATTCTCGCAGGCTACGCAATCGCAGCGCAGGCCTGAAACGCTGCCGGCTTGAAGCGGTGGGCTCAGACATCGTTATTGGAAACAAACGCTGTTCTTCGCAGTGGAGATTCGCGCCGATGCTAGCATGGTATCCCGAAACGCGAAAAGAGTCCGCGCCCGTTTTCACCGGTGAGCGCGGACCGTCGAATGGCCATCGCAACGACATCGACGGACTTCGCGCCATCGCGGTCTTGTCGGTTCTCGGTTTTCATTGCGGAATACCGTGGCTTCGCGGCGGATACATCGGCGTGGACATTTTTTTCGTCATCTCCGGCTACCTCATTTGCTCGATCATCTATAGGGATTTGCAGACAGGCACTTTCAGCATTGCCCGCTTCTACGAGCGCCGCTTCAAGCGCATTCTTCCTGCACTATCTGTTGTTCTAATTTGTTGCCTGGTTTTAGCCGCGCTCATCATGTCCCCCGTGGAGGCAAGCCTGCTCGGGAAGAGTGCCATGGCTACGGCTCTGTCGGCTTCCAACTTTCTGTTCTGGAGTCAGAGCGGATACTTCGATGCCGGTTCAGGCATGAAGCCCCTGCTGATGACCTGGTCTCTCGCAGTGGAAGAGCAGTTCTATTTTGTCTTCCCGCTGATCATGCTCTTGTTGCGCAGGAGGTCCAAACATAACCTCCTGGTTATATTGGGCGTTCTCTGTGTTCTTTCGTTATCGTTATCGCTGATCGCGGAGTTTACTTCTCCCTCGTTGAACTTTTACTCACCGTTCACGAGGGCATGGGAGCTGGGAGCCGGCACGCTGCTGGCAATTTGGAAGACGGGAAGACCTAAGTCTACGAATCAGCCTTCGTGGAAGGCCGACGCTATGGGGGCAATTGGTCTCCTGCTGATCGTTGGACCAATATTCTTGTACCTTCCGGAGACCCGCTTCCCAGGGTACGAAGCCATCCCGCCGGTGCTTGGAGCCGTTCTGATCCTCGCATCCCCGGGCGGGCTGGCCAACCGCATCCTTTCGATTCCGCCGCTCGTCGGTGTGGGACTGATTTCATACTCGCTCTATCTTTGGCATTGGCCGCTTCTTAGCTTCGCGCGGATCATAAGCGCTCATCCCCTGCATCCTCGAACGACAGTCATCCTGATGGCGATCGCGTTCGCGGCTGCTACGGCTTCGTACTTTTTTGTCGAGAAGCCCTTTCGGGCAAAGACATCCGCGCGAACATCGACCGTTCTTCTCGCGTATGCGTCTCTGCTTTTCGCCCTCGTCGGGGTGAGCGGCTTATTCTCTCTCACGCATGGTTTGCCCGGCCGCGCACCCGAGCTGGCGAAGGCCGAGTTCCAGGCGAACATCGACCGCGACCATCCCTGCCTGGTCAGCAAGCTGACTGCACTGAGCCCCTTCTGCCTTCCGCCAGCCAACGGAACCAGACAGTCTTTCGCGCTTCTGGGCGACAGCCACGCCGAGGCAATCTCCAACCGCATGCGCGATGAGTTAGCAAGCGATGGATGGCAACTGGTAACTCTCAGCCACGGAAGCTGTGCTCCTACAAGGGGGATGACCCGCTGGGTATCGGCCGGCGACGCAGACTCCTGCCGCAGATTCAATCGCGGCGCACTGAGCTATGTTCTCAGCCGCCCGGACATCCGAGTGGTTGCGCTCTTAGCCGGATGGGGCGGACGGATCTACGTCCCGGATAACATGAGCGGATCGCCCTCGGCGCAAAGCAGCGAGCAGAATGCTGCAAACCTAAAGGCCGGGGTCGAGAGCGAAATCGCAGCTCTTGAAGCGGGCGGAAAGCGCGTGATTCTCATCGACGATTATCCGGAATTCCCGTTCGATCCTGTGGAGTCTGTCCGTTACGGTCAAATGCCTTTGCGGCGCGCTCTCAACAGGCTGTTCCTATCGGACGAGCCGGAGCAATGGCAGAGCTCCAGCGAGGATGCCTCGCTGGTGCTGTTACCACCCAAGCGCGCGGTAACCACGGAGTTCGCTGAGTTGGCGAAGTCAGATCCGAGATTGACGCTTGTGTCTCTGGATGACGAGTTGTGCCACGCAGGCCGATGCTACTTCGCCGATAATTCGGCGCTTTACTATTTCGACGCCGATCATTTAAGCGACCTGGGGGCCATGAGAGCGATGCCGGTCATTTCTAAATTCATCGAAGGTCATTGAGCAGGAAGCAACACCTCACAGCGCCGAACCATTTCGAGACCAGAAGCTTATGAGCGAAAACGCAATGGAAACCGGAAAGGCGATCTACCGTCCCGACATCGACGGCTTGCGCGCAATCGCCATACTCAGCGTTTTGCTCTATCACGCCGGAGTGCCCTGGCTGCCGGGCGGGTTTACGGGCGTGGATATCTTCTTCGTCATCTCCGGCTATCTGATCGGCGGCCATATCTTCTCCGAGATTCGCCAAGGGCGTTTCAGTTTTGCGCGCTTTTATCAGCGCCGCGTGAAGAGAATTCTGCCGGCATTCTACCTTGTGCTGTGTTTCACCATGACGGCCGGGCTGGTTCTGCTGTCGCCGGTTGAACTGGCGGATTGCAGCAAGAGCGCGATCGCGGCGGTGCTTTCGTTTTCCAATGTGTACTTTCTGCGCTACTCGAATTACTTTCAGGGATCGAGCGCGCTGAATCCGCTGCTGATGACCTGGTCACTGGCGGTTGAGGAGCAGTTTTACCTGGTGATTCCGCTCTTGATGCTGGCCGCGGTCAAAATACATCGCGGCGTGCTCCTGCCTGCCATTCTTGCCACTTGTGCGCTTTCGTACTGGTTTGCGTGGCATCAGGTGCACGTCGCGCCGGACCAGGCGTTCTATCTGCTCCCCAGCCGGGCATGGGAGCTGGGAGCTGGCGTAGCGTGGGCCGTGGGTGAGGCTATGCTCGGTCGTGCGATCGTCCGCCCGCGCTGGGCGCAAACGGCGGGCCTCTGCGGCATGGCGGCCCTGCTGACGCCGATGTACCTTCTCAATTCCGCGACGCCCTTCCCTGGGCCATCCGCAGCTGCCTCAGTGCTAGGCACAGCGCTGGTCATCGGCTGCCCTTCGAGCTGGGTTAACCGGAGATTCCTGTCCCTGCCCTGGCTGGTCTTCATAGGCAGAATTTCGTACTCCTGGTATTTGTGGCATTGGCCGCTGATGGCATTTCTTCGCGTGGCTTCCGGTGGGCCCTTGCCGCCGGTGGCGGCGGCGATGGCGGTGGCGCTCTCTTTCGCTCTTGCGGTGCTTTCCTATTTCCTGATCGAGCAGCCGTTCCGGAAGTCGCGGCTGGCGCCCGCACCGCTTTTCGCGCGCTACGCCGGAGTCGCAGTTGCCTTACTGGTTGTGCTCGCGTTCGTATGGAAAGATCATGGATTGCCGGCAAGGTTTCCGAACCTCGAGCAGGAGCAGATCGCGCGCGACGCCAACTGCATGGTTGACTATGGACGAAGCACGCCGGATCTGTCAGCGCCCTGCTATGGAGCGTCCGGCTCATCGCCTGCGGTGCTGCTGTGGGGTGACAGCCACTCGGCGGCACTCGCGCCGGCTCTCAGGGCAGATGTGGAATCGCGCGGCGATCGTTTTTTTCAACTGAGCAAATCTTCCTGCCTGCCCCTGGTAGGTGTGGCCAAGTTTGTTCCTCAACATCCCTCGGTCGTTGAGGAGTGCGTCGAATTCAACCGCATCGCGATGCAGACGATTGTGGGTGACAGCAGAATTCGCACCGTGATCCTGGCGGGCAGATGGGCGGACCCGTTTCTCGACGGCAACATTGAGCCGCTGCTCTTTTCGAAAGGAAATCGAAGGCCGCCGCTTTCCGACGAGACTGGTCTTTTCGTCGATGCAATGGCAAAGGACATCGACGCGCTGGAAGGCGCGGGAAAACATGTTGTCGTCGTCAACGACGTTCCCAACTTCGACTTCGATCCGTTGGTCAGCCAGAGGACGACGCACATTCCCGCCCGGCGTTTGATCGCTTCATGGATGGCGCAAGGTGACAACACGTCCGGCCTGGCGCGGGCTTCGTTCGCCGGAGCGGCGGCTCGATCCGACGCGGCGCTCGAAACCATCCGCAGCCGCTTTCAGAATGTGGAGTTCGTCAACCTGAAGCCGATGCTCTGCGACGACGGAGGTTGGTGCGCTTATATGCGTGGCGGACGGCTGCTCTACTCGGACGCGCAGCACCTCACGCCGGACGGAGCATTTTACGCACTCAGGGGCCTGAGCCTGCCGAGTTTGTGAAGTCGCAACACGCTTCGCCGTGCGATGTGATAAGCGCGGAAGTCATTCGTCCGCGCTAGCCGCGCGCAAACTGCCATGGCGGCGCTGCTGCGTCTAATTTGGGTAATCGACCTTTCCCGCAGACGGAGGACCTGCTTGCAAATACCGAAACACATTCCGCAGTTCGACTTTCTGCGCGGCGTTGCAGTATTGCTGGTGATGCTGTTTCACGCCAGCCACGAAGTGCGGGCTTTCCCGATGGCGCAGTATGTCTCCTTCGGATGGGCGGGCGTCGACCTGTTCTTTGTGCTCTCGGGATTTCTCATCACCGGCATTCTGCTCGACACGCGCGACCAGAAGGGCTACTTCACCAACTTCTATGCACGGCGCATTCTGCGCATCTGGCCGCTCTACTTCGCGCTGCTGGGCATGTTGTTCCTGGTGGTTCCCGTCATTGCTCCCCATTGGAGCGCGGCGGCGATGCAAACCGCCAAACCGGCGTGGGTGTTTGTGCTGTTCCTGCAGAACCTGTACATCGGCCATCGCCTCACCGGCCCCCTCAGCCCAACCTGGTCGCTGGCCATTGAAGAGCAGTTCTATTTCGTCTGGCCGCTGCTGATCTGGCTGCTGCCGCGCAAGAATATAAAGCGATTCGCCGCTGCGCTCGTCATAGGATCTCCGCTGCTGCGGCTCGGCCTCGATCTGGGTCATGTGCAGATTTCGATGTACTACAACACGCTCACGCGGCTCGACGGCCTTGCGGTGGGCAGCTTTCTCGCCCTATGGCTGCGAGATACGAAGGCCGGAACGGTGAAGCGCTACGCTCTGATCGCACTTCCGATCGCACTGGCCTGCGCCATCCTGTTTGAGAAGCCATGGATCTGGTATTCGGGCATCGCGATCACAGCCGGCGCAATCGTCTGCCTCTCATTCTTCGTCCCTTGCCGAAACCGGTTCATCCTCTTCACCGGGCGCATCAGCTACGGCCTGTATCTGACTCACATGGCAGCATTCGGCCTGGCGACAAAGCCGGAGTTGAGACGCTTTTACCCGCACTCGCCTGTCTTGAACGACGCCGCCTTTCTAGCCGTGGGATTGGTGCTGTCCTATTCCATCGCGTCGCTCTCGTGGTTCCTCTTTGAAAGCCAGATCCTGCGTGCGAAAAAGTGGTTTACTTCCCCAACCGCATCGGCGCGCAGCATGCGCCCGGATGCCGCACAGCCGACGCGCCCGGCGGGCATGCCCGGCGCGTTGGGCGCTCACCCGTCAGCAGAGCTTGCGCCGGCCGGAAGGCCGACACAACTGGCAGGCGAGGCCGGCGCCGGAGGCTGAATATTTCTTCGGCGAGTTATTGTGTGCGGCTAGCCTTGACCCTGATGTGCGCAAACCGTGTTCGCAGTCGAATTAGAGATCGTGATTCTCGAGGAGAACCGGCATCTCAGTTACCGTCAGTTCAGTTGGCAGTGGGTCCACATTGTTCTGCCAGTCCCGATAGACGATCAAGCCGGAGTTTGCCGGGATCGGAACGGGGATGTCTGTCCCGGCGCTGCTCCACAGCATCCATCCGTCATAGCCTCCCGCGCGCTGCAATTCGCACGCCCAGAGGCCGTTCTCATACTGCTGGCAAGTGGAAAGGCTCGCTCCGCTGAGCCAGCTTTCAATCACGCCGTAGGCTTCCCCTGGGGCCGTGACCTGTCCGGTGGGCATCTGAGGGTCGCTGCACCAGGGCGCTTCCCACAAGGTTCCCCATCCGCAATTGTCGTATGCGTACCAGACAAACCGCGATACGCCGGTTGCCGCCAGCGCCATGTGGTAGCGCATGAGCCAGGATGCTTGATCCTGGTCAACGGAGGTCAGCGGACCCCAACTGGCTTCGGTGTTCCACAAGGGAAGATTGGACATGCCGTGGTTGGCGAGGGTCTGGCTGAACGATTGAACCTGGGCCACTATGCCTTCAGGATTCGTGGCCGAGCCGTAGCCGTGAAACGCGGCAACGTCCGCATACGGATAGGACGCGCCGGCCCCGGCAAGATACGAATCAAGCCAGCTCAGGTTGGCCGGATTGATATGGCTGATCGGCGGCATCAGGACCTGGTTGGGATTGACTCCGCCGTTCGGAGCGCAGATGCCGTTTGCGCAACCGCAATTCGCGGGGTCCTTCGCTATCTGGTATACCTGCTGGGCAACCGCTAACAGCTGGGCATTGGTCCCGCTCCAGTAAAACGGGTTGTTCGGTTCATTCCACGTCTCGTAGTACTTGATCGTTCCACAGTAGCGCTGAACCACGTTCGTCGTGAAGTCTGCGAGAGCTGCCATGTCCGGGGGCGCGCAACTTCCTGGCCCATTGCCTCCCGTGCACGGTTCCGTGGGGTTTGTCGATGCCCACGCCGGCACGCTTCCGAAGGTAAATATGTAGTCGCTGACACCGTTTTCCTGGCCCGTGGCAACCGTACTATCCATGTGCGTCCAATCGAACTGTCCGCTGGACGGTTCCACATCCTGCCAGGCAGCGACATCCCAGAAGCGGAGAGTGGCAACCGGAAATGCGGGGAATGGCGTATCGGAGTGAAGGATTGTCATCCCGAAAAATCCGCCTGAAATGGGCGCCGAGGGATTCGGCGGAACGATTGTGCCTTCGATCGGGCTGCCCGCGTAGGAAAAGGTTCCAGCCCCCGCTCCCGCACCGCTGAGTGGGATCGCGACCGTGGTGCTGGCAGAGGAGTTGCTGGTCACCGTCAACATGCCGGCTGCCGCTCCGGCCGCGGAGGGATCGAATTGCAAGCTGAGCGTTGCCGTTTGGCCCGGACTTAACGACATCGGAAACGCTCCCGGCGTCAAGGAGAAGCCCGCCCCGGTCACTGTCGCCCCGCTGATGGTAACGGTGGCTGCGCCAGTCGATATGAGTGTGACCGTCTGCGTCTCTGTCACATTGACGAGGACGTTCCCGAAGGACACGCTGGCTGGACTGGCACCCAGGTTCGGCAGTGCCGCATTCAACTCGAGAGCAAAGGTCTCGGTGATGCTTCCCGCACTCGCGGTCAGCGTAACCGCCTGCGCGGTCGAGACCGGCGACACGTACGCCGTGAACTGTGCGCTGGTTGTGTTTGCATGTACCAAAGCCGCGGGCGAAATTGTCACGGCCGCATTACTGCTCGACAGGCCGACCCTGAAGTCGCCGGCCAGGGCCGTTCCGCTCAGCGTGACGGTGCAGAGGTCCGTGCCCGTTCCCACCATCGAAGCGCTGACGCACGAGATGCCGGTCAGTTGCGGCTCGCCTGTTCCGCTGAGAGCAATCGTGGCTGTAGCATTGACAGAAGAGTTGCTGGTAACGGTCAATTGACCGACTGCCGCTCCCTCCGCGGAGGGATCGAATTGCACGCTGAGGGTAGCCGTCTGGCCTGGATTCAACGATAACGGGAATGTGTCTGACGTCAAGATGAAACCGGCGCCGGTGACTGTGGCTGCGCTTATGATTACAGGCGCTGTACCGGTGGAGTTGATGGTGACGGTCTCCGTCACAGGCGCGTTCACCGTCACGTTGCCAAAGGCCAAGCTGGCCGGGCCGACGCTCAGCGTGGGTACTGGCGCATTCAATTCAAGGACAAAGGTCTCCGTAGCGTTTCCCGCACTTGCGGTCAGCGAAACCGCCTGCGCGGTTGTGACCGGCGAAACATTTGCAGTGAACTGTGCGCTGGTTGTGCTTGCGTGGATCAGCGCCGCGGGCGATACCGTCACAGCGGCATTATTGCTCGTCAGCACCACCCGGAAACCGGCGGCAAGTGCCGGCGCGCTGATCGTCACGGTGCATAGGTCCGTACCCGTTCCCCCCATCGACGCGCTGCTGCAGGAGATGCCGGTCAGTTGCGGCTCCCCCGTTCCGTTGAGAGCAATCGTCGCTGTAGCGTTGACAGAAGAGTTGCTGGTAACCGTCAATTGACCGGCTGCCGCTCCCACCGCGGTGGGATCGAATTGCACGCTGAGGGTAGCTGTCTGGCCTGGATTCAATGACATCGGGAATGTGCCTGACGTCAAGGTGAAGCCGGCGCCGGTCACTGTCGCTCCGCTAATGGTTACAGGTCCTGTGCCGGTGGAGTTGATTGTGACACTCTCCGTCACTGGCGTATTTACGGTCAAGCTGCCAAAGGCCAAGCTGGCCGGGCCGACGCTCAGCGTGAGTACCGGCACATTCAACTCGAGAGCAAAGGTCTCTGTAACGGTTCCCGCGCTCGCGGTCAGTGTAACCGCCTGCGCGATTGAGACGGGTGAAAAGCTTGCAGTGAACTGGGCGCTGGTTTCGCTTGCGTGGATCAACGCCGCAGGCGACACGGTCACAGCCGCATTATTGCTCGACAGGCCCACCCTGAATCCGGCTGCCGGCGCGGGCTCGCTGATGGTCACGGTGCAGAGGTCCGTGCCCGTGCCGCCCATCGACGCGCTGACGCATGAAATCCCGCTCAGTTGCGGCGCGGGCGGGGAATCTGCCGCACCGGTGCCGCTCAGGTTGATCAGGGTTGCGCCGGTTGAAGCGCTGCTTGAGATGCTCAACTTCCCGCTCGCCGGCCCTGCCGCAACGGGAACAAACGCGACATTCAAACTGTACGATCCGCCCGCGGCGATCGAGATAGGAAGGCTTTTCTGCCCTGGAATGGCGAACGACTGCCCAGTAAGGCTCACCTGAGTGATGGTTACCGAAACTGAATTGCCGTTGACCAGAGAGACCGCGGTGCTGGCACTCTTCCCGACCGGAACACTCCCCAGAATGACCGCATTTGGCGAAACTACAATCGCCTGAAGTTGCGACCGGTCTACGACGCTTGCAATGCAGCCGGACAGGGCAGGGCAAAGTCCAGCGAAGAATACCAGCAGCAGTAGCCTGGAAAAGATGCTGAAAGGATGGAGCTTAACAAAAAAGCGGCGAAGCCCCTCCGACCGCGCAGAGGCGTTCGGCCGAAAGGAACCGCGAGCGGAAAACATAAGAATCGAAAATGAGGATGGCAGCATGAAGTTGGACTTCTCCCGTCTTGAGAGGGTGATCGAATTGGTTCCTTAGAAATCCCTCACCTTCGTTATCGGAGAGTCTAGGTAAACTCTAACGACCTATTTGCGCCCCAAGGTAACTCGTTGGTGTTACTTTTTGGTCACGTAGGTGTTAGCTGAGCTATTAGCATTTATTTTCAATAGCTTGCAATTAACAATTGAAAAGTCAACATTAACTTTTACCAAGACGCTTGGTCTGGCCTGCGCCAACAGGATCCGATTTGTCTCAATGGCGAGCAATCCGATGCTTTCTCAGCTACGTGGGCCGGGTCTGCCGGACCATCTGAACCGTTCACCGGTCTCACTCTTCAATGCCGTAATCACCCGCGGGCAACCGCGAAGGAGACAGCACAAGCCTATGTCAAAGCCAATTTCAATTTGTGTGATTGGGTCCGGATACGTCGGACTCGTCGCGTCGGTATGCTTTGCGGAAATGGGTCATCGCGTCACCTGCGTCGACAACGATGAAGCCAAGATAACGACTCTCCGCGAGGGCGGCGTTCCCATATTCGAACGCCATTTGCCAGAGCTACTCGTCAAGCACTTGAACCGGAATGTGGAGTTCACCACCGATCTGGGCGGGTCCGTCGAGCGGAGCGAGGCGATCTTCATAGCCGTCGGAACGCCGCAGAGCGAGACCGGAGCCGCCGATTTGTCGTTTGTGGAAGCCGTTGTATCGGAGATTGCCCGCACCATCAAAGGCTACAAAGTGATTGTGGAAAAGAGCACGGTGCCCGTCTACACCAACGAGTGGATCAGGCGTGTGCTTCACCGTCACGGCGTGAATTCCGCCAGCTTCGACGTGGTGTCCAACCCCGAGTTTCTGCGCGAGGGTTCGGCAATCATTGACTTTCTGCATCCCGACCGCATCGTGGTTGGCGCAAATTCCGAGCGGTCCGCCGAGGTGCTGCGCCGCATCTATGAACCCCTCACCAGCGGCACGTATTACGCTCAAATGGGCTCTTTGCCGGGGCGATGCAGCTTGTTCAATCCCGCAAGCCTGCTGGTAACCTCGGCGCAAAGCTCGGAGATCATCAAGCACGCCTCGAATGCCTTCCTGGCGCTGAAGATATCTTTCATCAATGCCGTAGCGCGGCTGGCGGAAAAGGTTGACGCCGACATTGAGGACATTGCCGCCGGGATGGGGCTTGACAGCCGCATCGGCCCCAAGTTTCTCTGCGCCGGGCTCGGCTATGGCGGATCGTGTTTCCCCAAAGATGTAGCGGCATTCCAATGTGTCGCGGAGCAGGAGGGCGTGAATTTTGAGCTTCTGCACGAAGTCAGGAAGATCAACGAATCCCAGAAGGATATTTTTGTCGACAAGGTCCGCGCAGCACTGTGGACGTTGCGCGGGAAGCGGTTGGCCGCCCTGGGCCTGGCCTTTAAAGGGGATACCGACGATATCCGGGAATCGCCGGCCATCGATGTGATTCGGGATCTTCTTGAAGCCGGTGCTTCTGTTGCCGCTTTCGATCCTGCGGCAATGGGGCGGGCCAAGGAAGTGCTGCCGCCATCGAACAATCTGAGCTATGCTTCCGATGTCTTCGAGGCGGCCCAGGACGCCGATGCCGTCCTCATTCTGACCGATTGGAAGGAGTTTGCCCATCTGGACCTGGCTCGTCTCAACGAGGCGGTGCGTTTCCCTATCGTGATTGACGGGCGCAATTTATACAAGCCGAAGACCATGCTCGATCACGGCTTCACGTATATCAGCGTGGGACGACCGCCAAGCTACCACGAGGTGCAACAGGTGGAGCGCAAGAGGGCGTAGCCTGTTTCTAAAACTGGGCCGCGGATGCGATGGCTTCCGCGGCCCGCAAAACGCTTCTTGGAGAATTGACCTTTGACAATGCGCGTACTGGTCACCGGCGCAGCCGGATTCCTAGGATCGCACTTGACGGACCGGCTCTTGAACGAGGGTTGCTCCGTCATCGGCGTTGACAATCTCTCGACGGGCGACCTCATGAACCTTGACCATTTAGCCAGGGAGCCGCGATTCGTATTTGAGGAATGGGACATCTGTCGGCCCTTGGGTCTGGAGTTCGATCCGGGCCCGGTAGACTATGTGTTTAATTTCGCATCGCCCGCCAGCCCGCCGGAATACCTGCGCCTGGCAATCGAAACCTTGCGCGCCGGTTCCGCGGGAACTGAGAACGCATTGAAGATTGCCCAGCGCTACGACGCCGGTTTTCTGCATGCATCCACGTCGGAGTGCTACGGCGACCCGCTCGAGCACCCGCAGACCGAGGATTACTGGGGGAATGTGAACCCGGTCGGACCGCGTTCGGTTTACGACGAGGCCAAGCGCTTTGCGGAGGCGCTGGTGATGGCTTATCACCGCTCCCACCGCATGAATACGCATCTGGTGCGCATCTTCAACACCTATGGGCCCCGGCTGCGCGCAAGCGATGGCAGAGTGATTTCGAACTTCGTGATGCAGGCGTTGCGCGGTGAGCCGCTTACCGTGTACGGAGACGGCAGCCAGACCCGCAGCTTCTGCTATGTCGACGACCTGATCGAGGGGATTCTGCGTCTGTCGCGTTGCGGCGAGCATATGCCGGTAAACATCGGCAACCCGAACGAGTTCACAATCCTTGAATGCGCGCGGACGGTGTTGGAGGTGACGGGATCGAAAAGCGAATTGCGATTTGAGTCCTTGCCCCAGGACGACCCGGCTCGTCGACGCCCAGACATCGCCAGGGCCCGAAGTCTACTTGGTTGGGAGCCGCGCATCAGTCTAAGAGAAGGACTGGAAAGATCGCTTGAGTTCTTCTGCGGCAAGCTGGAAAGTTGCGCGGCTGAACTGGGGACATAAGCACCTCAGTTTCGATCGGGCGCGTGAACAAAAGGCAGGAAGCGCAAACGCCGGTGTCGATTTGGCCGGGATTGGCTGGAAATCGTCAACGCGACGGCTGTTTCGTAAATGAGAGTGAAAGCCGAAGACGCTCTATCGTGAACGGCCTTATAGAGGTAAAGCAATGCAGAGAATTCTGACTCGTCGCTTATCGATTCCGGAATCGGCAAGAAACCCTGTCTCACCCCATAACAGCGGTTGGCAAACAAATCGATACGATGAACTTGGTTGCGCTCGAAGCCGGCGCCTCAATCCTTGGCGCGCAATTCTGCTCACGATATTGTTGTGCGGTCCTGCTCTAGCTTTGCCCGGATGGGCAGATCCCGTTAGGAATGCGGTCGCCCTGAACAGGCCGGCAGCGGCGGCTGGAACCTTCACCTACTCCGAAAGCCCACTGGTCAACACGCTCATACCGCCGAACCCCTCGACGCCAGTTTCCAGCGACTTTTTTGGAATGACGATTCATCACACCGCGACGCCGGTTCCCGCGTTTCCGGTCTCCACTCTTCGCTTCTGGGATGTCGTCGCCTGGTCGTCAGTGCAACCGTCGCGCGGGCAATTCATCTGGACACGCATGGATAACGTGACCGTCACGGCCAAAAAGAATGGCGTCGGCGATTTCATATTTACCTTCGGAAGCGTGCCTGCGTGGGCATCGACAAATCCGTCTGAACTGTGCACGAACGGGAACGGTCCTGGAAGCTGCGCACCCCCGGACATGACCGCCTTCGACGACTTCGCAACGCACCTGGTTCAGCGCTATTGCGGAACGATCAAATATTACGAAACGTGGAATGAGCCCAATGGCGCGGGGTATTGGAAGGGGACCAATGCGCAGCTGCTAACAGTTGCCCAGCACATGTATCGGATTGCAAAGGACCCTGCAAATTGCGGTTGCGCGAACGGAGTCTGCGCTCCGAACGGGGGCGCGAATCCGAACCAGGTTCTAACGCCGTCGATCAGCCGCATCAATCCGCCCAATCTCAGTTGGCTCAATTCGTATCTGGCCGCGGCGGGCGCGCGATATCCATATGCGGACATTGCCGCGTTTCACGGCTATGGCTCCGCAAATCCTGAAGAGATTGTGGGCCAGGTTCAATCGCTCAAACAGACTCTCGCCAAGCATGGCCTCTCCAACCTTCCGTTGTGGAACACGGAAGCCAGTTGGGGAGCGACGACGCCAGCCGGCCCGCAGCAGGCGTCTTGGCTCATGCGATATCACGTCGCCCAGGCCGTGGCCGGGGTATCGCGTTTCATCTGGTATGCATACGATAACTGCGGCTGGGGGACACTGTGGGAAGCGCCGTGGTGCAAAGATCCTAAGACGCCCGTGGGCCAGGTGACCGATCCGGGAGAAGCCTATGCGGTCATCGAGAACTGGCTCGCCGGAGCGATCCTCACCAGGTGCAATCAGTATCAAAATGGGCTTTGGGCCTGCGAACTGCAGCGTGCGGAGGGCTATGAGGGATGGATGGTCTGGAACAGCACCGTCACAAACATTTCCATTCCAATCCTCAGGGAGTCAGGTCTCACTGTCTCGCGCGACTGGCAAAACAAATTGAACGCGCTTCCAACGGAGATAACCGTGAACCAGATGCCCGTGCTTCTCGAATCGCGCGATTTGGGGGACCGGAAAGCGCCCGCAACTCCGCGGAAGTAGGGCGGAACATGGCTTGCGCAAAAGACTGCCGCGTAGAAAAACTTTGCAACCCCACGACCAATCTTCAAAGTGGAAATCCCGGAAGGTCACCGAAGTCGAAACTGGGACTCTCTCAAAGAAATCTAATGTGTCCGCAAACACTGTCGATCGCGGCCTGCATAGTCTTCGAGTTATCGATGACGAACTCGGGTTTCCGTCTTCATCGACCCTCACCCCACCATCACCGGCAACACTTCCATCACCACAGTGGTGTTCTCTTTTGCTCCTTCTCGAATAGGCCGGCGGTATCTCAACGACGCTGTTTAGAGAAGGTGGGGCACAGGACAGAGTCAGTCTTCTCACATGATTTTCAAACATTCGGCGGCTTGTGAGATGTTATGCAGCATCGTACTCTTAAGTTACTTGAGGAGCACTGCATGATTCATGGTTTCAGCACCTAGCAAACGGCTGTAACTCACGGTGCATTCGCCCGTCCTCTTTCATTGGAACGACAGCACCTCGCACGCGGGGCAGGCTTGACAAACAAGGTCGCGTCCAATGGTGATCTGATCGTCCATTTCGGATGTCCGCCCGCCGGAGCGGAGTATCGCATCGAGGTCCTGCTTCCCTCGCCGGATCGAAGGTTGTGAGGAATTTCGGATCGAGTGCAATAGCGGAGACCCGCGATTACTTTGCCTCGTGCACCACGGCCCGAAGAGCCGGCGCAATCGACAACACTGGAGGAGCGCATTGAAAGGCACCTTTGTCGTTACTGGTGGAAGCGGTTTCATTGGAACACATCTAATCGATCTGCTTCGAGAAGATGGCGACCTTGAAATTGTCAATCTCGATGTCACGCCGCCAGCAAAGAAAGCCCATCTCAGTCACTGGGTCAACTGCGACATCATGAGAGCCTCGGAGTTGAAACGGATCTTCAAGGATCTGCGCCCTCGTTATGTTGCCCATCTCGCGGCCAGAACCGACATGGACGGAAGGACGGTCGACGACTACAAACTGAACAGCACCGGCACACAGCACGTTGTCGATGCCATTCGTGAATCCGGCGCCGTCGAGCGGGCAGTGTTTGTGTCCACTCAATTTGTCGTAGGCCCAGGGCCGCTGCCTGAGCACGAGCAGGATTTTCGCCCTCACACAATCTATGGAGAGAGCAAGGTTCTAGCCGAGAAGGCAGTACGAAGTGGCAATCTCCAATCTGCGTGGACGATCGTGCGGCCAACAAACGTATGGGGCAGTATGCATCCCCGGTATCCGCGGGAATTCTGGAGGGTCATGGCCCGCGGTCTTTACCTGCACCCAGGATCAAAGGAAGTCATTCGTTCTTACGGTTATGTTGGGAACGTGGTCGCGCAAATCGCGGGAATCTTCGGGCAGCCTGTCGAATCCGTCGATCGCAAAGTCTTCTATGTCGGGGATCCGCCTCTCGTGCTTCTCACCTGGGTGAACGCGTTCTCGCTGGAATTGACGGGGCGGCCGGCGCGCGTAATTCCGCAAGGAGCACTTCGCGTGCTTGCCTGGGCGGGCGACGGATTGACCAAGCTCGGGGTGAAGTTCCCGATCTACTCTTCGCGGTTGAGGAGCATGACGCAGGATTATCCAACACCGATGGAGCCGACCTATGCACTCCTCGGACCGCCGAAAACATCGCTGAAGGACGGGGTAAAGGAAACAGTGCAGTGGCTGCGTACAACGTATGTGCATAAAGCCTTGGGCTAGCCGCGGCGCGACGAACGATCACGCTTGAAAACCTGGCATTGCAAACTGGTGCGGAACGAAAATCGGAACAAGATA
>Ga0302320_10006279_pt1 | contig 26430 bp, 12 predicted proteins | sample Bog_T0_3_FD_202130 | JGI IMG/M metagenome (GOLD analysis project Ga0302320, IMG submission 202130) | Peat permafrost microbial communities from Stordalen Mire near Abisko, Sweden - Bog_T0_3 | ecosystem: Environmental > Terrestrial > Soil > Wetlands > Peat | place: Sweden: Abisko, Stordalen Mire... | reverse complement strand
TTTTCGGACTATGCGGTGGCGGGAAACATGAGCATCGCGGGAGGGGGGTATGGGCTCTATGGCGGCTATTTGACCGGAGGCTCCACGACGGGCGATGCCGCATTGAACGCGATTCTCACTTACGGCTTGTATGGATCGACGGCCAATACCGGGACTTTGAATAACCTCACCGTGGGCCAGGCGTATACGGTGCTGGCGCTGCTGGCGGACACCCGGGGCGCCGCCGCCGGAGGCACCACTTTCAGCGTCACAGACGGGGTGAACTTCAGCCCCAGTCAGGCGTATGCGTTTGCCAACGGTTCACCGGCGGTCGGCGGTTATATTATCGGAACGTTTACGGCCGTTGCCACGAATCAGTCCTATACCGTTGAAAATCTTTCGGGAGTCGAAAACAGCCAATACAACGCAATTCTTTTGGAAAAGAACCCTACGCCGTCCGCGCCTTCCGGCCCCACGGTGGTCGTGGGCAAATGGAACGGCCAATGGATCGGGCGGGATGACGCACCTTCCTACCGAAATACGAACGACGGAAAAACCTATCTCGCGGCGACACAGGTCCGGAAGGATTTCAATTTGTCGCAACTGCCGACGCGCGCCATAATGTATGTCACGAGCCTCGGTTTGGTGGAACCGCACCTGAACGGCGCCCGAGTGGGGGCGGACTATTTCGTGCCCGGCTGGACCGACTATAACCACCGGGTCTATTCCCGGGCGTACGATGTGACCCGCCGGCTACAAGCGGGGGCAAATACCATGGGAGCGATACTGGGAGACGGATGGTTTCGCGGCAACATCAGCATTCTGGGTCAGAACTATTATGGGACGGCCACCCGGCTGTGTGCCGAGCTTCATTTGTTTTATGCGAGCGGGACAAACCAGGTGATTTTGAGTGACGGTTCCTGGACGGCGGGATTTGGTCCCATCCGGCAAAGCGATATTCAATCCGGGGAAGTTTATGACGCCCGATTGGAGATGGCTGGCTGGGACAGCCCGGGATTCACCAATGCCTCATGGGTGCCGGTTGCGAGCGGGGCGACGCTCTCGCCCAGCATCAGTGCGGCGCCCGCCGAACCGGTCGGCACCAATCAGCCAATCGTGCCCATTGCCATCACCCAGCCACAGCCGGGTCTCCATGTCGTGAACTTCGGGCAAAACTTTGCCGGCTGGGCGCGCCTCACGCTCACGAATCAGCTGCCGGGAAGCACGATTGTCATGCATTTTGCGGAATGGCTGAAACCGGACGGCACCGTGTTCCGAGACAATCTTCGTTCGGCGGCGGCCACGGACACTTATATATGCAAAGGCGGCGTGGAGACCTGGGAACCGCATTTCACCTATCACGGATTTCAATATCTGGAGGTGCAGGGTTTGGCCCAGGCTCCCACGACGAACACTTTCACGGGGGTAGTGGTCCATTCCGCGTTGGCTGAGGCCGGTTCGTTTCAATGCTCCAATTATCAGATCAACCGGATTTGGACGAACATGCTTTGGACGATGCGGGCCAATTCTTTTGACATTCCCACTGACTGCCCGCAGCGCGACGAACGGATGGGCTGGTGCGACGGGACCGAAGTCATGCGTTCCGGGATGTTTGCCAGCCAGGAGGAAAGTTTCCTGGGCAAATGGTATCAGGATATGGTGGATGGAAAGCTGGACGCGACGACCTTTCCGCAAATGGCTCCGACGCCGCACAAGGGTTTTGGTTTTGCCTCGGGTTGGGCGGATTCCGCGGTCCTGCTGCCTTATTGGGTTTATCAAACATACGGCGACACGCGATTGGCCAGCCGGTTTTATGGGGACATGGGCGATCACCTGCAACATTACAGCGCGACGGCGATCAACTTCATCGGGCAAAGCGGTAGTTACGGAGACTGGCTGGCGGTGGACAATTCAACGCCGGGCAATCTGGTTTCCACCGCCTTCTATGCCGGCTGTGCCAGTGAAATGGCCGAGCTGGCGCAGACGCTGGGCAAGACCGCCGCCGCGGCGACGTATCGCCAGCTTTTTACCAATATTTGCGCGGCTTTCCGGGCCAATTTTGTGGCCGGTGACGGCACGGTGGGATCAGGGTCCGAGAGCGGCTACGTCCTGGCGCTTTATTTCAACCTGCTGACTCCGGCGCAGCGCACTCTGGCCGCGGCGAAGCTGGTGGGCGCGGTGCAGGCGCAGAACGGCCACATCTCCACCGGCATGGTGACGACCCATTGGCTGTTTCCCACATTGACGAGCATTGGCCGCAGCGACCTCGCCTACGGAATGTTGGCGAAGACGGATTATCCGAGCTGGGGTTATTGGATCAATCTGGGAGCCACGACCATGTGGGAGCAATGGAACAGCCTAAACGCGGATGGGACCTTCAATACCAGTTGCTACAATTATCCGATGGATTCATTGAACCATGCGAATCTTGGAACGTGCACCGAATGGTTTTATCGCGGTATTTTGGGAATTGACCTGCTGCAGCCGGGTTTTACGAAAATACTCATTGATCCCCAGATTGGCGGCGGTCTGACTTTCGCGCAAGGATACTACGATTCGATTAACGGCCGGATCGCGTCGGCCTGGCAATTCACGAATGCCACCCTGACCCTCAGCGTCACCATTCCCGCCAACACCACGGCGGAGATTCATGTGCCGACGACTAATGCGGGGGCGATTACGGAGAGTGGCGTGGCGGCGGCCAGCTCAGCCGGAGTCACCTATACCGGGGTCACCAACGGCGCGGCCGTTTACACCGTATGTTCCGGAAATTATTTATTTTCGTCTCCCTATTCAGCGCCAACACCGCCGGTCATGCCGAACGTGGTCATCACCACGACCAACCAGATCGGAAGTGGCACGGGCGCTTTTTATCCTGGTTGGGCCGTTGTGACCAACGGCAGCCTGATTGCTGGCGAAACACCCGGGACGGCGTTGGGCAATTTCAGCGAGGAGGTTCCGGGGCGGAATGTCGACTCGCTTACTGCGGGCGGGAGTTTGGGGATTAGCTTGATCACCGGCACCTCCGGCATCACCACGAGCACGAACTATGTGACCTGTGGCAATGGGCCCGGCCCGGATGGCAGCAGCGCGGGGTCCACGATAATTTACCCGCTACCGGGCTCGACGAACGGCTATGATTTGACGAACATCACGGTTTATGGTGGTTGGGCGGACGACGGACGGGATCAGCAAGCGTACACGGTTTCGTACTCGACCGTCACGGCGCCGGCCGATTTTATTTCTTTGGCGGCGGTGAATTATAATCCGTCCATTGGCGCCGGCATACAGTCGGCGACGCGAGTGACGTTGACGGAATCGTTCGGGCCGCTGGCGACCAACGTGGCCGCGGTGAAGTTCGATTTTACAAGTCCGGGCTCGGAGAACGGCTACTGTGGTTATGCGGGAATCACGGTGTTCGGGGTGCCAAGCCTTGCGCGCGCGGTTCCGGCGATCCTGAACGCCACCTTCCTGGGGCCGAACAGTGTCGTCATGAATATCGTGGGCTTGGTGGCGGGTCGAAACGGCGTCATCCAAAGCACGACGAATCTGGCCTCGGGAGTTTGGGTGGCCGAGACTAATTTTCTGGCGACACAGCCCGAGGCGGTGTTTACCATTTCCGCGCTGATGGCGGCGCAAAAGTTTTACCGCGTGGTGGGATACTAGACGAATGGGAAGCGTAAAGCGGCGTTGGTTTTCCCTGGGGTCCGTGATCTCCCCTCTCAATACGGATCTCACCGGGTTTGCTGGGGATAAATTCTCCGGGTGGGCCGCCCAAGCCCGGCAGGCGCCGGGCGAGGGCGTCAGGCTAAGGACGGGTAGCTTCAGAAGCGCGGGATTGAAATCCGATCGGCCGATGCCTACCTTAAGGTGTTCACAGAGCGCCACCACCGATGAAGAATTATTTTGTCCATCTGCCGAAGCAAAACCTGCCATACCTATTTGCCCTGCTATGGGCCCTTTGGTCGACGCCATTGCTGGCCGGCGATATGGCGTCGAACTTTGCCAGTCCGCCGCCGTCCGCCCGGCCCTGGGTCTATTGGTTTTGGAACAACGGCAACGTCAGCAAAGCCGGAATAACAGCGGATCTGGAAGCAATGCAGCGCGCGGGCATCGGGGGCGTGATCATCATGGATGTGGTCGAGCGGTTTGCGCCGCCGCCGGGCACCGCGGATTTCATGAACCCGGAGTGGCAGGAACTGTTTCGTTTTGCGGTGGCGGAGGCCCATCGCCTGGGCCTGGAAATCAACATGACGAATGGGCCCGGCTGGTGTGGCAGCAGCGGACCCTGGATCACGCCCGAGATGTCGATGCAAATGCTCGTCAGCACGAATCTGCCGGTGGAAGGACCGGTGCATTTCTCCGCGGTCTTGCCGCGGCCCAGTACGAGCAAGCAGGGGCATGACGGTTTTGGCAGCACGGTGAAATATGATGATTTTTACGGCGACGTGGCCGTGCTGGCCATTCCGGAAACAACGAACGGCAGGGTGCCGCCCGGCGACGTGATCAACCTGACGGATGAGTTGGACGCCAACGGAAAGTTGGATTGGGAGGTTCCGGCCGGCAAATGGATGATTGAGCGCATTGGCCACACCACGACAGGTTCCTCGACCCGTCCGCCGGTCAAGGGCGGCAACGGCCTGGAATGCGACAAGCTGAGCCGGGAGGCGATGGAGCTCCATTTTACCAACATGATTGGAAAGCTGGCGGCCAGCGTGGGGCGGCTGGCCGGGACGACATTTTCAGCCACGCACATCGACAGCTGGGAAGTGGGAGTACAAAATTGGACGCCGAAATTTCGCGCGGAATTCCAAAAGCGGCGCGGATACGATCCCGTCCCATACTTGCTGGATGTCCCGGCCCTGGGTTTTCACGGCACGATCGGCGATGCGGAGGTGGGCACTCGTTTTCGCTGGGATTTCAGGGAGACGATTTCGGAATTGCTGGCGGAGAATTATGTGGGCGAGCTGGCGAAGCTGGCGCATGAACATGGTCTGCGGCTGACGCTCGAAGGTTACGATTTGCCGTTTGGCGACGAGGCGACTTACACCCAGCGCGCGGACGAACCGATGAGTGAATTTTGGGCAACGGGCGGAAGTCAAAATATGGCCAAAGGCCGCCAGATGGCTTCCGTAGCGCATATCATGGGTGACAGAATTGTGGGGGCGGAGGCGTTTACCTCGGGCGACAATGAACAATGGATGTATCATCCGGCCACGATCAAGGCGCTGGGCGATTATGAATTCTCGCAGGGCATCAACCGGTTTGTGATTCACCGCTATGCGCACCAGCCGTATCTGGACCGCTTTCCGGGTGCGACCATGGGGCCCTGGGGTTTGCACTATGAGCGCACGCAGACGTGGTGGGAGATGTCCACGGCGTGGCACGAATACCTTTCCCGCTGCCAGTTTATGTTGCGACAGGGAAGGTTTGTGGCCGACCTGTGCTGTCTGCGGCCCGAGCAGCCGGATCAAACCTATTTCACACCCAATCCGGCCATACCGGCTGGTTACAAATACGACGAATGCAGCGCAGAAGCGCTGATCCACCGAATGAGAGTGAAGGACGGCCGGCTGGTTTTGCCGGATGGCATGAGCTACCGGCTGCTGGTTTTGCCGACGGACACGAGATTGATGACGCCGGCGCTGGCCGGAAAAATCAAGGAACTGGTGGAAGCGGGCGCGACGGTGTTTGGTCCGCGTCCCATGGCCTCGCCGAGCCTTGCGGATTTTCCGAAAGGCGATGAGGACGTAACCCGGCTGGCAGGCGAAGTTTGGGGTGATTGCGATGGACGTGCGGTCACGGAACATGTCTTGGGCAAGGGCAGGGTGGTCTGGGGGCAACCGCTGGGCAGGTTGCTGAAACAATTGGCTGCGCCCCCCGACTTCATGTCGAGCGTGAAGCTGAATTGGATTCACCGGCAGGCGGGTGAAACGAATTTTTATTTTGTGGCCAACGAAAAGGCACTGGCAGTGGAGGCCAATTGCGTATTTCGGGTGAAAGGATTGCGCCCCGAATGGTGGAATCCCCAGACCGGCGAAATGAGGCCCGTGGCGATTTATCAGGAAGCCGGGTCCGGGATTGCCATGCCCTTGCGGCTCGAAGCGGGCGGCTCGACGTTCGTGGTTTTTGTTCCGGCGGCGGAGCCTTTTGATTCCGTGGTGAGTTTTACGCGGGAGGGACAGCCGGTGGCATCATTGACCAAGCCGCCGTTGATCCAGATTCAAAAAGCCACCTACGGGGTGCCGGGCGATGCGGCGCGCACACGCGACGTGCTGGCCAAAGTGCAGGCGCGAGTGGATGCGGGCGACCTTGAGTTCCGCGTCAGTGAGATGGCGCAGGGGGATGATCCGGCGTACGGCACCGTCAAGACGCTGGTGGTGGAATACACCGTGGACGGCCAGCCGGTGACGATTAGCGGCCGGGACCCGGAAAGCGTCAGCTTGAATACGACCATTCAGGCCGCCGACCGACCGGCGGAAGTTCGTTGTGACGCCGCAGGAAAGGTCGAGATCGTCGCCTCACAGCCGGGGCATTATGAACTGACCCGGGCCAGCGGTCAGACTCGGTCGGTGGAGATTAAAGCCGTCCCCGCGCCGCGGGAAATTACCGGTCCGTGGGCGGTCCGCTTTCCGCCGAAATGGGGGGTGCCGGAACAGATTACATTGGATCACTTGATTTCATTGAGTGAATCGACCAATCCCGGAGTGAAATACTTCTCCGGGACGGCGACCTATACGAAGGAATTCGATTGGCAGTCCGCCGCTGCAGATGGCAAACAAAAAACCGAAACCTGGCTGGATCTCGGCGAGGTCCAGGTAATGGCGCGGGTGACATTGAACGGCCATGACCTGGGTGTCCTGTGGAAGGCACCGTTCCGCGTGGACATTACGGCGGTCGTGAAACCGGGCGACAATGTTTTGGAAGTGCGCGTGGCTAATCTGTGGCCAAACCGCATGATTGGCGATGCGGCGCTGCCGGAATCGCAGCGGTTCACGTGGAGTTCGTACGAGCCATTCACCAAAGATTCTCCGCTGCCCAAATCCGGCCTGCTTGGCCCGGTGACTATCCACACTTTCACGATCCTGCCCGTGCGGTAGCGGAAATCTGTATAAGGAAATATAGCGTTGGCCTGTACAGGTGAGGGGGGTGTGTGACCGCAAAGTAACTTTGGGTCAGGCGGCGATTTTGATTTTGAGATAATCGGAATGGTTGAGGCGGTTCCAGCATTCGTCCCAACGGTTGCTTTTGAGAGCGAGCCGGAGGTTCAGCACGCTGGTTGCTCCGGATTCGGTCCAGAACATGCCGGACTCTTTCAAGCGCTGGCCGATGACGGATTTGCACCCGCCCTCGATGACGCCCGAGCCGTAGAACAGCCCTTGGTCCCGATAGGTTTTGTAACGCATCTTCGCCTGATGGTTTTCAAAAAAGGCAATTTGTTTTTCCAACGGGTCATCCGGTGGCAGCTGCAAATCTTGGAGGCGGCAACGGGCGGCGGCGATGACTTCGCTGATCTGGTCGTTCTTGAGCATCGCCGTCCAGGCGGTCACCATGCGCAGTGCCCACGCGCTGTCCTTGCCATAAAGTCCCGCGCACAGTTCATGCACACGTTCCAATGCGTGGTAGAGGTCCAGGATGAGAATGGCGGCGGGAAAGTTGACCCGCGCCAGCTCCCAAATCCACGCTGCGCCATCACCGATAAAGACGACTTTGGCGGCCTGGCCCAAACCGCGCCGCCGGCCCTCCGCCCGGATGCGGGAACCAAAATCGGGCGCACTTTCAAAACTGCCGACATAGGTGGTGGACGCATGGTCCCGCACAGGTCGCCCCTCCTCGTCCGGCTTGGTTTGGGTGAAGATGGCCCCCAGTTTGGCCTCCCGCGTTTTGGCTGAGCCGTCCTCCTGCTTGCCGGCCCGGCCCGCCAGTTCCTCCGCCACCATCGGCACTCCGGTGCCATCCACTTCGACATAGAGGATGGGGATGGGAGTCGGATCGGTGTTGGCTCCCTGTTCCAACTGGGCGGCCAAGGCGGGCGCGCTGAGGTTGACCAACCGATGGATCTGGCGACCCTCCAGGCTCACGCCCGACTGGGCCAGGAGATCCGCGCTGGCCGATTCATAGCCTTCCTTGGCCGCCGCGCGGGCCGCCAGTCGTACCAAGGCGGGGGAGAAGCTGTGGACCAAGCCCAGCGCCTGGTCGAGCGGAAACCGGCCCGTGTTCGTCGCCGGGTCATAGAAGTAGTTCCGGCCCGCCTGGAGCTTGATGACGCCAAAGAGGGTGTCGATGTCCTTGACCCGGTCGGGATGGCATTTTTCTCCGGGCCGGCTGGCATTGTCCGGCACCTGCAGACCGGGCTGGTCGTAGAGTTGTTCGAGCAGGCGCCGGCCATCCTTGAACAAGGCCTCGCGCAAGCCCAACTCGATGGCCTCCAAGTTGGCGACGCCCTGCCGGGCCAGGCTTTGGCGCACCACGTTCAGGAAAGCGGTGGTTTCCTGGAACTGTTCCCGGGCGACTTCCTGCGGCTGAAGTTTTTTTTTCCATCCTGGGACTGGTCTTGCAGGCAGGTGAGCTGGTCGCTCAGGGTGACGAACTCGTCGGCCAGGGCCTGGAAGTTCCGGTAATTAGCCACATCCTGCTGGACTTGGGCGGCCTGGTCCGGCGGCACGCGCTGGGAGAACTTTTTACCGCGCAAGAAACCCTGCAGGACGTAATACGGGCCGCGCGGGGCGGTATCCGCGTCCGCCTTGGCTTTGAAAAACTGCTGGCTCAAGCTGCCGCGGCGGAGGCGGTCGATGGTTTGCATTTGCTGGAGAATAGCCTCCCGCTTTTTCAGAAGATCATCATGCTTATGCTTCATGGCTATATTGTATCTATACAGATACAATATGCAATCGCAAAATGCCTGTCCTGCCTTCTTTTTTGTTTTTGGGTTACTCAGCGGTCACACACCCGACGCGAATGGGGGAGGCGTAATAACCTTGACAATGGAGGATTATTATATTGAAATTGCGGCATCAGTCGGAGGAACGAAATGAAAAACTCGGCCATTCTGGAAATAGCTTTGGCGATCTTTTTGAATGGAGTTGTTTCGGTTAACCAAATATGGGCTTCAGAATGAACAGTCGACTCAGAAATAGCGTGGTGACAAGGTATTCGAACCGGGCGTTTTTTTTGCTGCTCGCATGTCTTTGCATTTTCACGTCAGACGCTCAGGCGCAGTTCACTGCTACAAACGTAGTGTCCGGATTGATCGCTGTTCCCGGGCAACAGGATAGCTACACTTTCGCTGTTTCGACAAACTCGCGTTTCTATTTTGATTCGCTGACGAATGCGCCAAACCTAACGTGGTCGCTTAACGGTCCCGAGGGGGCGGTGGTGACGGCGCGAAATTTCAGCAGTTCCGACGCGCAATCGATTTCGGATCCGACAGTATCACTTCCGGTGGGCGGTTATACGATAACGATTCAAAGTGGCGGAAGCACGACGGGTGGCTATAGCTTTCGCTTCGTGAACTTCGTCGATGCCACCCTGCTCTCGCCGGGAACGGTGGTTAGCAACTCGACAGCGATTGCGAATCGGACAGATCTCTATCAATTCCCCGTTACCGCGGGTGACCGATATTACTTTCACCAAATTTCCCGTACTGGCTTGCCGAATACCTATTGGCGGCTTATGGATCCTTATGGCAATCAAGTTTTTAGCCAGGGTTTTACCGATGCGGGCACGGCTTCGGCTCCGATCGCGTTGACGGCGGCTGGCACCTACACGTTGATGGTTGAGGGTTATATCGGTGACACTGGCGTCGGTACTTATGCGTTCAGTGTGATTCCTGAAGGGAACGTGCCTCCGGCGGCTTTCACCGGAACGCCGATCAATCTCGGTGATTTGATTACCGGCACATTGGCGGCCAATACGACGGATTCTTACGTCTTCACCCTCGCGAACTCGACCAGTATCATTTTCGATCCGTTAACGAACAGTGCCAATCTGAATGTGTCATTAATTGGTCCCTCTGGCGTTGTGGTGAATCAGCGTCAGATCACAACTACCGGGGGAATCTATAGTTTCGGTCCTTTTGTGCTGCCCGCCGGCAGCTATCAGTTGAACGTGGAAGGGAATATTACCAATTCGTATCAATTCCGGGTCTTGGACCTGGCGAATGCAACAGCTTTAACTCCGGGTATAGTCGTGACGAACACTTTAAACCCGGCCAGTTCGGCCGAGGTATACCGTTTCGACGTTTCTGCAGGCGCGCGGTTTTTCTTTGATAGCGTTGGGGTGAACAACTTGCCGGACACGTATTGGCGATTGGTGGACCCCAATAATGTGGTCCTTTTTAACGTCAACGCCGCCTCGAGCCAGGGACCGATCAATTTGAACGTGCCGGGGACGTACCACCTGCTGGTGGAGGGATATCTCTACGACCCGGGTGCCGGCTCAAATATTTTCAAGGTTGTTCCGGTCACAGATGGTTTACAGGCTTTGACTTTGGGCAATGTGGTGAACGGTGCCATTGCTTCCCCCGGCCAGAAACAGCAATACACTTTTTCACTCGGCGCGGCAGCCCGGCTCTATTTTGATTCTCTTACCAACACTTCGGTCGTTCGCTGGTCCCTGGACGGTCCGGATGGCAACTTTGTTAACAGCCGGACGTTCAATGGTTCCGACGCCCAAAATATCGGCAACCCTTTAATTTCGCTTGCTGCCGGTAGTTACACCCTTACGGTTACTGCGTCAGGCGATGCGGTAAGCGGCTACAGCTTCCGTCTTTTTGACATCGCGACTGCCACTCCGCTGGTGCTTGGCGTCCCCCTAAACGCAACGTTAAATCCCGCGAATTCCACCGTTGCCTACCAGTTTACCTTGGCGACCCCGACCAAAGTTTTTTATGACCCTTTGAGTTCCAGTGGTTTGCCCGATACCTATTTGCGTCTCTTCGATAGTAATGGGGATGAGCCTATTGCGACCGGACTTGCCAGCATTGTCGGCCCCTTGGTGCTACCGGCGGGCAGCTATACCCTGCTCGTGGAGGGTTACATTGGCGATACGGGTTCGGGCAGCTACGCTTTTAATTTAATACCGGTTAACGACGGTTTGCAGTCGTTGACTCTTGGTAATGTAGTGAACGGAGCCATTTCGTCGCCGGGTCAGCGCCAGCAATACACCTTTTCCGTGGCGTCAGCCGCCCGGCTTTATTTTGACTCCCTGACCAACAGTTCCGTATTCCGCTGGTATTTGGACGGGCCTACGGGAAACCTTGTCTACAATCGGTCGTTTAATGGTTCTGATGCCCAAAATATTGGTAATCCATTGCTGTCCCTCGTGCCGGGCAACTATACGCTGACCGTGGTAGCCAATAGCGACAGTGTGGGCGCTTATCAGTTTCGACTTTTTGACTTGGCCACGGCGTCGCCGATGGTTCTTGGGACCCCGGTAAACGGCACGCTGAATCCGGCCAACTCCACCGTAGCCTACCAATTTTCCCTTGCGTCGCCGACGAAAGTTCTCTATGACGCTCTGAGCTCCAGCGGATTGCCGAATACCTATCTACGGCTCGTTGATGCCAATGGCAACATCCCGATCGTGACGTCACTGAGCACGGTTACGGGTCCTTTGGTTTTGCCGGCAGGCAGCTACACGCTTTTGGTCGAGGGCTATATCGGCGATAGCGGTGCCGGCAGCTATTCTTTTAATCTAACGCCGGTCACGGACGGATCGCAGGCGCTGACTCTGGGCAGCGTGGTTACCGGAGCCGTCGCGGCACCCGGCCAGAGCCAGCGGTACACCTTTTCGCTCGGTTCCGCGGCTCGCCTCTATTTTGATTCCCTCACAAATACTTCCGTGGTCCATTGGTCGCTGGACGGCCCAACGGGAAATATTGTCAATTCCCGCAACTTCAATTCCTCGGATGCGCAAAATATCGGCAACCCGTTATTATCTTTAGCGGCGGGAAATTACACCCTGACCGTCGCCGCCAACAGTGATAGCACGGGCGGCTATCAGTTCCGTCTGTTTGACATTGCGACCGCGGCGCCGTTGACGCTCGGCACGGTGGTGAATGGCACATTAAATCCGGCCAATTCCACCATGGCGTATCAATTCTCGCTGGCTACGCCCACGAAGGTGCTTTATGACTACCAAAGCTCCAGCGGCTTGCCGAACACCTACGTCCGACTCTTCGACAGCTACGGGAATGTTCCGATTACCACTGGTCTAAACAATGTTGTCGGCCCGCAGATTCTGCCTGCGGGAACTTATACCTTGTTGGTGGAAGGCTACATCGGCGACAGTGGCTCAGGCACTTTTGCCTTGAATCTGACGCCGGTTACTGATGGCTTGCAAACGCTGACATTGGGTAGCGTGGTCAACGGAGCGATTGCTTCCCCGGGGCAACGGCAGCAATATACCTTCTCGTTGGGAACAGCGTCGCGGCTTTATTTTGATTCCCTCACAAACGCCTCCGGAGTCTACTGGTCGCTGGATGGCCCTACGGGAAATATCGTCAACGCCCGCAGTTTTTCTTCATCTGACGCTCAAAGCGTCGGCAATCCGGTGCTGTCAGTCCCAGCCGGAAACTACACTCTGACGCTGTTTACCTCGAGTGACGTCCTCGGTGGCTATGAATTCAGGTTGCTGAATCTGGCGGCGGCAACGGTTCTGACACCGGGCACTCCGGTCACTGTCAACAATTTTGTGGCAAACAGCACTGCCCTCTATCAGTTCACCGCCGCGGCCGGAGATCAAATCGACGTGCTGTACCAGGTTCTCAGCGGGATGCCCGACGCGTATTCGCGATTGATTGATCCTTACGGCAATATCGTTTACGCGCGGTATCCTTCCAGCGCCAACCCCGGCACCAACGGATTGATCGCCGCCGGAACCTATACCCTGCTGATCGAGGGGTACATTGGTGACACCGGGACGGGATCTTATACCGTGAATGTTCAGCCGGAAGGTAATGTGCCGATTTCCCCATTTAGCGGTGAACCTTTGACCGTGGGCACACCCGTTAGCGGCATTCTGGCCTCCAACAATGCGACGACGAATTATATTTTTACGCTGGCAAGCCCGGCCCGGCTTTATTTTGACGCGCTGACGAATGTTTATGACAACTGGTATCTTTATGGGCCCCAAGGGCTGATCATAAATAACCGCAGTTTCCTCAGTTCTGACGGTCCAGACATTGCCGATCCCGCATTGGCGTTGCCGGCAGGAAGTTACCAGATAGTGGTCACGGGGCAGGCCGGGAATTATCAGTTCGACTTGATCGATTTTGCCGTAGCCACGCCCTATACGCCGGGAACGGCGATCACCAATACTTTGGCCCCCGCGAACAGCACGGTCTTTTATCAGTTTAACGGCACCGCCGGACAGCAGTTTTATTTCAACGGATTAGCCGAAATCGGTTTTTCATATGTGCCATATTGCCGCATTTATGCTCCGGACGGAAATATTGTGATGAGTCAGAACGTCAACGGGACCATGGATACGTTCGCCCTGACTCAAACCGGGACCTATACCCTCACGGTGGAAGGCCGGGTTTATGATGCGCACGCCAGCGGCGCCTATGCTTTCGATTTGATACCCGTTTCGTATCCGACCAACAGTCTCACCCTTGGCCAAACCATAACTAACACGATTGCCACGCCGGGAATACGGCAATATTACACGTTCACGCTGGCGAGCGCAGCGACACTATACTTTGACGCGTTGACGAATGCCGATTTCTACTGGCGTTTGGATGCGCCTTGGGGGCAGGTCGTCAACTGGCGTTCGTTTCTTTCCTCTGACAGCATAGATGTCGGCGATCCGTCACTACATTTGCCGGCCGGAACATATACCTTAGCCGTGGCGGGTGACAACTTCACGGTCACGGGCGCTTATCAGTTCACCCTCCTCAATTTTTCGAACGCAACGGCGTATACGCTTGGAACCGCAATCACAAATACACTGGCCCCGGCAAACAGCACAGTTTTCTATCAATTCACCGGTGCGGCGGGGCAGCAAATATATTTCAACGGCTTGGGCGCGAGCGGATTCTCGTATACACCTTATGTCCGGCTTTTTGCGCCGCTGGGCAACATTGTCATGAGTCAAGGCGTCGGGAGTGATGTGGACACCTTCACGCTGACGGAGTCCGGCACCTATACTATTGCCGTCGAAGGCCGGGTTTATGATACGCACGCCAGCGGCAGTTATGCTTTCAATTTTCTCCCGGTCTCTTATCCGACCAACGGTATGGTCCTGGGTCAGACCATTGCCAGCACGATTGCCACCCGGGGCGTGCGGCAATATTATACCTTCACGCTGCCGACCGCGGCGACACTCTATTTTGATGCGCTGACGAATGCCGATTTCTACTGGCGGCTGGACGCGCCGTGGGGCCAGGTTGTCAACTGGCGTTCGTTCACCACTTCGGACAGCGTGGACGCGAGCGATCCGTCGCTTCAATTGCCTGCGGGCAACTACACCTTGGGAGTAGCGGGCGATAATTTCACGGTTACCGGCGGGTACCAGTTCCGCCTGCTCAATTTTACTAACGCGACGACTTACACTCCGGGAACGGCTGTGACCAATACACTGGCCCCGGCGAATGGCACGGTGTTCTATCAATTCACGGGCCGGGCCGGTGACCTCTATTATTTCCACGGCCTGGCCAGCAGCGGGTTTACGTATCAACCCTACACTCGTCTTTACGCTCCGGATGGGAACATTGTGATGAGTCAGTATGTCAATGGTAACGTGGATACTTTTGCCCTCCCGCAGTCCGGGACGTATACTCTGACCGTCGAAGGCCGGGTTTATGATAACAATACCAGTGGCACGTATGCGTTTAACCTGATACCCACGGTATATCCGACCAACAGCCTCATTATCGGCCAGACCATCAATAATACCATCACCGCGCCGGGCCAGCGGCAATATTACACCTTCACTCTGGCCAGTGCGGCGACACTGTATTTTGATGCGTTGACCAACTCGAATTTCTCCTGGCGCCTTGATGCGCTTTGGGGGCAGGTTGTGGGATGGACCTCATTTTCCTATTCCGATTCCGCTGATATCAACGACCCGGCACTCCATTTGGCGGCCGGAACTTACACTTTGGGCGTGGCGGGCAATGGATTCACCGTGTTGGGCGGGTACCAGTTCCGCCTGCTGAATTTCACCAACGCAACAGCGTATACTCCCGGAACGGCGGTGACCAACACGCTGGTTCCGGCAGATAGCACAGTTTTTTACCAGTTCACCGGGACGGCTGGCGGTCAATATTATTTTGACGGCCTGGCCAGCAGTGGTTTTGCCTACCAGCCTTACAGCCGCCTCTATGGTCCGGATGGACATATAATCATGAGTCAATACGTCAATAATGACGCGGGCCCGTTTGCCTTGCCGGTATCCGGGGCTTACACGCTCACCGTGGAGGGGCGCATTTATGACAATAATGCCATTGGCACGTATGCCTTCAATCTGGTTCCCGATCCACAAAATGCTCCGCAACCGCTCTTCCCGACCAACGTCTCCCCGGACCTGGTAGTTTCCCAAGTCGCCGTCTCGCCCTCTACCGGGCTTCAATCCAGTGGCGCCGCCACCATTCAATGGACTGATCAAAACATTGGCAGCGGCGCAACCGGCGGATCTTTCACCGATCGCATCACAATTCGCAATGCCGCCAATCAGGTGCTGGTTGACACTTTCCTGCCCTATAACGTGTCCGATTCGGGCAACGGCCCCATCGCGCCGCAAGGCACCCGGAATCGGCAGATTACGGTGACGCTTCCGGATGGAACCAATAGCGTTGGCGTGCTGCAAGTCACGGTTACCGTGGACGCGCAGAATGCGATCGCTGAAAGCAATGAGGCGAATAATTCAACCACTTTTGGCTTTAGTGTAACGCTCGCGCCCTATCCTGATTTACAGGTTACCAATGTCGTCACCGCGCCGACCAATCGGTGGCTGCCGGGATCGGTGGTTGCAATCGACTGGCAGTTGACCAACTCCGGGACCGCATCCGCCGCAACGAATTGGACCGATAGCGTGGTGGTTCGCCACAAGGATTCCGGCGTGGTCATCTTCAGCGCCACCACCAACTACAACCTGGCAGATGCGGGCAATGGTCCGATTGCGCCGGCCGACTTCCGCAACCGGTCGATTTCATTCACCATGCCTGGGGATGCAACCGCGTACGGAGCATTTTCGGTCACGATCACGGCGGACAGCGCCAACCAATTATTTGAATACAATACCAACGGCACGGCGGAAGAAAACAATAGCGCGACGATCAATTTGATTTCCGCGCCCGATCTGATTCCCACCGGTCTGGCAGTCAGCGCCGCGGGTCCCCTCCAGTCCGGCGCGGCGGTCAGTATTAACTGGAACGATCAAAACGCGGGGACAGTGGATACGGGCAGCCCGTTCTACGACCGGGTCACCGTGGTAAACACGAACACGGGCGAGACTCTGTTCAGTTCGACGGTATACTATGATCCGAACCTTTCCGGCAACGGCGCAATTCCGCCGGGCGGATCGCGCGCCCGGTCAGCCACGTTCCAATTGCCTGACGGGCTGCGGGGTGTCGGCACACTTTTGGTTTCGGTTGCCTTAGACACGGCTAACCAGTTGCCGGAATTTAACGCCAGTGGAACAGGGGAGGCAAATAACACCGCCTCGATCACGGCGGTCTCGGTTATTGCCAATTATCCCGACCTGCAAGTCGTGAATTTGGGCGTGCAACCGATCATTTTGAACTCCGGCACCAACCTGACGGTTCTATGGCAGGATACCAACAGCGGGAATGCGGTGGCGTTGGGGACTTGGTATGATCATCTGACGATCAGCAACTCCAGCCTGGGGATTACCTTGCTGGATACGACGGTATATCATGACCCCAGCGTCCAAGGGCCGCTAACGAACGGGACGGCGATAAACCGTTCCGTCAATTTTACGCTGCCGAGCGGGGCGAATGGCGGCGGCAATCTGCAGGTGACGGTCACGGCTGATTATTACAACAATATTTTCGAGTACAATTCCGCCGGCAGTGGTGAAAGCAACAATGTATCAACCGTCACGGTGTTTTCCGGGATTGCCGCTTACCCTGATTTGCAAGTCGTTAATTTGGGGGTGCAACCGGTCCTCTTGAATTCCGGCACGAACCTCACCGTTCAGTGGCAGGATACCAACAGCGGCAATGCGCTGACACCGGGCAGCTGGTACGACCATCTGACGATCAGCAATTCCAGCCTCGGCATCACGCTGCTGGATACGACCGTTTATTACGATGCCAGCGTCCAAGGACCGCTGACGAACGGGACGGCGCGCAGCCGTTCGGCCAATTTCACGCTGCCCAGCGGCGCGAATGGCGCCGGGACGCTGGTGGTGACGGTGACGGCCGATTATTATAACAATATTTTTGAGTATAACCCGGACGGTACGGCGGAAAGCAATAATAGTGCGACCACGGAAGCGGTTTCCGGCATCGCCGCATATCCTGATTTACAGATCGCCGGGTTGACGGTGCAGCCGTCGGCTCTGGCCTCAGGAACAAGCCTCACGGTTTATTGGCTGGACACCAATAGCGGCAATGCCGACGCCATGGGAAGCTGGTACGACCAGATTACGATCAGGAATGCCACCTTGGGCGAAACGCTTTTGGGCACCACCGTTTATTTTGATACCAATGTTTTCGGACCATTGACCAACGGCACCGCCGTGGCCCGAGCCTATAATTTCACTCTTCCGACCACCTCCGACGGCGCCGGCAGCTTGGTGGTGACCGTGACCGCTGATTACTATAACAATATTTTTGAATATAACCCCGAGGGCACGGCTGAAAACAATAATTCGGCCTCGCTTACGGAAACCTCCGCGGTCACGCCGCTGCCCGATCTGGTAGTCTCCTCCCTGACATCGTCCAACAACGTGTTGACGTCCCAGTTAATCACGGCCCAGTTGAGTCTCAAGAACCAGGGGCTGGCGGCCGCCAACGGTGACACGGTGCAACAAGTCTATATTTCAAGTTCGCCGGTCGAAGGTTCCGGTGTCCTTTCCGCGGAGGCGGATTTCAACGGAGTATTGGGCGTGGGTCAATCGGTGAATGAGGGGGTGACGTTGCTGACGCCGTCGGTGCCGGGAACTTATTGGCTGATCGCGCAGGCGGATGCGAATAACAACATCTCCGAATTGGTGGAGAATAATAATTACCTGGTGAGTCCAACGCCGCTGGTCGTCAATGCGGCTTACACGGCAACCATCGTGGCGGACATCCATTCGGCCCTGGCCAATACTCCCATTCCGATGCACGGCCAGGCTTTCATTGGCAACACCACGACGCCCGCCGCTTCGGTGCCGGTCACAATCCATATTCAAGTCCGCGGCACCGATCGAACCGTTACGGTGCTTACCGCGGCAGACGGCACGTTCACGAACCTCTTCCAACCGCTTCCGAACGAGGCGGGAGTCTATCAGATCTCGGCCGCGCTCCCATCGGTCGCCAATCCGCCGGCGCAGGACAGCTTCGTTTTGATTGGCATGAGCGTTGCCGCCGTTGGGCTCGTGGATTTGACCGAGGGTACGAGTGTGACCAATTCGACCGCGCTTAACAACCTGTCGGATACCCCGCTGACGGGCCTGACCGTGACCGTTACCACCAACCAAGCCAACCTCGCGGTATCGGCGACGGTGAGCACCAATGTGCTCGACGGTTTTGCCGCCGCCACCCTTAATTTCACGATCACGGCGCTTAACCCGTCCATTTATCAAAGTCCGGTAATCCTTCATTTGTCCAGTGCGGAAGGCGCCACCGCTGATTTGACGATTATGGTCCGGGTTGAGGCTTTGCGACCCACTCTCGTGTTGAACCCGACGTCTTTGAGCAAAGCCATGGTGCGGGGCGTCCAAACCCCGGTTGCGTTCACCATTCTCAACCAGGGCGGGGCCGCCACCGGTCCTTTACAAATTGTCACACCGTCGGTTCCATGGCTTTCGCTCGCGTCGACAAACTGGCTGCCGCCATTGGCGCCCGGTTCGAATGCGGTGGTCACCCTCCTGCTGACGCCGGCTTCCGACCTGCCGTTCGGCGATTATAATGGCACGATCGTCTTGCAGAGCACCAACGTGGCCACCCAGATTGCATACACTTTCCGGGCCGTCTCCGATGCAACTGGCAACATGGAGGTGATCGCGGATGACGAATATACTTATTTTACCGCCGGTTCCCCACACGTCACTAATGCGGCGGTCGTCGTAAGCGATGCGCTCACGGGGTTAATCGTTGCCACCAACTTGACCGACGCGACGGGCACTGCGACCTTCTCGAATTTGACTGAGGCATATTATATCGTGGACGTGAGTGCGGATGGCCATGCACCGTTCCGTGAATCGGCGCTGGTGCCGGCGGGAGCGACCACGAATATCGACGCGTTTCTCACCCGGCAGACGGTGAGTTATGACTTTACCGTAACCCCCACAACGGTGGCGGACACTTACACGTTTGTCATCAACAGCACCTTTGAAACACAAGTGCCGATCCCGGTTGTCACGATTGATCCGGCTTCCCTGGACCTGGCTCAGTACCCTGGTCAGCAGTTTCAGGTGCTTTACACCATCTCCAATCATGGTCTCATAGATGCGGAAAGTGTCGTGCTCCAGTTTCCCAGTGCTTCGTGGGTTCAAATAACCGCACTCGTAACCAACCTCGGCAAACTGAAGGCCAACAGTTCCTATACCGTTCCGGTATTGTTCACCCGGATCACGACGCCTCCGCCTGCCGCCGGAAAGGCTTCGCCGAAGGATTTCAATTCGGGCACTTGTTCCGTCACGGCAAACATGCTATGGAACTATCTCTGCGGTCCAAATGTAGTCGATAAGAGCACAGCGTCCTATGTCTTTGATTCCACCGGCTGCAATCTTGTGGATCTCTACAGCCAGGTTTATCATCTGGTTCCGGACGCTGGCGGCGGTGGTGGCGGAGGCGCCGGAGGAGGAATTACATCACAAGACTATTTTGATTACCTCAACAGTTTAAACCCGGTAACGGATTTCGGACCGCCGCCCGGTTACCATTTTGCCTGCAACTCCACCGCCCCCGCTGCCGTTAGCGCGAAAGTTCAACCGCGCGGCGGAACATCGGTGTGCGCGAAAGTTGACATCCGGCTTGATCAAAAGGGCGTGCTCACCCGTGACGCTTTTAACGCCACTCTGGAAATTAACAACGATCTTCCCAGCGCTCTCACGAACGTTCAGGCGAGCATTCAAATCACGGATGTGAATGGAAATGTTGTCAGCACGAACTTCGGAATTTCCACGCCAAAGCTTTCCGGTCTTAGCGGCATTGACGGTACCGGAAACCTGCCGGGCAGCACGGCGGGTTCGGCCACGTGGACCATCATTCCCACTTTGGATGCCGCACCTGACACTGGCATGACAGTTTATCTGGTGGGTGGCACGCTGAGCTACACGCAAAATGGGACCGTGGTCACGGTTCCGCTGGCGCCGGCTCCAATTCAGGTCTTTCCGCAGCCCGAGCTGCAGGTCCGCTATTTCCATGATCGCAATGTTTATGCGGACGATCCGTTCACTCCCCAAATAGAGCCGAGCATCCCCTATTCGCTGGCCGTTCAGGTGAACAACGTTGGTTATGGAGCGGCGCAATCTCTGTCGATCTCGGGCGGCAATCCGCAGATCGTGGATAACGTCAAAGGGCTGCTGATCAACTTCAATATCATTGGTACTCAGGTCGAGAACCAGCAGGAGACGCCGGCGCTAACGGTAAATCTCGGCAGCATCGATCCGGGAACCAACAAGATTGCGCGCTGGCTCTTTACTTCCAGCATACAAGGAAGTTTCACGAACTTTTCCGCATCCTTTTCCGAAGTGGATCAGCTCGGCAATCCGAGGCTTTCTCTCATTCGCAGTGTGGAGATTCATGAGCTGACCCACATTGTTGATGCGGGCGGCACTTTTGAGGATTTCCGACCGGACTTCCTGGTCAACGATATGCCGGATACCAATTTCCTCCCGGATACCCTTTATTTGAGCGACGGGTCCGTCGTGCCGGTCAGCGCCGTGACTGATGCGACTCTTACGGGCGCGCTCAGCGGCTCGAATTTCTCGGTGACGGTTACGGCAGCGCTCCCCGCGGGCTGGAGCTACCTCCAATTTGGCGATCCCGGTCCGGGCCAACAATACCAGCTCATGCATGTGCTCCGCCCGGATAATTCCGAGATTCCGATGGGTACCAATGTTTGGACGACCGACCGAAATTTTATTGGTGGCGCCACGGTTCCGGTCCACACCAACCTCGTCCATTTGTTGGATTACAACAGCGGGGGAACGTACACGCTAGTCTATGCGCCGATTGTAACCAACAGCGTGGATACGACTCCGCCCACCAGCCAGGTGGCTGTGTTGCCAGCCGCCAGCCAGCCGACATTTACTGTGCAATGGTCCGGGACGGATAATCCCGGAGGCAGCGGTATTGGATTTTTCGACATTTATGCCTCAACCAATGGGGGGCCTTTCGCACCGTGGATTACCAATACCAAACTACAAGGCGCGGTATTTAACGGGCTGGCGAACACCACGTACGCATTTTTCAGTCGTGCTACCGATTTGGCGGGAAATCAGGAAGCGGCGCGCTTCGTTGCCGACGCCCAGACCACCACGAGCGTTCCGGCAAACACCCCGCCGGCCATCGCACCGATTCCCACCCAGTTTATAACCGAGGGTTCATTATTTAGCTTTACGCCCTCTGCCAGTGATGCCCAGCCGACGGCGACGCTCACTTGGAGTCTGCTGCCCGGTGGTCCGGCGGCAGTATTGATTGCACCGCAAACGGGACATGTTACTTGGCAGACCGGCATCGGCGACGGGGGTACAACCAACATTTTCGCTTTAGAGGTTGCGGACAACGGTTCGCCCAGTTTGAGCGCAACTCAGGTGTTCTATGTCGTTGTTTCGCACCTCAATCATCCGCCGTCCATCATCGCGCTACCCGTGCAAGTCGTTGTGAACGAGGAATCCCAGCTGATGTTACAATTGTCGGCCAGTGATTCAGATTTGCCGGCGCAAACCTTAACCTGGCAGCTTGGCGCCAATCCACCTTTGGGCATGCACTTGGATTCCGTTACCGGGTTGCTTACTTGGACGCCTACCCAGTCCCAAGACAATACCACGAATCTCATTACCGTGACCGTGACGGACAACGGAACTCCGCCGTTATCGGATTCCCAGACAATCGCCGTCGTGGTCAGTCCGGTTAATCATGCGCCCGTACTTGCCGCCATTGGCAAACAAACCGGGGTTGTGCTCCAGACACTTGTCATCACCAATACGGCAACCGATTCCGATCTGCCTGCCCAAACACTTACCTATAACTTTGCCGGCAGTGTGCCGTCGGGCGCCAGAATCACCACCAATGGCATATTTAGCTGGACACCGAGTCGCGCCCAAGCTCGAAGCACAAATACCATAACGGTGAGTGTCACCGACAATGGTTACCCTCCGCTTTCCGATTCCAACTCATTCACGGTCGTTGTCGGCGATTATTTGGAGGTCATGCTCGGTTCCACCATACTTCAATCCGGTCAAACAGGATCGTTGGCGGTGGCGGTGAGCACTACCACGCCGGTTACAAACCTTAACTTTACCATCAATGTGGGCGGCGGAGGTTTGACGAACTTTGCCTTGGCAAATGCGGCGCCCCCATTGGGTTCGGCCACACTCACCCAGACTGGTTCCAATCAGTTTCAAGCAATCCTGGAAACTTTGAACGGTCAGACCCTTACCGGCACCCAGACGGTTTCCGCGCTGAACTTCGGCACGCGGCCGGCAACGCCGTCCGTCTTCATTCCGGTGGCGATTTCCAACGTCGCGGCGAATCAGCCCAATGGATCGGCCGTGTCACCCATTTTTGGCGACAATGGGCGGGTGACTTTGATCAATAGCGTGCCTTTGGTCGAGGCGGTCAGTCCGGGCGGCCATTTCGAACTGACAGTGTTTGCGCCTCCCAACTCCGGCTATACGGTGGAAACTGCGTCCGGCCTGACCGCACCTTTGGTTTGGTTGCCGTTCTTAACCACCACCAGCGCGGGCAGCCTTTACCAGACATTCCCGGTTTCGACGACGAATTCCAGCCGTTTCTTCCGCGTCAAGGTTCCTTGAACGTTCCGTTTCGAGCGCTCAATGGCGAGTGTCTTGGGCAGCGGGAAGGCGGCTCCGGGGAGCAATCCTTTGCCCGCCGGGGCGTTGTCCTTAACTGCCCCCAGCAATGGCGATAACCTTTCCTGGGCCGGTTCCTTTACGAAAGGGACGCGGCAAAATACGGCTTCGTTATGCCCGCAGAATTGGCAGACGGTGGCGCAAGCCCTGGCGGTCAGCCATGGGCCATATACGGTTTCGGTGTCCGCCTGGGGAAACCGAGGTTATTTGCGGCTTGTCATCACTAACCTTTAGACGGCTGCTCCGACCTTGTATTTGGGCACCGATCAGGCAAGCGGGCGGGGGGCCGCCTTTCCTGATAATTTGCCCAATTTGTTTATGTGGTTTATTACGGGAGGCGGCATATAAGGCATCGCGAAAAAACAACTTGAGCATCTGAGTAATCTGGCGGCCTACGGGGTGGGGCGGCGCGCGGGGATTGCTGTGACGAGTAATCCCTTTTTGCAGGTCATATTCACGGCAATTGCTTCCATGCAGAACAGCTGGTGCATCCGTGAGCCTTCGCTTCTTCACGGCAAAATAATAATCTTAATCAATGGTCTAGTCGGTCGAGCTGGTGATGTTTTTGCGAACTGATGGTAGGGTAATACCCCATGGCGGGCATTGGAAGTTCCCGCTAATATTTCACGATGAAGATTCAATCACCCATCCAGAATCAAGGAAATCCATGTCACTCATTTCGCTGATCGTTACGCTGATTGTCATCGGCGTGCTGCTTTGGCTGATAAACACCTACATCCCGATGGACGGTAAGATCAAGAAGATTCTCAATGTGGTCGTAGTGATTTGCGTTGTCGTCTGGCTTTTGTCTGTTTTTGGCATACTGGGTCACACCAGCAATATTCGCGTGCCACAGGTTCAATAACGTGAACACGGTGGTCGCTCCGCCGGAACCCAATGCCATGCCCAGTTCGAGTGAGTCGTCCAGCGTCATTTTTTGCACGAGTTTTTATACCGGCTAGCGATGGGCCGGCGCCGGTGGGTAAAAGCCTCATACGCCGGGCGGGCGGGAAACGACATTGTCAGCGAACAGAGTAGGGTTGGGTCACCCAGGAGTCGGGAGTGCTTTCTTAGAATAATTAAAGTCAACTGTCCGAATATAGCTGAAGTTATGAAACACAATCACAATCACGACAACGCCCGCAATACCGGCCTGCAACTGGTTCCGGTGCATTTTGAATATACGAATCCGGCTGCGGTCAGCGTTTGCATTGCCGGGACGTTTAACCATTGGCAGCCCGAAGCCAAGGCGCTTCACTCCTCCGGTCTGGGGAAATGGTGGAAAGAAACCGCCTTGGCACCCGGCACTTATGAGTATTGCCTGGTGGTGGATGGAAATTGGATTCCGGATCCGGACGCTCGGGAAACCGTGCCGAATCCATATGGCGGCAGAAATTCGATTTTGAAAGTCGCCACTTCGCCCGAAACCGCGCATTTGGCGAATGCGGAGGAGGAGCCGTTGAAAATCGAAAACAATAAGCGATAGATTTTATGAACAAAGAAACACAAGCAATTGGAAATGATCTCGGACAACTGGCTGAAGACGCCCGTGCGTTGATGACCGCAACCGCCGATGTGGCCGGCGAAAAAGTCAGCGACGCCCGCAAGCGTTTGGCGGCGGCGCTGGAACGGGCCAAGGAAATCGGCGGCAACGTTCGCGATAAGGCCGTGGCGGGGGCCAAAGCAGCCGACGAAGCGGTTCACGAACATCCGTATCAGGCGATCGCCATTGGAGTTGGCGTCGGCGCGATAGTCGGTTTTCTGCTCGCCCGCCGAAGCTACCGGAAACATGATTGATTCTGGTATGGAGGAAAACACCCCCCCTGTCAAGCGCCTCGGTTCTTCTTCGAGGTCGTTTGCGCGCCGGTTGTTGACCATCGGCGAGAACCGCCTTGAACTCTTGACGGTGGAAGTACAGGAGGAGCGCGAGCGTCTCCTGTACGCCTTCCTGTTGGCGCTGGGCGTATCAGCATTCGGTTTGCTCGCGGGTTTGACGCTCACGGCAGCCATTGCCGTTTTGCTTTGGTCCTGGTCGCCGTTTGGCGTCCTGCTGACTCTGGCAATTCTTTACAGTTTCGCCGGCTTTTATTTATACCGGTTGCTCATTCGATTCTTGAATAACTGGCAGACCTTCCCGGCTTCACTCGACCAACTGCGAAAGGACCGCACATGTTTAGCGACGATTCTCGGCTGAATGTACTGCAATCCCGCAAGCGACTGTTGATCGCTGAAAGCGAGTTGAACCGGGCACAGCTGGTTCATGAAGCGAAGGCAATCGCCGGCGATGTCCGGTTGCTCAGTTCGAACTTTGGCACGATAGGTTCGCTCGTGTCGGCGGCGGCGTCATTGCTTGCCGCCTTGATATCATCGCGGCGCAAACCGGCAGAACCTGCCCGGGAGCCGTTTTCCTGGTGGCAGACACTGATAAAAGGCGCGGGCCTGGCCGGTTCGATATGGTCCCGATATGGCTCACAACGCCGCGGGCCGAAAGAAGAAGGCGACCGGGTAGGGTAATACCCCATGGCAACTTGAGCCGTCAATAATGTATCCTGCTTTTATGAGATGCAAAGTGTGTCGATTGGAGGTTCAAAATTAAAGAATCCCTTTGCCTGACACATCGCTAATTTATGAAACACAGTCAATATACCAAGAACCAAAATTCAGCTTCGTACTCAGTGTCGCTGCCGGGGACGGCGGATGTCCTATGTACCGACGAAACGAAATTCATTCCCTCACCCGATGAAGTGGCCCGGAAGGCATACTTCTCTTATGTCAATCAAGGCTCGGGAGACGGCAAGGATGTGCAGCATTGGCTGGCGGCGGAGCAGGAGTTGATTGCCGAACGTAATCTCACCCGGACTCACGGGTTTCACAACCGTACATAAAAATTTCTTCAAACAACCATTAACACGAAAGCATACAATTAAATGAAAACCTTAAACGGCACATGTGTGGAGGCCCCCAAGATGTACGAAACCGAAAATGACATCGCCAAGGATAGCCGGATGCAACTGAATGCCATGATGAACCAGCGGCTGGCGTCCGCCGTCGACTTGCAATTACAGATGAAGCAGGCGCACTGGAACGTAAAAGGCCCAAGCTTCATTGGATTGCACGAACTATTCGACAAGGTGGCGGAGGCGGTGGAGGGCTACGTGGACCAAATCGCGGAACGGATCGTCCAACTCGGCGGAGTGGCGGAAGGAACGGTACGCATGGCGGCTTCACGCACGCGCC
>Ga0302320_10006278_pt1 | contig 26431 bp, 25 predicted proteins | sample Bog_T0_3_FD_202130 | JGI IMG/M metagenome (GOLD analysis project Ga0302320, IMG submission 202130) | Peat permafrost microbial communities from Stordalen Mire near Abisko, Sweden - Bog_T0_3 | ecosystem: Environmental > Terrestrial > Soil > Wetlands > Peat | place: Sweden: Abisko, Stordalen Mire... | reverse complement strand
CTCATTGACGACTTAGTGAGCAAGGGTACGGCTGAGCCCTACCGTCTCTTCACCTCGCTGGCAGAATTCCGCTTGTTACTTCGACAAGACAATGCCGACCTTCGGCTCATGGACCTGGGACGCGAATGGGGCTTGCTGGCGGAAGGCCTGCATAGCGATTTTGTGGTCCGCCGGGTTCAGATCAATTTGGAAATGGAACGCCTGGAAAACAGCTGGTTGAAGCCGAGCCCTGGTTTGAATCAAGCCTTGTTGCAGCTCGAAAGCAGCCCTGTCGAGGATTCCGTCAGCCTTAGCAATTTACTGCGTCGACCTGAAATACGTTGGAAAGACTTAGCTTTTTTAGAAAATTCGACCGGCTCCAAAGGCGTTGAACCGCCTTTAGAACGGAGCATCTCTGAGCAAGTTGAGATCCAGGTGAAGTATGATGGCTATATCCGTCGTCAACTGATCCAAGTCGAACAGTTTAAAAAACTAGAAGAACGGCGCCTGCCTGAAGACTTGGATTTTATCCTGGTGAACGGGCTCAGTCTAGAAGCACGGCAGAAACTTCAATCGGTGAGGCCAATTTCAATAGGACAGGCCAGCCGGGTCTCCGGCGTCACGCCGGCCGATATCAGCGTGTTACTGGTTTACCTTGAAGCTCGACGCCGCTCAGCTCCCTCTGCGCCGATAGAGAACCCAGAGACGATCCCGCAAAGGAAATAATGACTTCGGAAACGCTTGAAAACCTTTTGCTACAGGATGTAGCAGCGCTAGGCCTGAACTTGCCATCGAGTGCTAGCCCTGCTCTGATCCGATACCTGGACATGGTCCTGGAAGCCAACCAGACCATGAATCTGACTGCCATAACCGACCCTCAAGAAGCCGTTCATAAACACCTTGTCGACAGTCTGTCAGTTCTTTTGTTGAAAGATCTTGCGACCCAAAGTAAGGGACCTGTCATCTGGGCCGACATTGGTTCCGGCGCAGGTTTCCCTGGCTTGGTTCTAGCTATGGCAGTACCAAATTCACTGCTGCACTTGGTGGAATCTACAGGAAAAAAGGCACACTTCTTAAATACTACTGCCGCAAGCCTGGGGTTGCTCAAACGGGTGCAGGTCCACAATGCCCGCGCTGAGGTTCTAGCTCAGGGAGCGGACCACGCCGTCTCAGCCAAGATCGATGTTCCACGTGGAACATCCTTGCGAGGCCAATGTGATGCCGTCTTCTTTCGGGGCGTGTCACGCCTTAATGCGCTCATAGAACTAGGATCGCCTTTGCTTAAGGTCGGTGGCTTACTGGTGGCCTATAAGGGCCCCAAGGCTGATGAGGAACTGACCGAAGCAACTAAGGCACTCAAAGAGTTGAAAATGGAAGTGGCAGAACGCAAAGCCTTCCAGCTACCTGGTGTCAACGAAGCCAGGATTCTTATCTGCCTGCGCAAGATTGGGGAAACGCCTAAGCGCTTCCCGCGGCCCGTAGGTCTGGCTCAAAAGGAACCTCTTCTTTGAATGAGTTTTCCTTCCTTGCCCAATGGCAAGATCGGACCTTGCTGGAGCTACGACCGGGTTCGGAAACTGTCCTGGCTTCCGGCGTGGCCTATCAGCCCTTGACCCATGCCCTTTGCGCCTTGGGGCACAACGGCACGATTCTCCTGGTCCATAATGTCGTCAAGCAACAGTGGGAGCTTCCGGGTGGTATCGTCAAGCCCGGCGAAAGTGCCGGGGAGACCGCCCTACGGGAGCTCTTTGAAGAAAGCTGCCAGCGGCCTCTTGAGATGTGGTTCCGGGGCTTGATCTGCTATTCCAAGGGGCCTCAACGAGAGACTGAATATGGTGCCCTCTACTGCGGTTGCCTCAGTCAGCTCTTTCCCTTCAAACCAAACCACGAGGTGGACAAAATCCGCTGGTGGAGCCCCAGGGAGCTCTTGACTGGACTTAATCCAATCGATGCGGCCCTGGCACAATGCTTTGGACCGGAATCCCAATGATGTTCCACGTGGAACAGTCGAAGTTGGGGAAATCGTTCATTGTGGATGTTCCACGTGGAACAACCCTTCATCCCCAAGCTTTGAACGAGTTGTCAATAACTTGCCAAAGGTCTTCCGCCATAAGAAACAATCCTTATCGGACCTTGTGGATAGAGGCCCAAACGGCATGATCCTGACCCATCTTCACCTCTTCCAGGTCCGCAACCTTGAGCGTATCGATTGGGAGCCGCATCCCCGAGCCAATCTGCTCCTGGGATCCAATGCTCAGGGAAAAACCAACCTGCTGGAATCCATTTTTTTTCTTGGGACCACCAAGACTCTCCGAGCCGGCACCGGTCCCGATGACCTGATACAACACCATACCGATGAAGCCCTTTTGCGCGCCAAGGTCAGCCACCAAGAAGGCGTCATCACGCGGGACCTCGAGGCCCAACTCAAACGAGGCCAACCAAAACGCTTCTTGTTGAACTTCAAGAAGCTCAGCCCATTGAGCCGGATCTTCGGCCAGCTGCCGGTCGTCCTCTTCACGCCCGAGGACCTGGAACTGGTAAAGGCCGGACCTACGGCCCGCCGCCTCTACCTGGATCTGGAGATCAGCCAAGCCAGCCAGGCCTATCTGCAAGATCTCACCCGCTACCAACGCTCCCTTAAACAACGCAACAGCGCCTTAAAAGCCTATGCCGAGGGTCGCGGCTCCTTGGATAACGTCCATGCCTTTGACGAGGAGCTCATCGCCAGCGGGACCGCCATCCTGGGTTTCCGGGTCGCAGCCGTGACGGAACTGGATCTGCTGGCGGCCCAGGTTCAAGCGCGCCTCGGGGGTCCCGATGAAAAATTGGAGTTGCGCTACCTGAGCACGGTGGCCCCCGCAGCAGGCCGCCTGCCGAGCGACCCAGAATCGATCGCCCATCAATTCCGGCTTCGGCTGCGCGAGCGAGCCCGCGAAGAGCAGGCCCGCGGCACCACGCTCAGCGGCCCCCACCGTGACGACCTAGAGCTCACGCTCAACGGGCAAAAGGCCCGCCTCTTCGCCAGCCAAGGTCAGCAGCGCAGCATCGCGCTCAGCTTGAAGCTGGCCGAAGTCCAATTCCTCACCCGCAAGCTGGGCGAAAGCCCCGTCCTGCTATTGGATGACGTGCTCAGTGAATTGGATCTGCAGCGTCAAAGCCAGCTCCTGGCTTTGCTGGATCAAAAGGTCCAGACTTTTGTGACCAGCACCCACGCCACACCCGAGGCCTACCAGCCCGATCAGGTGCTCACCATGGACCAAGGCCGATTGAAGGTGGATCGTGGCTGACGGAATGACCCTGAGATCATTGGGTTTTGACGCATTCTTCCAGGATGCCATCGCGCCCGAAGAACGGGCCTTGCTGCCAGGCCGGATCGCCTTTGAAAGCCGGGGGATCTACCACGTCCTGCTGGACGAGGGCATGCAGCTGAACGCCGAGCTGATGGGCATCCTACGCAAGGGCGTGCGAGACCGTAACGAATACCCGGCGGTGGGCGATTGGGTGCTGGTGGAGCGCGTCGACGACCGCCGGGGCCGCATCCTGCGCCGCTTGCCCCGCCGCAACGCGCTGGTGCGGCGCGAACAGAGCCGGCGCGACCTGGAACGCCGGGCCGGCCTCCTGCAGGTCCTGGCCGCCAATGTCGATTGGGGCCTCATCACCAGCAGCCTGAACGAGGACTTCAACCCGCGCCGCCTGGAACGCTATCTTGGGCTGGTCCGCGAATCGCAAGCCCGCCCGGCCATCCTGCTGACCAAAGTCGACCTGAGCGACGACAACGGCGCCGAAGCCCAAGCCGCCGTGAAAGCCATCGCTGGCGACGCACCGGTGATCCTGCTGAGCATGCCCCAGCGAAAAAAGGGCCTCAAGGAGCTGCGCGCCCTCCTGGATGGCCATGGCACGGCCGTGCTAATCGGCAGCTCGGGCGTGGGCAAGAGCACGCTCGTCAACGCCCTGCTGGGCCGTGACGAGATGGCCACCGCCGAGGTCCGCGAGAAGGACGGCCGCGGGCGGCATACCACCGTGGGCCGCCACCTGCTGGCCCTGAAAGGCGGCGGCTGCCTGATCGACAGCCCCGGCTTGCGCGAGCTGGGTTTGGTGGAGGAGAGCAGCGTCGACTTGAGCTACGAGGACATCGCGGCCCTGGCCCTGCGATGCAAGTTCAACGACTGCGGCCATAGCAACGAACCCGGTTGCGCCGTGCAAACCGCGCTAGCCGACGGCGACCTGGATCCGGAGCGCTACGACAGCTACCTAAAGCTCAAACAAGAGACGGCGGCCGCTTCGCTGAAGCGCGCCCTGGGCAGCGAGACCTTTCAGCGGCTGAAAGGCCGCACACTGGGCAAGACCCAGGCCCATGCCCCCCGCCCCGGGAGCCAGAAGCGATGAAGAGCCACACCGAATACCTGACCTTCAACACCTCCCAACGCTGGGAGATCATCAATATCACGCCCAAACTGGAAGCCATCGTCAAGAAAGCGGGCATCCAAGAGGGCCTGATGCTGGTCAACCCCATGCACATCACCGCCAGCGTCTACGTCAACGACGCGGAGCCGGGGCTCTACCAGGACCTGCTGGCCAAGCTCGACGAGCTGGCCCCCTATGGCAGGCCCTACCAGCACCACCACACCGGTGAGGACAATGGTGACGCCCACATCAAACGCCAGCTCCTGGGCCAGCAGGTCACCCTGGCCATCACCAAGGGTGCGCTGGACTTCGGCCCCTGGGAACAGGTCCATTACGCCGAATTCGATGGCCGCCGGCCCAAGCGGGTGCTGGTGAAGATCATCGGGGAATGAAACCATGACCCCCGAGGAGCAGGTCAAGCACCTGGCGCGAGAGGCTGGCTTCGACCTATGCGGCGTCGCCAGCCTGGCCAGCCCTCCCGAGCGCCTAGCCGAGCTGATACCCTGGCTGGAGCGGGGCCAGCATGGGTCGATGGTCTGGCTGCAACGCCAAGCCGAGAAACGCTTGGACCCCGCCAAAATATTGCCCAGCGCCAAGAGCCTCATCTGCGTAGGATTGGTCTACAATACCGCGCATCCTTACAGCACTGACGTGTTCCCGCTGGACGGCCGGACCCAGACCCGGCCAGCGGGCGCCGAAAGCAAGGGCTGGATCTCGCGCTACGCCTGGGGCGACGACTACCATGACGTGATGCAGGCCAAGCTGGATGCCTTCGAGCAGGCCTTGCGCGAAGAGCTGGATACGACAGCGATGATGCGCAGTTACAGCGACACCGGGCCGATCAGCGAGAAGGCCTGGGCAGCGGCGGCGGGCTTGGGCTGGCAAGGCAAGCACACCAATGTGATCAACGGCGAGCTGGGAAGCTGGTTCTTCTTGGGCGAGATCCTCACCACACTGGAACTTCTGCCCGACGCTCCCGCCCGCGACCAATGCGGCACATGCACCCGCTGCCTGGATGCCTGCCCCACGCAAGCGCTCACGCCCTATCAACTCGACGCCACCCGCTGCCTCAGCTATCTCAGCATCGAGGTCAAAGGCGACCTGGCACCACACCTGACCCAAGTCCTGGGCGCCAACGTCTACGGCTGCGACATATGCCAGGACGTGTGCCCCTGGAACGGCAAACGAGTCCTGGGGCACCAGCCGGCCTTCGAGCCGCGGCCGGGGCTGATGGCGCCCAGCCTGGATTGGATCGACCAGATCGGCGATGTGGAGTTCTCCGAGGCCTTTCGGCGCTCGGCTATCAAGCGCACCAAGCGGAGCGGGCTGCAACGCAACAGCCGCCTGAGCCGCCCCAAGGGGTCACCCCCCGGCAAGGCCTGAGAAGAAGATGGAGATCGTCTACGATAACGGCGTCTACCTGCCCGAGATCAAGCTGTGGCTGGACCCGCATGAGGCGAAACCGGGCGAGACCGGCTTCGTCAGCCATGCCCATGGTGATCACGCCAAATGGCACGGGCAGACCCTCTGCAGCAGCCCCACGGCCAAATTGATGAGGGCGCGCAGCACCGCGCCCAAGGACGTCCAGGTCAAGACGCAGGCCTACCTCAACCGCTTCAAGCATGAAGGCGCCACGCTCACCTTGCTGCCCGCCGGCCATATCGCCGGCAGCGCCCAGCTACTGGTGGAATACCAGGACAACACCCTGCTTTATAGCGGCGACTTCAAGCTGCGGCCCGACCCCAGCTGCGAGCCCATCCAGGTTCACGAAGCCGACCAGTTGATCATGGAGACCACCTTCGGCCAAGCCCAGTACCTGTTCCCTCCGGCCAGCAAGACCATCGAGAAGATCGCCGGCTTTTGCCAGAAGGCCCACAAGGACAAGAAAGTGCCGGTGCTGCTGGCCTACAGCCTGGGCAAGGCCCAGGAGCTGATGCTGGGCCTCAAGCCCTGGGGCTGGGAATTCGTGCTGCATCCCTCCATCGCCGACCTGAGCGAAGCCTACAAGGGTTTGGGCTACGCCATGCCGCCCATGCACACGCCCGGCAATACCAGCCTGGACAACAAGGTCATCCTATGGCCGCCCAACGGCCGCAACCATTCCTGGTACGCCGGCATCGCCAACCGCTGCCGCACCGCTTTTTGCAGCGGCTGGGCCCTGGACCCCGGCACCAAGCTGAAGATGTCCGTGGATGAGGCCTTCCCCTTGAGCGATCACGCCGATTTCAGCGAGCTCCTAGCTTACGTGTGGCAGGTGCACCCCAAGGAGATCTGGACCCACCACGGCTTCGCCGCCGAATTTGCCAGCCACCTAAGGCTGACCGGCCACAACGCCCACGCCCTAGGCCAAGAAGAACAACTGGAGCTGTTATGAGACCCCTGCGCTTGGGCATCCTGGGCACCGGCATCGCCGCCAACAAGCTCTACCTGCCCCAGTTAAAAAAGCTGGGCCGTGAGATCGAGGTGGTGGCCTGCGCCAATCGGACCCGGACGAAAGCCGTGGCGTTCGCCAAAGCCGCCGGCGTGCCGCTGGTCCTGGACAGCGGCGAAGACCTGCTGGCTCAGCCCCAGGTGGAAGCCGTGGTCATCAGCCTGCCCATCGAATTGCAGCCCGCCTGGGTGCTGCGGGCCTTGAAGGCCGGCAAGCATGTGCTCAGCGAGAAGCCAGTGGCACCGGACCTGGCCAGCGGCCGGGCCCTCTTGAAGGCCGCCGCGCCCTACCAGCGCAAAGGCCTGAAGTGGTTGGTGGGCGAGAACTTCCATTTCATGCGCCAAGCCCAACAACTGCAAGCCTGGCTGGAAGCCGGCGCCTTGGGCGACGTGCGCCTCGTGGAGGCCAGGCAAATGGGCGTGATGGATGCCGCCAGCCCCTATTTCCACACCCGCTGGCGGACCTCCCCGCGCTTCGTGGGCGGCTTCGTGGTGGATGGCGGCGTGCATCTGGCGAACATCCTGCGGCGGAGCTTTGGGTTGCCGGTGGAGATCAAGAGCCTCACAGCGGAATTCAATCCGGCCCTCAAACCCCTGGATACCGTGGTGGCCAGCCTGCGTTTCCGCAGTGGCGCGCTGGGCCAATGGACCAGCTGTTATTCGGCCGCAGCCAGCGGGCCCATCATCACGGTGCGCGGCTCCAAGGCCAACGCCGAGCTCTACTGGCACCAGATCGTCCTGACCCCCCATCGCGGCAAGCCCAAAACGGTGGCGGCAGGCCCGGACAGCTTCCTGATGCAGTTCCGCCATTTCGCCCAGGCAGTGGTGCTCGACAAGCCGCTGGCGCTCAACCCCGCAGAGGCCTTGGCGGACTTGGCTTTCATGCAGGGACTGGTCCAGGGCAAGGCTTTAAAGCCTTGAGGCTCTCCACCCGGCCCAGCCAAACAGCAAAAAAAGAAGGCCCTCCAGTCGGGGGGCCTTCTTTTTTTGATCAGCGGTGGCGAAAACTGGCGGAGAGAAAGGGATTCGAACCCTTGATACCTTTGGGGTATACACACTTTCCAGGCGTGCGCCTTCGACCACTCGGCCATCTCTCCAGGCCGCCAACCGCCGAACCAAGGCGCAAAGTATGCCAAGCCGGGACCGGGCGGTCAATGCGGCCCACCAAAAAGGCCGCAGAATTGACGCTTTCCACAAATGGTGATAATGTCTCCCCCATATCCCAAATGCTGAACCGTAGTTTTGTCCTCCCACTAGGGGCATTCCAGACCATGCGCCCATTCACCGCTTGGCTGAGCCTTAGCCTGCTGGCGGCTTTGCCCGTCAACATCCAGGCCCGGGTCCAATATGACCGGCCCATCAACATCATCACCAGCGATTACGACCTGGTGGATACCACATACATCGATCGCGGCCGCATTGACGGCGTGAAGGTGGGCGACAAGTTCGAAGTCCGCTTCCCTGACGGCAAGGTCGCCACCCAGGTGATGGTCACCGGCGTCTTCGACCGCATGGCCTCGGTGAAGGTGGTCGACAGCTGGCTGCTAAAGAATGGCCAACTGGCCAACTTCGGACAGCGGCCCATGATCACCAAGCTGGAGCGCAACGCTCGTCGTCCAGCGCCTGACATCACAGTCGCCGCCAAGCCCAAAGCTAATGCGGCCCCCAAAGCCGACGCGGCCCCTTCTGCTACCAAGCCCACCGAGCCCGCCACGACCACCGCCACCGCTCCCGCCGCGGGGCCCGACCTGCCTCCCGCCGCGCCTGGCGGTGAACCTGGACTGCCCACCGCACCGCAGGCGTCAGCGCCCAGCGCCGCCGCCCCGGACGCCGGGTTGCCCGCAGCCCCTGGTGCAGCCCCGGATGCCGGTCTGCCGCCCGCACCCGGCGCTGCACCCGACGCCGGTCTTCCCCCCGCCCCTGGCGCTGCTCCAGACGCGGGCCTGCCTGCTGCACCCGACGCCGGCTTGCCGCCCGCACCCGGCGCTGCTCCCGATGCCGGTCTTCCTCCCGCCCCTGGCGCTGCTCCAGACGCGGGCCTACCGCCGGCGCCCGGCGCAGATCCCGCCGGTGTCCCGCCACCTCCCATGTGATCGACCCCTCCATGACGCAGAAAGAGCCCGGCCTTGCAGCCGGGCTCTTTCTTATCCTATGCCTTGCATCGCCCATGTTAATGCGTTAAAACAGCTCAGGCGCCTCCCCCCTGAGCCTCGCGTGCGCCATGCCTACATTGTTGGAAGTCTTGGACCAGCGCTTGCTGGTCTCCCACCTTCAGCCCCTGGTCTCCGTCAAGAAACGCTGTGTGATCGGCCTAGAAGCCCTAGCCAGGGTCGCCGGGCCTGGCCGGGACCAGCCCCCAAGAACTGTTCCAGCAGGCCCAGGACCAGCGCCTCAATGCGGCTTTGGACGAGCTCTGCGTGGAACAGGCGCTGCATGCCTTCATCACCCAACCGCGCCGCAACCAAGACCTGCTCCTCTTCCTCAACCTGGACGCCCGACGCCTAGAGCATTCCCAGCTCTCGGCCCAAGGGCTATGCAAAGCCGTGGAACGCTCTGGGCTGACCCCCCGGGATGTAGTCCTTGAATTCAGCGAAAAGGCGGTTGCCACAGCCTCTGGGCTGAGGATCTTGATCGAGACCTGTCAATCCTTCGGCTTCAGCGTAGCCTTGGACGATGTCGATGGGGATGCCGCGTCATTGCGAGACCTGGCCCATCTTAAACCCGACTTGGTCAAGGCCGACTTGACGTTGGTTCACGAGCTCAGCCGCCATCCCGTGCAACAGGAACAGCTGAAAGCAGTGGCTGCCTTGGCCCGCCGCCAAGGCGCCCTACTGGTGGCCGAAGGGGTGGAGAATGAGGACGATGCGGCGTTCTGCTTGGAATTGGGGGCGGACATCCTGCAGGGCTTCCACTATGGCCGGCCCAGCGAGGCGGAAAAACTGAACCTTGCCTCTGCCCTGGCTTGCGCCGAACGCAGCGCCGAACGCCTGAAGGCCAACCTAAGCGGCCGCAAACAAGCCCGCCACCGGGAGGACGAACGCCATTTGAACCTGCTAAAGAGGATCCGAGACGCCCTGCAACAGACTGAATCCGAGCGGGCCAGCGCCGAGCTCGAAAAATTCGTGAACAGCGTTGCCAGCTTGGAATGCCTATGGGCGATGGATACCCGCGGAAAGCAGACCACGCCCACCGTGGTCTGGCGCCATCAACGCGATATCCAACGCAGCCGGCTCTTTGCCCCCGCCCTGGTGGGCGCCGACCATTCACTGAAAGATTACTACCTAGGCGTCACGCTGCAAGACCAGGACTTGTACTCAAGCGAGCCTTACGTAAGCCTGGCCACCGGCAATCTTTGCCGAACTCTAAGCACCCGCTTTCGCTCCTGCGATGGGCAAGACCTGATCCTTTGCATGGACATCCGCAGCAACTAAGATCCCACCTCATAAAACAACCAACAGGCCCACCCCAGCACCTTGCGGTAGTCCGAAGCACCCTCGCCAGATGCAGGGGGAAAGCTCTGGAACCACCAGGAGCTCTGTGATATTTTCACCTGGTGCAACTTTGAAACAACGTTTTTGTTATCAAAATATCTGCAAAAACGTGACTAGCTAAGGCATTTTCTGTAAACTACTACCCTGAACCGGGAGCTCCTAGCCTATCCAGGCTGGGAGCTCGTCCCGATTGGAGTTCACTATGCGCCTTCTTGGCAACGGCATTTCAAAGTTCGGACTTCTAACCGCCTTGCTGTTAGTTCCCAGCTTGGCTTCGGCCATTGATGCCACCCAGTACGTGGGTTATGGCAATCAAATGCTGACCCAACGCCAGTACGACAAAGCCATCCAGTATTACGGGGCCGCGGCCAAAGCCGATCCACGCAATGCTGCAGCGTATAAAGGCATGGGTTATGCCGCCATGGGCAAACGGGATACCGCCAATGGCATCAAGTACATGGAATACGCGCTTGCCTTGAACCCCAACGACCAAAGCCTGCGCCAGTACCTGGGCAAGGTTTACCAGGGCTACGGCAACCAATACTACCAGCGCCAGGACAAGGCCAGCGCCTTGGCTTGGTGGAACAAGGCCGTGAAGACCGACCCATCCAACACTCAACTAGCGAACTATGTGGCCAGCCTCGGCGCGCAGCCCAGCGCTCCCGCCGCGGCAGCCGCTGATCAGGGCGGCGAGCCGCGGACCCCGGGCGTGAACCCCTGGATCATGGGTGGAACGGTCGCGGTCCTCGGTGCGGTGATGTTGTTCATCTTCTAGCGCCTAGCCAGAACCTCCAGGGCACGGCCACACGGCCGTGCCCTTTTTTTTAACCGAACCCGCGGCCGCTGCGATGCGTCCTAAAAAAGGACCCGCACCCGAAGGAAATCCATGCGCACCCTAGCCTTGATCCTGACCTTGTTTTTGACCGGAGCCCCCCTGCGCGCCGACGACCCGCAACCCGCTCCGGCGCTTCTGCGCGCCGCCGACGACTTCAGCCGCGTCGCCGAACAGGCTGACGCCTGGGTCGTCAACATCAGCACCACCCAGTACGTCCACCAGCGCATCGGGAGCTTCTGGGACGAGTTCTACGGCAGCGATCCCAGCGGCGGGGAACGGACCATCAAGCGCCAAAGCCTGGGCAGCGGCTTCATCCTCTCCGCCGACGGCGAGATCCTGACCAATGCCCATGTGGTGGCCGGCGCCGATGAGGTCACCGTGCGGCTGAAAGACGGCACCGAGAGCAAGGCCCAGGTGCTGGGACAGGACGCCAACGTCGACTTGGCCCTGCTCAAGATCAAACCCAACAAGCCCTTGGTCCCCGCCATCCTGGGCGACAGCGACCAAGTGAAGGTGGGGCAGTGGGCCATCGCCATCGGAAACCCTTTCGGCTTTGACCACAGCCTGACCGTGGGTGTGATCTCAGCCAAGGAGCGCACCAACATCTTCCAGGGCGAAGGCGCCGCCAAATACCAGAACTACCTGCAAACCGACGCCAGCATCAACCACGGCAACAGCGGCGGGCCCCTCTGCGACATCCAAGGCAAGGTCATCGGCATGAACACGGCCATCAGCACCCCCAATGACGGGAGCATCGGCATCGGCTTCGCCATCCCCATCAATTTCATCAAACGGTCGGTGCCAGACCTGCGCCGGGCCGGCAAGGTGGTGGCCCCCAAGCTGGGCTTCTTCACCCAGGACCTGGATGACCGGCTGGCCCAGGCATTGAAGTTGGAAAAGCCCCAGGGCGTCCTGGTCACCGATGTGGCTGAGGGGGGAGCCGCCGAAAAAGGCGGGCTCAAGCGCGGCGACGTGATCCTGACGCTCAATGGCAAGGAGGCCGACAATGGCGCCGACTTGCGTACCAGGATCTATGAGGCCGACCCGTCCAAACCGTTCAACCTCTACCTATGGAGGGACGGAAAACCATTGGCGCTGTCCCTCACCCCCGAAGTGTTGAAAGCCGCTCAGACCCAACGCAGTTGGCACGGGCTGAGCGTCATGCCCAACAGCGCTGACGAGGCATCGCAACGCGGCCTGGCATTGACCCAGGGGATGGTCGTGACCAAGGTGGCCTCCAAGAGCAGCGCCGACCGCATCGGCATCCAGGCTGGGGACATCCTGCTGGAGCTCAATCAGACCTCCGTGCCGGACCAATCCGCCTGGGACGCCCTGACGCACCAACTCGATGAGAGCCAGGACACCGTGATCAGACTGGTGCGCGGCCATCAAAGCGCCTATGTGGTGCTGCCAGCCGAGCCCTAAGAAAGGCCCCCGCCCTGCTGATAAAAAAAGCCTCCCGATCGGGAGGCTTTTTTTATCAGCGAAGCCGATGACGTCAGCGAACGAAAGCCCACAGAGCCAGGTTCGCCACCACCATCAAACCCAAACCAACGGGGACCCCCACCTTGGCCCACTCTTTGGCGCTCAGGCCGCGCTGGGATGCGCAGATGATGTTGGGTAGGTTACCAGGGATCAGCATGCCGCCGCCCAGCAACAGGCCCATCATCAGCCAGCGCAGTTGCGCCAGCGGCACCTGTGGGCCGACCTCGGCCGCCACCAACGTGGCGTTGTCCAACAAGGCCGAAGAGCTGTTGGCCCAGAACAAGACCCAGCCGGGCAACGGCTGCAGCCAGCGCCTGGCCAGCGGTTCAAAGCCCTGGCCCAACAGCACCAGGCCCACCACGAACCCATAGACCCTCAACGCCCGGGACCCCAAGGCTCCCCAATGGGCAGATTCCCGCTGCGGGAGCTCCATGTCCCCCGCCACCGCCCGGCGTCCCCACAGCCACGCCAGGCCCATCAACAGCGCCAAACCCGCCAAGATCCCCGGGCCCAGCAACCGCACCAAAAGCCAAGGACCGGCTTGATAACGCGCCAATGCGATCGCGGCCAAAGGCCCCCCCAATGGCGTCAAAGCCGAGCCTAAACCTATGCCAAAACACGACAGCACGGCCAGACGGACCTCGTCACGCCGCGGCAAACGCAATGAATCCAAGACCTCCGCCAGTACCAGGGCCGCCACCAATGCGGTGATGCCAGCCGACAGCAGGCCCAATCCCACCACCAATGCAGCCGCTGAAGCCCCGGCGCCCCAACGGGTCCAAGCGCCCCGGACCCAGCGGCGCAAACCGGGACGGCAAGCCAAGAACAGCGCACCAGCGACGAGCACGGCCATGACCAGGCCCACCGGCTCCCTGAGGGCCGACAGCACCAAGGCCAAGCTCCACTGCCCGCTGACGGTGACGGACAAGGCCCCCATCAGCAGCAGGAAGGCCTCCAATTCCTCTTCGACATGCCGCACCGAGAACGGCAGCACCAGGACCAGGAAGAGCAGGCCCACCAAACCCAGGGCTTCCAAGTTCATCGCGCCCCCATCATGCCGAGCGCCACGCCACGCAATCCACGCTTTCCATGTCCGTCAACAGATGGTCCACCGGCCTGTCGTGGGCCCGCACCTGGATCCGATCCACCAGCTGTTCCTGAAAGGCCAAGCCGACCGTGGCCAAGCCCCGGCCGGGGCCGGCCAACCAACGGTCATAGTAGCCGCCGCCAAATCCAAGGCGGTCGCCCCAACGGTCGAACAGCACGCCCGGCACCAGCACCACGCACTGCGGGCCCAGTACCGCTTCGGGCGCGTCCGACGCGGGTTGCAGGATGCCGTAAGGCCCGGGGCTGAGCTCCTCATCCGGCCCCAGGCGGTGGAAGACCATGCTGCGGTCCCCAGGCCGGGAACGGGGGCAGGCCACCTGCATGCCCAGCTCACGGGTCATCCGCCGCATCATCTCGGTGTCCACCTCGCTGCCAAAGCTCAGATAGAACAGCGCCATGGACGCCGTTTGGAACGCCGGAAGCTCGATCAGGCGCTTCCAAATGGCGTCGCTCTTGCGCTGACGCACAGCCGGTCCCAGCGCATCGCGCGCGGCCAACGCCGCCCTACGGACTTCTTCAACTGACAAGACCGCCCCCAAAAAACGCGTGGCCGCCCCTCGCAGGACGGCCACGCTGCCAAACCGTGTCGCTTGATTACAGGTTGTAGAACGCGCTCAAGCCGGGATACACCGCGGTGGCTCCCAAAGCCTCCTCGATGCGCAACAGCTGGTTGTATTTGGCCATGCGGTCCGTGCGGCTGGCCGAACCGGTCTTGATCTGGCCGCAGTTGAGCGCCACGGCGATGTCGGCGATGGTGCTATCCTCCGTCTCACCGCTGCGATGCGAGATCACGGTGGTGTAGCCGGCCTTCTGCGCCATCTGAACGGCCTCAAAGGTCTCGGTCAGCGTGCCGATCTGGTTGACCTTGATGAGGATGCTGTTGCAGGCGCCCTGCTCGATGCCCTGCTTCAGCCGCTTGGGGTTGGTGACGAAGAAGTCGTCGCCCACGATCTGGATCTTCTTGCCCAGGCGCTCGGTCATCTGCTTGTAGCCGGCCCAGTCGTCCTGGTCCAAGGGGTCTTCGATGCTGATGATGGGGTACTTGTCCACCCAGCTGGCGAAAAGGTCCACGATCTGCTCGGCGCTGAACAGCTTGTCGGGATTGGACTTCCAGAACTTGTAGCCCTTCTTGCCGCCCTCGTCGAACAGCTCGCTGCTGGCGCAATCCATGGCGATGGCGAAATCCTTGTCCCGGCCGGCCTGGTAGCCCGCCTTGGTGATGGCCTCAAGGATGTACTTGATGCTCTCCTCGTTCTCGATGTTCGGCGCGAAGCCGCCCTCATCACCCACGTTGGTGTTGTGGCCGGCCTTCTTCAGCACCGCCTTCAGGCTGTGGAAGACCTCGGCGACCTGGCGGATGCCTTCGGCGAAGCTCTTGGCGCCCACCGGCATGACCATGAACTCCTGGAAATCGACCTTGTTGTCGGCGTGCTTGCCGCCGTTGATGATGTTGGCCATGGGCACCGGCAGCTGGTTGGCGTTGGTGCCGCCCAAGTAACGGAACAGCGGCATGCCGGCGCTGGCGGCGCTGGCCTTGGCGGCGGCCATGCTGACGCCCAGGATGGCGTTGGCGCCCAGCTTGCCTTTGTTCTCGGTGCCGTCGAGCGCGATCATCGCCGCGTCCAAGGCGCGCTGATCGGCGGCCTCAAAGCCTTCCAGCTTGGGCGCGATGTGCTTGTTGACGTTCTCCACGGCCTTGAGCACGCCGCGGCCCAAGTACTTGGACTTGTCGCCGTCGCGCAGCTCCACCGCCTCGTAAATGCCGGTGCTGGCGCCTGACGGGACCGCGGCCCGGCCAAAGGCGCCATTGTCCAATTGAACATCCACTTCAACGGTGGGATTGCCGCGCGAATCCAGGATCTGACGGCCATGAATGCGTTTGATAGCAGCCACGTTCTCCTCCAAGGCCCCGGCCTTGCCAAGCGTGCGCGCTGCGCCAACTTGAAGGGGGGGCAAAAAAAACACCGCCCTGAAACAGGGCGGCGGACATGATGATGGGCTTGGGGCCCAGATCAGGCCGCAGCTTTCTCCACGGTCTGCAGGTATTCCCCATCCGTGACCACTTTAAGCTCGGCTTTGCAAATTGGGCACGACAACTCACTGCCCTCATCCTGCTCAGGGCTCAACTTGATCTCGGCGTTGCATTTAGCGCATGCTACTCGGGCCATAAAAGGCTGGTTTCCTCTTAAAAGACAAGCCCTTTTGAAACCGATTTTAGACGCTGACAGACTGAAGGTCAAGCAAAGCCTTCTACCCCAAAACCTTACGGACGGCGTGGCGCCCTTTTTTGTGCCTCCCCTGTCAGGGCTGACAATCTTGTCGCATCCTGCCTAAGGATCGAAGCCCCAAGGTTCCGCCAAAACCCTTATTGCCCAACAAAGCACCTCCTTGGCACGGGCCTTGCATTAACTGATGGTGTCCCCCCCAGGCAAAGAGGCCACCCATGACCGAGACTCAACCCGTTCCCCCGCGCAATAGGGAGCTCAACCTACTCCACCGCATCAGCCAGGTGCTGGGCTTTGATCTAAGCCTCAGCGATGTCCTTCAGGTCATCGTCAGCGTCACCGCAGATATGATGGAAAGCAAGATCGTCTCCATCCTGCTTTACGACGAGACCGGACGGACCCTTAGCATCGCGGCCACCCAAAGCCTGAGCCCGGCCTATCGTGACAAGCCGGACGTGAGCGTGGACAAAAGCGTCTCGGGAAAAGCTTTACTGACCAAGCAACCCCAGGTCATCGCGGATGTGCAGGTCGACGAGACCTTCGGTTTCCGGGAAGTGGCCCGCCAAGAAGGCATTGTGAGCATGCTGAGCGTGCCCATGCTGATCCGAGGCCAAGCCATTGGGGTCATCAACAGCTATTCGCCCGAGCAACGCGCCTATAGCGAAGAGGACACCAAAATGCTGTCCTTGGTGGCCAGCCAGGCGGCGATCGCCATAGAGAATGCCCGCCTACAGGCCGCCACCGCCGCTTTTCAGGAGGATCTGGAGAACCGCAAGCTAGTGGCCAAAGCCAAGAGCATCCTGATGAAGAAACGCGGCCTGGACGAGCCCGGCGCTCACCGCTTCATACAAAAGGAGAGCATGAACCGACGCAAACCCATGAAAGAGATCGCCGAAGCGATCCTGCTGTCCGAGGACATGCAGAACAGCGGCAACTGAAAAAGCTAAGCTACACAGGGATAATCGCCTTGTGACCCAGCTCGGACCCGGCCCAAACGCGGGGCGAGGAACCGATTCGCGGCGCCCGGGACCAGGACCTGGGGAGGCGCTGGCCCTAGGCGCCGTGAATCGGCTAATGAAACAAGCTTTTAATCAAACCGTAACGTAGGGTATAATCTAGCACTCTGGAAACCCTGTAAGGCGCCTGTCGGCGCACCCGTCGTACTGGGGGCATGAACCCAAGTAGGGCGGCTGGACCTCACTGCAAGCCTCAAGGAGGAGACGATGTCCTTTCGTCGTCATCTGATCGGCAGCCTGGCTGCGGCCGCTATCCTGGCCCCGGCGTTCGTCAAGGCTGATGCTCCCGCTGCAAAGTGGTATGACAAGGTCTCCGTTAGCGGCTACGCCGAGAGCGATTACAGCGTTTGGCTGAACCAGCCCGTCGCCAATGGCAACACCACCGTCCCCCTGCGCGTCTTCGACAAGGTCCCCAACCAGTTCCAATACGGTGGAGAGCTGATCCTGGGCTACACGGACCCCTCCAGCAAGACAGGCGCCAACATCGACCTGCTGCTGGGCGACAAGAACCTGGTCAATAGCTTTGGCCTGAGCGGCAATGATAACGAGGCCGGCATCAGCATTGGCCAGGCCAACCTGACCCAGATCCTGGGCCCGGTGACCTTCACCATTGGCAAGTTCGCCACGCCGATCGGTTATGAGAGCTGGAACACCACCGCCAATGCCAACTACAGCCGCAGCATCCTGTACAGCCAGGAGCCGTTCTATAGCGTCGGCGCCAAGCTGGACTATGCGGCTCCGTGGGGCATCACGGGCAGCCTCTGGACCGACAACGGCAACAGCATCAACCAGACCAACAGCGACGCCAAGAACTGGGGCGTGGCCCTGAACTACACCGGCGTCAAGGACCTGACGCTGAACGCCCAGTGGTACGAGGACTTCTCGTCCGAAGGGTTCAACACCACCCTCAACAACAACACGGGCTACTTTGAGCCGGTTTACAGCTTTGACTTCAATCTGGCCTACACGCTGAACGCCAAGTTCAACTTCGGCGCCGAGTACCTTTACCAGACCTTCATCGACAACGCCGGCGCTTGGGAAGCCGCCAACTTGGGCTATACCCAGAAGAACAGCCCCAAGGACCAGGGCTACGCACTGTACGCCACCTACAACACCCCGGTGTCGAACCTAAGCGTCAATGGCCGCTTCGAGCAATGGTTCCAGCCCGACGTCAACTACAACCAAACGCAATATAGCGCGGACAATGGCTATTACGCCCTGGGCATCAACCAAATGAACCTGTTCCAATTGGACGACTATACCCTGACGGTGAAGTATGTGGCCGGCTCGCTCAGCCACATCCTGGAATACCGTGCGGACGCGGCCAACGGCTATATCTTCCAGACCAAGGGTAACAACGTCACCGCTAGCGACCACAGCCAGATCGACCAAACCGTGACCTACGCTGCGGTCTACAGCTTCTAAGCAACAAGCCCCACTAGTAAGACCCAAAAACCCCCGGGCATCACGCCCGGGGGTTTTTGTTTGTTTCGACCACGTTGTTGTCAGGCCCTGTCAGGGCTTACAAAAGCGTTAGACCTTTGTGAAAAACACGTTTGGGAACAAAGGCTTTTCCAAGCCAAGACTTTGGCATGCACCTTGCAATATACAGGGTCATGAAGGACAAGCCCCCAGTGTCCTCCACCTAACGCCGAATCCAACCCCGAACGCAGATCCCAAGTGGGACCTGCGAGGCATAGGCGCCGATCTCCCCCACTTGGAGAACATCATGCCAGAAAAGAAAGCCACACCCTCAGCCAAGGTACAGACCATTGTACCGACCCTGGGCCTCTTAGGCTCGTCGATGAACGCCATGGCGCTCATCGCCCCAGGCGCCTTCCTTTGGATCACCTTCCAGCTGCAGGCCGCCGCCACCACCCCCAGCGGCGCATCGGCCGCCATGGACATGTACGGCGGCATCGCCGTGGCCCTGTTGTTGGCCTTCCTGACCGCCTTGGCCTATGCCCAGCTGGCCAAGCTCTACCCCCAGGCCGGCTTCGCCAGCTGCGCCTATTTCGCTGAAAAGGCGTTCCTCGACGCCACCGGTCAAAAGAAGGCCGGCCCCCAGTCCGTCGCCCGCGGGGCCAAGCTGTTCACCGGCTGGGCCGCCCACCTGTTCTACTGGGTCTACCCCGGCGTCATGGTGGCCATGTTCGCCACGCTGATCGGCTACCTGTACAACGCCTTCACCGGCGGCACCCTGTCCAACGCCATGCTGACCCTGATCGCCGTGGCCTTCGCCTTCTTGATCGGCTTCATCGCCTACAAGGGCATCCAGGGCTCCACGTTGACGAACATCTGGATCAACATCATCCAATGGGTGGCCTTGGTGGTCTTCAGCGTCCTGGCCATCATCTACCGCGTCCACAACCCGGAACACGCCACCCAGTGGGCCTTCACCGGCGTGACCGACGTGGTCAAGTTCCACGACATCAAGGCCGTGCTGGTGCAGTCGACCATCGCCATCTTGATCCTAGTGGGCTTTGAAAGCGCGACCGCCGGCGCCCCTGAGACCAAGAACCCCGAGAAGACCATCCCCAAGGCCATCATCATCGCCTTGGTGGTGCAGGGCCTCTTCGCCTACGGCTTCGAATACCTGGCCGCCAACCTGGTCGTCAGCGAGAAGCTGACCGGCACCATCAGCGTGGCCGCCACCCCGGCGCCGGCCGCCCCCACGGCCGCCCCCGCCGGCGGCTTCACGGCCGCCCCGGCCGCCCCGGCCGCCACCGCCGCCCCGGTGATGGTCACCAAGACGGTCACGGGCTTTGACGCCATGGCGGCCTCGTCCGCGCCCATCGGCGACATGTGCGTGGCCATCGGAAACAACGTCCTGCCCGGGCTGGGCTTCGGCCTGATGGTGACCATCGCCTTCACGGTGATCATCGCGGTGATCGGAACCACCCTGAGCTGCGTGAACACGGCGGTGCGCGTGACCAACGGCATGGCCGACGACCGGGAGCTGCCTGAATTCCTGGCCTTCCTGCACACCGAGAACAAGACGCCCCACACGGTCATCGGGGTCATCACCGTGGTCTCCTGCGTCATCGCCGCGGTGGGCGTGCAGTCGGTCAACGGGCTGCTGGGCATCACCCTGGCCAGCAACCTGGGCACCTTCGTGCTCTACGGCCTGGTGTGCATCTGGACCTTCATCGCTTACAAGAACCGCCCGGATTTCAGCTTCATCAAGCACGCGCTGATCCCGCTGGGCGGCCTGCTCCTGAACCTGGCCATGTGCTGGGGCATCTTCTACCTGAACTTGACCGGCACCGCTGACAACAAGACCCAGGTGGCGATCGCCTTCTACATCGCCGGCGGCTGGGGCTTGGTGGCCTTCCTGTACGTGATGCTGACCACGGTCCACAAGAACTACGGCATGAAGAGCATCACCGCCATCATCCGTCCTGACGCCCTGGACGACCTGGTGGAGGCGCTGAACAAGGAGGCCTTGGTGCAAGGCATGACGATCACCGAAGTGAAGGGCTTCGGCCGCCAGCGCGGCGCCGTGGACGAGGGCAAGGTGGCTCCCAAGATCAAGTTCCTGCCCAAGGTGCGCGTGGAAGTGGTGGTCAACGACTGGGACGTGCCCCACGTGATCGACGTGATGCAGGAGATCCTCAATACCGGCAACGTGGGCGACGGCAAGATCTTCGTCTTCAACACCGAAGAGACGATCCGCGTCCGAACCGGTGAGAGCGGCATCACGGCCGTCTGACCGGAAGGATGGACAACGAATAAGCCCCACGGAAAAGGGCCGGCCCCCAGGGCCGGCCCTTTCCACATCCCCCTACGAGCGAACCATGTCCATGCAGCGCATCGAAGCCATCATCCGCCCTGACCGCCTGGAGCCCCTGCGCCGGCTTTTGGAAGAAGTGGGATACTCGGGCATGATGGTCACTGAGATCCAGGGGCACGGCAAGCAACGCGGCATCGAGCAACAATGGCGCGGGACCCGCTATCAAACGTTCTTCCTGCCCAAGATCAAGATAGAGATGATCGTGCCCACCAAGGCCACCAAGAAGATCATCGACTGCATCTTGGACGTCTGTAGCAACGGCAATGTGGGTGACGGGAAGATCTTCCTGAGCCAGGTTCAGGATGCCATACGCATCCGCACCAAGGAACGCGGCTTAAAAGCCCTCTAAAAAACGCTCCTCCAAAACCATGCATTTCGCCTGTCAGCCCTGACCATCCTTGTTAGGGCTGACACTTTTGTGGGACCCCAGTAAAATCGGGTCTTTGTCAAATAAGGGTTTTTCCATCTAAGAAAGCGGCATAAAAATTGCTTATCATTAAACAGTCAGTAACACCTCAGGGTTGAGGCCGCCGGTAGATCCAGTTCATCCCCCATCAGCCGGCGGGGCAGCGATGCCTAGATCATCCGGACCGGCAAGGCATGCCGGCCCCACCCATGACCCTGCCCAGCCAAGACCATGGCTCAATTGAGAGCCCGAGACCAATGGAGGTCCCATGCGTTCCCACCTGCCGTTCGCCGGTTTGTTGGGCCTGCTTTCCGTGCCCACCGGCCTGCTGGCTGATGCCGTTCAAAATGCCAGCGCAACCGCACCTACCGCCATCCCCGCCGCCACCTTGCCCACGCTCAATAGCGGCGACACAGCCTTTGTGATGGTCGCCAGCGCCATGGTGCTGCTGATGACCCCCGGTTTGGGCCTCTTCTATGGGGGCATGGTCCGCAAAAAGAACGTCTTGAGCACCCTGATGCACAGCTTCCTGATGCTGGCCGTGATAAGCGTCGTTTGGGTGGTGCTAGGCTATAGCCTGGCGTTCAGCCCCAATGGGGTCCTAGGCAACTTCATCGGCGACCTCAGCTTCGGCATGCTGCACGGGGTCACGGGCGCGGTGGCGCCGGACTATGCTGGCACCATCCCCCACCTGGTCTTCATGGCCTTCCAGATGAAGTTCGCCATCATCACCGTGGCCTTGATCTCGGGCGCCATCGCCGAACGGGTGAAATTCGGCAGCTTCCTGCTCTTCGCCGTGCTGTGGAGCCTCTTGGTCTACTCACCGGTCTGCCGCTGGGTGTGGGGGCCGCACGGCTTCCTCAAAGAGAAGGGCGCGCTGGACTTCGCCGGTGGGACCGTGGTCCACATCCTCTCCGGCTTCTCCGCCCTGACCGCCGCCATCATGCTGGGCCGGCGCAAGGGCCTGCGCAGCGAGAACATGCTGCCGCACAACACCACCATGGTCATGCTGGGCGCCGGACTGCTGTGGTTCGGTTGGTTCGGCTTCAACGCCGGCAGCGCGCTGCAAGCCAACGGCCTGGCGGCGTACGCCTTCGTCAACACCAACACCGCCGCCGCCGCCGCCATGCTGACGTGGCTGGGCATGGAATGGTGGCAGCACGGCAAACCCACCGCCCTGGGCGCCGCCAGCGGCTGCGTGGCGGGCCTGGTGGCCATCACCCCGGCCGCGGGCTACGTCACCCCCGCCTCGGCCCTGCTGCTGGGCGCCCTGGTCTCGCCCATCTGCGTCACCGCCGTGAGCTTGAAGAGCAAATTCGGCTATGATGACAGCCTGGACGCCTTCGGCGTGCATGGCATCGGCGGCACCTTCGGCGCCTTGGCCACCGGCCTGCTGGCCACCAAAGCCATCAACCCTGACGGCGCCAATGGCAGCTGGGCCCAGCTGGGCATCCAAGCCCAGGCCGTGGCCATCACCGCCATCTTCGGCGTTTTAGGCACCATGGTGGTCTTCAAAGTCGTCGACAGCCTGGTCGGCTTCCGAGTGACCCGCCGCGATGAAGAGCTCGGATTGGACCTGACCCAGCACAGCGAAGCAGGCTACGAGATCTAACCCCACCCATACGGAGGACGAAGCCATGTTGAAAGTTGAAGCTATCATCCGCGTCGGGGCGCTGAAAAAGGTCCTGACCAATCTCCTCGAGATCGATTACCCCGGCTTGACCGTCTACGAGGTCCAGGGCCACGGCCGCCAACGCGGCATCAAGGAGCACTATCGCGACCAGACCACCCTGTCCATGCTGCCCAAACTGAAGCTCGAATGCGTGGTCAGCGGTCCCGCCGAGGCGAAAAAAGCCATCGATGCGATCACCGCCGCATGCCGCACCGGCGAACAGGGCGACGGCAAGATCTTCGTGTATCCGCTCAGCAATGTGATCAGGATCCGAACCAACGAAAAAGGCACCTTCGCCATCAACGACAGCGACCACCTGCCCGAAAGTCAAAGAACCAAGGCGAAGAAGAAATAGCGATCCCTGAAGCGCGACCCAAGAGCCCGCCCTAAAAAGGTCGGGCTCTTTCTTTTGAAGATAACGACAACTTTGTCAGACCATTTTTATGAACAAACACCCAAAGTAGGCTCACAAACCGTTGAATTGGATAGAATGTAGATGGCATGAAGCTTGCGTTACTATCGACACAAACCCTTCTTCGACGCCCCCCCCATGCATCCCATGCCAGAAAAAAGCATCGCCCTCCCGGGTCTGCTGGCCGAACAGACCATCCAGATCCACTTTCAACCCATCATCTCCTTGAAACAAAAGGCTATTGTGGGCTTGGAAGCCTTGGCACGGCCACAAGCCAGCGACCCCGCCAAGAAGATCAGCGTCCCAGAGCTGTTCCTCTTGGCCCATGCCCACGGCTGGCTCCTGGTCCTGGACCGATATCTCCGCAGCCTGGCCATGGAGCGTTACCACGACATGGCGCTGCCCCAGGATCCACGACCGCTCCTGTTCATCAATTTTGAGTCCTCATTGATCGACGAGGGGGTCCAAGGCTCCGGACACATCCAACAAGCTGTGAAGGAAGCCGGCCTGGAACCCGGTGACATCGTCATCGAGGTCAACGAAAGCCGGGTCCATGACCTGCAAGCCCTGCGCCGCTTCGTAGACTACTACCGCGACCGCGGATTCCTGATCGCCCTGGACGACCTGGGCGCCGGCCATAGCAACCTTCCCCGCGTGGCCGACCTGAAGCCCCATATCGTCAAGGTCGACCGCAGCTTGATCCAGAACATCGACCAGGACTACCACAAGCAGGAGACCTTCAAGACCCTGGTGAGCCTGGGCGCGCGCACCGGCTGCATGGTCCTGGCCGAAGGGGTGGAGACCCAGGCCGAGGTCGATTGCTGCGCCAGTCTTGGCGCCAGCCTCTTCCAAGGCTTCTACTTCGCCAAACCCATGGCCCCCGACAAGCTCGACTTCCAGGGCATCCAACCCGGGCTTGCCGCCGCTTCACGGCGCCAGCGCTACACCGCAGTGCAGACCATCCATGAACGGCGGCTGGAAGCCCATCGCCTGCGGCGCCTCAGCGACGCCGCCAAGCATCTATTGATGCAGGCCGACCCCACCGGATTCGACATGGTGCTATCACGCCTGGTCCGCAACGACTTCAACGTGGAATGCGCCTACCTGCTGGACAAGGACGGGCTGCAGGTGTCGATGACCCACACCAATCCCAACGCGCCCACCAGCCGCAACCGCCTCTTCGCCCCCGCCCCTAAAGGCACCGACCATAGCGCCAAGGAGTACTTCTTCAGCCTGCTGGACGCCGGATTGGAGCGCTACACCACCGAGGCTTACCTGTCCTTGGCCACCGGCAATCAGTGCCGCACGGTCAGCTGCCTGGTGCCCCGCAACGACGGCAGCAAGTACGTCCTATGCATGGATCTGCGCTCCAATACGGGCGGACATTGACGGCGCCATCAACGGACCAGTTCAATGGAGCGGGGGCAAGCGCCTGAATTGAGCCGGCTTCACCTGCCTGAGCGCGCCCTTGCGCCGGGTCACGGCCACCCGCTCCGGCTTGGCGGCGGCGGCGGCCCAAGCCCGCCGTGACCAAGCCTTCAGGCTGACCGACGACCGGTGCCAGGCCACAGGCAACAGCACCCAATGCCGCATGACACGGCCGTCCACCGACCAAGGCTCGGCCCCTTCCGCCGACGCCAACTCGGCCCAAGCCGATGCATCCTCCAGGCGCAGGCCCAAACGCCCCTCCTTCCAGACCATCCCAAAGATGTTCCCGCCCACAAAATAACCGTCACAACCAAAAAGCCGCTTGGGCTCCACGCCAGCCAAGCCAGCCATGGCCCCGTCGAACAGGGCTTTGAGGCGGGACAGCTCGACCGCCTCAGCCACGGCCCTTCTTCCGAACCAAATTCTCGGCCCGGGTCAGGCTATAGTCCCAGACCAGGCGGTCCTCCAGGCCCGACCCGCCATCCAACAGCGCCGCCACGAGCAGGGGCGCCTTTTCAGGGCTCAGGTCCTTGTAAACGCGGCCCTCCGGCAACAGCTGCACCACCGGCGCATGCTCGCACCAGCCCATGCATCCCGTCTTGGTGACATAGAGCTCGCGCTTCAAGCCAGCCCGCGTGCGGGCCTCCTTCAATGCATCGGCCAAGGTGCTGGCCTGGCCATCACGCGCTTTCAAGGCGCGGGCGCAATCCTCGCCAAAGGTGCACACCAGCGCCTGGCGCGGGCGATCCCCGTCAAAATCACGCTCATTCATCCCGACCCCTTAAGGCTTTTTTGACCGGTCACCATAGATCAACACGCGCAAACCCTCCCCTTGAAGGGTCTCATGGGGCTGCCCCATCTGCCGTCGCAGGCTGGCCTCATCCAGCCCATTCTGGACCACGAACTGAGGTTCCTCCAAGAAATGATCCGCCAAGAATAGGCTCCGGTCCCCGATCCAAAAATACGGTTGGAATTGGCCCGCTCCATCGGCGATGACCGGCACCGTCAACGTAGCGCCTTGGCTGAACAGCCGCAAGGGCCGCGCCGACCAATAATCAGCCCAGCCAAAGCTGAGGCCTCGCTTGGCCAACACCCCGTCCAGCCAAGCCGCCTGCCGTCGCTCAAGGGGGACCGACTGGGGCGCCGAAGCCACGAACGCCAGGGCCGCCAGCCCTACCATGCCCAATATCACCGGTACGGCGCGGCGGATCGGACCCCAGCGTTCAACGGCCAGCGCCGGCAGCAGCCACAGCGGCAACAATCCCGCCAGGTACAGATAACGCCCATTGACGCTGCCCATGAAGGCCATCACCCACAAGGTCATCAAGAACGCCAGCAGTACGCCCCCGGACCAGGCCCGCCCACCTGCGACCCGCCCACGCCCAGGGATCAACACCAGGGCCAGGGCCAGGCCCACCACGACCAGCAGGGCCCCGGAATCCGCCAGGATGCCTCCAAGAGGCTCCAAGGCGGCCGCCTGGCCGCGCCATCCGCGGTCCGCGAGAAGGCGGAAGGGCAGGGACGACACGCGCGCACCCGCAAGGCTAGGCAACGCCAGCATGAGCAGGCAGGCCATCGCGAGCACGCCCACGGCCAACCAACCGCGGCGGGTCATGACGGCCCCTGAACGCCAACCCAGCCACAGCAACGGTGCCAGGCCCCAGAGGCCGAAGAAAGCGTCCGATCCCAGCAGCAGCCCCGCCAAACCCGCCGCCAAAAAATTGCAGCTCCAAGCCTGCGGGCCTCGA
>Ga0302320_10006277_pt1 | contig 26431 bp, 20 predicted proteins | sample Bog_T0_3_FD_202130 | JGI IMG/M metagenome (GOLD analysis project Ga0302320, IMG submission 202130) | Peat permafrost microbial communities from Stordalen Mire near Abisko, Sweden - Bog_T0_3 | ecosystem: Environmental > Terrestrial > Soil > Wetlands > Peat | place: Sweden: Abisko, Stordalen Mire... | reverse complement strand
GGGAGCATCGCTTGGTTTGTGTGGTCGAAAGTGAGCATTCTAAAGGCGAGATCTGCTCATCAGAGTCAAGGATTTACCTCTGGGAGGGCCCGTCAGGTCCCCCGAACTTCGCCCAAGGCCAGCGAACCGCGCGTTAACCCGCATTGGCCTTCGGGAGCGCCACGGGCTTGGACCATTGCGGGTAGCCGGGCACCCGCAGGTGCCGCATGTAGAGCATTCGCCCGTCAGTCGCATACAGCACGTCGAAGCCAGCGTCCCCCCAGCAAAGGCCCGAGACGGGACCGCTCGGCGAAGGCAGCCACAGGATGGCCCGAACCCGGCCGTTGCGGTCGCAGACCTGGATCCCGAGCGGGGTCGCGGCATAGAGGCTGCCCAGGGAATCGACCGCTATATCTTCGGTCCCGAGTTCTGCCGGCGCATCGGCTGCGTGCAGCCAGTAATAGGGTTCCCGGTCCTGCAATTGACCCGCGCCCGGCGCCACATAGCTGTCGATCCTTGAGGTCGATCGCTCCGCGGCAAAAAAGAGCCCCCTGTCGGGAGAAAACGCGATCCCGGAGACGGACGCTGGCACCTGGTCAAGGAGCGTCCTGGCGCCGTCCGGCTCCAAGAGCCAAATCCTGCTCGGCTCGTCGGAATGCTCACCCGGTTCCAAGACGTAGAGCTCGCCGGAGGCGGTCGCAAGGATGCGGCCTCCCCTGATCCTGTCGGCCACCTTCCTTGAGCCGCCCTGGGCGTCGAACGCAATGACCTCCCCCTCGGAGGGGACTGTCGCGTAGAGCGTCCCATCGGGCCCAAAGGCCTGGCCGCCCACGGGGGGCGCGTTCCGGGAAAACACCTCCGGTCTGCCGCCCGCGGCCACCCGGTATAGCGTGTGGCTCCCGGGGTCGCTGAAGAACACGTCGCCTTTCGGGTCGGAGGCCAAGCCCACGACCCCGCGGTAGTCTCCATCGACCCGCTGCCAGGCCTCCCCGGGGCGCAGGATCTCAGCCAGCTTGTCGTTCGCCGACGTTCCGGCCTGGACTGGCGCGGGCCATCCCCGCCACAGCCACCTCATGACGTCGGGAAGAATCACGTTTCCCGGGCCGCCGTCGTGGCCGTGCTCACCCCACGCGTGCTGCACCTCGTAGCCCGCAAAGGTGAGGGCGGCCTCCATGTTCAGGTTGGCCGTGAACCAGCTCCCGAAAAGGGGGTTCCACGCATCGGTCGCTCCATCCTCAAGAAAGATGCGAATCGCCTTCGGCTCGGCCTTGCGCACGAGCGCCGGGTAGTCGTGGCCGCCGCGCATCGAAACGAAGGTTCCGATGACGCTGTAGACGCGGCTGAAGGAGTCGGGGCGCTCCCATGCGAGCGTGAAGCTTCCAATGCCCCCCGTGCTTCCGCCGGTCACCGCGCGGTCCTTCCCGTCGTGGGAGAGACGTATCGGCCTGCCGTCTGCGGTCTTCAGCGTCTCGACCCGCGGCAGGAGCTCTTCAAGGACGAACCTTGGGAAATTGCCGTTCGTGCTGTCGAACTCGTAGGACCGGTTCCACCGATAGGCCTCGCTGCCCTTGGTTTTCCAGACGACACCCGATGAGATCCCGACCCCGATAACGACGGGCATGTCCCCCTTGGCGATCAGGTTGTCGAACACCGTTGTCTCGTTTTCCCCGATTCCATCCAGGCGGACCACCAGGCACGCGGGCGTCGCCGGGTTGTACTGCGCCGGAACGTAGACCCTGAAGTGGTTCTCGGTGCCGGGATAGACACGTGAGTCCGTGATGACCCCTTCAATCATCTCCCCTTTGGGGATGCCGGGGTGCGGCTTCGAATCGTCCGTGAGGGGACCCGACAATTCGTTGCGGATCCTCTGGATCAGGTCGGGCGCCGCTGCAGGCCCTGCTGGAGGCTCGGCCCCTGAGACTCCGGAGCCGATGCCGAGCGCAAGCAGCACGAGGGCCAAGGCGCGCCCATGGATCATAGCGAAATATACCAGCGGTCCGCGGGACCGGGGCTACGCCCCGCCCTCCCAGGCCTTGGCGCTCACAGGGTCGCGGCCCTCGTCGAAATCAATGTAGTCGAACATCGTCATGATGGGCTTGCCCTCGAAGCCGCCCTCCTGGATGCGCTTCGCCAGCGTCGCAGACGCATCGTCGCGGAAACCACGCTTCATCATGAATGCGTTCCACAGCTCACAGTCCAGGTCCGGCCTGCGTCCGCCGCGCTCCTCGGCCCATGCCAAGACCGCCTCGTCCGGCTCAGTTCCACCCAGGACACGGCTCTTCAATTCGCCATAATCCACCCGGAGAAATCCGCAGCACCGGCTGTCGAAGCCCTTGCCTAGGTTGGCGGCGTACTCGTCCGCAGGCAGCTTGCCGGCGGAGTGCAACCGGATCTTGTCGAGCATGCGGCCGAAATAGACAAGGCGGCCTGCCTTGGAATAGGGACTTCTTAAACCAGCGACGATGGACATGCCTAGCAAGTGGCCCCGATCGGGCAGAAGAGCAAATCCGAACGATGCTCACCGCATTACTGCGAGACTTGCCTCCCGCCGGGAGGGTTCCCACGATCCCAAGGGTTACAGATCTGCCGATGCAGGCGCGCATGGCGCGCGGCGCCCCACAGTCAGAACCCAAACACCATGAGCAACGACCGTTCACTGCGGGTAGGACTGTGCGGCATAGGTTTAGAGGCCTACTGGACTCAGTTCGTTGGCCTTAAGGAAAAGCTCGAAGGCCACGTGTCGAGGGTGGCAGCTCGCGTGCGGCGAGCCGGCGTGGACGTGGTCAACCTGGGGCTTGTGGACACCGCCGTCCGGTCGCGGGAGGCAGGCCACCAATGCCGCAGGCAGGACATCGACGTGCTGTTCCTCTACGCGACCACGTATGCCCTCTCAAATACGGTCCTCCCGATTGTGCAGCGCGCGGGAGTCCCAGTGGTGGTCCTCAATCTGCAGCCGGAGGCCGCCATCGACTATGCGTCCTTCAACCGTCTGGGGGACCGGACGGCCATGACCGGGCACTGGCTCGCCTACTGTTCGGCGTGCCCCGTACCCGAGATCGCAAACGTCATGTCCCGGGCAGGAATCCCGTTCCACCAAGTGACCGGAGTCCTCGATGACGAGCAGACATGGAAGGAGGTCGAGGAGTGGCTGGCCGCGGCCGGCGTGCGCTCCACGCTTGCCTCCCTGAGGCTGGGGCTAATGGGCCATTATTACAGCGGAATGCTCGACATAATGACCGACCTCACCTTGGTCTCGATCACCTTTGGCTCGCATCTGGAGATCCTGGAGGTGGACGAGCTGACTGCACTGGCGGCGGAGGTCGGCGAGGCTGACATCGCGCGACGCGTGGATGAATTTCGCAACTGGCTCGACGTCCAGCCCGACTGCACCCCTGATGACCTTTCCCGAGCCGCGCGGACTTCTGTGGCCCTGGATGCGCTCGTTGAGCGCTACGACCTTGGCGCCCTTGCCTACTACTACAAGGGCTCCGGTAACCCGCCCAACGAGGACACAATGAGTTCCATCATCCTGGGAACGTCACTGCTCACGGCGCGCCACGTGCCGGTCGCCGGCGAGTACGAGGTGAAGAACGCGCTCGCGATGAAGATCATGGACACGCTCGGGTGCGGGGGCTCCTTCACGGAATTCTATGCGATCGACTTCAAGGAAGACCTCGTGCTCATGGGGCATGACGGTCCCGGCCACATTGCGATAAGCCAGGAAAGGACAAAAGTGCGGCCGCTTTCTGCCTACCACGGCAAGGTGGGACGAGGCCTGTCGGTGGAGATGAGCGTTAAAACCGGACCGGTGACCCTGCTTTCTGTGGCCGAGGACAAGGAGAAGCACTTCAAGCTCCAGGTCGCTGAGGGAGAGTGCGTGGCCGGTCCGATCCTTGAGATAGGAAACACGAATAGTCGCTATCGTTTCCCCCTGGGGGCGCGGGGATTTGTGAACGCCTGGAACGCGCAGGCCCCCGCGCACCACTGCGCCGTGGGCGTGGGCCACGTGGCCTGCACCCTGAGAAAGTCCGCAGCCCTTATGGGAATAGGATTCCACCAAGTTTGCTGAACCCAACCTGGCGCGGCAAAACGCCCGCCCCCTCTCCGGAGGCCGTCCCCCACCCCAAAAGAACACCCAATGATGACCGTCCCAACTGGCCAACGTCAAAGAGGGCGAGGCCCCTGGTGGGTGGCGCTCGCCACCCTGAATCTCGTTCTCTGCGGCCCCTCGCGCGCGCAAGCGCCCGCAGCCACGGCCGCCCAGGGCCCCGCAAGGTCGAACTACCTCAATGTCGCGGTCTCGGAAAACCATGAGGCGATCCTTTTCCTGGGAGTGGACGGCCTCGGCAAGTCCAAGGTCGGCCAGAACGTCCTCCTCGCTCACCCACCGGCCGCGCTCGCAAATCCGGGCTGGAGGGTCGATGCGGGCGACAAGGAGATTCGGCTCGCATCGACGGCATCGCAGCAGCAAACACCCGCGCCTTTTGTCGTCACGATCGACACCCACGTATGCTACGGGACGCTGCTCGGGGTATTCGACCAGGCGGGAAGGATCGCGCTGCCCGCAGTGCTTCACCTGCCCGGCTATGGCACGCTTCGGGTGACATCCCACTCGGCCAACGGCGCGCTCGGCTACACATCGGGGCCGGGCTGGATCAAGGTTGCCTTCCCCCCCGCTTCGGGCGGTGCCGAAAAAGCCGAATACTGTCTTGAGGTGACCACCATCTGCCCTTCGGTCGGCGATGCGGGAAGCGACCCCCGCTATGACGGTTTCCGGAGGAACTGGCTCAATATCCTACAGCTCAATCCCAACCGGCGCGTGCTCTCAAATAACACTAACAGCGACACATGCGCCTTCTGCTACTACGAGTACGCCGACATTGCCCGCCAGACGCCCCCGCTGGCCGAGGGGCTTTATGCGCTGGACCTCGTGCGCCAGTCGCTCGAGCGGGTCTTCGGCGGCATGAAGGCCTACGGCATGCCGGGCTACGGCACTCCAGGGATAGGCGATTTCCCCGCGGAATCCTCGGACACGTTCCCTTCCCTCCTCATAGCCGCCGATGACTATGCGGAGGGGCGCCAGGACTGGGCCTGGCTCCGGTCCCATTACGCCGAAATCAGGGCGATGGCCGAGAAGATGCTCGGGACGGACACCAACGGCGACGGCCTCGTCAAATACGTGATAACAGGCAACTCAGGAATTTGGAACGAGGGGATGCCCAAGGTGAGGCCCTCGAACTGGTGGGACACAATAGGGTTTGGCTACGAGGACGCCTACTCCAACGCCCTCGCCTACCGCTCGCTGCTCGGGATGCAGCGGATGGCGGATGGGACACAGAACCACGGCGATGCGGCCCGCTATGCCGCCGCCGCCGCGAGGCTGCGCGAAACCTACTACACCACCTTCTTCAATCCCTCGAGCGGGGTCCTCGCGGGGTGGAAAAGCGCCGACGGCAAGCTCCACGACTACTGTTTCACGTTCGTTAACTCGGCAGCAGTCCTCTACGGCCTGGTGTCCGGCGACAGGGCCGCCCGAATCATGGATCGCCTCTGGGATAAGATGGCCGAAGTCGGTTTCACGCAGTTCCGCATGGGGCTGCCCGGAAACCTTGTCCCGGTCGTTCGCGCTGACTATGCGCACAAGGCACCTCGGTTTGGGGGCGGCGTACGAGAGGACAACACGGATGGCTTCCAGATCTATGAGAATGGCGGAGCGACGGCCTGCTTCGCGTATTTCACCATAGCTGCATTTGACAAGGTCGGCCAGCGCGAGCGCTCTGACGCCATTTTGTTTCCCCTGATGGACGCGTTCGAGAAGCGGGAGTTCGAGGGCACCGGGCCGAACCAGATGACCAACGACTGGAGGAAGTGGGACGGGACCGCCGAGGGCTACGAGGGCTTCCTCGTGGACAACTACTACGCTCTCCTTGCGGTTCCCGAGCGCCATTAGCGCTCAGCCCAGGCCGTGCTTAAGGAGGAGCGTCACGGAACCGCCGCGAGGAAGCCTGTAGCGCTTGTGCCCGGCCGGGACAAGCCCCTGGGCTTCCGGCAGACCTGCCGCTTCGTCCTCATGCAGGACGAGCTCGCCCTGCCCGCCAGGCGGCAGCCCCAGGGTCACTTCGCTCCCGCCGGTACCCCTCCTGGAACTCATGCTCACGGGGCCCTGGACGGTGAACGCCGTCAGGTCGAGGCTCTCAAGGTCTCCGGTCTGCGGCCGGACCTCGAACCGCCTGAATCCGGGCTCCAGCGGCCTTAAGCCCATCAGGCCGTGGAAGGCCATGTAGAGGGGCACCACTGCGCAGTGGCTCCACTGCTGGTTGGTGTCCGGCTTCGAATGCCACTCCTCCTGCAGCGTGTTGTTTGCCAGCACGGATTCCATCGGGGCCCAGCGCTTGCGCAGGTCCGATACGATGACGTCGCCGCGCCCGCACCGGGCCAGCGCCCACAGGCGCCAACATGCGTTTGCGGGATAGGAGAATCCCATTTCCGGGGGGCATTCGACAAGCGCTCGCAGGGCCTCGGTGCTTCGACCGCCTGGACATTGTGCGAAGAGAATGGCCGTCGACAGCGAGCGGTCGCAGGTGCGCGGCGCCGCTTCCTTCGAAAGCCACGGCAGGTTGTTGACAAAAAGGTTTCGCTCGTGGCTCCAGAAACGCGCGACGGTCGCCCCGACCAGCTCCCGTCCGAAACGCGCCGCCGCCTCGGCCTGGTCCGAGTGGCCGAATGCGCGGCAGAGCGGCGCCAGCGCATGCTCCATCGCGGCGGCCGCATAGAGGTTGAAGGCGCACTGCTTGTGGCGCTGCTGCTGGTAGGCGTCCACGTCCATCCACACGGAGGGGACGCCCATGTTCTCGACTGGCAGCAAGCCGTCGGGGCCAACCCGTCCCTGGAGGTATTTGGCAAAAAGGACGAGCCTCGGGTACGGCTCCCTCAGGGCCTCCAGTTCGCCCGTGTAGGAGTAATGGTGCCAGCAGTCGAAAGTGAACCCCACCCCGTGGTCCAGAATGGGCCCCCAGTCGGTGAGGTCCAGTTGCCGCTCAGCCAGCCGGGCCAGGCGGTCGTAGGCGGGCCAGCAATCCAGAAAATAGCCGTCCTTGGTAAGGCCCTGGCTCCACGTGCTCAGGTAGCGGGCCACCAGGCGGTGTTCCCCGAACGCAAGGCTTACGGCGTGCATCTGGTGCCCGCCATCTCCGCTGTACTGCTGCCGCTCTCGGGCCATCCCGTCCACCAGCGTCTCCTGGGCGCAGTTGCAGAGTGTGTTGATGGAGGCCTTGAAGAGCCTCTGCAGGCCCGGCTCGCCGGTGGTCAGGCGCGCCTCATTGGGCCAGGGGAAGGAACGTCGGCGGACGCGCACGTCGCTCACCGTCACGCGGCCCGCGGCATCGTGTATATGCAGCTGGATCCAGCGCAGGCTCTCAAAGTCAAAGCATTCGAACTCGTTCCTCCCCTCCCGGCATATGAACCGGGTCCACGAGTCAAAATGGGTGTTGAGGAGCGGCGGGCCGCCCGCCGCATGGGCCTCCTGGACCAGCAGCTCGACGGTCGTGCCGGCGGGCGCGTCAATCGTGAAGCACGGCCAGCCCACCACCTGCTCGGCGAGCTCAAAGGTAAGCGCAGCGGCCCGCGTGCCGTCCAATTGGACGCTCCAGCACCCGGGCGCGGTCTCGGCCGCAATGTCCCCGCGCACCGCGTCGAACGCAAGCGGTACCCGAAAGTCAAAGTAGTCCCTCGGCGAGGCGCGCCATTTCAACCAGAGTGATTCCGCGAGCGTTGCCACGGGCACCATGGATTCCCTCAGGGCAGGGATGCTCCGCACGCGAAGCTGCGAATCAGCCGGCCCAGACCCCAGGTCCAGAAGGTAATCCGGGTAGTCCGTGGCAACGGCCGGCTTGTTGGGCGAACCCCCAAGAGGCATTGCCGGCAACCATGGGGATTCCGCAGGAAAATCCGGGCGCGTCCACCCGTACGGATAGTTCCGGGCGTCAAACTCCTCCTGCAGGGCGCGCAGGTACCACCTCTTGGGGCGGCCCGGCTGCCAGGCGCGACACAGCAGCGTGTGCCACCCCGCGTCCGATACCACCGTTTCCACCCTGCCGTCAGCGTGCTCGATGCTCAGATGGAAGAGAAACCCCGGCTTTCCCAAGGGCCACGTGCCGTCACCTGCGCCGTAGAAGAGGACCGTGGCGCACAGGGCGTTTTCGCCAGCGTGAAGCAGGTCGGTCAGGTCGATGGGGTCGGCCTCCGCCCAGCGGGGGTCGCTGGGCGCCGGCCCCCATTGCACACGCTCCCCGTTTACCTCAAGCCGGTAACGGCTGTCCGCGCATATCCAGCCCACGGCCCGGCGGGGCCTGGCGGCGAGCCGCAGCTGGCGTCGGAACAAAACGAAGGTGCTGGGCAGCGTGCGGCCCGAGGGGTACCAGATCCATCGGGCGGGCGAAAGGTCGGGGAGCGCCGTCACTGCTGACCTCTGCGCGGGCACCGGTTCGATCGGATCTCCCCCGGGGCCGCCCGCGCTGGCGGAAGCAGCGGGGGCCAACAGCAGGGAGCCTCCGGCGGAGGCGGAGACCTTGAGAAACTCGCGGCGGTTCATTCGCGGATATTGCCGTTGCCTCGAAGGCCCTGCCCTTAGGCACCGTCGCCTCTGCCGGCTAGGCCTTAATGCCAAGCTGGTTCCTGATGAAGTCCTTCATGGGCGCAGGGACAAAGATCGGCCTAAGGAGGACATGGGTCGTCCCGTCCTTCAGCTTCACCGTGAAGCGGTACACCCGGACGTTGTTGTCCAGATTCATGATCCACTTCACGTGTTCGTCGTCAGGCGCGAAGGGCTTGCTGATGCCGCCGTAGAGGCCGTCCTTGCCCACGCGCCCATGCGGGTCCGTGAAGATCTCCAGGATCGGCTCCTCGGTGAAGTCGTCGACACGGATGCTCTCGGGCGCGGAGCCCGCGGCGAAGGCCATGGCGAAGGAGAAGACGATGGCCTTCGGCTTATCCTTGCCCATGTCCCAGGGGGCGAACTGGAAGTTCCTTATCGTGACCACGCCGTCCGTCACCGGCGGGGGAACCTCGGTGAGGGGCACGTCCATCGAGGAGCCGTCGGCCACGGTGATGCGCACCGAGACGCTCGGCTGCATCAGGCAGGAGGAGCCGCCAACCAACAGAGCAAGAAGGGCAACGGTGAGGAGGACGCGCGAGGGAAGCATAGTGAGGTTCAGAAAGCGGGGCATCCCGAAAGTTCCCCGACCCGCCGCGGCAGCGCAAGCCGCAAGAAACCGGGACAAGGGGCGCGTCCTTCGGGCACGGGCTTAGGATGCGGTCAGGCGCACCCGCACCGAGCGGGCGCCGGCGTTCGAGGTCAGGATGACGCCCAGGGGGTCGGATTCGGCCGTGGCGCCCTCGGCAGATTCAACAGCCTTCACTCCCGAAAGCTGGAGCCTCCATCCCTTCGCCGTCCCATCGAGAGAGGCCTCCACCGAGCGGCCCTTGCGGGAAACCGTGAGGGTCGCCGCGGTCTTCCCCTTGAGGTCCGGCACAGCGGCCGATAAAGATTGGACCTCCGCAATCCCGTACACCCGAAACGTGACCGCCTCGGCAAAGGGATAGTCGGGACGGTCGTCCACCGAGCCCAGGGCGATGATCCTTCCCGACCGGGCAAAGAGCGGCATCTCGAGGAACCCGTAGGTGCCTCGGTGCCAGCGTCCGCCCTGACGCACCTCGCCGGTGAGCAGATGGGTCCACTCGCCTTGGGGCAGGTAGAAGTCGACGACCCCATCCGAGGAGAAGACCGGCGCCACCAAAAGGGAGTCCCCCAGCATGTACTGCCGTTCAAGCGTGTCGCTAGCCGGGTCTCCCGGGAACTCGACGATCATCGCGCGCATCACCGGGATCCCCACCTCGTGGGCCTCGATAGCCTTCGCGAAAAGATAGGGCATCAGGCGGCACTTGAGCTTGGTGAAAAGCCGCAGGACGTCGCAGGCCTCCTCGTCGTAGTTCCACGGCACCCTGTAGGAGGAGCTTCCATGGAGGCGGCTGTGCGAGGACATGAGCCCGAACGCCAGCCAGCGCTTGTAGACCGCAACGGGCGGCGTGCCCTCAAATCCGCCAATATCGTGGCTCCAGAATCCAAAGCCGCACATGCCAAGCGAGAGCCCCCCGCGCAGGCTCTCCGCCATCGACTCGAACGTGGAGGCGCAGTCGCCGCCCCAATGCACCGGCAGCCGCTGGCCCGACGCGTGCGAGGACCTCGCAAACACGAGCGCGTCGCCCTTGCCGCGCTCCGACTCCAGGAGCTCGAACACGGCCTCGTTGTAGAGGATCGAGTAGTGGTTGTGCATCTTGACCGGGTCCGATCCGTCAAAATAGACGACGTCCGTCGGGATGCGCTCGCCGAAATCGGACTTGAACGCGTCGACACCCATCGCGGCGAGGCGCCTGAGGTGCCCCTTGAACCAGGTGCAGGCGGCCGGGTTGGTGAAGTCCACGATGCCCATCCCGGGCTGCCAGAGGTCCGTCTGCCACACGCTCCCGTCGCTCCGTCGCAGGAGATATCCCTTTCGGGCGGCCTCGTCGAAGATCGAGGAGCGCTGGGCGATGTAGGGGTTGATCCAGAGGCAGACGCGGAGCCCCCGGGCATGGAGCCGCTTCAGCATCCCCGCCGGGTCCGGGAACACGCGCGCGTCCCACTCGAAGTCGCACCAGTCGAACTCGCGCATCCAGAAGCAGTCGAAGTGAAACACGCTGAGCGGGAGGTCGCGCGACTTCATGCCCTCGATGAAGCCCGTCGCCGTCTTCTCGTCGTAGCTCGTCGTGAAGGAGGTCGTCAGCCACAGGCCGAACGACCAGGCCGGCGGGAGCGCAGGCCTGCCGGTGAGGGCCGTCAGCCTGGAGAGCACCGCCTTGGGGTCCGGGCCGTTGATCACGAAGTACTCCAGGCTCTGCCCCTCGATGCTGAACTGGACGCGGGCCAGCTTCTCGCTGGCAACCTCGAAGGACACCGGTCCGGTCTCATTGACGAGGACCCCGTACCCGCGGTTTGTCAGGTAGAACGGCACCGACTTGTAGGCCTGGTCGGAGCTCGTACCCCCGTCCTTGTTCCAGTTCTCAATCACCTGGCCGTTCTTCACGAGTGCCGTGAAGCGCTCGCCCAGGCCATAGACGCACTCTCCGACCCCGAGCGAGAGCTGCTCGTGAACGAAGTTGCCGTGTCCCGGCCACTCGATGTAGCCCATGCCCCGTAAGCCGCTCGAGGTGAGCGTGCGGCCCGCCGACTCGAACGAAAGGCCCCACGGGCCGCCGCGCGCCACGTGGGCCGAGAGGCCCCCGGACCTGAGCACGGCCTCCTTGTCGGTGACCTTGATGGAGACCTTCGGCTTCTTCTCCTCGAAAAGCGGGATGTGAGGCCCCCGCTCCGCGGTTCCCGAGAAGTGCTCGATCCGCACCCGGATCACGTCGTTCATCGGTGAGTCGATCCGGATCGTTATGAGCGGCCCCTGGAGCGTGTCACCCCTGTGGCGAATGGGCCTTGAGGGCGCGTGAAAGACAAGCCCACGGCCGCTCACCGAGGCGTCGTGCGCCTCCGCGGGATGATGGGCGGTCACGCCCGGCTGCAGGAGCCAATTGCCGTCTGTGAATTTCATTAAGAAAAGGGGTTTCGCTCCCGGCCCAGGGGCCAAGGGGCAGCAGACCTGTGAATGCACCCCGTGGCCGGGGTTTCAATTCCCAATTTTACGTCCCCGACGCGCTTCCCCTGCGCCACCGAGAGTTTGCCCATCGCGGCGATTTCCGATTGATCGGGTTCCCCGTGGCCGCGCCCGACACACCGCCCTGCCCCTTCCAGAAGCGTTTCCCCTCGCAGCTCGCCCGCGACGACGCCTTCTACATGAGCCTTGCCTACAACCAGGCGATCGACGCGTGGCGCGAGGACGAGGTGCCGATCGGTGCCGTCATCGTCTCGGCCGGCGAGGTCATAGGTTCGGCCCACAACCGGGTCGAGGGGGCGCAGGACCCGACCGCGCACGCGGAGATGCTCGCCATCACCCAGGCCGCCTCGAGGCTCGGGGGCTGGAGGCTCGAGGGGGCAACGATCTACGTAACAAAAGAGCCCTGTCCCATGTGCTCCGGGGCCCTTGTCATGTCTCGCGTGAAGCGCGTCTGCTACGCCGTGGGGGACCCCAAGATGGGTTGCCTGGGCGGCGCCGCCAACCTTAACGACCTTCCCCGCTCAAACCACCATTTCGAGCTGACCCAGGGCGGTGTGCTGGAGGACGAGTGCCGAGATCTGCTCCAGGCCTTCTTCCGCTTGAAGCGCATGGAACCGGGGGAGAACGACGGAGTCGGTTAGGGTGAAAGGCGTCATAATCGGGTCGGCAGTTGACGCATCAAAACTCCAATATAAGGTAATCTCATGGCTTACGAACTTCCAAAACTTGCCTACGCTTACGACGCCCTGGTGCCCCACATCGACGCGAAGACGATGGAGATCCACTACACGAAGCACCACCAGGCCTACATCACCAACGCCAACAAGCTCCTGGCGGACCACCCCGCCCTGGCGGCACTCGAAGTGAACGCGCTCATTGCCGACCTCTCGAAGGTCCCCGAGGCGATCCGCGCCGGCCTGCGCAACAACGCCGGAGGCCACAGCAACCACTCCTTCTTCTGGACGATCATGGGGCCGGGCAAAGGCGGCACGCCCAAGGCGAAGCTTGCGGCCGGGATCGACGCGGCGTTCGGATCCTTAGACAAGTTCAAGGAAGAGTTCGCCAAGGCAGCCGCCGGCCGCTTCGGCTCAGGCTGGGCGTGGCTCTACGTCACCCCGGACAAGAAGCTCGCGATCGGATCGACAGCGAACCAGGACAGCCCGCTGATGGGCAAGGCCGTGGCGGGGATCGAGGGCACGCCGGTCATCGGCCTCGATGTCTGGGAGCACGCCTACTACCTCAACTACCAGAACCGCAGGCCGGACTACGTCACGGCCTGGTGGAACGTGGTGAACTGGGACCAGGCCGAGGCGAACTTCGCCGCGGCCTGATAGGCTAGCGGGACCAGACGCTGGCCTGCATGGCCGGACCGAAGCTCGAGGGGCTCGCGGGCGTGCTCTTGCCCGTCTCCGTGTCGAGGATGCACACCCGGCTTGTCGTCCTCGTGCGCGCCGTGTAGACCACGTGTCGGCCGTCAGGCAGCCAGGACGGCTCAATGCCGTCAAAGGGCGCCTTTGAAACCTGCTCGCCGTGGCGGGTCGAGAGGTCAAGGACGCCGATCTGGTAGTTGTGGCCCACCGTCATGGTGAACGCGACCTTGTCCGGCGCTGTCCGGCTCCAGTCAGGCTCCGCGCAGTAGCCGCTCACGTTCACGGTCACGCGCTGCGGCATGCCGCCGGAGGCCGACATGACGTAGAGCTGGGGCTCCGGGTTACCCGCGGCAAAGATGATGCGCGAGCCGTCGGGCGACCAGCACGGCGACGCCTTCGTGAAGTCCCAGTGGGTCCGGCGCGACACCCCGCGCCCGTAGGCGTTGCTCACGTAGATCTCGGTGTCGCCCTCGCCCGAGAGGACCATCGCCACTTGGCGCCCGTCGGGGCTGAAACGGGCGCCGCTGTTGGTGCCCTTGAAGCTCACGAATGTCGTGCGCTGGTAGGTGCTCAGGTCGATCTGGAAGATGTCGGGGAAGCCCGACCTGAAGAAGCTCGTGTAGATCACCCGCTGGCCGTCCGGGGACCAGCGCGGTGTCATCGCGATTGCACGGTCGTGGGTGATCTGGCGGACGTCCCCGAAGAAGAGGTCGGAGGTGTAGATCTCCTGGTGGCCCGTGCGCTCGCCGATGAAGACGAGCTTCGAGGAGAAATACCCGCGCAGCCCGAGGCCGTTCGTCTTGGCGACGGCGATGTCCGCCGCCGCAAGGAGCGCCTCGCGCTGGCTCGAGCCCGAGGCGACCTCGGAGGCGACCGAGCCGCCGCCAAGGCCGCGCACCACGTCCACGCGGACCTGGGTTGCGCCTTCCGGGGCGAAATGGATGTCGTAGATGAAGCCGCTCGCCACCAGGTGGTAGCGCCCGTGCGAGCCAAAGGCCTGGAGCGCAAGGGCGTTCAGCTCCTGGGTGGCCCCGGACACGCGGACCGGTATCGTCCTGTTGTCGGCCAGGACCTCGACCGTTCCGATGTCGCGCTGGGCGAGGGCCGGTGCGGCCATTAGGAGTGCTGCGATTAAAAGGGTGAGGGATCTCTGCATGATTTGAGCGCTTGCGCTCCATTTCTATTTGCGCGCGGGCCGCGCATAACAACTCTTATTTGCTCCGTGACGACCGAAGACATACTGGCGCAGCTAAAGAACGTGAAGTATCCCGGGTTCAGCCGGGACATCGTCTCCTTCGGGCTCGTGAGGTCCGCGGCCTTCGAGGGGGGCGTCGCCCGCGTCTCCCTGACCATCACGACGAGCGACCCGAAGGTGCCAAAGCAGCTCAAGGACGACGTTGAACGAACGCTCCTGGCGCTGCCAGGCGTGACGGAGGCGCGGGTCGAGCTCGCCGTCCAGGCCGCTAAGGCCCCTGCGGGCCCCTCGGGGCTCCCCGGAGCAAAGCCCGGGGCGGCCTCGGGCATAAGCCACGCCATCGCGGTCGCATCGGGCAAGGGCGGCGTAGGCAAGAGCACGTTTGCCGTGAACCTGGCCTGCGCCCTGGCGCAGGTCCTCTCCGCCAAGGGCCGGCCCGGGAGGGTCGGACTCATGGACATCGACATCTACGGCCCGAGCGTGCCGCTCATGATGGGCCTAAAGGGCAGGCCGGAGGTCGAGGGGGAGGGCCAGGAGGCGTGCCTGATCCCGATGGAGCGGCATGGGGTGAAGGTGATGAGCATGGGGTTCCTGGTGGACGACAACACGCCCGTGGTGTGGCGGGGGCCCATGGTGATGAAGACGGTCCAACAGTTTGTGCAGAACGTGAAGTGGGGCGAATTGGACGTTCTCCTGGTCGACCTGCCGCCCGGCACCGGGGACGCTCAGCTATCCCTGGTCCAGACGCTTCCCCTGGACGGGGCCCTGATCGTAACGACCCCCCAGCCGGCGGCGACCCAGGTGGCTCTCAAGGGGGGCCTGATGTTCCAGAAGGTCAATGTGCCCGTCATCGGCGTGGCCGAGAACATGAGCTATTTTATCGACCCGGCGGGACAGAAGCACGCGCTCTTCGGCGCTGGGGGCGGCATCGCCACGGCGGAACGCCTGGGAACCGTGCTGCTGGGCCAGGTGCCCTTGATCCCGGCCATACGCGAAGGGGGGGACCGGGGAATGCCCATTGTCGTCACTGAGCCGGAGGGCGCGGCAGCAGGGGTCTTCAGGGGGATCGCCGAGGCACTCCTTGCGATGGCCCAAAAAGCCCCGTCAAGAGCAATGTAACGATCCGGCGACATTGCTGGCATTGACAGCGGCCGCGGCGTTCCTCACATCCTTCGTTTTACAGGACGACCTGAATGACTTCCTCCACTAAAGAGCCCGGGACTTCGTCGTCGCGCGAATTCGTCAAGCAATCGAGCCTTTACCAGGAGTTCCTCGCGGAGAGGGAGGAAATCCTGAAGCACAAGTGGCTCGAGTCCGAGCGCTTGGGCTATGACATCGGCTTCGAGCGGGCGCTTTTGGATTGGATCCGGAAGCACCGCGAGGGCTGGCGCGCCGCGCGCCGCCAGACCTTGATCCCGCCGGGGTCGTCAGCGTCGCCCTTTTCGGGGCCGGGGTCGTCCGCATCGCCCTTCTCGGGGGCGGGCGGCAAGCAGCCCTGATTCCGCAGTTTGCGGAAGTCCCGTTACTTAATCTCCTTGTGAAGCGTGTGGCGCTTCAGGTGGGGATTGTATTTCTTCTTCTCGATGCGCTCGGTGACGGTCTTCTTGTTGCGCCTCGTGAGATAGCGGGAAACGGGTTTGCCCTCTTTACGGGCCTCGGTGCACTCCAGTGTTACGACTTCTTGCATGGGATTTAAGCGGTTGAACGGTCAGAAGTAACCGGACGGGGACGGCGCGCAACCCCAAAGTTAGGGGGAGGGGCCCTCCTAGCGGCGCTTTTCCGTGAGCGGCAGCATGACGCCGCGCCTAAAGAGCGTCACCTGGGCGGTGCTGGAGGACACGGCGATCGCGATGCAATTGGCCGTGACGCTGATGGCGGCCGCGGCGGCATGGCGGCTGCCCAGACCGCTCGGGAGCGAAATCCCGTTGCCGGTGGCCTGAATCAGGCTTCCCGCGGAGTGCACCACCCCGTCGCCCTTGATCACAAAGGCTCCGTCAATCGACGAAAATTCCTTAACCGTTTCGTCCATGAATGGGTTAAGGATATTCCTGTCCTCCTCCTTATAGCCGTAGAACGGATTCAGGACCAAGGGCTTGGTGTATTCCTCGACCTTCTCAGTATCGCCCACGACAAAAAGGCACCCGACCGGCCTGCCCTCGCGGCCCTCGACCGCGAGCTCCGTGGCCACGGCAAGGACCCGCTCGAGCACCTCGGGCTTCACGTCCTCCGGCAGAAGGTCCGTAGCCGAGCCGGCAAGGAGCGTCTGGAACTCCCTCTCGATCTCGGCCACTACGATCGTGTCAAACTGGTTGCTGCCGGTGATACCGCCCACGCAGCAGATCCGGTCCTTGAACCCGATGATGCCCCGGGTGAGCGCCACCAGGAGCGCGCTCCTGAGCTGGGCCAGCCTCTGGCTCGAGAATGAGCGCACTTGGATCGTGCTCGCAAACCTGCCCTCCCCCTCCTCCACCTCGATCGGGTTCCGGGTGACAAGGATTGTCTTGAGGGTGGGCCTGAGCATGTCGGGCTCGACACCCCCGATAAAGGTGTCCCCGAAGACCATCGTTGCGCTGCAGCCGGCGCCCTTGGCGACATGCTCGGCCTGGCGGAACATGAGCCGGTTGACGCGGTTCTGCTGGGCCTGCATGGGCCGCATACCGCCGAACCCGCCGAGGAGCCGCTCGTAGAGCGTGTCCAGGTCGGGTGCGTTCACAAAGCCGTCGACAAGCTCCTGCTCCCTGACGAGGCGCCCGATGGAGGCAAGGACCTGGAGGGTGTCCCGCGCCGACTCCCCTGCGATCAGCATGACGATCAGGTGCACGCGCTCCCCGGACATGGCGCCCTGGTGCCGCATCCCGGCGCGGCTGCGGCCGATTGCCAGGATGTAGCGGCGCGAGGTCTTGACGCGAACGTGGGGAAGGGCGACGCCCAGGCCCAGGTAGGTCGTCATCGAGCTCTCCCGGGCCAAAAGACCCTTGAGGATCGCGTCACGCTTGAGGTCCGGGAAGCGCGCGATACAGGTGTCCAAGAGCTCCCCAAGCGCGGCCTCAAGGGTGAGGCTGCGCAGGTCGATGATCCGGCTACGGGCGATTATCTTGTCGAGCCGCATAGCGGAAGACGGCCCTTAGCGCTCCCATTCGAGGGCGCCCTTCTTGACCTCGTAGACAAGGCCGAGGACCAGGACAAAGATGAAGAACAGGATCGGGCCGAGGATCGAGATGTGCTCGTGGAGGAACTCCCTGTAGATGAATACCCAGGGGACCAGGATCACGATCTCCAGGTCGAAGAGCATGAACAGGAGCGCCGTCACGTAGAACTTTACCGAGAAGCGGGTGTGGACGACGCCCTCGCTGGGGATGCCGCACTCGTAGGCGGAATCCTTGATCTTCGTGTGCTTTCCCTTCTGCCCGAGGAGGTGGCTCAAGAGGATCACCACGCCGGTGATGCCCGCGGCAAGCACCGCCTGGATGAGGAAGGGAAGGTATGCGGCCGACGTCATGGGAGGAGCCGTGAGCCTGCTTGCGCGCGCGCAGCGAGACAAGCCGTTTGTGACAGCACGCGGTCAGTCCACGTCGATCATCCGCGCGTCCTTGATCAGGGTCGAGCCGACGCCGAGGGTCTCGGCGAACTCAAGCGTCCTGATCTCGTCGGAGATCGGCTCGAAGCCCTCGCGCCGGCGCGCGAGGTTGATGCGGGCGCGCATCAGGGCGTCCAACATCACGGGATCCGTGCCGAGCCAGATGAGGGGCTCGGACTTCGTGTAGAGCGAATTGAAGAACGGGCCGCCGATGTACTGGTAATGCTCCAGGCTCGCGATCGTGAAGAGCCACGTCTGGCGGAGCTCGGGGATCGCGCTCATCTCGGCCACGGCGGCAGGGGCGGTCGCGGGCGAGCGGAAGAAGCGTGCGGTGTTGGAGGCGTTCCAGAGCGTGGCGTTCACGAGGGCCCCGTTCACCCCAAGCACCTGATGGTCCGTGTAGACGGGCAGGTTGATCCAGAAATCGGTGTCGAGGAAGAGGGGCGTCGCAAGGAAGCTCTTGCGGTCCTCCTCCTTGGTCGAGTTGTTCGGAACACCCTCGGTCTGGTGCGCGGCGAAGATCGGGTCGAAGCGCTCGGGAAGCGGGCTGTCGTAGAACCACACCGGGTCATAGTAGCGGTTGGACTCGAGGACGAACACGGGGTTGCCCTTGAACTCCGTTTCGCCGGTGACGAGCGACGGGAGGTAGCCCGTCATGCGCAGGCGCAGCTGGTTTAGGCCGACCAGGAAAATGTTGTTGTTCGCGTATCCCCTCCTCTCCAGGGAGCCTATGACTGCCTTAACAAGCCCGGTCGGGGTCGCCATGCCCGGGCCCGAGTCGGAATAGATCTTCAGGCCCACCTTCTTCTTTTGTCCCGGGGCTATCTTGTGCCCCGAGGCCTTCTCGTAGGCGGCGATCAACTTCTCGACCTCGACGGCATAATCGGGCTCCGAAAACCCCTGGAGATGGGCCTGCCAGACCGGTTCCATGGGCGCCCGCTTCACCTCGGGGGTGAATTCGGCCCTGCAGGAGAGCGCCCCGGCGGAGGCAGCAAGAGCCAAAAGGGCGGCTAAGGTGGGAATTCGCATGTGTGGATAAGGTATATGTCGCCTTCCGGAGGACAAAGTTTCCTAAAAGGCTGACTTTGGCTGCCCGAGGGGGCCCGGAAACTTGACAGCCTCTCGGGGCGGTTGAAAGTGGATTCTTCTTACGCCGGGCGGGGCCAGATGAAAAGCCCGCGCGTATTCCATGCCTGTCATCAAACCCAGCTGCGTCCGCGACCTGAAGCTTCGCATCAACCTTGCCGACGTCATTTCGCGCGTCGTGGCGCTGCGGAAGGCGGGCGGGAGCCGCCTTAAGGGGCTGTGCCCCTTCCACAACGAGAAGACCCCCTCCTTCAACGTGGATGCGGACAAGGGGTTCTACAAGTGCTTCGGGTGCGGCAAGGCCGGCGACGCGATCACCTTCGTCCGCGAAACCGAGCAGCTGTCGTTCACCGAGGCTGTCGAGACCCTCGGCCAGCGCTACGGCGTCCCGATCGAGTATGAGGAGGGCTCCGGCCCCAGCCGGGAGGAGCGCTCGCTTCGCCATGAGCTCTTCGACCTCCACGACCAGGCGGCGGGGCACTTCCATGACGTGTTCCGCGCCGCCGGGCCGGCCGGTGACTTCATGAGGGCCTACTGGGCGAAGGAAAGGCGCTTCACGGCGGAGCTGGCCGAGGAGTTCAAGATCGGGGCCTGCGGCCCCGACGGCTCGGGCCTCGCGGCTGCGATCCTGAAGAAGGGTTACTCGGAGGAGGCGCTTCGCCAATGCGGGCTCTTTTTCATCCGGGACGACGCCATGATGACGGCGGGCGCCCTACGTTGCCGCTTCCGGGGAAGGCTCATGATACCGATCCGGGACCATCAGGGCCGGGTCGTGGCCTTCACGGCCAGGCAGACGACGCTCACCCCCGAGGACGACCCGGCGCGCGAGGCCAAGTACGTGAACTCCCCGGAAACACCCATTTTCACCAAGGGGCACCTCCTCTTCAACCTGGACCGGGCCCGCACCGCCGTCGGCGAAGCTAAGCCCTTCGTCATGGTCGAGGGCCAGCTGGACGCCCTGCGCTGTTACTCGGTGGGACTAAAGACCGCGGTCGCGCCCCAGGGGACCTCGCTCACCGACGGTCAGCTTGCGCTCCTGCGCCGCTATCACACGCAGCTTGAGTGTTTCTTCGACAGCGACTCCGCGGGCCAGAAGGCCGCGCTCCGGATGCTGCCCATGGCGCTCAAGGCCAACATGGAGGTGCGCTTCCTCACCTTGGCGGGCGACGCGAAGCTCGACCCGGACCTCCTCTTCCTCGACAAGGGCATCGCCGCCTATGAGGAGGTCCGCGCGTCCTCCCTCTCGGCGATGGCCTTCGCATGCCGGGCGCACCTGCCCACGGCCGCCACGGCCTCCTCGGAGCAGCGAAGCCGCGCGGCCCAGGCCGTGATCGGCCTGATCGCGGCCGCCGAGAGCGAGGTGTCGAGGGCCTCGTTCATCGCGGAGGCCGCGGCGATCCTCCAGCTGCCCGCATCGGCGCTCCAGAGCGACATGAGCCGCATGCTGGGTCGCGCCAGGCAGGCGGCACCGCACGCCCCGGCCCCCGCCATATCTCCAAAAAGCTCGGGGAACGTCTCGCCCGAGCACGACCTCCTCCGGATCTTCCTTCACTTTGAGGCGGTCGGGCGCCCCATGAGTTCGGCGATCCCCCATCACTGGATCGACCAGCAGCAGGCGGCCGGCGTGTTGCTTAACCGCTTCCTTGGCGAGGTGGAGGTGGGCAACTGGCCAGGGAGGGACCATCTGGAGTCGCTTATCGAAACCGATGACGAGAAGTCACTTGTGGCATCCCTCCTCTTTGACGTGCCGATGATTGATGATCCCCTCAAGGTGGCCCGCGAGGGCATCCGTCGCCTGAGGGACCGGGCGATCGAGCCTCGGATTCGCCAAATAGAACTTGCATTAGCCAGAGCCCCATCGGACTTTAACGATGACTCATCGTCGCTCCTAAGGGAATTGTCAGATCTGCAGCGCCAACTCCGGCAACCGGTTACATTGACCGAGGCCGGTTAAGGTGGGGCATTCTCAATTCCCGAATATCCATTCATGCCTCGCAAAGCCAAACAAGCAGACAACCCGAACTCTGAAGCCGTCGAAAACGCACTAGCCAACGCCCCGCAGGCGCCGGCGGAGGGCGGCGAAGTAGCGGTTCCAATCGGAGGCATCAACGAGAAGATCCGCCAGCTGATCCGGCTTTCGAAGGAGCAGGGGTACCTGACGTTCGACGACATCAACGAGGCGCTGCCCGAGTCGATCGAGAACCAGGAGGAGATCGATAACGTGCTCTCGATCCTGCAGAACCTTGAGATCGAGATCCTGGAGCCCGACCAGGTCGAGGACTACAAGCAGCGCCAGGAAGAGGCCGAGGAGGAGGAGTCGCGTTCGTCGCAGAACGACATTCTCGACGACCCGGTGAGGATGTACCTGAAGCAGATGGGGCAGGTGCCCCTTCTCACGCGCGAGCAGGAGGTCGAGATCTCAAAGAGGATTGAGAACGCGGAATTGAAGGCGCAGGAGGCGCTCTTCCAGGCATCGGCCGTGGGCGCCCATATCGCCAACTTGGGCGACAAGCTCCTGAAGCGCGAGGAGCGCTTCGACAGGATCGTCATCGACAAGAAGATCGAGAGCCGCGACGCGTACTTCCGAACCCTGCCAAAGCTGGTCGAGACCACGCAGAAAAACGAGACGGGGACCGCCGAGGCCTGGCACGAGCACGCGAAGGCCCGCACTGAACCCGAGCGAAAGAAGACCCTCTCAAAATTCCGCAGGCGCGAGACGGTGCTGCGGGCCAACTTCTCGAAGTTCTTCTTCAAGCTGAAGGTCTACGAGGAGTACCTGGAGCAGCTGCGCCCCACCCTCGAGGAGATCGAGGCCTTCAACATCCAGATCGAGCGCGCAAAGCACCCGAAGACCAAGAAGGACGCCGCGATCGACACGCGCGCAATCCACAACCGCCTTAAGCACATCGAGCTCGAACAGAGGATTTCGCCTGCGCAGCTCCTGGAGGTCTACCACCAGACGATGACCCACGTGCGCGAGGCGCACCGCGCCAAGACCGAAATGGTCGAGGCAAACCTGCGCCTGGTGATCTCGATCGCGAAGAAGTACACGAACCGCGGCCTCTCCTTCCTCGACCTGATCCAGGAGGGAAACATGGGCCTGATGAAGGCGGTGGAGAAGTTCGAGTACAGGAGGGGCTACAAGTTCTCCACGTACGCCACGTGGTGGATCAGGCAGGCCATCACCCGCTCGATCGCCGACCAGGCCCGCACGATCCGCATCCCGGTCCACATGATCGAGACGCTCAACAAGGTCATGCAGGTGCAGAAGCAGCTGCTCCAGGAGTACGGCCACGAGCCAACCCCCGACGAGGTCGCCGACGAGATGAACCTGCCCGTCGACCGCGTGCAGCAGATCATGAAGATGGCGCAGCAGCCGATCTCGCTCCAGTCGCCCGTGGGCGACGGCGACGACACCTCGTTCGGGGACTTCATCGAGGACAAATCCGCCGAGAACCCGTACGACATGACGGCGTACTCTCTCCTCAGGGAGAAGATCATCGACGTCCTGGACACGCTCACCGAGCGTGAGCGCCGCGTCCTGTCCCTGCGTTTCGGCCTGGTGGACGGCTACAGCAGGACCCTCGAGGAGGTCGGCAAGCAGTTCAAGGTCACCCGCGAGCGCATCCGCCAGATCGAGGCGAAGGCGCTCCGCAAGATGCGGCACCCGACGCGCATACGCCAGCTGCACGGCTTCTTCGACGCCGAGCAGATCGACAACGCCCAGAACCTTCTCAAGGTCGCCGCGTCGCTCAAGCCGCCGCGGTCCTAGGGCCCCTTGGAACGCACTTGCTTAGGCTGCAAACAGGCTTAGATTGACGCGATGACACCCTTGAACGTCCAGTTGGCCGGATTGATCCCCACGGGGGGCGGCGAGTGGGTCCTCATCCTCCTGATCGTGCTCCTGCTTTTCGGGGGCACCAAGCTGCCGCAGCTCGCGAAGGGACTTGGCCAGTCGGTCAAGGAGTTCAAGAAGGCTTCCAAGGACGAGGAGCCCGCGGCGCCTGCCAAGGAAGAGCTGAAGAAGCCCGACACGTCGGGCACCCACGGGACGAACTAGGCCCCAAAAAGGGGCTCGGGGTCAGCTTTCGGAGGCGGTGTTCTCGGTCAGCCACCCGCGGAATCCGCGTATTTGCTCCGGTGTCCCGAGGACAAGCAACTCGTCGGCGGCCCTAAGCTCCTCGTTGGCGGCGGGATTGAGTATCCGCACCATTCCCCGGCGTATCCCCGCAATCTGGACGCCGTGGCTCCTTGCGGGCGAGAGGTCTCCCAGCGTGCGCCCGCTCGCGGGGCTGTGATCCGGCACATGGACGGCGTCCATGTGCACCTCCTCGATCAGCATCTCGGTGTCCAACGTGCCCGAGACCGCGCCCAGGAACACCCGGCCGCGCTGGACCTGCTCCATCGTCCCCATGAGAAGCACCTTGTCGCGGGGATAGACGACCGCCTCGGGCGGCGGCAGCGGGATCATGAACCCCTGCCTCTCGATCCCCACGACCGAGCAGCCGAAGCGGGCGCGTAGGTCGAGATCGGCAATCGTCCTGCCCTGGCAGTCGGCGAGATCGGGAAGCGTGCAGTCGATCATGTGCAGGTCCCAGTCGGGGTGCTTCCCAAGCCAGGGCGCGGTCGTGGACGTCATCTTGCTCTCCGAGATCTCGATCGTGTTCTTAAGCTCCACCTCGAGGACGCAGTGCCAGTAGATCAGGCGGCGGCGGAGCAGGACTACGGCGAGAGCTGCCCCTGCGGCGCTCGCAATAATGAGCCAGCGCGCGGTGTCCTCCGCGGGAACGATCGCAATCAGCCAGATGGTGAGGAGCCCAGCCGCGAGGGCCTTCAGCCCGGTTTCCACCACCGGCGCGATCTCCCGGGCCCGCGAGTGATGGGAGGTTGAGACCTGCGCGAAGAGGAGCGCCAAAGCCGAGCAGTTCCTCCAGATCGCCACAACGGGGGCGACGACGGCAAAGGAGAGGATCATCCAGAAACTTACTTGGGCGCCGTTCGGGAACATCCAGTCGCGGCCGAGCCATTCCTCGACTGCCGTGTAGAGCTCGCGCGAGAAGACGAGCACCCCGCTCACGAAGAGCATCTCGATCGCGATCTGCGCGAATCGCTTGCGGCTGAGCTGCCAGAGTGTGCTTCGCTTGCGCTGCCGCGTGAACCGCTCGAGAAGGTCCTGGTAGTAGCGGAGCCAGTCGCGAAGCCAGCGAGGCTGCCGTGCGCTCAGCGCCGTGGCGATCGCCTCCGAGTTCTTGGCGACAAGGGGCGTCACCAGGGTGGTGAGGAGCGAGACGCCCACCGCGAGCGGGTAGAAGCACTCGGGAACGACGGCGGCCCCCACCCCGAGCTGGGCGATGACGAACGAGAACTCACCGATGGGCGCCACCATCAGGGCCGCCCTCATGCTGTCCTTTGAGGGCGTGCCGATCATCCAGAGCCCTGCCGTAACGGCGATGGGCCGGGCCACCAAGGTGAAGGCGGCCACGCCCGCGATCAGTCCGGCGGCCTGGATGAACTCGTGGACGTCGATCTGCATGCCGATCGCCACGAAAAAGACGGCGCTGAAGACGTCCCGCATGCCCTCGAACGCGCGCTCGACCTGGTGGCGGTGCGGTGTCTCGGCCACGATGATTCCAAGAAGAAACGCCCCGAGGGCGAGCGAGTAGCCCGCTTTCTGGGCGAGGATCGCCAGTCCGAAGAGGAGCCCGGCGAGCCCCAGGGTCTGGAGCTCCTCGTCCATGGACACGCTCATGCGCTTGAGCAGCCAAGGGATGAAGATGAGCCCTGCGACCCCGATCATCGCGACAAACGCACCCAGGTGCAGGAGCGTGACACCCATCGCGGCGGCGTGGCTCGCCCCGACCCCGCCGAGCTGCACCACGGATTCCAGGAGCGCCAGCATGGCGACAGCGACCACGTCCTCAAGGACCGAGACCCCGATCGCGAGCTGGCCGGCCCTCTCGTGGTTAAGGCCCGTATCGTGCAGGATCTTGCCGATGATCGAGGAGGAGGAGATCATGAGCATGCCGGCAAGGAAGAGGCCCTCGGTCGAGTTCCACCCGAGGACGGCTGCAAAGAGCCTCGAGAGGTAGTACATCGCGGCCGCCCCCATGAAGACGGCCGCCACGAGCGGGAGCCCCAGGCGCCTCAGGCGCCTCAGGCTCAGCCTCAGACCGATCGAAAACATGAGGAACACGAGGCCCACCTGCGCGAGCGTTTCGATCCCCACGATGTCAGAGACCAGCGAGAGGTACGGCATCCCCGGGCCCACCAGGATGCCGGCGGCAAGGAAACCCACCACCGTTGAAAGCCCAATCCTCTGGCAAAACCAGCTCACCGCACCGGCGACAACCAGGATAATCGCCAGATCTTGTATGAACAGGATACCGTGCATGGCCGACCGGCTGCAAAATCGCTTCGGTCTGCCCACGCCGTCAACCTAAAGCGGCGTATTTCCCTCGTTGACAGCTTCCTGCGAAGCCCATTCGATTCCGTCGGCGGCAACGCCAGCGACACCAGCTCCCCCCGCAACACGCGAACATGGCCAACCTTTTCGGTTATTTTTCCAACGACATCGGCATCGATCTCGGAACGGCCAACACGCTCGTATACCTCAAGGACAAGGGGATAGTCCTTCGCGAACCCTCGGTCGTCGCGCTCGACACGGTGACCCGCAAGGTTCGGGCCGTGGGCGACGAGGCCAAGCGGATGCTCGGGCGCACGCCCGGCAACATCACGGCGATCCGCCCCATGAAGGACGGCGTCATCGCCGACTTCGACGTGACGGAGGCGATGCTCCGCTACTTCATCCAGAAGGCCAGCCAGAGCTTCAGGGCCCCGCCCCGCGTCGTGATCGCGATCCCGTCAGGGATCACCGCGGTCGAGAAGCGCGCCGTCATGGACAGCGCCACGCATGCCGGGGCAAGGAAGGTGATCACGATCCCGGAGCCCATGGCCGCCGCGATCGGCGTCGGGCTGCCAATCGACGAGCCGGCCGCCAACATGATCGTGGACATCGGCGGGGGCACCACCGAGATCGCCATCATCTCCCTGAACGGGATCGTATTCTCCAAGTCCATACGGGTGGCGGGCGACGAGCTTGACGCCGCCATCATCGGCTACATGAAGCGGGCCTACAACCTCCTAATCGGCGAGCGCACCGCTGAGGAGATCAAGATGCGGATCGGATCGGCCTACCCGCTCGACGAGGAGCTCTCGATGGAGGTCAAGGGCCGGGACTCGGTCGCCGGCCTCCCGAAGACGATCCACATCACCTCCCAGGAGGTCCGCGAGGCCCTCTCCGACACGATTGCCGCGATCGTCGACGCCGTGCGCACGACCCTTGAGCGCTGCCCTCCCGAGCTTTCCGCGGACCTCGTGGACCGCGGGTTCGTCATGGCGGGCGGCGGGTCCCTGATCCGCGGGATCGACAGGCTCTTGAGCGACAAGACAGGGCTGCCCGTCACGGTGGCCGATGACCCCCTCTCTGCCGTGGCCAATGGCACAGGAGCCGTTCTGAACGACCTGTCCT
>Ga0302320_10006270_pt1 | contig 26445 bp, 14 predicted proteins | sample Bog_T0_3_FD_202130 | JGI IMG/M metagenome (GOLD analysis project Ga0302320, IMG submission 202130) | Peat permafrost microbial communities from Stordalen Mire near Abisko, Sweden - Bog_T0_3 | ecosystem: Environmental > Terrestrial > Soil > Wetlands > Peat | place: Sweden: Abisko, Stordalen Mire... | reverse complement strand
CTGCTCAACCATGCAAGCGTCAAGATCACCGTGAAGCACTATTTGCTATAGGTGAACCAACTTACTCTCTTTTCCGCCTTTCCCTAATTTATGGGAACTATATAGTTGACTTCACGAGCTTCTTCTTGACTCCGCGTATCGCCACGCCTTACGAATTGTTTTGATTGAAAATCGGGATTTCACGCTATGGCCTCACTGCGTCCGGCGCGTCCGCATCGTAATACTTCCCGGAATTTGATAATGAAATTGGTAGGTTCCTCCGCTTCGGTATAGGCTCCAAAACCGGCCAGACCGCACCTTCTATGCCGCGACCAAGTCCTTGTACATGATCCTGACGCCGACGCTTTTGGCCAGTAGGGAGTCGATCCGGCTCATCGTATGGTTCTTCACGTTGCCCTCGTTCAGCCGGAACGAAAACTCGTCCACGTACCGCTGAAGATGCTTCTCGCTGAAGGAGTGGTACACACCATAGAAGCCGCGCTTCAGCACGGCCCACACGCTCTCGATGCCATTAGTATGCGCCATGCCATTCACGTACTCCTTGGCGCTGTGGTTGACCGAAGCATGGTCATACACCAAGTCCATGCCGATGTAGGAGCCGTGCTCGTCGGTATAGAGGGTAGATCCAGGAATCACCGCGTCGATAACGGTGGCCTGAATCGTAGCTGCATCGGTGCTGGAAAGCACTTTGCCCCTGACCTTACCCCCGCGTTCGCGCATTCCCAGGACAGCGATCTTACCGACGGCGCCGCGCCCGGCATTCAGCTTCTTGTGCTCATGCTTGTTGGCTTCCTTGCCGCCGATGTAGGTCTCATCGGCTTCCACGATGCCCTGAAGGAACCTGTTCTGATCGTCGTCATCCTTCTTCCCGCAAGCCTGCCGGATACGCTGCAGGAGGAACCAAGCCGATTTCTGGGTGATCCCGATCTCCTTCGCCAACTGGAGTGAGGAGTTATGGAAGAACTGCGAACGCAGGCTGAATACCAGCCTGCAAATTATCCGCCTGGCCTTCCTAAGACTGCTACTCAGGAGATCGCAAACAGGCTCTAAGCGTCGCCGCGGGGGATGACCAGAACGCCTTGCCCTCAAAGTTGTATTCCACAACCTTGTTCAGGTCCATGAATGCCTCCAGCAGGGTTCCGTTGGCGGTAATGCGGGCGTTTCGAAGCGGCCCATCTGCGCTAACGAAATAATTGATGGGGAGAGCAAATTCCCGTTCCGTGACTCCAGTGACGGTATTCACATCTCGCACCACCGCGGGGATGCAATTCATCGCCCAGCGGACCGAACAGATCGACGCGCAGCGGGCGATGCTGGAACCAGCGGATTTGCCTGGACGACGCCAGCACCTTCCCGCAATGTGATGAGTCGGTTGACGGCGATGTTCTTGTGCTTCTCAACCAGTCCGAGCGGCCAGCGAACTTCAATGTCGACTGACTCAACAGCACCGAGGCCAAAATGCAAACGCGGGTCATTCGAGGAAACGTAACTCGATTGGCTCATAACTTCCTGCGCCTGCACTTTGCTTCCATACCGAACAAGTACGCGGGAACCGATCGCGCTGCGATTGCTCTTGGTCCCTTGGAGCCGGAGTTTAATCCAGTGATTAGCCGGCGGAGCATCGTTGCGTAACAAGGTCGGCGGTTCATTCTGGTTCATAATCACGATGTCTAGATCGCCGTCGTTGTCGAAGTCGCCGAATGCACAGCCGCGGCTGACGTGGCGCGAAGCAATTGCCGTGCCGGTTTCGTCGCCCAGTTGCACAAAAGTTCCGTTCCCTTGATTTCGAAAGAGGATTCTCGGCCCGCGGCGTGGATACTTGGGAAAGATTGCTTCCAACTCAGGGTAGACTTGGCCAGTCACTAGAAAAATGTCCGGATTGCCATCATTGTCCAGATCCACCAGGCCTGCTCCCCAACTGACGAAGCGGCGTTCGTGGACAAGACCGGCCTGCACGGTTACGTCTTCAAATTCGCCTTTCCCCAGGTTGTGATAGAGGCCAGTCGGCTGATTCATGTAGTGCGTGCGAAGGATGTCGAGGTGCCCGTCGCAGTCGTAGTCGCCAATGCCCACGCCCATTCCGGCCATCTCCTTGCCGTTGCTGCTCAAGGCGACTCCGCGCTGCAATGCTTCTTCTCGAAACGTGCCATCGTGATTGTTCATCAGTAGCAAGCTCGGCGTTGAATCGCAGGCCACAAAGATGTCGGGCCAGCCATCATCGTCCACGTCAAAGGCCGCGACGGTCAGGCCATAGGATCCGCGCATGGCGGCAATGCCAGATTCCTTTGAAACATCCGTGAATGTTCCGTCGCCATTGTTGCGGTAGAGCGAGTGCGCGGGCCATGCGAGGCCGCTGGGTCCACAGTTCACCGGCACTCCCTCGTAGTTGCAATTGGGGCGCTCGATCGAGGGCTTGGCGGCGGTGGCCAAATCGACATCAGCATAGTTTGAGACAAACAGATCGAGCCAGCCGTCGCGGTTGTAGTCAACAAAGGTGCAGCCGGAACCAAACCTGATTCCTTGCACGGCCAACCCCGCCTGCTGTGTTACATCGGTGAAGGTTCCGTTTCCGTTGTTGCGATAGAGGCGATCCTGGCCGTAATAAGTTACGTAGAGATCTTCAAAGCCGTCGTTGTTGTAGTCGCCTACACAAACGCCTACCGCCCATCCGGCATCCAGCAATCCAGCCTCGCGGGTCACGTCTGTGAATGTGCCGTCGCGATTGTTATGGTAGAGCCGGTTGCTGGCTCCTTGAGGTATGCCTTCCAGCTTCCGCCCGCCGAGGATGAAGATATCCATCCATCCGTCATTGTCGTAATCGAAGAAGGCGCAGCCGCCGCCCATGATCTCAGTAATATAAGTAGCCTTTGTTCCCTCACCGTAGACCATCACCTGTGTTAGTCCGGCGGCTTCGGCCACGTCGACGAACTGGGAAAAGGGCGGATTCCCTTGCTGGGAGGGAGAAGACGCGAACGCGCAGGCAGGTAAAGCTGTGGAGGCCAATACACCCGGAACAGACTGCAAGAGCCGGCGGCGCGACCAGAGTGCGCTCGAACTGAATGCCTTATCCATTCGCGATGGGACTCCTCTTCAGAGCGGGGACAGGTTCTGTGGATTGGTTGTTCAAGATGTGACGAAGTCCTCGTGAAGATCCGCCGAACGATTGTTTCTCTGTTCTCACGGCTGGGCCTGAGCACTTGTGATCGCTTGGCTGAGTTCGCGGGCCTTGGGGTCTCCCGGATCGATCTCCAAGGCATGTCCAAGAGCTTCCTTGGCCTCCTGCCATTTGGCCTGGCTGGCCAGCGTTGCAGCCAGATTGATCCATGCGGGTAGGTATGAGGATGACGCATGGACGGCCGCTCGAAAGTAGCTCTCGGCTAGGGCGGCGTTGCCGGCTCGCACGGTAAGGTATCCCATCTGGTTCTGTGCTTCGGCCAGATTTGGGTTCAGTTCGATCGCTCGCAGGAGCGCAGTTCTCTCTCCGGAAAAGTCGCTTGATTTTTCCAGCGCCAGCGAGAGCTTGTAGGCCAGCAGTGCTTCGTCTGGATCGCTGGCGAGGGCCTCACGATACAGTGCGGCGGCCCTGACTGGATCGCCTGCCGCCAACATCTGATCCCCTTGTTCGGCCTTGCCTGCGGCTTGCTTCCGCTCCGATTGAGCCATCTTCAGTTCCTGATAGAGCGCCAACTGCTTCTGTGCCTGGTCGGCCTGGCCCAGGCCGCGCAGGACATTGGCCAGAGCGTACTCAGTCTCCGGATCCGGGTCGCCCAGTGCAACAGCCTGTTCGAGGTGCTGCTTCGCATGAGGCAAATCCTTGAGTTGATTAAGTACAAGCCCAAGTTCCCGGTGGGACCTTGCATCCCGTGGCTGGAGCGTAACAGCCTCTTCCAGGTGGGACTTGGCTTGTTGCAACTTTCCGTCCTCGAACTCAAGAGTTCCATTCAGTGAAAGCACTTCCCAGTTGTGCGGGAAGGCCGCGAGCAGCTTCCTCCCAACTTGCGCAGCATTTGCCACATTGTTTGTCACCATCGTCCGAAGGTACAGGACCTGCGTGTCCTGATCATCCGGCTGCCGCTCGATGGCCATATCGAGGACGGTAATGGCCTCATCGACCCGCGAGAGCAGCACCAGAACTACGGAAAGTTCCTTGGCCAGCGGAAGGAAGTCGGGTGCAGTGTTCAGTCCCTCGTGCAATACCTTGGCTGCTTCACCGAGCTGGCCAGTCCGGGCATACGCCATTCCCAGGTTCAGGTTTTGCTGCGAAGTTCTCTTTCCACTACTAGCGGGCTTTCCGAGAAGAGCAAGGACAGCGGTGTAATTCTTGTCGAGGATCAGGGCGTGAGAGAGGCTGTCCAGCGCCGCTTCGGAATCAGGATCGATGGCCAGGGCGGCACGCCACTCCGCTTCCGCTTCCGCGATTCGCTTCATCTGTTCCAGGGTTGCACCCATCGCCAGGAAGGATCGAACGTCGCTTGGGTCCAGTCGCTCGGCCCGCCGCAGCGGGTCAGTCGCCTTTTGCAGTTGCCCCGCGGAGAAAAAGCTCAGGCCCAACATATAGGATACTTCAGCCGAATCGGGCTGAAGTTTGGCTGCGTTTGCATAGGCCTCGGCCGCGCACGCGAATTGCTTCCGCTCGCCAAACCACGCTCCTAGGTTAGAAAAGGCTTCTGCGGTGGGCCTAGATTGAAATTGCGCCTTCATCGACGGAGGAGTGGTGCAAATCGCATAGGCTAGTTGTCCCGCCAACAAGGGAAAAACGACTCCCCGACAGAATCCCACCCAAAATCCGTGAAGGGCTGCTCGCTTTCGAATGTTGATCAAATTTATCTCCGGCGGTTTGGCGCCCGATCCATTAAATAGGACGCCATATACCTTTGTCGACCGCAAGGCGAATGCGGCTGCGGACACAAAGTCCCACATAAGGCCGTGAACGTCACACTTGGAACGCCTATAGTCTAGTGCCAGAAATAAGATGTGCACACCCGCCAAAAGTCGGATCTTCCCATGCCTGATGCTGAATCAAGGTCGGCGAGGTCGGGGTTTTAGAAGGGGCGAGTTGCGTAAGTTAAACAGAGTCAATGTGTTCTGCAGGTGCAACAGATCCCGCAATACTGTGCTGAGGCACGCTGATTTCCTATTGAATCGGTTGGACTCAAAATTCGGATCGAACCAGACGATTGAATTGCCGCTCATTAAAGAAAGAGTCAAAGAGCACTGAATGAGCGAGATATCCCAAGAGCGCGGCTTGGGGGGATCATACAATGCGATCCGGGCGAAAAATATCAGGCTAACCCGACTTTTGGCCGATACATGCCTTTCATTTGTGAGCATAAGATACGCTTCGTCTCGTAAAGGCGTATTTTCTGGCAACTCAGCCGGTCAATTTTCGCTGGAGACTGGAAAATTGCAGAGCATTTGCGGAGCACTTGCCGCGTGATTGTAAACGGTTTCATTGGGAAACTAAGGAGCAATTCGGATCTACACGAAATCACTCGAGGAATCCCATAGCAACTCACTTCAGGAGGCGTCATGCAATTGATCCACGTGAAATGTCTACGAGCATTCGTGCTCGTGGCCCTTATCGGCCTCGTCAGCTCCGGTGTGCTTGTCTTCGGACAGGGCACAAGCGGAAGCTTGGCAGGTCAGATTACCGATCCTTCGGGGGCGGCCATACCGGGGGCATCCGTCACCCTCAAGAACGTCGACACCAACTATCCACAAGATGTAACCACCAGCACGGTCGGAACCTACCTGTTCAAGCCGGTTCAGCCGGGCAACTACTCGCTGACAATTACCGCCGATGGATTCGCAACTTACGTCCAGAATGGCATTATCATCAATGCAAACCTGTACGCAACACAGGATGTTCATCTCAAGGTCGCTACCGCTAAGGGCGAGACAGTCAACGTTACGGCAGATGCCGAGTTGATCAACACGACCTCCGCGGAACTCGGCACCACGGTCAACGAATACTCGGTGACGCAGTTGCCTCTCAACGGACGAGATCCATCGAATCTCGTCTTGCTCGCTCCGGGCATGATAAGCGCCACGGCCCATGGCGGCGAGGGGATCCAAGGTGGATTCTCGTTCCCGACGGAGACTGCTGCGTCCGCCAACGGCGGTCGCCAGGGAAGCACATATTACATGCTCGACGGTGTGTCGAACATGGACAACTACACAGCCGCGACCTCGCCCATGCCCAATCCGGACGCGATCCAGGAATTCCGCCTCATCTCCAACAACTACGGCGCAGAGTACGGTTTTTCCTCCGGCGGCGTCGTCAGTATCGCCACCAAGTCTGGAACCAACCAGTTTCATGGCGGCGTTTTCGAGTTCCTGCGCAACCAGGACTTTAACGCCAAGAGCTGGTTCCAGCATCAGCTTGATCCCTTGAAGAAGAATGTATTCGGCGGCGATGCTGGGGGCCCAATCCTCAAGAACAAGCTCTTCATCTTCGGGAACTACCAGGGAACCCGCCAGGTAGGGCAGGGCGCCTCGGCCGAGACACATACGCCGACCGCACAGATGATGGCTGGCGACTTCAGCGGCTTCGCGAATGCGGATGCCTCGCTCCCCAAGTGTCAGGATCCCACGAGCTCGGACTACCACAACACCGGCTGCGGCTGGCTCAACGGACCATTCAAGGTCGTCAATGGGGTGCCGAACCAGTTGATTGGCGGCGCTTCGGCTTTGGATCCAGTGGCCGTACAATTTACCAAGGACGGACTGCCGGGCCAAATGCAGGCCAGCAGCACTTCTGCTCCAAGTCTCACCACTCAGGATCAGCTTGGCGGAATGTATTACAACGCCGCCGCGCTCAAGGACAACTACGACGAGTACACGGGCAAAATCGACTTCGATCTGTCCAAATCGCAACGCTTGACTTTGCGCTCCTTCATCGACAAGTTCATCCAGCCCTCTGGCGATACCCCTGGGAACGTTCTCTCCGTCCTGAACCTCTCCAACTGGAATCAGGGCTTCGGTGAGCAGATGTATTACTACAACGAAGTGCTGCAACACACCTGGTCGATCAATCCCAACACGGTCAATACGGTTTCAGTCCTCTGGGCAGAACAGAGCGCGCATAACTCGGCGGCGGTAGCGGATCACAGCGGTAAGAATATGTGCTGGTCTCGCTACATCAACGTCACTGAACTTCCCGGCTCGTGCTATATGGAAGGCGCCTATTTCGGCGGCGCAAACGGCGGCTGGACGGAACCCTCGCAAGAAGTTCGCAGGACCTATGGGTTGTCGGATACGTTGATCAAGACGGTCCATCGTCACACTCTTTCCACTGGAATCGACCTGATGCACCAGTGGGCGGAGGAAAACACCCAGTACCCGACCAACGCCATCATCAGCTTTGGTGGAGGTTACACGGGCCAGGGGCTCGCAGATTGGCTGCTCGGTTATATGTCTTCCTTTGAGCAGGGCGCTGGCGAGATCGCGGACATCAAGGGATGGCAGGTCGATCCTTATGTGAACGACGAGTTTCGCGTCTTTCCGGGCTTGACCGTGACAGCCGGACTCCGTTGGGATCCGGATATGGCGCCCACCTCTGTTGGCGCACGCGGCGCTGCATTTGTTGCGGGACAGCAAAGCACCATGTTCCCCAATGCTCCCACGGGACTGATCTTCCCAGGGGATAAGGGGATGAACGCACAACTGCGCAACTCCACGTACGGTTATTGGGAGCCCCGCATCGGTTTTGCGTACCAGCCGAAGAGCCTTCCGCGCACCTCTTTCCATGCTGGATTCGGATTGTTCACCGGCCCGGTTGCCTACTCCTCGTATAACCACGTGGCCGACGTTGCTCCGTTCAGCGCCACCTTCAACCCGAGCGCTCCTTCCTCCAATGCGCAATGCTCCAGCGGCGGGACGCTGGGAACTTGTACTCCCAACACCGGTCAGAATGTCTCGGGCTACATGAACTTCCATAACCCCTGGCAAACAGCGGGCTTCGGAACTGGCGGCGTAAGTCCGTTCCCGACCCAGGTGCCGTTCGCCTCTACCTCCTACAAGCCGCCAACGACCTCAACCTTCCCGTCGCAGACGAATCTGGGTGCCTCTTTCGGCCGCAGCTTCAAGGGTGGAATCACGCAGAGCTGGAACTTCTCGGCCGAGCAGCAGCTCAGCCCGACCATGGCTTTCCGCATTGCCTATGTCGGCAGCGAGTCGTACCACCAGAGCTACATCGACGACATGAACCCCGGAATCTACAACCCCAACAAGGGTGGTACGAACGTTCACGGCTCGGCGCGCGCTCTGAACAGCTTTACGCAGATCCTCCAGGAAAACAGCGACGGCACGTCGAACTACCATTCGCTTCAGGTAAACTTCGAGCGCCATATGTCGCATGGCTTCCAGGCGCAATCTGCATTTACCTGGCAGAAGACGATCGATCTGGTCAGCAACGCCAACATTTCCTTCAACAGCGCCATCGGAGATCCTCTCCCAGGCCAACTGGGATGGAATCGCGGCATCTCGAACATGTCCATTCCCTTTACCTCGATCTCCAACTTCATCTACCAGACGCCTTCTCTGAAGGGCAAGAATCTCCTGATGCGCGAAGCTCTAGGTGGATGGGAGTTGAGCAGCATCATTACTCTGCAATCGGGTGGCCCGTTCGGAATCGGTGGCGGAAATCACAACGGACCCGGAAGCCAGGGAGTTGGATCTGGATCTCTGGAGGGGGGAGACCGCGCCGACCGTGTTGCAGGACAGCCTCTCAATGTCCGCAAGACGGGAAGAAAGTCCTGGCTGCTTCCTTCCGCAGGCGGTACCGCGGGCACGTACTTCAACACAGCGGCATTCACGACCAACCTGGACGGAACGTTTGGCAGCAGCGCGAAGAACCTCATGAACGCACCGCCAACCTTCAGTGTGGATTCAGCCATGATGAAGAACTGGAAGGCGTACGAGCATTATCAGCTCCAGTTCCGCTTCGAGTTCTTCAACACCTTGAACCATGCCATTATGGGTACACCGGACACCGGTGTAAGCGATGGCAGCAACTTCGGTAAGATTACAGGAACTGCCAATGCGCCAAGAGTCGGACAAGCCGCTCTCAAGCTGAACTTCTAATCCCTCTAACCTTGTCCTGGGCGGCGACAATTGCCGCCCAGGCCTTTTATATCTATAGGGGTAGATTTCCGCCGATATATAGGGCTGAAAATGCGTGAATGCTGTCGAAATCGAAATACAGTGGAGATTGGTCACAGCGCGAGCGTGACTCCTTGGGGGAATAAATGCTCGATCTTGGTTTCCGAACTCCGCGACGGTCGGGAGGCGCCTTCCCGGTCGTCTTTTTCATTCTTGTGACACTGGTGGCCTCCACGCTGCTGTTACCTCTGAGGAACATCGTGCGTGGCGAGATGCAGAGCGAGCCTTCCGCGAGTTCTTCTCCAGAAACCAAAGTGGTGCTCTGGCCCATCTCGATCGACTACCCCGAGGATGGTTCCATCTTCCCGCCGGGCATCACTCCTCCTACATTTCTGTGGCGCGATGCGGCAGCGTCAAGCTGGCAGATCGACATCACATTTCGCGACAACGCTCCAGCGATTCACGTTCAATCCAAGGGTGAGCGAATGCACGTTGGGGCCATCGATCCCGAGTGCGTCAGCAGAACCAATGAGCTTCCCAAGCTAACTCCGCAGCAGGCGGCTTCCTGGGCCTGGACTCCCGATGCGGCCACCTGGTCAGCGATTCAGGCTCACTCCACCGATCATTCGGCCACGATCACCATCACAGGCTACCGGAACGCGCAGACTCCCGTCTCGCAATCGCACATGGCACTCTCCACATCCGCCGATCCGGTGGGCGCGCCCATCTTTTATCGCGATGTTCCACTGATGCCTTCGCAAGGAGCAAACGGCACGGTGCAACCGCTGGCGCCCACGGCAATTCATCTGATTCACTGGCGTCTGCGCGACATACTCCAGCCGGAAAGTCGTACCGTCTTGAAAGATATGCCGACCTGCGCCAATTGCCATTCCTTTTCTTCCGACGGCAAGACGATGGGCATCGACATTGACGGACCGGCAAACGACAAAGGCCTCTACGCTGTTGCCCCGGTGCAGCGCCACATTTCGATTCAGAATAAAGACATCGTGAAATGGAATACCGATGGCACAGCAGGTCAAGCCAGAATCGGTTTCATGTCCCAGGTTTCGCCCGATGGCCAACACGTGATCAGTACGTTTGCCGGCCCCTCGCTCGATATTCCAAAGACTTATTACATCACCAACTTTAAGGATTACCGGTTTCTCCAGGTCTTTTATCCAACCCGCGGCATTTTGGAGTCGTACGACAGGGCGACCGATAAACGTCAACCGTTGCCCGGAGCCGACGATCCCCACTTCGTACAGACAGATGGAGTATGGAGTCCCGACGGCAAGTACATCGTGTTTGCGCGCGCAGTAGCGAAAGACCCATATCAGCTCGGCCAAAAGCCTGCGAACCACGCCAACGACCCCAACGAGACTCCAATCCAATACGATCTTTACCGCATTCCGTTCAACGACGGAAAGGGCGGCACTGCTGAGCCAATTCTCGGCGCCTCACAGAACGGGATGAGCAATAACTTCCCCAAGGTCTCGCCGGACGGGCGCTGGATTGTCTTTGTGCAATGTCACAATGGCCAGCTCATGCGTCCGGACAGTCAGCTCTATATTGTTCCCTTTGGTGGTGGTGTAGCGCGGCGCCTGCGCGCCAATACGTCGCTGATGAATTCATGGCACAGTTTCTCTCCCAACGGGCGCTGGCTGGTGTTTTCTTCCAAGGCGAGATCGCCCTATACGCAGATGTATTTGACCCATCTGGATGTGGACGGTAAGGACAGCCCAGCCGTCCTGATTGACAACACCACCGCATCCAATCGTGCGGTCAACCTTCCCGAGTTTGTCAACATCGCGGGCAACGGCATTCAGGATATTCAAGTCCCAGCCGTCGACCTCTACACGCTGATGGAAAAGGCCATGAAGCTTGAAGAGGACGGAGAGAATGACCACGCCTTGGAAATATGGAAGCAAGCTGAATCAGTCGATCCCAATGACGCGCGCATTCAGAACGGCCTCGGACTCTCTTTCTATATTCATGGCGACTATCAGGAGTCGTTCAAACATTTGCGGCAAGCGATACGGATCAATCCGCTGTTTGTAGAAAGCCATTTAAATCTCGGCAAGTTTCTGCTGCAGCAAGATCATCCTGCAGAGGCGCTACCTGAACTGGAAACCGCTGCCACGCTCAGGCCCCGGCTAGCATCCGCTCAGGAGGCTCTGGCAAATGACTACGGGGCAGTGGGCAATAGCACAGAGGCGCTTACGCATCTCCGCAAGGCGCTGGACATTGACCCGAAGAGCGTCAGTGCCCTCTCCGCTGCCGCATGGCTTCTGGCAACAACGCCGGACGCCGACATTCGCAACGGAGTAGAAGCTGTGGCTCTGGCTGAACGCGCCAATGACCTCATGTCCGAAAGTGATCCAGAGGTGCTTGATACGCTGGCTGCGAGCTATGCGGAGACAGGTCAATTCACCAAAGCCATAACAACTGCAAATCGCGGCTTGGATCTGGCGGTTGCAAAAAAAAATCATCCATTGGCCGCTGCAATCCGGAGTCGCCTTGTCCTCTATGCTGCGAAGTCTCCGTTCCGCACGGAGCGGAAGACGGCTGCGGTCTACCATGCGACTGCCGGACAAAAGTGACAAAAAACAGAAAACCAAGTCACTGCAAATTGGAGGAGTTTCGCTTCATCTCGTGGCCGAAGCTGAAATTCGGAAGTGGCTTCCGGTTCAGAAGATAAGGTGGTGGCGACTGCGGAAGGGAAGTTGTCGATTGCGGATCGTGAAGCGCGGTCGCTCGCGCAACGGTGGCAGGCTCGCAACGCGCAACTCTGGCACCACGAGAGTCCACAACTCTATTGGCTGCGCACAACGGTCGTCGAGAACGGCCTGATGATAGACGATCAATACACGAGAGTCAGAATCCGGCGCATTCTCCTCGACAAGGACAGCGCCTCTCAATCAACGGAGAGCCGTTCTTTCTAAATGGGGCAAACCAGCATCAGGATCATCCATGCGTGGGTTATGCGCTTTCTCCGTCGGCACATTACATGAATGCCTATAAGTTGCGAGAAGTCGGCTTTAGCTCGTATCGAAGCCATTATCCACAGGGCCCGAGCTTTATGAATGCTTGCAATGGATTGGGCATTCTCGCAATCGTCTTGAATCCTGGATAGCTACTCGTCTGCGACGAAATATTCAAGAAGCGTGCCTGTGGAAGCCAGGTTTGCGCTAACCCAGGCAATTCACGAGTTAGAAATTGGCAGATGCCTCGCTGAATTGCACGGACCGATACGCGTGTATGCCCGAAGCACAATGCTTGCCGCAAGGTTGTCAGGAACTTCAAGTTGAGCGAAGATAGGTGGCAGGCGCAAAGTGCGGGTTAGGGGTGCGCCTGGAGGCAGTGATCTGAAGGCGGCTCAAAATATATTTTCAAGGTGCGAGCGCAGGCATAGAACTTTTGAGCTCTGCAGGCAGTTGCTGAACGGGCTTCTTCAAGGATTGGTGGCGCTGGTTGGCCTTTCTGCACTTGCGGCTGGGCAGACGCGCGCACCCAGCGAGGAGTGGAACTACTCGGCACGCTCGTGGCAGTCGCAGAACGGGTTGCCGTCAGAGACGATTCAGGCATTCAGCCAAACGCCGGACGGATATCTTTGGGTGGGAACCAGCGAAGGGCTGGTTCGGTTCGATGGCGCGCACTTCACTCTATTCGCCCACGAGAATACGCCGGCGCTTCGCGAGAATAGCGTATTTTGCCTGCTGGCAGGGAAAGACGGCCGTCTGTGGATCGGCGCTGAAGACGGCGGACTCGCGCAGATGTATAACGGAAAATTCCGCGCTTATACCGTCGCAGATGGACTGACCGAGAGCTCTGTCCGCGCTTTGTTCGAGGATCACGCAGGGACGCTGTGGGTGGCCACGGACGAGGGGTTATTCCGATTTGCCGGCGAGAGATTTGAACGAATCGACGATAGGCCGGAGATGCCCGCCAATGCCTTTCACGGAATCGCTGAGGATAGTGTTGGGCGCGTCTGGGTTGGAGGCGGTGGGTTGTACGCCATTCAGCATGGACATATAAAAGAGTATGCTCTGGATGGAACTGACAGTCAGAATCGTGTGAAATCGATCCTGAAAACTGAGGATGGCTCCATCTGGGTAGGAACTGTGTCGGGCCTGCATCGCTTGCGGCCAGGAAGCGAACGCTTCGAGCGCGTGCCGGGGATTTTGGGAACGGTGCGGACGCTGCTCAATGTGCCCGGCGGGGAGTTGTGGGCCGGCACCATCGGCCAGGGGATCTATCGGATTCGCATTCAGGATCGAAAGAGCAAAGCGACGCGTCTCACAACGCCTTCGCCGCTGGTGAGCAATACTGTGCTTTCCATCTTTGCCGACGACAGCAAGAACGTTTGGATTGGTACGCAAGTCGGAATGATTCGCCTCAGCCAGACGCCCGTGCGTGTTTTGCTGTTGCCACAGGCTGCGGATTCAGATTTTGGAACCGTCTCGCTGGACGCCGACGGCACCCTGTGGACAGCCTCAAACCACGTGGTTCATGTGGAGGGAAACCGGGCTTTCCCGACCCGCTTTCCAGGAGTAGGAGGGGCGCATGTGCGCAATGTGCTGCGCGGCCGAGATGGAACGCTGTGGATTGGAACCGACGGGAGCGGCATCTTCAAAGTCACTTCGAAGGGCACAACCCACTACACAATGAGCCAGGGGTTGGTGAATAACTTTGTGCGCGCTCTTCTGGAGGCCCGTGACGGAAGCTTGTGGATTGCCGCCGACGGGGGAGTTAGTCACCTGGATCGAAGCGGCTTTCACAGTTTGGCCATGGACAATGGACTCGTTTACTTCAGCACGCGCTCGATCGTCGAGGACCGCAACGGCGATATTTGGATCGGCACCGAGCACGGGTTGACTCATCTCAGAAATGGAAAGCCAATCTACGATGCGGCGACCGACGCGCTGAAGGAGGAAAAAATTTGGGCAGCGCATCAGGATGAGGATGGCGGGCTATGGTTTGGAACGCGTACCCACGGCCTTTACCGCTTCAACAAGGGGTCTTTGTCCCACTATACAACCGCCAATGGGCTGGCCAGCAATAGCATCTTCTCCATTCTGGAAGATAGCAGTCGTCATTTCTGGATGAGCGGTCCGCTGGGCGTGATGCTCCTCAATCGCAACGAACTCGATGCGCAGGCGAAGGATCCTCGGCAGAAACTTTCCGTGCGTTTCTACCGAGCCGATGTGAGCGATCAACCAACCCAGTTCTATGGCGGAACGCAGCCTGCCGGGGCCATCACGCAGGATGGGGAGGCCTGGTTTCCAACCAATCGAGGTCTATGGAGAATTCGCCCCACGGAACTCGATCCATCCACGCTTTCGCATCTTGCCATCGTATCGATTTCAGTGGATGGAAGACTAGTTCCTCAAACAGCCACGCTGACACTTGCCGCTGGGGCATCGCATTTGGATATAGGCTATGAGCCGTTGATGTTGAGGTCTCAGGAGGATATTCAGTTTCGTTATCGGATCAGCGGGTTCGACAAGTTATGGACTCAGGCCGGATCACAACAGCGCGTGGCGACCTATACAAATCTCCCGGCCGGGAAATACACATTCGAGGTAGAAGCGTGGGAGATGGACCACCCGGAGCACGTTGTGCGGGCAGCCGTCGCACTGGTCAAGCGGCCCCACTTTTACATGACTGCGTGGTTCATTGCGTTGTGCGCTTTGTTTTTCTGTCTGGTCTCGATACTTGCCTATCAGGTGAGGATGAGACAAGTGCAGGGGAAGTTTAAGGCGGTGTTGACGGAGCGTACGCGGTTGGCGCGAGAGATGCACGATACCTTAATTCAGGGCTGCGCCAGTGTTTCAGCGGTGCTTGAAGCGGCATCAACCTGCGAGCGTGACGATAGTGAAACCTGCCAGCACTTGATCGATTACGCAAGTACGCAGATTCGCTCAACGATGGACGAAGCACGTCAGGCGGTGTGGAATCTTCGTCGAGGCGAGCAGGCGCCAAGCGACCTGGGCACCTGTCTGGCACAAATGGCTGAGCGGCTGAACCGGGAATACGGCGTACTCGTAGATTGCACCACGACCGGAACCGCCTTCACGATCGGTCAGCAGGAAACGCACGAATTGATGATGGTGGCGCGCGAAGCCTTCTTCAATGCGGTTCTTCATGGCCAGCCGAATGCGATTGGCGTTGCATTGCACTTCTCCTCAACGGCGCTTGAAATGGTCCTTTCCGATGATGGCACAGGCTTTGACACTTCAACTACGCCCAGGGACGACCACTATGGGCTGCAAGGAATGCGGGAGCGTGTATACCGATTCAGTGGAGAACTGAAAATCGAAAGCAGCACGCAGACGGGTACGCGGGTTACCGTCAAGATACCACGTTCCGGACTTTTCTCCGCCCTTCGAGACGATGCGCTGCATCCGGACGAGCACCGCTGACAGGGCTGCACTGGAAGTCCTATAATTCATCCTTGATGAGGCAGATTAGTATACTTATCGTCGACGATCACCCGATCATGCGGGTTGGAATCGCTGTGCTCATTAATTCCTCGAAAGAGATGGCGTGTGTGGGACAGTCGGGCACCGGCGAAGAGGCGATCCAACAACACGCCCTTCTCAGCCCGGACGTCACGTTGATGGATCTGCGCTTACCGGGAATCAGCGGTGTCGAGACCATTCGTCGGATTCGTAGCGTGACGCCGGAAGCACGCTTCATTGTCCTGACCACATACGAAGGCGACGAGGATATTCATCAGGCAATGGAGGCAGGAGCAAGCGGCTATCTGGTTAAAGGGCTCCCGCAGGAGATGCTTGTCAACGCTGTGCGGAAAGTCCACGCCGGAGGGCGCTACCTGCCTTCCCCTATGTCGCAGACGCTGGCCACACGCACGAGAGATTCGAGTTTGAGCGCGCGGGAACGCCAGGTTCTGGGACTGGTGGCCAAGGGGAAAGCGAACAAATCGATTGCCGTGGAACTTGGGATTACGGAAGCAACCGTAAAGTGTCACGTGAGCGTGATTCTGATGCGCCTCAACGCGACCGACCGTACCCAGGCGGTGATCACCGGCTTGCAACGCGGGCTGATCCATCTTTAGCCATTCCTGCCGCAAAAGTAAGATCTCCCCTTTCCATCCGTTTAACTGACGCCGATGTCGTCGCCCCGTCAGACGAGCGCTGGTTCGTCGCTGTTATGCGCGATGCCGTCAGATGAAACGAATTTGCTGCAATCCTACTTTCCGCCGATTCGCGTGATTCTCGTTCGGAATAGGATGCAATAGGTAGCTCCACAAAGGCCAGAACGTTAACGTTCTGAAAGGCATCTACGTAATGCGCGCAATAGTCCTCTGTTTCAGCTTGTACGTCTTTACGGTCAGTTTGCCAGCTCAGCAGGCAGTTCAGCGCCTGGTCTTTGAGGCGGCAAGCACCAGCGCAGCTCCGCAATCGGTTCCCACTCAATTAGGTGCCGACCGTGCGCCTGACGGCAACACAATCGCTACAAATAGCCAGTATCTGACGCTCAATGGCAAACCTTGGATTCCGGTGATGGGAGAGTTTCATTTCTCACGCTATCCAGCCGCCTATTGGGAAGAAGAGATTCTCAAGATGAAGGCCAGCGGCGTGCAGGTGATTGCCACTTACGTTTTCTGGATTCACCATGAAGAGGTTGAAGGTCAATTCGATTGGAGCGGCCAGCGCGATCTGCGGCAATTTGCCGTACTTTGCCAAAAGCACGGCATGTTACTCTATCCGCGCATTGGTCCATGGGCACATGGGGAGGTTCGTAACGGCGGCTTGCCGGATTGGGTCATGAAGAAGAGCGCCGTTCGTCAGAACGATCCAATTTATCTTGCCGAAGTGAAACCATTTTATGCACAGATCGGGCAGCAGCTGCATGGGCTAATGTGGAAAGACGGCGGGCCGGTCATCGGGGTTCAGATTGAAAACGAGTATGCCCTCAACGGCCCTGGGCAAGGCCGGGATCACTTGGCTGTGCTCAAGCAAATGGCGATCGAAAGCGGCTTTGATGTTCCCCTGTACACCGTAACCGGATGGGATAATGCAGTGGTTCCAGAAGACCTGTTTCTGCCCGTCTATGGCGGCTATCCTGATGCGCCATGGGGGGATGGCACAAAAGTACTTCCTCCTGCCGAGGTCTATGCTTTCCGCTTTGCCAGCCGCGTCACAGGCAATATGGGAGCGTTGGGTGGCCCAGCCGCGATAAGCGGAGGACAGAGTGACCGTCCGCGCGTCGCCTTTCTTACAGCAGAGGTCGGTGGCGGCATGCAGGATACTTATCATCGCAGGCCAGTGCTCACACCAGACGACATAGTATCCATGACTACTGTAGTTATCGGGTCAGGAGCCAATCAACTTGGCTATTACATGTTCCAAGGCGGCGAAAACCCCGACGGCAAGCTGTCGACGATGCAAGAGTCGCAACGTACGGGCTATCCGAACGACGTTCCGGTCAAGAGTTACGACTTTCAGGCGCCGCTGGGCGAATTCGGCCAAATGAATGCGGCGCTGAAGAAGCTCAAACTCTACCACTATTTTCTGAATGACTTTGGGCGAGAGTTAGCTCCATCCGCTGTTGTGCAGCCTCTGCCGAAGCCCGAAAACCCCGAGGATCTATCCGTTGTGCGCGCCTCCGGCCGCCTCAACGGGCAACATGGATTTCTCTTTGTGAATAACTACGTTCGCGAGCATGGTATGCATGCATGGCCAGGCACACAGTTTGACTTCAAGATCGCCGGTAAGACGCTGCATTTACCAGCAACGCCGATTACCATCCCTGCCAACAGCTTTTTCACATGGCCCATCAATATGGATTGTGGCGGCACAACTTTGATTTATGCCACTGCGCAGCCCATTCTGAAGATTAAGAGGGACGACGATACTTATGTCTTCTTCCAGACGATCCCGGGAATCTCAGCAGAGTTCGTGTTTCCCGCGGAGAGTCGCCCGAAAATCCATGCGCTTCGCGGCACGCTGGTTGAGGAAGACGGTTTGGTCCACATGCAGAATGTTGGGCCAGGGCTTGGCGTTTCAATGGACATCCATGGCGCGAGCGGTGTAATACATTTTATGCTGCTCAGCCCGGAGGCCGCAGGCAATCTGTGGAGAGTGACTCTCCATGGGCAAGACCAACTTGTTTTGACCAGCGCGCAGGTCTTCAGTGACGGAAACAGGATCACCCTGCGCCAGATTGGCAACCCCAACTTCGACGTCTCCGTGTTTCCTGAGGCCCGGCCGATGGCCGGCAAAGCAACAATCGCCAAAGCAGTAAGACGCGATGATGGCATCTTCCAGCACTTTGCGTGGAAGACGAAGGAACGCAAGATCACGCCCGAGTTGGTCCAGACGAGAGTTATTGGCAAGGCTCCAGAGCCGCTGGTTGGCCCCAAGGCATCATGGAGAACGTCCGCTGTCGCCATGACTCCGGAGGAGTCCAGTTTTTCCGAAGCGGGCGAATGGCGGATCACGGTTCCTCACGACGCGTTGAACGGACTCAGTGACGTGTACCTCGCAATTCATTACCAAGGTGACCAAGCGCGGTTGCTGAGTGACCAGCGACTACTCACGGACGATTTCTACAACGGAAGGGAGTGGCAAATTGGCCTGAAGCGGTTTTTGTCTGGATCAAACGCAAGTGTTTTCACATTGCAATTGTTGCCGCTCAGCGAGAAGGCGCCTATTTTCTTCGAACCTGGCACGAAACCAGTGATGGGGAAGTATGGACAAGCGGGCTCTCTTCAGTCGGTAGACTTGATTCCCGAGTACGAAGTGGACATTTCTTTGTAACGCCTTCCGATACATAGTTGTGAACGGAAGACGTCCAATTGAGCTTCACGTTCCAAAGTTCGCTCTATCCCGCTTGTTAGCCTTTTTACAAAGGCCATTTGGAACGGCTGTGCGATGCCAACTGACTGAGGCCACGATGGTGCATTGGACATCAAGCGCCGCGGCGTGGAACCCCTTTCAAAAGAAATCTACAAAGCGTGCTCCGGGGCTGTCGCCAGCCCGTGATCACAATCCGGGGTGCTCCGGGGTTCCGGGTCCGACTTAATTACGGGCTCATGCGCACCAAGAGACGGCCGACCTCTGTGCCAAGGCGCAGAAATACTTTAAACCTGAAACGGTACAAGTTTCATCTCCCGGGGGTCGGCAACGCCGGTGGGAGACTTAATTGAAGGGGCCGGCTAAATCGATGCGAGTGCTGACGATTGCATCAGCAGACCCTTTCAACTGTTTGAATTGACAGCGCGCTTGCGTCCGGAGGAGCGCAGAAGAAATGTGCAAGATGCCAATCGGGACGCACCAATTCACCATGGACAGTTTGAGTTGGACCCGATGGAGAATCGGGTGCTGAAAAATGAGACTCGATTCATCATAACCCCGAAGGATTTCGAGGTTCTGCACAATCTCGTCTGAGTACAGACACTTTCGTCGCCACAACACAGAGTGCTAGTCACCACGATGGGGCGCAACGGAATATCCCTCACGCCTGTCGGGACATCACGCCGAGATCGTCAGCATGAATCAACAAATTGTTTACTCTCGCGGATAAGGAACCCTAAACTCACTATCAATTGCAGGCGAACAAGAGACGAATCGTCGTCCGCAGGAATGAAGGATGCCGCGAGGGCAGTTATGGATCTCGGATTACTTGATGCCATCTGGGTGGTGGCCAAATCGCAACGTAGTCCTTTTGCTGTGAATGATTAGACTTGGGCAGTCGTTGCGTAACAATGAACCAAATGGAGCCGAAAACTGCAACATTTGCCTTCACTTCGTCAATGTTCCGCAAACGATGGCACGGTCTGGCAGCCAACATCGCGGTTTGATCCATTCTGTCGGTTGAGGGCTTGGAACCCTGGAATGAAAGCAGGTTCCGAAGGTCCGCTTCGCCGCGCACCCTGATCGCGCACCCTGATTGCGCACCTTGATCAGCGAATGGGGCCGAAGTGGACATCTTCAGGATGAGCGGAATCGTCGAGGAACTGGATTGTGGTGGCCGGACCAAGATCCGCCGGAGGCGTCCACGCGGACAAGGCCCACACGGGCTGTTTGGATGACGTTACCTCCAATGCCTGCAACGTTCCGATGCGTTCTTCTGACGTGGTGCTCCACTCGTTGATCCAGCTATTGACGACGGTGTTACCGTTGGCAAGCCTTTTGTAGACCGTAGAACTTGTAACCGGGCACATCGGCAGGAGTGAAAGCCCACACGGAATCTCCACGACGCGTAATTTCCCTCACCCCAACATGATCTGTAATCAGGACATTCCCATTGGCAAGCGGCGTGACGCCCCAAGGCGTCGCCGCCGGGAAAGACCACAGTTCATTGCCGTCAAAGTCGTATTCCACTACCTTGTTCAGGTCCATGAAGGCAACCATCAGGGTTCCATTGGTGGTAAGGCGAGCATTACGGAACTGCCCATGCACGCTAACAGGATGATTGGTGGGGAGGGCAAATTCCCGTTCTTTCACTCCGGTGGCGGTATTCACAACTCGCACCACCGCAGGGTCGCCATTCATGATGAAAAGTACATGCTCTGCGCCGATAGGCACTGCGGTATGAATCTCGTGTCCGGCGGGCGCGTCGTAATTCCAGACGATCTTCTTGTCGGGATTGATCTCCGTGACAGCAAACTGATGTGTAAAGAGAATATTGCCATTCGAAAGCATGACGGCGTCGCTGACTTCGCCTTTACCGTTTGGATCGTCGTAACTCCATGCAATCTCGCCATGGCGCACGATGTAGATACGGCGATTGTGTGACTCGCCGGCATACATGAAATCATGTTGCCCCAGCCCATTGCCAGAAAGCGAAACGCTCTGCGATTGAGCGAAAGTCGGGCTAGCCACCCCAAGAAGTGCAATAACTACAGCGGATTTGATCACGATCCTTCTCCTCGAAAATGAAAGTCCTATTGCGAAACAATACGAACATCGGCTGGATTTGGCTCGCCCGATATCGCTGACAGATGCATCTCTTCGGCCTTGGCGCGGGATTGAACGATGAACCGCTCAATCCTGTCGTAGACGCTCGGCATTCTTTGCCGAGCAGTCGTGACAGTCCGAACTGCAGCATAGCCAGGACCGTTCCAATTGAAGCACCAATCGCCCTTGTCGGCAAAGCTTGTCGAGAAGATGACGATTAAATTGTGACCTGTCGGCAACAAGCCGCAACCGAGCTTGAAAGTGTAACAGCATGATCATTGAGCAAGTTCTTACCGAGATTATGGTCGTTGACAAAGACAGCCTGAGAGTCACCCACTGCGCGCAAGATGTTCCCTTGCACGCAAGAAAGAAAGAAGAACAGAAAGGCAGGAAGCAATTTGGAAAAATGGTGCGAACACATTTTCGATACCTCCGCTGTTTGCTGCGGGTGTGAATCGGCTTCACCCTAGATACTTTCGATCACTGCGCGACTATTTCGTAGACAAGTAAATCAGTTCGATGCCCTTACCGTCTTTTGGATCGATGTTGCGCGAGTACTGACGGCTGAGGTCGTTGTTCCAGTGTTCAAAGACACCGAGACTGGAAACAGGCCTGCCGTTTTGGCGATAGGCGATGCCGGAAGGTGGATGCGTAGCCAGCGCCTCTTCTTGAAGATAGTCGTCGGCATTTTCGCGAATCAGGATACGGGCATGATGGTTATGGTCCTCGTTCTTTTTGGTCTGCGCGCAGAGGATGTCGAGACCGACGGAATCAAGGGCTACGCCATCAAGCGAGGCCAGAATGCTAGATGGCCAATCGGTGTTCGCATACGGATCAACACGATTGTTGAATGGCTGATTGGGGAAGTGCAGCGGAAAGGACTGATGGCGGCGCGCGGCGTAGAGGCCATCAAGCATGTAGAGAATGGTTTTGGCGCCAAGGTTGGGCGACGCGGCTAAATCCACGATCGGCGAGTAGGCGTGGGGCGTGCCCTTCTGACTGGTATTGATTGCTTCGTGCAATTCGGGTGTTCCCTTGATGGATCCGAAGTGATTTTTGCCTGTCATGGTGATGCCGGTTTGTCCTTCGTCGCCGCCCTCGGACTGTGCGTATGGATAGGAATGCGCCTTGAGCAGAGCTAGATTGACAAGGTAAGTCGCATCCATGATCTGTTGAGGAATCAGTTTGGCGTCGTGATAACTGTTGGCCGAATAACTGACACCTTCGACCCACCGCGCCTGTTCAAGTCCGTGATGATCTCCGTAACCGGGGTTCATTGGCTGACCCGGATCAGGTTGATCCCACTGCACAAAGCGCACATCCTTGAACTCGCTCCAGATCTTGAGGAGCATGCCGGGATAAACGTCTCGGCGGGCATCATAAACTACAATGTTGCCAGCCGGAACATGCGCATGGAGAACCAACTGTCGAACGATAGCCATTGCAACCTGAGGCGAGACGTTGACGATGTTACCCGGTCCGCTGACACCGCTGTTGTTCAGGTTCACTTTGATGGCTATAATCTCGCCGTTGCGATAACCTTTTTCTAATCCGCGTGAGCGGTGATTGTAATAGGCGAAGATCCTCTTCCAGGCGCCGTCCTCGCTGGCGGCTCCGGTCAGCTTCAGCAACGTATTTGAGACCATCCCCTCAACGCGCGCCTGATCGGTACTGGAATCCATCCACCACTGGTCTTTGCTCGAGTCAATCTGTCCATTCCAATGCGCGGCGAGCGGATCGCGGGCCCACACAACACGGCCTGGAAAGATGCCACGCGCTTCGCCCATGGGAACGTTGCGGGTTTGCGGGACGAAGTTGTAATGAGTCGCGATTTCGGCAGCCTTAATGGAGCGCGAATGCCACATCCATGTCGAGGCGACGATTGTTGCCATGGCGGCCAAACCCAACGCGGCAAAGCGATAACGTCGCACCATGCGCCTCATGGCGACAATGGAAAATACGCGGCCCATGGAAGCACAGAGCCACAACACAAAGGCGCTGGCCAATGGAAAAGCAGCACGCTGACAGGGATAGCTGGCTCGACTGGGCTTGGGAACCACGCGCAACAGAAACCACAGCAAGGAAGCGGCGCCGAGGACAGTGGCCCAGACTCGATTGTGGTGGAGCAGATCTGCTGCCCATTTTGATTTCAAGTTGGTATCCATTGGGTGTGTCTCCTTGGGTGTGTTCTCATCTTGCGCGCGAGTGAGCATTAGGACGTTATCGGATAAAGTTCAATCGCTGTAGAGATTCTTGCGGTCGACTGTTGGTAAGAGTGGTCGGTCAAAAATGCGAGCTATAGCTGCGAGAAGTCCTCAACTGACTGAAATGGAATACGGAACCAATCTGCTCGACTGACGTTGATCAAGGCACAAGCGACGCGCTTGTCGGGCTGCTTTGTGACTATTTCAACGTGACTCCTCTCCAGGTTGTGCACTTGGTGCAAATGCGACCCGATTGTCTAAAAGGGGGGCCAATCATGTTGGGCTCTGCGTATTCCGCTTCGTGTTCCGAAGGTTGCAGTCGAGCCAACGCAGCGCCTTCGCCACAACGGACAAAGTTGCCGTCGATCGAACAAATCAGGCATCCTCAGCGAAATCGAAGAATGCTCCAGGGAACACAGTATCAGAATCGAAAAGTTAACGATACCACGCATTTCCTGTGGTCGGGCGGAATCGACTTTGAAGGCCACACTTTTCGCTGCCTGGAGCTGCCGCACCTAGAACTTGAGGCCATGAGGATGGCGATTTAACCTCTCTCACTGACAAAAAGGAAATGCAATCATGTGAGCCGCTTACCGACCGTCGCAAGTGAAGAAGAAATGGCGCGCGCTAGACTTCACACGCGCCGATAGGCAACCTAAACGAACTTAGAACTGGAAGCGAGCGACCAGTTGGCCAGTTCGATAGGCATACGATTGATTTCCGATTCCAGCGGCATTATCGCGTCCAAAGCCGCCAGTGCTGGAAAGGTAATTGGTTGAGCCTGCCGTCGCCGTGGAGTCAAGCGTTTCAAAGTTCGATGACGAAGGTGTTGGCAGGAAGGTGTGATTGAAAACGTTAAAGAACTCAGCACGCACCTGAAGTGTCGCAGGCTCATGCTTGCCCATGGGAATTTTGAAATTCTTTCCCAGGTTCATTTCTTCATCGGGTTGGCGCTGCCAACGGTAGTCGTTCTGATAGGGGGCGGTGTTAGAGAAGGTTCCGAGTGCTGGTTCCTGCCATGCTGCAGCGTTTAAGAAAGTTGCTCCCTGCGCGCGACCCACTGTGCTCCCGAAATCGTGGGTATTAGGGTTCGTCTTGTAAAGCGGAACACCTGGAACGCGCTTCGCAAATGTACCACGCTGGAGCAGGCTTCCCAGACCGAGCGAGGTGCAACTGGTCGCGCTGGTGCAACTGGATGCTGGATTGGATCCGGGAATGCCGATAAGTTGGCCATTGGAGAAGCGGAAGATCCCGCCCAACGTCCAGCCTCCCAGAGCCTCTCGCGCCACCCTGCTGTCTTTCACGAATTGGAACGGCAGGTCGGGTATCCGATAAGTTGCGCTGGTTACGTTGATGAAGGGCGCATAGGTTGAGGTGAAGAACTTGTTGCTGGCGCGATTGAGCGCATCGTTGATCTTTGCGCCACGACCGCGTTCCGTGTCGGTTCCTTCTTCCAGTTCCTTGCTCCAGGTAAAGGCGTTCAGCAACTGAAGGCCATGACCCATGCGTTTGGTTACCTTGATCTGGAGAGAGTCATACCAGCTCTTTCCAGTTGGCGAGTATTCAGAGTAAATTGTGCCATATTGAGGATAGGGGCGCAACGCCTGAGCAAGGGTAGACCCTGTCGGGAAGGTTGCGTACGGGAGGTTGAATCCGCGCGATTGTGGAACGCCGGACTTAAACGTGGATTGAAGCACAAATGCATCCGCAGGAACGGTGGGATCAAGGCCAAAGCTCGCCAACCGCTTTTGAGAAAGCGCATTGAGCTGCACCAGACCTAGATTTCCCTGGTCGCCCGAGATCAGACGGGTTGCGCGGTTTCCAACGTACGAGACTTCCACTCCCATATTTCCGTTGATCTCGCGCTGCACCGTAACGGTGTAGTTGTATACCCTGGGAGGCGTACTCCCATGAGGGTCGAAATACGGTGAAGGTGAGTTGTTGATGGACGAGCAGCAACTTACGCCTGGATCGTGAGCTGCGCTGGTGATTGCTGAAGGAGCGTACTGAAAGCCGCTGGAGAGGGTAGTATTGGCCGCTCCAAACGTCGGCGAAGAAAAATTGAGAGTGTTGTAACCGACGCTCACAACCGCAAAGTTGCTTCCGGCGTAGTCAAAGGGAAATGCCTGCCCATATGTGATCCCAACACCGCCGCGAACGACAGTCTTCGGATTCACTTGATAGGCAACTCCCAACCGAGGGCCGATAGAGTATGGATCATGAGGCATGAAATAGCAGTTGCATTTCCCTGGGCCAAAGCCCTCGAATTGCATGCCGCCAAGCAGCGGACCATTCGGCCCAACTGCATTCTCATTGATTGCTGTCGGCGAGAATCCACTGGTGTGAAAACCATGTTCGTGCGTGGTCTGCGTGAAGTCCCAGCGCACGCCGTAGTCAACAGTCAGTCGGCTTGTAGCCTTCCAAGTGTCCTGTAGATAGAGGGCCCAAGTGGGGCGGTGATACTGGTTGATAACCGCATTTCCGAGTGTTCCGCCATCCACTTGGCCAAGCAAGAAACTGGCATAGGGAAAGCCAATGGTGCCAGTATTGCCTGTCGATCCCCAAGTAGCGCTGTTGTTGTAGGGGATGGCTGTCTCATTTCCGCTGAAGTTATAGCTGCCTGACTGATTGACCTGCGATTTCACGACCCACATGTCGTTTTTGTATTCCGCGCCGACTTTGATTGCGTGGCTTCTGTGGGTCCAGATCGCATTGGCGATGCCGTTGGCGTGGTCCATCCAATAAAGATTTTCTTGCGTCGGTCCCAGGCCGTTTCCGCTGCCGTTGACGATTCCACCATAGGCAGTGTTGAATCCGCCAAAGTGCGGGAAGCCAAGTCCAACTGCGCCCGGTAAACCGAGCTTTCCCGCGGTATCGTAGGTGTACACCGAGGCTGGAGAACTATCCGCATTGATATAACGCGTATAGCCGGCTCCGGCATGAACCAGAAGGTTGTTCGTCGCAGCGTAATCCGAATTGAACCGATAGGTGCTTACGTCGCTCGTCCCCCCCCGTTCCGCACTAAGCGGGAACGGCATGCCGTCCACCGAGGAGGGTGATTGGGATTTGGTTTTCGAATAGATGATTATTTAGCTTCTGCCACCGGGTCTAAGCCCTCCGCCTTTCAGGCGGAGAGCTTCCAGCATCTGTGCTGGATAATGGTTAGATGGTCGAGTACAGGGAGAATTCACACTCGGTTTGGGATGTAAAGT
>Ga0302320_10006268_pt1 | contig 26449 bp, 23 predicted proteins | sample Bog_T0_3_FD_202130 | JGI IMG/M metagenome (GOLD analysis project Ga0302320, IMG submission 202130) | Peat permafrost microbial communities from Stordalen Mire near Abisko, Sweden - Bog_T0_3 | ecosystem: Environmental > Terrestrial > Soil > Wetlands > Peat | place: Sweden: Abisko, Stordalen Mire... | reverse complement strand
CTATATTTTCTGTGGAATTAATTTTAAAATAAAAGAAATTTTTCTATGAAAAATGTTTCTGATAAGAATTCGCAAAATGCAAAAGAACTTATAGTTTTTTTTTAAATTGCATATAATATTTTTTGTTTCAGCAGTTCAGCAATTTAAATTATGAAATTCATCAAATTACAATACAAGAACGTGATCAAGAAAGTTTTATTGACCGAAGATGAGCTCACATGGGACCATCTTTGTGAGTTAATTATGAATTCCTTCTCTCTGAAAGATAAAGAAAGGATCCTTTTAAAATACATAGTAAATTACAAAATTACATCTAACTAAATTACTGGAAAATTTAAAAATGTTTAGGATTTTGAAAAGGAAGAGGTCATAGTTTCAAATAATAAGGCATTGGTTTCAGCTTTGAATTTGTATTTCGTTCAGAAATTCATTAAATTCTTCGTACATTACTCAGGTAATCATTTAAACACTATTATCTGGAACATATCGTTTAAAAGGACTCATTGAACACCAAAATTCACAAAACTCAACCAAACCAAATGAATCCATTGAAAATTCAAAACTAATTCAGCAAATTCCAAGCCCAAATAATCCAATATTGGTCTTGAATTTACAGGGTTTTAAATTTATTAAAAATACTAGAACAAAATAATAATATATTATTAATATTCTAGAAATTCAGGAAATTTTTTCCTCAGCTTTTGAAGAAGCGAAAATCTTCAAATATATTCAAAACGGTCTCCAGGATCTCATCTTGAAAAAAAACCCCAGCCTCAAGGATTTTTCAAATGCATCCATTGAATATGCTGTCCATTCTGATTATTACGCCATGGCTGATTATTTCAAAACCATCCTCACATCAACCCTTCATAGCAAATACGATGAAACCCATGAAGAAAAACAATTAGAACCACAAAATATCCAGTCTTCACAAATTCCAAGTATTCAAATTTCCCAGAAAATCACCGAAAATGATAAGAAAAAAGATGCTTCACCAAAAGAATCCGAAAAAACAAAAGAAAAAGGAAAAGTGGAAAAAATAGAAGAGGAAGAAAAGGAAAATTATGGGCTCGATCATGAATCCTCTTTTGTGGAGTCCATTTATGAAGTCGTAGAGAATAAAGAAACGACAGAATCTTCAATTCTAGCCGACCCAGCACAGTTTTATTCTCCCAACTTGAAGAAATCAATAAGTGAACAAATCCCGAAAAAAAAATTCGTGGTCGTTGCTGTTGAAAACAATGGAAAAGTGAATTTTACCTCTAGAATCGATTTAATCAATAAGAAACCTGAGTTATATAAAAGCATTTCAGACATTTCTTTTGATTTTTTAAGTTTCCATCAAACTTTGAAACCAGAAAAAGAAGAAAAGGTATATTAAATGAATGTTTATATTAATAAGAATTGGTTTTTTGGTTAGAATACAAGGAACAATCTGAATAGATATGAATTTGTTGAGAACATTTTACAGGAGAATGAAAATGGTTTGGATAAAGATTTGCCTGCTCCATATTTATTTGACAAATAAATTTGTTTAAAGAAGAATTCAATTATAATATTAATTCAGCTTAGCTTTTGTCTAAATGCAGAAAAACCACACTTAAAATTATATTGTAATTTTATAGAAATTAAGTGAATCTTGACTTGTTATTTATTTAAAAATATTGTCATTTTCATGAAGTAATTCTTTTTCAAAAAAAATTCATAATAAAAATTAAATTATTGGTAATTAAAAAAAAACATCAGGAAAAAAAATCAAATTTATAATAGAAGGGATCCTAGAGATTGTTTTTAAAGAATAATAAATTTCCATTATGGTAAATTAGTCCAGTTCTTTTGTTTTTTAATTAATCATTTGTTCTTTTGATCTTTTGACTTCTTGTGTTTTTCTTAAATCGTTTGTTTTCCAATCCCGATACTTGAAATCACCACCGTTTTCCTCTGAATCCAAATCATCCCTCAGTTTCATCTGTGAGCAATTCATCACAAGGTTTTTAAATTCCTTAAATAAAATAAAAGTGAAGTTTTTTAAAATTTACATCAGCAGTATATCCATGAAAGGTCTTAATTTGTTCGCTCTTTATAGCTTGGAATTGTTTTTCTCGAGCTGACCTTGCTATTTTTTAAGAAAATTAATTTATCAATATGTAAATAGAGAAAAATTACCTTTTTGCAAAGATTTTTTGCCTTCTTCAATCCTTTCATCATTGAAATCTTCTGTGAATTGGAATTGCTTCAAACCAAGACAAGTCAACAATTTTCCATGGATATTCGTTAAAATCAGAAGGCATAAAACCACTAAAATAATAGGGAAAAATAGAGTGAATTCAGCTCCGAAAATAGGAACAATATCAATTTGTCCCATTACCTAAAATTAAGAAAATTTTGTTAATTTTATTCAAAAATGCTTTACAGAATTAAAGGTCGTTCCTTGAATTTTGATGATTTGGAGGAAATTAAAACACATTGGAGCAGACACCCTTGAAAAATTCAAAGATGAGAACATCAATGATGGTCCATCAGTTTGATGGTGTTTGTACAAACCGAAGAATCCAGCAAGCTTCAAGTTGAACAATCCAACGAAAACAGCAAAGCAAATGTAAAGCAATGGAATCAATGTAAAAATCTAATTAAAATATATAAAAATGAATCAAATTAATTTTTTAACCTCTGTTTCAACAAAACCTTGACAAACTCTTATTAAATTTCCAAAAACAGATAAATCGACTTGAAGGAATAAAGTAACTTCGCTGAGTATGACGATCAATGAGAAAATTCCGAAGAAAACAGATAGCACCATAAAAACTATTTTCTTAATTTTCACATGCCAATACCAAACTAATTTAATAAAAACATTTGAAATTTTTAAAATTTCATTTTTTTTTTTACGTATCACTTCCACCATCTCATTAATTGGTCCTGTTTTTTCAATCCAGAAAGTCGATCTAATTTTTTTCTCTTTAGATTGCCTACTCACCAATATATCCTCCATAAGAAAGGCCTTTTCTAATAAACTTTCCCAACGAGCTTCAGCTCTTCTATGTTCAGATAACCCCTTTTTCATTTGTCTGTTCAATGTAATTAATTTTTCCATTGTGATCTCACCATAGTTTTCCTCAATGTCTCGACAAACGTTTGTGTTTAATGTGTTTTTCGCTGAACTCAACAAATCTGAAGGAACCTTCCAGAAATATAAATTTTTTTAGATGAAATGATTAAATTTGCGAAATATATTGGTACAGTGTCTAAGATGGTTTTTGTATATTGAACAAAATGTGGCTTAGTTTGAGTACAAACTTCATTCACTACAAAAGAAAGCTTGATTGATTCCTCCAAATCAAATTCAGCGTCATGCTTGGAATCTTCTAGCAACGCAGCTTGGAATTGTAAATACCTGATTTAAAATTAAAAATGGATTTAGAAAAATATCAAAAAAATGAGGAACTTAAGGGTCAATTCCTGATTACCATCTCTCCACCAATTCCTTGGAATCGATACAAGTCCATATCCAAGAAGCATAATAATTAAGAAAATACCACTTTTCAAATTTTTTTTAAATTTCTGCGATAAAATAAAAATTGGTTATTACAAACAATTTGCCATGGCGACCAGGAAGGCAACCAATCCTTGTCTTTTAAAAATAAATTAATTAATAATATTAAAAAAAATATTTTGTGTTTACTCTCCAAGCTTATGCGTGAAAGCCAAGTATAATAAGAACACTGTAAAAAATGCAGCACCGATGCCGTAAATGATCAAATTATTCTTGATGGATCGCTTCATTTTTTCTTTAATTGTGAACTCTCCTGCGTCTTCATATTCCTGGAATATTGGCAATACAACCCTAATGATAACGATTAATTTTCATTTTTTGGGAATTTCACCAGGTGAAGACGAAATTCATCCAATATATTATACTCCATACAATATATAAAATTTGACAACCGGAACTTTTCTCTGAATATTCTTCAGGTAAATAATCCTGTTAAAAAAGAAATATTTTTCAAATAATTTAAATTTTTACAAAAAAGATGTCAATCGGAAGTATAATCACCACTGAAAACGACAAAATCCATGAAACAAAGGTCAACAATTTTATATGATAGGGAACCTCCTTGGAACTGTATTCATAGACTAAATACAACACGAAGGCTGTTAAGAGAGTAGATTCAATGGCAGTGAAAACAATATAGATCATCAGACTTTAATTTTTTATTTTTAAATGAATAATATATAATAATTATCAAATGAATATTGCTTGTTTTTGAATTTCTAATTTTTTGAATGTTGAAATCTTTAATATCTGAAACCAAAAATATCTACAATCTCCTAAAAATTAATGGATTGCCCCAATTTTCATCAATTGATCAAAGTGAGCCTTTTGGCAATCTTTTAGGGATTTTTCATCTGATCTCTCAAGAAACAATTGAAACAAACAACAAAATAAAATTTGAGTCAATCTTCAAAATAAAAAAGAACGTTTTTTACCCAATTTCAGATAATAGTGATTTTAACATAGGAATCTTTTTCATTCCAAAGGGTTCAAGAATACCCTTACATGACCATCCTCAGATGTTGGTGATCAGTAAAATTTTAACTGGAAGCATGAATTTGACCTCAATTGATTTTTTCGACAACAGAATTCAAATGGAACTCCCCAAAAAACTTTATGATTTCATTCCAATGGATGGATTCGCAGATGAGGTGATCAAGGGCAAGTTAAATAGAAGAGAAATCGTCTACAAAAATGAACTGATCTATTTAACACCTCAAAAAGGAAATGTTCATCAATTTGAAGCTATAGAAAATTCGGCTATCTTTGATATTTTAGTTCCGAAATATGATTTAATTGATAGGTTTTGTAATTTTTATGAGATTAGGCAGATTGATGACAAGGATGTTTCATTGAAATATTTATTTCCTCCCCCTGATTATGAATGTTATAATATGGAAAAAAAACTTAAGTTTTAACACTTTTAAACAAAATTCAGATTTTTTTATGAAACAATTTATTCAGAATTCCAATTTTGATTCTTTACTTTGTTTAAATAATAAATATCAGGCTCTAATTTTTTAAAAAATAGAGAGATTCTAAATTTGAAAAATTATTATTATCATACAAAATATAATTTTTAATTTTTATTTCAAAGAAATTTTTTCTTTATTTTATGACATATGTTCGTTAATTTTTTTCCATATCAAATCATCTTTTTTTCTTTAATTTTTGATTGGTTAGTTGCTTTGTTTTAGATCATGTTTTATTTTTTAAAAGTCTAATATTCTGAATAAATACTTCAAAACCCATTTTTTTTTATCTCCCTATGAATTCTTCTGATATTCAATGGAAATGGACTAAATGTCTCTATTCTTTGGAGCCATCCTCTCATGCGTCAAATTGTACAATTTTCAAGAACTGTCCTAATGAGGATTATGTAGGAAAAAGTTGTAATAAGAAACTTATTAATTTTCTAGATGCCTTCACTTTTGGAAAATGTATCTATTACATTAGGAAAAAATATGATGTTTTGTGAAGAAGTGGGATGGAATTGGCACAAAAGCTGGAATCTTCCGACAATAACAATTAGATATAAAGTAAAAAATGAGCTATTTTTAAAAAAAATATTTGTTAAAAATAGAAAAATGCTGACCTATTTCAAGAAAAAGAAATTTTGGTATGAAATTTTAAAAAAAAATGACTAATTTGTATTTTAAGGTGGGACTATATTTGCTAAAGAAAATGGAGTCCTTGGAAGGCAAGATGATGGATTTAGGTCTTAAAGGGGACACGCTTTTGAAATTGAAGGAAAAAAATGATGAAAAACTTGAATTTTCGAGCGTGAAAATCATGACGACCTCTTTTTCTCATAATGTATAAAAAAATTTTTCCTAAAAAAAAATAAATATCTTATATTTCAATTGTATTACCTTAATTATTTAATTAGGGGGAAAAGTTTTATTTAATCGTGAATTTCTATGAAGACAGTGAAGGCTCCAAAAAAACACTCCAATCATATATTTCATCTCCTTTTTTTGTGGATTCCAGAGAAGCTGCACGCAAAAATTCTAATTCTCAAGTTATTTTTGTTCTAATTAAAATTATCTCACCATTAATTTGTTTTTAGTATAAACAGATACTTCCATTTATGGAGCCCTTTTTACCTGGTTTCTTATTTAAAGACTTCGTGAAACGCAAAAACCGAAGCGTAAAGGACAAAGGTGACATTGAAAATTCTTTTGAAGGTCTTTACAATTATTTAAGTGCTCCCAATATCAGATTCAAGGTGACATTTTTTTCTATAGTTTCATTCATATTTAATTTGTTTTGTAAAATAGGTCAAACATCCTCTTTTTTTATTGATCAAGTTTTCCGATGCTTTTTCGTTGTATTTTAAAAGCACCAGTAAATTGCAGGTTTTTTCATTTTTCTTTCCTATTTTAACATAAAAGACGTAAATTTCATTTAGAAAGACAATCTTATAATTGAGTTCCAAAACACTCTTTTTTCAAATTATTCGAGCCATACCAAGAAAGAACATCCCAAAGCCCGATCGGATGATTTCATAATTTTAGCAAGAAATTATGAATTAAAAGACAAAACCAAAACTCAGAAAGTAATGTATTAAATTAACACTGATGAAAATTAAACAAAGATTAATGGTTTGCTTCATATTATCAACAATTACTTGATCAAAATTGCAATGAACGAATCAGAAATACCTTTCGGTTATGAGAAATTCCAAAATTTGGTTTCTTTTTCATATTATTTTATTTTTATCATTTTATTAGGATGCTCTCAGCAAGCTATATAAGGATGTCTATCCTTTTTTAAACTCAGAGAAAATGTTTTCTATGTCACATATTTTCAACAACAAAACTGAAAAAAAGAAGCAGATTGTCACGAATCAAAATTATTTCCCATCAGACGAACTTCCATGGCAGAAAAAGGTCAAAATTGAATCAAAAATACCAAACCTTGTTCAACCATCAAGATGCCTGGACTCATCAAAAAACTCAGAAAGAATACCATTAATCAAAGATTTCGACCCTTTCCTTTATGAAACAAATAACATCGAAATAATTTCATCAACGAATTCTTTAATTAATAAGTCTCCTCTGGCTGTCAAAGAGCAGAAAAATGTAGAAATTGTCGAAGAAAAAGTTGAAGAAAAAGAAGTGCAAATGAAACCAATGAACAAATTCGACGAAATTGATAATTTTATACATTTTTATAATTTCTATCTGCAATCGATGCTCTTCAATCCTTTCAACTTCTATCAGAAAAGACCTGATCCCTCAAGATTTTATGGGTCACCTCATGACCGGAATAGTTTATAATAACGTTTAAAATTTCAGTTTTAATAAAATAATAAATTTTTAAAACTTATAAAGACATTGATCAGTACGGTGCACGATAACTGATTATGCTATGATGAAACTTAAAAAGAAATAACCATTTTTAAAAATTCTTATCATCTCTCATCTTCATTTCATTTTTAAATTTAGTTTGTAAACATTAAATCTCATTTTTATTTTAAGAAATTAAGCTTTTTTCCCAATTTTTTAAATATTCAGAATCAAAGAAATTTCAGCTTGAGATAATAGTTCCAATAAATGTTTAGGATTAAATTATTAATTAAAAAATACATCTCTTTAATAAAACTGATAAAAAAAATTTCTTTAAAAAAATGTCATTGATGCTTTCTGTAATATTTAAACTATGGAAATCATTTTACACTCCAAATTTTTAAGAACGAAAAGAATTTAAAATTTAAAATTGCCAAGAAAGTCATTAATTCCTCATTTCAAAATTGTATCTCTCAAGTTTCATTTTTGGTTCTTTTAAAACTTTTTTAAAGATAATTGAACAAAGAAAATTTGCTCATAACTTTAAAAAGGTATTCATTGATTTCTGAATTATTTTGTAAATACAGACTCAAGAAAAAGGATTGGATTTCAATTTTTTCTTATTTCAGAAATTTTTCTTCAATCCATTATGGTTTCACAATAAAATTCCCAAAGCAGAGTCTTTGGAACCTTTCTGAAGAACTTAAAAGAAAAATTTGTGATTTGGAAGAAGAAAAATAAATGAGAATGACAAAAGGAAAATAGATTGACAATTTTTTAATTAAATATAAAAAAACGACTTAAAATATATTAATTTCGGTTTGAAACAAGACTTTTAATTTTTCACCCGTTTGTTTTCTAAAATACAATTCATGTTTCTCTCCATTTTTCAAGCATAAAAAACAAAATATTAACATAACAAATACCAAAATCGTATTTTGAGTCAATAAATTTAAAAAATAAAATAAAGTCAATACGAAATTTTGCCTTTTTGATTTTATGCTAATTTTTTTTTTTTTTCAAAGATCGAAATTTGAATAATTTTGCTTTTATAGACGTAATAAAACAATTTTTTTTTGACAAAAATTCCTTGCATCGTTTAAGTATTAATTTTCGATTTGAAACAAATAAAATAATCTCAAGAAATGATTCAAATCAATAATACGCATAAATCGTCTATTTAATTAAGGGACTAACATCTTATAAATCCAAATTTCTCGAAAGAAATAAAACAAAAATACATTTTTTCCACAAGTCCCAACAGCTTTGAACCAAAATTTTTCATCAATGTTTACGATTGAAAACCAAATAGACGAAAACGACCCCAAAGATGAAAGGATAAACTTGGAAAATCTTACATATTACTTCTCAAATTTCAACATTTTTGGCGACTCCTTCAACTTCTACTTTACAAAGTATGAGATCTTCAAGAAAAACCTTAATGGTTATCTAGGTACATCATTTTTAACTTTTAAATAAATTTTTCAATTTTTTCTTTAAAATAAAAGGTGAAGATTGGAATAAATACGCCAAAGAAATTTTGTATCGTGTAGATGAAAACAACAAAAAGACATACCTAAACAATGATGAGGTCTTCCATTTCGCCTTGGAAATCTGGCTCGAGCTCAGAAAAGAAATCAACCTCACAGACATAGATCCATCCAAAAACTCAGAAATCAGCAAACAAGATGAAGGCATTTCCATCGAAAGTAAATTCGAAGAAAACCAAGTCTTTGAGATTTTCGAGAAGAAGTTCAGAGAGAAATTCACCGATTGCCTATTAAGTAAATTCTTTAAAAATTCTTATGTTAAAATTGTTGAATTTTTGTAGATGACAGTTTTTATAAGGCAGTGTTGCAAGGATTCTATGCCACAGCTAATAAAGTTTGGAAAGAAACCATTGAAACAAATTTCAAATCACTTTCAAACGCTGAAGATGATCAAGAAAAAATAAATCAAGAGGAAGATCAAGCTGGAGGGAAGCTGGACTACCTGAAGAATAAATGGAGAAGATTTCGGGAAAATGAATCAAAATCATAGTACAAATTCACCATTTAAGTTTTTTATAAAGTTTTGAAATTTAGCATCATCAAACCTATGCTCATAGCTAGCGAAAAAATCTTCGACTATTTCAATGTAAAATAATTTATTTTTATTTTTATATGAAAAAATAATTTTTTGAAAAGTATTCAAAAAAGAAGATAGAGACCAACAACGGAAAAAGCATGGAGTTGGAAAAAGACTATAATGAAACAAAAAATCTCACAAATTTCCATTCCAATGTTCAAAGAGGTTTCATTTTCATCATTAACATTTAATAAATATATTTTAATTTTTAGAGGCCTCTGAAGAACTCAAGAACAAATTAAGCAATTTAAGCTTGGAGGAAAACCCAAGAGATAGTGAAGACCTCAAAAACCCTAACAGAAAACGCAAATGCAATGAAGTTTCCTCATCAAAGTCTGTGTTCAATGTGAAGAAATTTTCCAAAAACGAGGAAAAAAATTTCCTCAATCCAGTTTTCATTGATTCCACTGCTCAATACATCGAGAACTTCATGAAGACTTCACAAGAAAAATGGCAAGTGGCAAGAGGCTTTGTGACAAATATGATTGAAGTAAGAAAATTTATACATTATTTGTTTAATTATTGTTATTTCAAGGTCAACTATAATCGCATTTCCTTTTTGGAAAACAAAATCTCTTCGAAAGCCAATGACCTCAAAAACCACATCAAAATTCGATTTTTGCAACCAGCACAATCGTTCTATCACCATCTTATGAAAGTTTGGATAATTTTCAAAACGAACAATTATCAAAGCAATGTAAAATCAATCAATTGATTTATTTTAATTAATTTTTTTCTTCCAGATCTCTTTTTCAGAATATTTGGAAATGGTGAAGAAATCAATGGGTGATTCTTGGAGTGAAAAGTAATGATTTTTTCGTTTTTTCTATTCTTAATAAATTGTTCAATAGATATTTAAAACCAACTCAAGTATTTTTCGAAACCTTATTCACAGAATGGAATAAACTTCAAGAGGAAAGCAAAAATGAAGAGGTAAATCTAATTTTCTTTCTTTCAAAAAAGTTATATTTATAGAATCTCAAACTTTTCATTCGAAGAGTTAGAGAAGACCTTTTAAACATATGGGAAGAAAATATCATCAAAAAGATTGAGCATCTCAAATAAAGCAGTGCATGGCATTTTCATAATTTTTAATTAAGTTTTTCAAAGCTTTACAAGTTCCTTGAAACAATATTTTTTGAAATATATGTATTTAATGTTAATATAATTCTAGATTTTATATGCTATAATAACAATTAAAAAAACAGTTTTTTTTATATATTTTTTTTTTTTGAAGCTTGCAATTTCATAAAATTAATTAAACGTTTTTTATTAATTAAAATTTTAGTTTCAGTAAACTTGGAATTTGGAATCATTTTGCTCGTCTTTAACAAAAAAAGAGAGAAAAACAAAAAAAAATGAAAAAATTAAAACCTTTTTTCTTAGTTGTTTTCCAACAAAACTTGCATATCATCTTTCGAATATTCTATAAAAAATTTGATAATTTATGCTGAAAATGAAAATAATTAAAAACTTTTTTTTAAGTGTTTCTCGACTTTTTGTTTTTTTAACAAAATTTCCAAACTCCCATTTTCAAGGGGATTTTCCAAAGGCACCACTGTTATTCGAAATTCCTTCATACTTGAAGTCATTCGATCTTCTTGAGGACTGGATGTGATGAATTCAGATGTTTTCCTTTTTTTCTCGTTTTGCTTGCTTGTTTGCGAACAAATCTCTTTTAAATTGAAGGCTTCATTGTTTTTATGTTTTATATGAATATTTTTTTCGATAGGAAATTGGGCTATAAAAATAAAGAAAAATTTTTCATTTTATGAAATAATTTACTGCTTTGATTTTCAGTGGGTTTTTCATTCCCCAAGCTGATTCTGATATCATTTTTTCCGATTTTGATCATTTTTAGCATGCTTTCCTCTTTTCCTGGAGAAAATTGCCCTAAGGAATTTGGAAGAGGGGGACTTTTAGATTCATAATTTTGACTTTTTTTTTGGTCATAATTTTTTTAAAAATTAATTTAATTAAATTTAAAAATGATTTTACGTTTCCAAAGGAGGTTTTTTATCGAAGCCAGGTTCCTTTTTAATTTGAGTGTTGGTTTTAAATTTCTGAATTTTGATGAATATATTTAAACTAAATCATAAAAAAAAACAACCTTCATAAAATTCGGATTTAAAGAGGGTGTTGGTTTTTTTAACACTTTCTCGAATTTCAACCTAAGTTCAGATAAAGTGTTGTTTTTGAAATCCATCCATTCTTCAGCTTTTGAAAAAAAATAAAATTTATTGCACTTTATTTTTTTGCGGTTTTACTTAAGAAATTTTTCAAAATAGAATTAAAAACTGATTGCTTATCAAATTCATCGACAATTTTATAGAGTAATCCAGTATATCCTTTGGAGAGCTTTTTGTTGTTTCTAAATAAACAAATTTTAAAACTAAAATTGATGAAGTTACTTTAAAGTAAAAAACGATTTCTCCTCTGAACTCAAAATTGTGATGGCATTATTCAAGAAATATGATCTTTTTAAGAACTTTTCAAAAAATGTATTTATTTGGATTGTGTATTTAAACTCTTACAATATTTAATAATTCTGAATCTCCGACTTGCATGATGTTCGAAAATATTTTAAAGATTTCAATATGTAAAAAATTGTTCCACTCATAAATGAAAAAATATTCCTAATAGGTTAATTTTTCATTTTTTTAGATTTTTTATCGAACCAAAAATGTTTGAATCATATTGTATTCGATGATCTTTTGCTTTAGGCCTTGATGTTTTGAAATAATGATGCTATTCATCAATTGTAAAATTTTAATTCTTTCTATTCCAAAAGGAGTGAAATCCTTGACAAATGCATTGCTGATGATATTTTCCTAAAATAAAAAAAATTATTAAAGACAAATTTATTTTTGAAAGACCTGACAGAAGAAAACTAATTTTTCCTTCATCAATGGAAAATACTTTTCTAGCATTTGATAAAAATAATCAAAATTCAACCCTTCCAAATCATTATCAGATATGTATACTTAACAAAAATTCATTTGTTACGTAAAGCAAAAAAAAATTTCTAACTATCTTCATGCTTGAAGTTGACTAGGCAAAGTATGGAAATTATGATTTTTATAACAATCAAGAAATTATCCTATAAATAAAAACATTGAATACCAAAACAATTAAATTAAAAATTATTAAATTACTTTCAAGTTCTCAAACAAAGAAGTCATTTTTTTTTGTAAAATATAATTCAATAATTTTTTTCCATCGAGAGAATTTGAAAATTTTAGCACAATGTTTTCCAGCACGAATCCCAAATTATGACACTTGAAAAAATTGAATCATTAATAATTAATGATTGTTTATAATTAATTGTAAACCATTTCGACATTTTTGATTTTCAACATTTTTATCATCAAATCGATGAATTTTTCTTTATGATCCTAAATTTCGAAGTTATTATTTCCATCTTTTTTTTTTTAATAAACCAAATATCCATTCTCATATTCATTGTCGATTGGTGCAATTAAAATTTCCGACAATATGATTTTCATTGAGTGATTTTGTATATTGTTGAGAATATTTATCAGAATCCTTTCATTTTTAAAAACGAAGGTGATGATCTATCATGATAAAATAAAACACAAATATTTTGAAAAATAATACTTCTCCTCTAATTTGACATAGCAATGCGGAAAAAGTTTTCTGGAAATAGCCGCAAACTGTTTCGTTTTTCAGCATACAATTTTCATAATTGATACCAGAAAAAAAAAGAATCAGAAATTCATTGTCTTCATCATCCAGATCATTCATGGATTCTATTTGTTGGTCCTGCAACTTGCAGGTTTCCTTGCTTGCTTTATGCAAAATTTGATCCTCATTGACATCAGTAAGCTTTTTATTTAGGAACTCAAATTTATCGAAATCTTCATCAGCACTTGAATTTTCCCTTTGAAACTTTCGACTATCCACAATGGTCCGCAGTGAGCTTTCAGAACTTTTGCTTTTGACGAAAAAATGCGACAAAGAACTGATGTTTTTTGTAAACAGCTCACACGCCAAGTAAGGGTATTTTTCAGGTCTTCTTGGGCCTCTTTATTTTATACTTTTTAGTCTAGATAAAAAGAAATAGAATAAAGACCTCATTTCTAAAGGGGATTCCAACATTCTTGGTTCTTCAATGATATATTTTAATAATGTGCGAAAATGGCAAAGGTTTGTTTTGAAACTAAAGAAAAGGGCAAAATTTTTTAAGATTTGATGGAATAGAATATGCACTATTCGAAAATATTAAAAACGTCTTCTTCTATGTCTTTGCGATAATCATCGAAATTGTCAAGGATGTCTTCTAAACTAATTGGGGATCTAAAAAAATATGATACGTTGCAGATGGCAAAAAAGAGAAGGCAGTACTGTCCCTGAAGCATTAATACGAGAAAATTAAAATTGTGAAAAATGACTGAAAGAAAACAATAAAAAAATAAAAATCAAGGTTTTTTTTAAATTTCTGTTTTATTATTTAATTTTTTCCTCAAAACTCTTAGTTTTTTTATTCAAAATATTTTGGAAAAGAAAATTCATTTCTCAATAATAATCTTTAAATATTCCTCTTTTGATTGCGGTTTCAAATTCTTAATGATTTTTGGCATAGATGTCATTTTTTTCAAGAAATCATTGCTCTGATGTGAGTTCTTCCCAAAAAAATCTACATCAAGAGTTTTTTCAGAATCCAAGATTTCTTTTTGGAAGGTATAATGCTTTAATTTCTGTTCCAACGGCTTTTCCCGTTTTTTCACTTTTGTGTCTTCTTTTTGAGGTATTTTTTCATTTTTCGCCTTTTGAATTTCAATTCGATTAGGGTTCTGAAAATCTTCAAAGTTTTTCCTCATTTGATAGAAGGATTCAATAGGAAAAACAAAAATCTTATTGTTTTTTTCTTCCAAAGCACCAACCCAATAGTTCGTTCGATTATTCATGTATTTAGATGAATATTTTATTTTTATATCATCTTGAGTTTTAACATTTTTGCTGGAATTTTCGAACTTTTTATCTGTTTTATATAAGAAATCAAGTTTTCGTTGGACTGGTTTCATTTTTACTTCACTTAAAGAGAGGAAGCGGTCGAAAGGGGCGTCAACGTTTCTCAAGGGGTATTGAATTATGTGGAGAGGAATTTTTGTCGGCTTGTAAATGATATCCAATTCCATTAATACCTCGGATTCTGTTTCTTGGTCTCCATCTTCCAAATCCATTTGATTTTGTAATTAAAAATTTTTTATTAATTTCAAAAAATATAAATTATTTAAATCAAATGCTGTCTGTTCCTTAGGAATTTTTTTTTTTAATAAAATATATAGTTTTAAATTATTTAAATTTTTCTGATTTGCAAACAGCAAATTTAAAAAATAAATTCCTAATTTATTATTTTAAATTATTAATATCTAAAAAAAACCCTCCTAAACATAATTTTTCTGCAAATAAAACTAAGCCAAATCCAATTTGCCCATTAGAAATGACAAGCAATTATTTAACAACTTGCTACAAAAGCTATAGCATCATCTCCTCCACCAAAGCCAACCTCAAACTTTCAACTGAAAAAAGCCTCTCCCCTTATCTCGTGATCGCAAAAACAAGTTCCCTAGAATTCTTTCTAATTAAAAGCACCGGCGAGCTTGAAAACATGTTTGAATATCAAATTTTTGCCAATATCCTTTATATCACATCGATCCCAAGTTATTCCGCTGAGCTCCCAGATCACATTTTCATCTTAACCATGGATTATCAATTTTCGATTGCAACAGTCAATGAAATTCAAATCCAGATAGATTGTTATGGAGACATTCTATATAGAGAATTAGATCCAGCAGACCCTTTTATCTATTTGCAGGATCATGTGATATGTTCGAATAATTGTATCAAAGGATATCTTGGATTTATGCTGTATAAATTTACCCTAGTGGTGATTCCTTGGAAAATGAATGAAAATCGGGTTTTGAACGTAAACAAAGTCTGCAAAATCAAGGTAAATTTGGATCTGGATATCTTGAGTTTGATGGAGCTCGGGTCCACATCAAATATCTTTTCACCAAAAAATGAATATTTTGTGGGAGGGTTATTTCAACATCAGGAAAATAACCAGAATCTGGCGTCTACCTACTTTAAGATCTATAAATTGGAAGATTCCGATGGAGAAATAAAAGAACCTGGAGCTGATGAAGGCTGGGCGATAAAATTCCAAGAAACCATCCATAAGATAATTTTCATGAAAGGGGATAGATTTTCAAGGGGGTTATTGGCCTTTGGTTTGCATAACGTTTAGTAATTATTTCCTTAAAATTTCTTAAAATTTAACTGAATTTTTAAAAAGTTTCTATTTGTACGAAACCAAAACCAAATACGAGAAGAAGGCGATTTCTCTCACCATAGGAGAATACGTTCATGTTCCTAATCACGATAATTTCTTACTTTTATCAGATAAAAAGAGTGGGTGTCTATTTTTGCTCGTTGTGGATTTAAATGACCTATCTTCACCTATAGAAATCAAATATTTAGGCAGAACTAGCATTTGCTCTACTTTGCAATATCTCGAGAAGAAATTAGTCTTTATAGGCTCAATAGAAGATAATTCTTATATTATGAAGATCCTTGATAATGGGAAACTTGAAGATCGAGAAATGCCATATATCAATACAATGCAAACCTTTCATAATCTAGGCAATGTTACAGGCATTGATCTGGTAAAAATGGAGAGATATCATACCAAAAGACTGATCTTGACAAGTCCACATAAAAAAGAAAGTTTGAATTTATTCCAAAAAGGTATTACTATGCAATTTTCCTTCGTGATGAACATTCCTCTTGTGATTGAAAATGTGTTTTTCATGAAAAATAAAAGGTTGGTTTTGTGCGGTACTGAAAAAACTTGCATTTTTTTGCATCAAAGCAATGATTTCGAGCTAACTTTCATCAAAAATGAAAATTTCCCGATACTTCAGGCTTTTGAAATGCAAGACAAAATCGTGGTTGTCAGTTTCAACAAAATCCTCATTTTTAATGAAAATTTGCAAATTTCTGGAGATGTAGATCTTCCCTTCCCTGCAATTTTAGTGAGTAAAAGCAGCAAATACTTATGCATTTTGCTTCAGGAGTCCCTTCAATATTCCTTATTAATTTACTCAATGGATTTGATATTATTGAATAAGAAAACTATTGTGAAACCAGTTTCTTCAATTTATAATAATGACAATTTCGTCTTTTTGGGATATTGGTTTGAAGGAATTTTGGATTATTATCAAATAGATAATCTGGAAAACGAATTTCAATTAGAAATTGGCTCTCAACCGTTAAATGAGCAAAATATCTTATTGAAGAAAAGCTCAGTTTGCAGTTTAGAAATTTGGGAAGAGAAATTCTTGCTAATTGGTCTGAACAATGGAAATTTGCTTGTGAAGGAAATCGAAATTCCAGAAGACAAAAAACAAATTTTAGTGCGAAAAACCAAAATTTATCTAATTGGAGATAGAAACATTAGAATTTTCTTGACGAAATCCCATGGAATCCTGATAATTTGTGATCAGCTATTCGTCTTGAAAATCAATTCGAAACCAGAGAATTTTATTGTGGAAAAAATCGTGGTTAGCACTGAAATGGAAACATATTTGGCTTGTGAAATGGAAACTGTAATGGAAACTGAAGGAGGAAATACGCCTATTTTAATGGTGTTCTCAGGAGGAGTAGCTCTAGCTTCAATGGAAAGTGCTACCAAATACATGATCTCACCATTCGGAGAAGATAGCCTATGGGAAAAAACACAAGGAAAAGATGAGAAAAAACAAGGTTTATCCCAAAAAAACCAATTATCTAAAGAATTGGTGGCGGTGGGGTCTGAATATTGCATTACGGCGAATAATTGCGTGAATTATGATGAAAATGTGGCGAGTGAATTAACAGTGTATTCTCTGGAAACGCAGGAAATTTTAGATTGTTATAGTTCCTTGGAGGCGAAAGAACAAATCAATAATTTACTATATGATGAATCACAGAATTTCCTAATTTTCACCACAGATTCTCTACAAAATATTGATGAGTGTATTCCGGAGTTTTCTAATGAAGTTATAGGAAGGATATATCTCTTTTATCTAGCTAAATATGATTATCCCCATTCATATGCCCATAAGATTTTGACCTTTATTTCCAAACTGGAGTTAAGAAATCCCATTGAATGTATAAAGAAAATGAAGAACAATTTTTTCGTGTTTTATTGCGGTTCGATGCTTTATATTTATGAATTGATTAAAAAAGATAAGTTATTGCCGAAATTTGATTTTTTGGAGGTTTATAAGAAGGATTTGAGACTAAACGCTTTTCAAATAGATGTCTATGATGAATATCTGATCATTTGTGACCCTTATAAAAATGTGAACTTATATCATTACAACACAGAGGAAAATAAGTTATTATTTATCGCGAAGGTCTTTTTAGGAGGCAATTTGAGCTATAGTTCCTTTTACGCAAAAGAAAAAATTATTTGTTTTGATGACAATGGAAATTTGGTGATTTCTCAAAGAAAGAAAAAGGCGGAAACCGACCTTGAGAAAATATCGCTTCAAATATTGTCCGGGCTTAATTTCGGAGAAAAAATCACCAATGCCATAAAAGTTAATGAAATTCAATGTCAAGAATACCAGAAGATTTTGAATAAACAAAATGAGGGAAAAATTGAAAATTATGTCATAAACGAAATAATTTGGACAAGTGATCGAGGAAGTATTGGAATATTAGCTGAGTTACCAAGAGATCTTTATCATTTGTTTATGGATTTGCAGGAGAGCATTTTGTTGGAAATGAAAGGAAAGGGATATTTCGGATTTGAATATGAGAAATGGAGACAAATGAAAGATTTTCTTGGGAATAGAATACAAGCGAATTTCGTGGATGGGGAAATCATTAGACAGATTGGACATTTACCTCTGGAGATCGTGGAAAAGATACTGAATAGGATGAGCCTCATCAATAAACCAAAGTTAGCTGAATTTTTATTTTTGTTGGATGATTTAGACAAGAAATTATTTTCTTAAAAATTTTTGAGGTGCTTTTTTTTCGCTGTTTTTTTCTTTGTTATTTTTCTTTGTTTTTTCTTTAAATTTAATTTTTTTCAAATTTTTCATTTTGTAATGCTTTCTTCAAATATCATAATTTGACATTTTTTCTAATTTGGAAGAGATAAAACCATAATATTAAGGTTGTGGTTTTCTCTACTCACTTTAAAGTAAAAAAAAAGAAAAGAAAATAAATGATTTTTTTTTTTTTATTTAAGAAATGGCTTAAAGGTCGATTTTTTTGAAAAAGGAACTTTGAAAAAAAAATAATTTTTGCAAAATTGTTTCAGAGCACATTTATTCAACAATAATATTATAAATAAAAGGTTTTCATTCCCAAAGTTTATTGTTTACGGGAGAAAAAAAAAACATCATCTCAAAATTTTGTTCCAAATTATAAAATTATAAATTAAAAAGGTTCTCCCTCCAATATTTTTCCTAAAAACAAGCCAATTGCGCCTCTAAAAACTCCATATTTGTTTTCCTTAATTTTCCTTCGAAATCTTTATAGATAAATGAATTTTAAACCCTTTTTTCGTCATTAATTCGTCAAATTAGGCTTTAAATAATTTGTTCTCGCGGTTTTTTGAAGGAAAAGATTTATTCAAATCCGAAATTAAAATATCTTGATCCATTAAATTATAAATATTTGGTTTCTGCTTTTCCAAAATTAAAAATTAGGCTTAAAACAAATATATTTTTTTAAAAAATTATAAATCTCAAGCCTTTTAAATACCCCCCTCACCCAAATAAATTAAAAAAAATATAAATCTATCAAAAAACAAAAAAAAGAGCCAAAAAACCAAAGGTCATATGTCTTTCGAAGAAAGTCTTCCAAAACTCTCTAAAACGCTTTAAAAACCTTTTGTTTTTCTCTCTTTAGTCAGCAAAACCATAAAAGAACAAACCCAAGGCCAAAAAGCAGATGAAGTGGAAGAATTAGTCTTAGATTCACTCCATTTTGGTAAATTTTCCCCAGAGTTAAAGACAGAGCTCGGTAAATTAAACAAAAACCACTTTTTTTCAATGGAACCATTCTTTTAAACCAGAAAAGTTCCATAACCTTCTTTCCTTGTCCATGAACGATTGTGGGTTGAAGACCTTAGAAGGTATTCCTTCATTTCCGAAATTGTTGAAAGTAAGAAGGATTTAAGCTATTCCTTACCAATTTTGTCTAAAAACTAGCTTGAGATCATCGACAACAAGCTATCACCTGCGAGTCTCCCCCAAATTCTGGGCTTGAAGCAACTCCAATCGCTTTCTTTGGGCGGCAACCAATTCAACACTTTTGAAGAGATCAAGCCTTTGAGCGGATTAGAAAATCTAATCGATCTCGATTTGTTCGGTTGCAAAATCTGTGAAGACAAGAAATACAGAGAAAAGGTGTATGGCATGTTCCCAAATCTTATGGTAACAAGATCATTTAAAAATGTCTTAATTTCTTCAAGATTCTCGACAATTGCGATAAAGAAGGAAAGGAAGTAGAAGATGATGAAGATGATGAGGATGAAGATAACTTGGATAATGAGGAAGAAGAGGGAGATGAAGGTTTCTTAAGATTTTTTAAATTTTAAACAATTTCTACATAAAGATGGAGATGGCGATGATGATGAGGAATATGAAGAAGATGATGAGGATGATGGTGAAGAGGAAGAAGGAGATGATGATGAGGATGAGGAGGATGAAGAGGCGAAAAAAAAGGCCAAGAAGACTAAGAAATAATTTAAAAGAAAAATGAAAGATTTGAATTTGGACTTATATATTTTTATTTCTTAATAAAATTTTTTTTTCCCGCTGAATAAAAATGCCTATTTTTTTTCCAAAATCAAGAAATTTTTCAAAAATTAAAATTCCAAATTCAATATTCATCAAAAATTCAAATAAAGTTAATAAAAAAAAAGCAAAAATTCCACTCTTTTTTTAATTTCCTTCTTAGGTAAAAACCTCATGTTTTTCTATTTCTAATTCATTTGCGTTCAAATCAATTTTCTCTTTCGCATCATCAGTTAATACTAAATTTTCCACGATTTCATATTCAAAATTTTTGCATTTCACAGGAACTGAAAAAAACAGATCCTTTGGTATTCCATAATGTAGGCCATCACTCAAGACCCCCATGCAATCCCAATCATCTTTTGGTGTTCCTAAGTACCAATGTTTGAGATGATCTCGTATTGCATAAACTCCAGACATTACGGCTGAATTCTTCCGGCAGGTGAGAATGTCCCCACCTCTTTTTTGAACGTTTTTGAGAAAGTCGTGTTTTATGAAATTTTCATCATTAATCATCTATTTAATCTTATACTTTAATAAATTTTAAATTTAGGGCACCTTTGAGATGGATTTTTCATTGCAAGTGCTATGGGAAAGGTCGGGGAAGGCTAATAGCGAATGATTGCCCCAAACAACTATTTTTTTGAGTTCTTCGAGGTTGCAATTCAGTTTTTTAGCAATCTGAAATCATTTAAAATTAGTTTTTTCTTTTTTTTACTTGATTCTTCGCTCGGTTCAAGTTTAATCTTGATAGACAAGTGAAATTTTTTTGTGGAATTTTAGGGCAATTCTGTTGCAAAATCAAACAATTGGTATTGACTGGGTTCGCCACAACCAAAATTTTACAATTTTGATCTGCAACTTCATTCAAAATCTGGCCCTGCTCTTTGAAAATATGGGCATTGACCTGTAAAAGGTCCCTTCTTTCCATACCTGGTTTCCTTGGGGATCCCCCTAAAAAAATCGCCACATCAACATCCTTAAAAAATTCTTTGGGATCATTGGCTTTGTACATGATGTCTCCTAATAAAGGAAAACCACAATCTTCTAATTCATATACAACTCCTTGTAATACTTCTTCTTGTTGAGGAAGATCCAATAAATGCAAAAATATTTTGACATCCTTTCCAAAAACCTCCCCAGAACAAAGTAGTGGCAGAAAAGAATAGGCTATTTGGCCAGCAGCCCCAGTTATGAGGATTCGCAAAGATTTAGAAAGTTGCTTCTCCATAATTGTCTTTGAATCTTAGATTTTGTTTAAATTTTTATTTTGGAATTCATTTTTGAGATTCTCCGTAGCAAAAGGCAGATAAATTATGTATTATATAGTGAAAATAAGAAAATGCTGAAATATTATGTTTGAAAAATAACTATTTCATCGATCATGTTTTGTTAAAAATAATTAAATTCCAAAAACTTCTGATATACAAAATTTTTGAGGAAAATCCCCCCCAAAAAAAATAGCAAAATTAACTAAAAAAAAATAAAAAATTAAAAAAAATTTATATATTATTTATTAAAATTTTATTAAAAAAATTATAAAAAATATTTTATAATTTATGTTTTATATTTTTATCTTTATGAAAAAAGTTTTTTATACAAATTTTTTTGAAATTTTTTAAAATTAACGAAATTTAAATTTTCTCTATATTTTGTATTTATATTTCATAAACCTTGAAACAGCCCCAAAATAAAAATAAAATTTTCAAAATGATTCAATTTTACAAGCTTTTTTCTCTAATAATACGAGTCTTCACCAAACCTTTGGTGACCTATACCAAGCAATACCACATGGCTCGGAAGCAATTTTCTCATGAAAGACTTCGACTATTTTTCATATATTTGGGTCACAAGTATAATTTATTGGAGGCTACTATAAATAAGGCTAATCTTCCTAATTCTTCTGATGAACTACAAAAAATCAAACTTTTGACTGAAGAAGTTGCGTAAATTTATTGTAATTTTAAAGATTTTGAATAGTTTATGAAAAAGACTAGAAAAAGGAGTGGAATTTTTCTATGAATTGATGATGTATTCAATATTGATTGGGTTACCATTGTATGAACTTTATCGAATAGGAGATGATGGGGAAAAAAAAACTGAGCAATTATATACAAAATTGGATAATTTGGACGAAGATGTTATCAGTATCCACAGAAGCATTGAGCATCAGACAAAAAATGTTGATAAAAAGATCACAGAAATGAAAGAAACTTTGGAAAATTCTCAAAAAACTCTAAATAACAATAATAGTGAAATGTTGGAAAGCTTTAGAAAGAATAGAAAACTTTTCACATCTTCATTTAATGAGAACGTGGAGTTGATGACTCAAATGAAACAAGAAAGGTTGAACTTTGCGGAGAGCATTGGGATGATAGAATCAAAAAATTTTGAGATCATTGAATTTTTAAGAAATATCAGCCAAAATGCCAAACCTGCTTTGGAATAAAAATCTTTTAATTATTTTTCAGAGTTTCAAAATTATTTTCTCTTTAGTTATGTCTGAAAACTCAAATTAAAACCATTATTTAAAATTAAAGAAAAAAAAATTTAAAAATTCGAAAAATTTTGCAATTAATTAAATTTATGAGATAAGAAACAAATTACAATTATTTTAGCAATTTTTTATAATAACGTAATTGAATTTATTTGATAATAAAAAAATAAAATAAATTGAATTGCTCTTGCTCTTCCATAAAAATAAAATTACAAAAATTATTATTAAGAATGTGTTCAAACAATAAAATTTAATTTCATACGCTGATCTGCCTAACCTCCTGCATCACATATTCAAAATAAGTGTGCACCATTAAAATGATGTATGCTCTTTTAAAAATGTGGATTTTTTCCGGAATGTAGATAAAAAAATGCTTGTTATTCCTGTACATCCAAATGAAAACAAACAGCGTGATAGAAACATTAAGACCTAAGATAAGGTGAACCATTTCTTTTCTCATTACAAAACTATCAGAAATCTCTAAATCGCACCCACTGTAAAAAATTGCTATATGATTGTTCAGCCATCTTTTAAAAATATATAGCGTCAACAGTCTTGGTATTAGAATAAATTGGAAATCTATCATATATCCAGCAAGGAGTTTATCTACTAATTTCTCAGCTTCCGACTCTTTAAAATAGTTTTCTCTCTTCAACAAAATTTTAATGATTTTGTTCAGGATTATCAAGGGAAAATTATACCTCGTGTAAAAGATTAACAGAAATAGCACATGGTTTATGAGCATAACCCACACTCCCCAATAACTAAGATCTAATTGCAACATATTAGAGACTTCAGTTGCCGAAATTATGCAGACACAGATTCTTACAAAAATTCCGATTGAGTCTAGTTTTATTTTTTGAGAAATCCCTTCATTTTCTGCATGTTTATAAAAGGCCATTTTGAACAAAGTCCTCGAAATAAAAACACACATAGCCATAGCAAGCTGAAATACATTAATAGAATCAAAAGGAGCAATTATTTCTATGAATGAACGCAAATATTTATATCCATAGTAATTCATAAGGTAATTCAAGAAAACCAAAGTTAAAATGTTAACTCTTGTTGAAGTTATTTTCAGGAAAAGTTTGAAATCGAACTTGATCTTTATGAGGTAAATAAAGAAAAAAAACGCAATTGCTGCCATTCCCATAAGAAAAAAGTAGAGAGAAATCGGTTCGTTACCAGAACAATCCGCACCGATATAGTAGTAAAAAATCGTTGCATAACTAGATCCTATATAAATGAACTTCAAAATTTTAATTTTCTTGAGAAAATCAACATGGAAAACTGTGATATACCCTAAAGCTATTATCATGTTCCAATACATGATACAGGCTCTCAATGTGGTATAGATTTTGACAGAAATCCCATCAGAACAATTGCTATTTTTAATGAAGCAAATTGCATCATAATATTGTTGAATGATTATCATGATGATCGAAATGATGATGCTGATAAAATGTGGAAAAACCAGTTTTTTGAAGAATTTGGAAATCTTTGTGTTGAGGGAATAATTTTTATTGAAAAAAAAGGCCACAAAATCAGTTATTGTCTTTCTTTTGCTTTCTCTTTTTTCAGTTTCGCAGTGATCAATTGGATTTACTTTCACTCCTACCTCATTTTCTTTATTTTTGGTAACCACTTTCTTTTCTCTTTCTCCTAAACTTAAAGAACTCAAATTCACAGAGCAAGTTTCTGAAAGCTCTGTCTTGAAATTCTTAGAACAGAATTGTTTTTCATGTATTTCAGGTCGATGTTGAAAGTATTGAGGGGGGTGAAATTCAATTTTTCGTCCGATTTTAGGAATATCAATGTATTCAGTTTGGGTGCGTTTAGCAAAGCCAGACAATGAGGCACGTTTCATCTGAAATAAAATACGACTTGAATTATTTGTGACATCAAGGTTTAAGTTGTCTTCTTGGTTTTTGGAAGCCTCCTTTAGAAAACGGATTTTGCGAGACATTATTTTTTTAGTGTGGAGGAATATGAAGACAGAATTAATGTCCCATTTAAAAAAAAATGTGAAATAATTTAGTTCTGATTATTATTATTTTATATTTTGGATGGTTTTTTGGGTTTTAAAATAACTTTAATACTGCTATGAAAAATAATAAATTAATACAGATATTTATTTGATATCGTCATACTTTTTCTTAAAAAGTGCCGATGAAATATATTCTTTCTCATGATTTAGTTTTAGTTCAAAATCCATGATCAAATTCTCCATACTTTTCAATATCCTGTCCGGAGATTCTTTTTTATTCTTCATTTCAAATATCTTCCTTCTCAATATGTAGCTATTTTCCTTTTCTTTGACATTTTCCTTCTCATTATAGATTTTGTTTTTTCCTTTCGAGGGAGTTGTTTCCTTTGAAGCGTTTTCCAAAGCTTGAAAAGAATAAAGTTTCTTATTTTCTTTGTAATTTTCCTTTTCAACTCGTGAAATTTGTTGGAATGGTTTTTCTTCGACTTCCAAATTTACCCTGCAATATCTGAAACTTTTTTGTTTTAATGTTTTTTCAGCATTTTGAAAATATGGCAAGGATTTATTAATTTCTTTGGAAGCGTTTTCTTTTCTCCGAATATTATTAATTCTCATCCTTTTTTCATAATTTTCAAAATCTGTATCAATATACATCTTCTTAATCCATTTATTCTCAAACATTTGCTTTAAAGATAATCGATCTGAAGCCTCCAATCTTAAAATTCCCTTGATTAAGTCTTTGACATCTTCAGAAAGTTTTTCATCGAAAGGAAGCTCGATTGGCCTTTTCAACTTCGTTGTGATTTCATTGAGGTTTCTGGCTTTAAAAGCGCTTTTTCCGTGCAAAAGCTCGTAAAGTAACACACCTAAACTCCAAACATCAATGTTTTCATTGTAAGGTTTCTTAAAAACCACTTCTGGGCTCATATATTCGTAAGTCCCACAAAAAGTTGTTCTATGAGTTTTTAATTAATTAAGATCGAAATTCAAAGAAAAAAAGCTGCATACCTTTTTAATTTTATTTTGTCAGTCGACCAGCCAAAATCACATAATTTGATGCAATAATTCGAGTCCAACAGCAAATTTTCAGGCTTAAAAAATATCTTTTAAATGAGGCTCGAAAACCATAAATAACTACTTTAATGTCTCGATGAAGAATATCCTTTTTATGCAAATAATCAATGGCTTTCATCGTTTGGTAAAGATAGACAAATGCCTCCACCTCAGTCAGTTTGCTATGCCTTTTTAGGTAATTATAAAGATTTCCATTCTCCGCGTAATCCAAAACCATCGTTATAATATCTCTCTCCTGAAAAGTCCCATGGAACTTGATAACGTTTGGATGTTCTATTTGGCTATGAATTTTGATCTCTCGCTGAATTATGTCAAGTTCTGAAGGTCCTCGCAGTTTTTTGCAATCGATCTTTTTTGAAAATATTAAAAAGCTAAAAAAAAAAATGGTGTACTATTTTTAATGCATATTTGTTGTCATTTTTTAGATTTTTGGCTAATTTAACAACTCCATAAGAACCATGGCCTAGGTTCTGCTTGGTTTCATCTGGAGGAGACAAAATTGAAAATTCATCAATGGATTTGAACTGTGATCTTGAGCCTTGATTCATAAGCTTCTAGAGAAAAGGCGAAAATTTGAATAAACGGCTTTTAATGCTG
>Ga0302320_10006266_pt1 | contig 26450 bp, 28 predicted proteins | sample Bog_T0_3_FD_202130 | JGI IMG/M metagenome (GOLD analysis project Ga0302320, IMG submission 202130) | Peat permafrost microbial communities from Stordalen Mire near Abisko, Sweden - Bog_T0_3 | ecosystem: Environmental > Terrestrial > Soil > Wetlands > Peat | place: Sweden: Abisko, Stordalen Mire... | reverse complement strand
CGAAGACGCGGAGGTCCGTCCGGAATTTCACCGCACCGCCCGCTTGCAGGTAGGGAACCGTGGTCCCGGCAAGCGTCCAGGAGACCAGTGTCGTGCCGCCCATGGAAACGGTCTGGTTCAGCGTGTTAGCGAGCGTGGCCCAGGATCCAGTACCATCCCATTCAAGCGCGTAGACGAAGCCGGGCCCCTGGTTCGCGCTCGGGATCGTCGGAATGGAGGGCGTGAGGCTGGTCAGCGTGGTTGTGGCGACCGTGATCGGCGTCGAGCTGGAGTAGATCGCACCGCCCGATCCGCCGCCTCCCCCGCCACCAGATACGCGAGCCGAGTCCGCATAGAGCGCCCACCCCGAGCGTTTCGCCGTGTCCGCGATGTGGGAGGCGCGGGCGCTGTCCGGCACCCGGGCACGCTCGATGGTCATTGAGTCCCCGATCAACCCGTTCACCGCGTTGCTGTCGAGGCCTCCGGAGGAGTCGGGAGGCGCCCATGCGGCAGCCCCGCTCCCTCCCTGGTTCGTCAGGACCCAACCAGTTGCCACGCCGAACGTCGGAGGAACATGGAGGTCACCGTCCCGGGTGCTGTGGGAGATCTCGTTCCCCGTGCAGACGATCGGCGCATTGCAGATGTTTCCGGCGAGAGCCGCAGAAGTCAGGAGGAGAAGGATTTTCATAGGGTGCCTCATGCTGGCTGGAAGGCGATTTCGAGTTGGTGGATCCCGGTTCCCAGGTTGTGGCTGGCGTGCGTCACGATCCCGTAGGTGGGGACGGACAGCCCGCGCATGGCAAGCATCGTCTGGTTTGCTTTGTAGAAGCACCCAGCGTTCGCCAGGGCGGAAGCGGAATCATTCCCAAAGACGGTGATCTTCAGGTACCGTGGTTGCTTGCAGAGCCAGTTGATTCGGGCACCAAAGAACCCAACAGTCCCACTCCAGGATTGCCCGAGTGACCATGGGTCGTGAATCGTGTCATAATTCAACGACTTCTCGAAAAGGATGCCGGTTTGCTGGTACGCGGTTCGACAGGCCAGCCAGATCGCATAGCCTTGCGTCGAGGTGTACGGCGAGTTCGCGGGAGCGTTCCACCCATCCGGATCCCATCCGCTGAAAAAGAAGGTTGGGCGCGTCGGATCCCACGCCACATCCACGTTCCGGATGTAGGCCTGTCGGAGGTAGGATCCTGCCCACTTCTGGAAATTGATGGTCAAGAGCGTGCATACGTCCACAAGATCACCGGGGACCAGATCAGGAAGCGCTTGTTGGATAACGTCGGCGCTTCCATCCACCAGGGACGATGCGTTCTCCCCGGCAAAATACCAAAACTCCGAGAAGATTTGCTCGATTGCCTGGTCAACACGAACACCTTCCTGGTCTGGTGCTGGCGGATCAAAGGTTGCACCGAATACGCCATCTGTCACAAGCGTCAGGCCATATGCTAGCTGGAGTGGATTGTACCCATTTGCTCCACCGAGGTATCGCTGCCGGACCCATTCCAGGACCATCTCTGGGGTTGTATTGCCGCAAGGAATCCACCGGGAGAAATCGGTCGTGGCGGCAGAGAGGGCGCAAGATGACCCCTGGAAGGCGATAGTGTGACCAAGATACCCTGAAGCCCCAGACGCCCCCTGGAATACCGCCAAACCGGCGTAACTGTTCTCCATTATCAAATTCGGCAAGTCCACCCAGGTCGCCCCGCCATCTGTAGACTGCGAGATTAGGATCTGTGAAATCACAACCACAGCACCGTTGTTCGCGGCTACGAATGGGAATCCAAAAGTCCGCGCATGGACGAGCGCGTAGGCCCCGGAGGTCTTCCGCCAGACGCCAGACGCACCGACCGCCAGGAATGCACTGGTCGAGATCTCATACCCAATCCCGTTGAGGTAGGAGTCCACAGAGACATTGGACCCGCTGGACCCGTTCCACTCGTAGATGTGCCCGTTCTGGAGCACGAAGTGCCATGCGCTCGACCCGTCTGACGCCAACCCGTTCACCTTGGCTCCAGCCACTGCGGATCCAAGATTCGTCCAGGTGCCAGCCGTTGGGGAGGATGGGATGAATTTCGCAATCGATCCGTCCGAGAACCCAACCCAGAAGGCGGTTCCTGGAGGCGTCCCCGTGGTCCCGTTGGGTGTGTCCCCCCCGAAGAACGAGACGGTTCCGGAGTAGGTGTAGGGGCATGGGATCTTGGTCAGCACGCCCGGCGCACTCGCCGGCCCGAGCCAGATGTAGACATTTCCGGAGTCATTGGTCCCGACGGCCGCGACGTAGCCTGTGGGATGCCCGTAGTTGCACTTCAAGCTCGCTACACCCTGGAGCGTGTTCAGGCCGTCTGCGTCGCTGGTGAGGTCCTGGAGCAGGTTCCACGCGAGATCGTAATCGATCGGCGTCACTCGGTAGGTCTTGTTCCCCGCAACCCCTAGGAGCGTCGCAGGGTCCCCGTAGTCCGCGAACCCGACGACGGGATCGGTCACACCGAAAGGCCACACCACCACGTCAGGATTCGACCCGGAAATTTTCTTGAATCCCCACAAAATCATATCCCGGAGAGCGAGGTGCGCGTTCAGATGCGCGGTGGACGGGACGGAATCCTCATTCAAATAGACCCGGATCCCAGCGCGGCCCGTATAGGCTGAACCATTTCCCCATTTCCCCTGTAGATCGGAGAAATTCTTTGTCGCATTCATCCAATCGAATACGGGAAGCGGGCTTGCTTGTTTTACAATCGAAAAATTGTGCGTTTCCCCGGATACGCCTCCAACGAAACTCACTAGGATGCTGTTTTGAGGAATCCCGCCTTGATAAATATCTCCAGTTTCTCCGGGAGCAATCACCCCAAACGTGATGTTATAGACGCCAGATGTCTCTCCTGTTAGACATTGTAGTTGTGCGACAAAACTAGAAGATACCTGGAAATAGTCGTACTGTGCCCCAATGTCCATGAATTGGAGCATGAGCGCAATGATTATTTCCGCATCCGGAGTATGCAATCCAGTAACACCGAATGTTAGTTGCGGAGTCGCCGCAAGCGTATTCGGGTTCTCGTTGATGTTGCTAGTATTTCCAATCCCGTCCACAGACGTAAGCGAAAGAACAGCATCATCATTCGCCCAAATGAATACCGAATCAGCGTAACTCTGTGCGTTCGGCGTCAATCCAGGTCCCCCCGGATAGATCCTGATGTGCGCATTGATGATCGGTGCCGCCGCCATGTATCCATCCGGCGAGCTTTGGGGCGTCTGTGCGATCACTACACCAGAGGATCCGTCTACCACAGCTTGAATCCCGAATGTCGCCGTATCAGTGTTCGTAACGCCAACCAGAGGATCAGATCCAAGGCCCCGGAAATTCGTTTGATTCCCGGAAACCGCAAGCTGCGACGGGACGGCGTAGAGACAACATTGGGTGGGATCCAATCCGCTCGGAGGTACATTGTACGGCCCGTTGGAATTGTCGGGGTTGATTGTTGTCGCAATGGCCCGCATGATTGTTCGTTCCACATTTGTTGGAGAATGATTATCGGTCATATCTCCGATCAAAAGGTTTCCGCATATTTGATATGTTGCGCCATTTTCAAAACGAAAGTCTGCGGCCGTCGTTGTCCAGGAGTTCGCGCAATTCAAATCAGCAAACCACGTTCCGTCCGATGCCACGATTCGATATCCCGCGTTCACAAATTGCAGGATTCTGGCCTTCAGGTTGGCGAGATCTGTTGAGCCGTTTGGATAGTTGAAGCTGTCGAAGTCTGGTTCCAATACGAAATCCAACCATGCCAGCGTTGAAACGAATGTCCCTGAATGTTGATATACATCCACCGTTCCCGGTTTGTGATACAGTGTCGCAGTGGTGATTACAACAGGATTCACGTTGAGCGCCGATAGCGGACCCGAGTAATATGCTCCCCATCCAAACATTGGGATCTTTTGTGCGACGAGCGGATTTATGGATTTGAGCGTTACGCGCCGTGACCCGAAAGAGAATCCGGCATTTTGGGCAATCTGCGTCACTGGTGCTGTTAATTGATAATTCGGGTCCACTGGATTCTGTGGATCGTAGGGATCCACGGAGATCTGTGTTGCGACCCTGGTCCGGGAAAGCTGGGGCGTGTTGACGAAAAGCAAGGAATCGAGTTTGCATGTGATCTTGCCGCCCGAGGGGTCCACGGCTTGGATCATCATTTGATCCTGCTTGTAGATCGTGCCCGCCGAGTTCATCCACGCCCGGTAGACTGTGGCATTCAGGAGGGGGAGTGTTCCGGCCAGCCACGCGGCGGCGGCGGTGCCAGTGGGGTCCCACATCGAGATTGCCCCGGAAAGCGCCGTGGCGAGCCCCCCTTTGCCTCCTGAGATATCGAGAGCATTGGTGCGCTCGATGGCGTCAGTGTTCAGGACGCCATGCTGGAAAATGATCGCGTTCGTCCCGTCCAGCGTCTGCGTGGTGTCGTTGTCCGCCGACGTGAACCCGATGATCTGCGGGGTCCCACCGTATCCGATCCAGGGCAAGCCGATTCCAGACGGCGCGTAGATCATGGTGATTTGGATGAGCAGGCCGCCGCTAGGCATAGAGGGACATCTCCAATTTGGCCTCCCAGTAGCCCGCCACGCGGGTCACGGTAAGTTTTGTGGGCCACGCCTGGCAGGAGTACGGCGAGAGGCCAGGGCCGAACGGAACGGTAGTGGCCAGCGTGAACGGACCCGCACCTACGGCCTGGTACCGATACCAAAGGATCAGCGCGTCCATATCCGCCGCCGTGCAGTGGTCAAACATGACCGCAGCATCGCGACGACGCCCGTGCTGAACCCCGGTGTAGACGACGCCGGATTGCATGGGAAGCGGGGTGGCCGAAAGGCTCCAATCCTGGATCTGGTGCGCGACGAACTTGTGAGCCAGGAGCGCAGGGACGGATGTCGCGACCGGAGAGATGGCTCCCCGCTCATTCAGCCATGAACCGTAGCCGCTCGCCGCTGCGTGGCAGTCGAACTTGTAGCCCCAGAGCGGAACGACGGGAGCTTTCTGACCCATGCTGTTCAGGGGCTTGCCGGTGACGTTTTTGATCTGCCAAGTCTGGGAGGTCGCATCGTAGTTCCCGAATCCAGGGAAGGCCGCGACAGAGGGGGCGCCGGGGAGCCAGAGGTCAAATTTCCACCCCGGAGCGTATCCGGGCAGGAAGGCTTCGATATTTCCGCCGTTGGTTTGCCCGGTCCAAGCGGTGAACTGGAAATCCACCGTGTCGTGGACAAAAGTGGAGGTCCCCCACATCGAGACGGGCACCGGAGGTCCACCGAATGAATCGCCCCAGAGAATCCCCATGTCAGGGGTCAGCGTGAGGTCGCGCTCCATGCCCTCGAATTGGGCCGTTCCCGCAGAACAGACGATGGAACCGAGGCTCATCTGCCGGACCGGCTCGTCTGCCCACGCGAGCGAAGTTGGGTGGCCTGCGCGCGCGGAAGGATGGACGCGATCTGCTCGACGGAGTACCCGTGGAAGTGGAAGTGCGTCTCCCCCGTGTTGTTGGTCGTGTGCGATGCGGTGGTGATCTGCATGGGCACGATAGGCGTTCCGGCTTCGGGCCCGCGCTCGCCGAAGATCGAGGGGCCGAACGCGAATCCACCCGCCGCGTGCGCACCGAATGCCGTGCCGGATGCCATAGCCTGGAACCAGGACGCCTCGCCCGTGCCTGCTGCCGCCCCGAACGTACCGATGGATGCTGCCATGGAAGCGGGTGCCCACGCCGTCGAAACGACCGCCGCATCTGCCACGGAGTTCGCGGTCGAGGTGGTGGCCGCCGTCTCGGAAAATGCCATCTGGAGGATCTGCGTTTCGAGCCACTTGGTGGACCGCTCTGCGATCTGCTGGATCGCCTCGTTCTGGAGGTCCAGCTGCAGCTTCTTCTCGGTGAGCTTCCCTTGCATCGCGGTCGCGAGTTCGCGGGCCGCGAACCCCTGGACGAGGTTCGCTTCCTCGGTGATCTGCTTGACCTGCTCGTCGTGCTCTTTCTTCCGGGCGTCGGCGATGGCCTTGTCCCAATTCATCGTGATCTTGGCGGACTCCGCTTTGGCGTCCGTAGCCTCCATGATGAATTTCTTTTGGTCTTCGGCATCCTTGGCCTGCATTCCTTTGGTGACGCTGTTCCCGCGCCCAGGACCGTCCGCTTCAATTCCGTTCGGATTGGCTAGCTGGAATGCGGCGTAGGTGCCGCCCGTGGCCTTCTCGAATTCGGAATCGGCATGCGCTCCGAGTGCTGCACCTTGCTTGGCAATGATCTGCGCGATTTCCTGGGATTCACGCGACCGAATCGCCTTGACGACATCCGCATAATCCGAATACTGATCCGCGAGATTCTTGTACTTGATCCGCGCTGCGACGATTTCCCTTTGATCTGCGGAAGCGGACGCAATCACCTGCTCATCGAGCATCTTTTGCTTAAATGCCTCAGCGTCGTCGATGGCTTTTTGATCCTCCTCGGAAAGTCCTTCAGCCCCAGCACCTTTGCCGGCTGCTTTCGGACCCAATCCCTCTGTGGGATTCTTGGTCATATCCGCGATCATCGCCCCGCGAAGTTTCGGGGACACCAGCATAGCCAATCGCGTCAAGAATGAATTTTCATGATCTTCCAAAGAATGGACATCGTTCGCCAAATCATCTTTCGCGCTCTTGTGAATTTCGCGAATGGTGTCCAGGATGCTCTTGAATCCCTTTTCGGTGGCAAGCAACGGCCCGGAAGCGAGATCCCCGATATCAAATTTGATCTCCTCCCACTCCTTCGCCATCTCGATTTGGGTATTATGTATCCCTTCGTATCGTGCAACATCCGCATCAGAGAGCTTGTTCTCTCCCTCGATGGACCGCAGCGATGCGCCACCCTCTTCCAGGAGCGGCGCCAAGTCCTTCCACGACCGGCCAAGGGCGGCGGACGCGAGCTTGGCCCGCTCCATCGGGTCCTCGGTGGCCGCGAACTTGTCGGCAAGCTGGGCAAGAGCCTCGATGGGGTCTTTGGATGTGATCCCAAGCTCTCGGATGGCCTTCCCGTTCTTCCCGAGATTCATCTCCATTCGGGAGATCGATCCGGCCACTTGGTCCACGTCCATGCCCAGGGGCTTCACAGTAAGACGGAGGCCATACAGCTCGTTGACCGTCAGGCCTGTGGACGCGGAAAGGTGCTTGAGGTGGACCACAAGCTCCGCATTCTCGGAAGCCATGTGAGCCATCTCCATGGCCCCACCAGCGAGGGCGACAGGCAGGAGGGCCAACGGGTTCGCTAGGATGCCCAAAGCGCTGGAGAAGCCTCCAATACCCGAAGACAGTGCAGGGATCTCGTTCGCCGCGTTCTTGATCCCACTGCCCAATGCCTGGAAGCCGGTCGCGTGGGCGGGCTTGGTCATCTCTTCGATCTCGTTTTTCAGCTTGGCGGCTTCGGCCTGCGCGGCCTGGAAGCCGGAGTCGGTCAGGAGGGCTTTTTGGGCCTGGAGCTTCTCAATGTTCCCTTGAACGGATTCCGTCAGGTCTTCGATGGCCTTCTGGGTCGCTGCTTCGCCGCCGATGACGATCTGAAAATTCAGCTCTTCAGCCACCGCTAACCCTCTCCATTATTCGGCTCTTGCATTGCGCCATCAGCCCGCTCAGACACTCGACGGCACGCAAAGCGCGAGGGGGTTCGCGCCAATACCCGCCGACCCCGATGCATCCCGCTTTCTCCCACCGTCGCAACATGCTCCCGACCAATCGGGCAAAGTCGTCGATCTTCTCCGTCGGGTCCATGATTTCGCTCTTCCATTTTCCCTCCGATCCGATCCATTCGCACTCGACCACGAAACCCGGTGCCGCCAGCGTGAGGCCGCTTAGGACGCTGGCGTAGAGGGCAAACCCTCGTTTTCCTCAAGGGTCAGGGTTGCGCCCCGATCGATGGCCCCGATGATCTCCTCCCGGAGCGATCCGCGAAGGACCTCGGGAATCCGATCCTTGAGCCGACCGAAGTCCAAATCCTTTTCCGTCCTGGACTGGAGTCCATTCCATCCGGCCACGCAGGTCGAGAGGTACTCAGCATCGATGGCGGTTTGTTCGGGTTCGATGTCATTGGTGACCTTGCCCCAGGCCTTGCCCCAGACTCCCACCAGTTCCAGGAACTTGGCCTTGATGTCTGCGGCGGCGTCGTCGCCCGGCTTGGTCCACTTGTCGCCGAACAGCTCCGAAAGCTCCTCGGCCACCCCTGGCACTTCGGTGCGGATGGCGGCACGCTTCTTCGAGAGCAGACTCGCGCGCTTGGTCGCCAGGGACAGCGACGGCGCCCGAAGCGTGAACGATGGCAAAGAGAGTTTCGCCTCCCGTGCCGCTTCGGGGATGTAGTCCCATGTCTCGTCTGGATCGACACCGAACAGAAGGGGGGTCGTGGTGCCCATGGTGGCCTCTTAGGTTTCCGCCCGGATGATGGCGTCGTCGCCAGCGTCCGTGACCTTGTTGAGCCGGAAGACAAGCTCCGACGTGGTGATCGAGGACCGCTCCCCGATGGTGGCCGTCTTCCGTTGGGCCGATCCTAGCGTGTAGGTGATGACCTTGCCTGCGCCGGTTCCGAGGGCGAACGAGATCGACTCGGCGGAGCCCGCGAAGAACTTGGTGAAGTCGTCGGCGGTGGCCCTGGGAGTCGTCTCAGGATCAATGGTCAGCGTCGGCTTGAGGCTCGAAAGGATGAACCGCTGGATCGATGTCTGGTCGGTGATGTCCGTCTCTTCATCGGCAGAGATTCCCCAATCCAGGGAGAGCTTGGATATCAGACGCGAGACGCCTCCGACCGTGAACGAAAGGCCCTTGAACTGCGGAAGGTTCCCGAGGACCGTGTCCCGCGTGGTGATCGCCACGGGTGTGCCAGCCAGGCCGAACACCGGGAGGGCGGATTCGTAGGCGATCTTTCCTTTGATGGTCCAATGGATGACGCCCTGGGCGCCGACGGTGAAATCCTCCTTGATCGCGGTGACCGCAGCGCCTGCGATACCGATGCGCCAGGAGGTCGTCCCGTCTTCCGAGATCAGCTCGACGCCCACAGACATCTTGGTCATCGCAGAACTGTTCTGCTGGCGCGTGACGCTGGTGGAGGCGACGATGGTCGCCGGGCCGAAGAACCCAGCCTGCCAGAGGAGGTCCATTCCAACGCCTGCGGTGGTACCCACAACGGTGCCGGCCGCGCCCGAGGTGTAGTCGTCGGTGTCGAAGGTGATCTCGGCATTCTCGCCGTAAAACAGGGAGAAGGAAGACAGGAGCGTCGAGCCGTCGATGTTGCGCTCCACCTCCTTGATTCCGGCTTTGATCTTGATGTTGCGGTACGGGGTCTTGGCATTCGCGGCCGTGAACACCGAAGCGGCGGTCATCCATGTGCCGGGAGTCGTCTCCTTGAGGAGAAACAGGTTTCGGCGCGACTTGTGGAAAACGGACATGATCTGTCTCTCCTAGTTGTAGGTGGTCTGGTATTCGGCGGAAGGATCGTTCGCGGCGTGCCGGACCACCACGTCGAAATGGAGCGATGCGTCGGCAGGGCCGTTGGGAGTTTGGGAGAACGCCGTCGCGCCCTGGGTGAACGTGTTGATGCACGCTCCGCCCTGGGAGATGTCCTTCATGATGGCCTTCTCCATGTCGGCAAGGGCGGCGGTGATCTCCGTGCGGAAGCTCGATTGGATCGCCACACACACGTCGATGTGGAAGTGAACGTGCACCTCCACCTGCGAGTAGTTCGCCTCGTCCCCCTGCTGGCGTTGATCGTATTCCGACCAGTACACGGAAGCGGTCGGGCGAAGCGGTCCCACCAGGGAGTTGGTGTCCAGATCCTGTTTGAGCTGGAGCACCTGCTCGGGAAACCAATCGTAGTTGTAGCCGTTCGCGACCCGTGCCACGGTGGTGATCGTGGTCTCGATGTTCTGCGCGACCTGCTCGATGTAGGGAAGCGAACTCATAGCGTGCCCGCGTTCATTTCGGCGATGGCTTGGGACTTCACGGCCTGGAGCCGATCGGATCCGCGGACCTTGGCCTCAGTGGCGAACGGCGCAAACCCGAGCCGCGCCGGGATCTCGACGCTGGTGGCGAGGTTGTAGACCATGCGGAGCTTTTCGTTCTTGCCCTTCCCGACGGACTCAGCCAGGAACAGCCCGTGTTTGCCGGTCTTGGCTCGGTAGACGAACAGCTTCCCCGGGTACTGGCGAGGCCCGAGGAACTTCGCGCGTCCTCCGCTGGTCATGGCGGGGCCATCCTGGACCGGCCAGGCGAGGCATTTGCCGCTCTTCGGCCGAACCGTTCCGCCTGTCTCATGGATGCCCGCGTAGTTGGCGATCTCGCCGTCGGGCGTCTTCATCCGGGGAAGGAAGCGGAAACCGGATCGGACAGAATCCGGAGCAGTCTCGAAGATCGGGACAAAGGACCGCGTCAGGTCACCGGACCACCGCTTGAGGCCAGGACGGCCCGAAAGGTGAGTCTGGACAAACGTCCGGTGCTCATTGATGGCCCATGCGTGCGACGCGTTGTAGAGCTTGGAAAAGGCGTTCCGGAATCCCGGAGCCAGCTTGCCCATTCCCGAAGAGTCGAACTGGAAATCCATCAGATGACCGCCTGGGGATCGTAGTACTCCAGGATCTGAATGACGCCAGGCAGGAGTGCGTAATCCTTCTCGAAGGTGCTCGTCCCGGAGCCGCTGGTGGTCGCCGTGCGGCCCAAACTATTGCGCCGGGAGTACATGTAGGCGGCTTGCATGTCGGCGGCTTTGGCGAGGTCCGCGTAGTCCGAGAGGATGCTTTCCTGGATCGTCTCTCCCAGGGTCAGATTGGCGCTGCTGGTCGATCCCGTCAGAACGTCCTGGAAGGTCAATCCACCTGTCGCGATCTGGATCGATGCGGTCATGCCCACGGGATCGAAGGAGACGATTTTCCCCGTGGTCCCCGATACGGACGTGAACGCCTCGCCGACCGTTGGCGTGCCCGTCACCGATTGGAGGCATTCCAGCGAGGTGTCCACGGAATAGGCCATCCCGCCGATGTAGGTGATCCGAAGCGGGGTCCTATTCGACAAGCGGGGATAGTGCAGCTCGTTTTCGTCCACGAAGTAGTACTGCGAAGGGTTGAGCGTGACCCAGGCACCGCCGTTGAAGTACTCGAACTTGGAGATCGAGCGAACGGGCGCCCCAGCGAGGTAGGAAATCCCCGACGGGTTCGCCCATTTGGGCTCGACGTACTGCGTGACCTGGATCCATCGACTCATGTACGTCTGAAACGCTGTCGAGACCGCGGCCAGGCACTGCATCAAATCGGGATCGGCGGCGACCGTCGAAACCCCCAGATTGCAGGCCTGGCGAACCCTCGCCAGTGTTGAGAGGTACATGAGCGACATGGACTAGGCTTCCGCCTCGTGCTCGGCCGGCTCGACAGCGACGGAAGTTTCCACCGGGATCGGCGTGCCGTTCTGGACCGACGCAGGGAACCAGGAGGCCAATCCGTGGACGTTCCGGAACACCGGGTCGAGTTCGTCAGGAACCGTCAGGACGCCGGAAGACTGAGACTCGAATGTCTGGTCCCCGTGCTTGTAGGTCGTGGAGGGGGTGGTGTAGAACTGTCCCATGATGCACCTCGAAAGGAAAAGGGGCGGCGTGCTGTCCACCGCCCCAGGTTTTGAACTAGGGATGGACGTTCTGGATCGCGCCGAAGGCACCGGGCGCGTACATCGCCATGGTCTCGACCGCGTAGACGCCGTACTCGTAGGCGAGACGGGTCATGGGCCAATCGATCGCGAAGTAGTCGCGCTGGTAGTGGACTTCCACCGGGTTCGCCATGTTGGCCGAGGGGAACGGGACCTTGTCCGAGGAGAACAGGATCGTTCCGTCCGGGCAGTTCGGGTGAACGTGCAGCACAACGTCGTCGTTGGTGATCTTGTTGAGGACCGCCGTGGTGCGCTTGGGGCGTCCCATGGACAGGTCGCCACCAGGAGCCGCATCGACGCGCAGGATCGGGGCGCCGGAGTTGGCCACGATGAGCTTGTCGATCGACTGCGCCATGTTGCCGGAGCACCACACGTCCGTCGGAGACAGCTTCCAGTTCGTCCAGAACCAGTTGAAGGCGTTGTTCAGCTCCACGATGCCAGCGGCGCCGTCGGAAGTGAGCGAAGCGCCCGTGCCGTTCAGGAAGTACGAACCCGAGGAAGGCTTGGCGATCAAGCCAAGCAGTCCGTCGAACTCCAGCGGGTTGGCGCTGTTGTCCGCGTTCGGGATGGTGGTGAACGTCTGCGACGTGGTGGGCACGCGCAGGATGGTTCCCGAGGCCACGGTGTAGATGCCGTACAGACGAGCGCCTGCACCGACGCCGACGAACAGCGCGTAGGCCGCTGCACCCTGGACGGGAGGGACGGACCAGGTGATCGTGCTGGTGGCGCCCGTGGTGATCTGGACGCCCGCAGCAGAAGGCTGCGCCACGCCACCGGGGATGGTGTCGGTCGAGCTGGTGCCCATGTTCGTGCGGGTGTAGGGGATCACCAGGGCCAGCGTGGTGTCCGCCGTGTCCGAGTTGCCCACGCCACCGGCCAAGGCAAGGCCCTCGGTGGTCAGCGCGGCGACGTAGACGTTGTAGGTGGCCGCGGCAACGCTTCCGCCCGTGGTGGACGTTCCGACGGTGGGGGTCGGGGTAAGGCCAAGGCCCCAGGACGACTGCCCGCCGAACAGGACGGCTTCCTCGGAGATCATCAGCGAGAGCAGGAGCCGACGCTGCACGTCAGCCGGAAGGCTGGTGAACTCCAGAGCGGCCAGATCGGCCTGCACGGTCACGCTGTCGTCGAAGCCGATGGACTTGTAGACGGCGCTCATGTTGGTCACGCCCGTGGTGGACGAGGCGTTGCGGTTGCCTTCCGAGATGCCGGGGGTCAGCCGCGCGGTGTTGACGCCGGTGATGGCCTTCCACTGCGTTGCCACGTCGCCAATACCCTTGACGCGGGGGATCATGTTCCGCAGGGGGGTGACGAGAGGGATCAGTTCCTTCGCGGGGGCCTGGAGGTCATAGGCTTTCAGTCCCGTGGAGGTGGTGATGGCGCGCTGGAGCTGCATGATGGCCCGAGTCGCGTCGGTGAGGTTGAGGATGTCGGACATGACTTACGCTCCCTTCCGGCCGATGAAAATCGGCTCCTGGTTCTTGTTGCGGATGGCCGCACGCTCGAACCGGATGGCTTCCGGGAGCGCGTTCCATTCGGGGGTTCCCTGCTTGGGGAATCCATCGTCGGTGGGATCCTTGCGAGAGATCTCCACATGGTCTTCGGCCTTCTCCAGGGTCCGCACCGGCTGGGCACCGGCCACGACGGGCTGGTATCCGTCGGGACGGATGGAGCGGGTCAGCGGGGCGCGGCGTTCGAGCTGCGCGAGGCGAGCCTCCAACTCCTGCACGCGGCGATTGGATCCGCGCTTGAGGAGAGAGACGCCAGGACGGCCAGCGTCGGCACGCTTGGGCGGCACGGCGGGAACGTCCTTCTCGACCTTGGCCTCCGGGTCGCCGGCTTCGACGGGGTTGTCGAGACCTTCGGGGGTCTCTTCGCCGTCCTCGGGATCGTAGGCGGTCATGGCCTTGGTGTGGGCGATCAGGGCTCGTCCGAGGCACCGATGGGCGTCCTGGGCATGCGCCAGGACCTGCGGAGTGGTTCCCCCGTCCTGGTGCTGCTCGTCCAAGGTCGAGACGAGGTCTTCGATGGCCTTCAGGTGCTGCGAGAGCAGGCCGAAGATGTTGACCTCTTCCGCTTCCTCTTGGGGCGATCCAGCGGCACCGCCAACGGTACCGGGGGCGGCGTCGCTCATGTCGTCGTCCCTCGTCACTCCCACTGCTCCGACAGCCGGGGGCTTCCCGGCTACCAGCTCTTCCCGGCTTTTTCCGGACATGGTTTTCTCCTTGGGGCTGGAGCCCCGGTTGTGGATCCCGTTCCGAGCGGCTGCGCGGAACATCGTGACCACGGCGCCAGGATCGGCGGGGCGGTCAACGAGACTGATTTCATAGAGGAAGATTTTCGAGACAATCTTCCCGATGACTTGGACGGCTTCGCATCCGACGGAAAACGCCTTGAGGACGCCCGTCTTGACCTTGTTCCAGGTGGAGTCGTCGGCGACGAAGACGGAGATGTGCATCCCGTCTTCCTGCATCTCCCATTGGCGAACGACTCCGGCCGCGATGTCCTGGTGCATCTCGCGGATGTTCCCGAACTTCATGTATTCGGGCCACGCTTCGAGCATCGCATCTTTGGTGATGATGTAGCCGTCGGTCGCTTCCTGATCCGTAGCCGCGATGCCTTCGACGATCCGCTGTTCGGCGTCCACGCGACAGATTTTGAACGAACGATTCAGGCGGCGTGAAGGCTTGGCGCGGCGAAGCGCGGGAAGCGACTTCGGGATGACTAGGGGCTTCACGGAATGCTCCTTGCGACTGAGGTACATCTGCAATTTGGGTGCAGAGGAGGAGCCTGATTCCCGTCCTGGTACGGGTCATTCAGCGGGATCCATCCCTCGGCCGCGTTGAGGATGTCGTCCGCTCCGTGGTTCTCGTTGGATCCCAGGATGGACCGCTTCTGGAGCTTCAGGCCCGAAGCCTTCCAACCCGCGAGCTTCCCTTGCTCGTCCGCGTTGACGATTTCCGTCGATGCGATGGTCTGGGCGCGGGCGCGGCTGAATGCGTGGTCGTCCTTCAGGACTTCCGCGATCTTCGAGGTGGTCCAGTTCTCTTCGGTGGCCTGGGCAGTCACGTCGCGGATGGATTGGCGGCAAATGTCCGTCACCCGGTACTCAGGACGGATCGCGTCCACGACCTCGCCTTCGTCCGTGACATGCTTCCCGACCAGCCATGCCCCCCGCTCCTTGGCCCATTCGGCGGATTCCGCCTTGAACCCGAGCTTGACCGCGGCTCCCGTTTCGTCCAGGGCAATCGATGCGGAATCCCCGAAGATGGATTCAATCGACGGACCCACGGCTTTGAGGAAATTGTCCTCCTGAAGGTTGATCGTGTCCGGATCGAATCCATCCTCGGAGTCCGCACGCTGGACACGATGGATCGATTTTCCGATCTCTTCGGCGGCATGGTTCGCGAGCTTCTGGAAGTAGGAGAAAACGGAATCGGTGATCGCCGTTTCACGCTTGACCGCCAGGGCGCGGGACCGCTTGGCGTTGAACACGGCGCGATTCAGGCGGGCAACGTGCGCGACCTGTTGGGCTTCCGGAGGCTTCGGCGCGGCCACGGGAACCGGGGCGCCCGGCGTCTCTTCGGTCGGAGCCTGTGGAGGCGCGGGAAGAAGCGGGGCATCGCCTTCGAGCCCGAGCTTTTCCCGCGCCTCGTCCACGCGCATGATTCCGGATTCGACCAGGATCTGGCAATGCGCCCCGAGATCGATCGGGTCCGTCTCGTCAATCGGCGCGACGAAGGTCTCGATCTCCTCGAAGCCAAGGTATTCCTGGACCATCTCGTCCAGGAGGCTCTTGACCCACTTGAGCTGGACCGAAACGCCTTCCTTGGAGCTTTGGTCGCGTGCCGTCTCCGCGGTCGCCCGGTTGACCGCCTTGATGAATGGCGTCGGCTCGACGGCGAAGGTGTAGCAGATGATCCGGGCCATCCATTCATCGAAGGCGTCGGCCAGGACGGCATCTTTGAAGGGGATGAACTTCGAGGCGGTGTCGGCCGGCACGAAGCGGACGCGGCCAATCTTCTGCCCCTCGATCTCCCCAGCGTCCCAAATGCGCTGGAACTTCTCGACCTGTTCGGCTGTACCGGAAACAGGAACCATGCCCTCTGGAAGGTTGCCGTCGGTGAAGTACCCGAGCTGCTGCATCTGGCGACGGATCGTGATGTTGGCGTACACCTGGATCTGTTCGACCGGGCCGTACCCGTAAAGCGAATTGATCCGGAGGTTCCGGGGCTTGTAGATCAAATCGTCCACGCTGTAGGAGATCGCGGAGATCCCGTGGAGGACATGGAGGAAAGCCTCGTAGGGCGCCGCAGGGATCCGGCCCATGTCGGTCATGAGCGGCTTGATCGTCGCGCCGTCCACCTGCTCGAAGGCCAGGATGTCGCCCTGGTCGTTGCGTTGGCAGCGGATCGCTACGGCGTCCAGGACGTTGAGGTCCTCCTGGATCATCCGGAGCCAAGTCTGGAAGTCGTGGGCACCGTCCGGGCGGCGGAAGAACTTGCGGCACCACTGGACACGGGGATCGTTCCGAGAGGCTTGGCCCTTTTGGCCGATGACCCGGAAGTCCCATTCCATTCCGCAGATCTGATCCTTGCGGGTCTCGATGACCAGCCGAAGGACCTCGACGGAATCGGCTAGGAATCGGAGTTGTGGGAATCGGATCGATCGGGAGCCGAAGTCCTCGCCGCGCGGCTGCACAATGGCATTGACGTTCGGGGAGAAGTCGAATTGCCGACCGGCCACGGCGTCAGGCGGTGCGACTCCCTGCAGTGGCTGTCCGGCTGGGAACCAAGAATCCTTGCCCATCAGGAGGGAGACGGCGTTCTTTGCTCTTGTCAGGAAGCCAGGGCGTTCAGCCATTGCAAGGGAATTGAATTTCCTTCCGGCATGGGCGGGATTGTGCTATCTTATGGATAAGCATGGATAAGCATAAGCCGTCAGGCTACCCGGAAGGGACGATGTGGGATTCCGCGACGATGTGCCGCCGTTTGGGCATTTCGCGGGCAACTTTGGACCGACGCTTGGCGAATCCCCCCGAGGGATTCCCGTTGCCTATCCGCGTGGGGCCTCGGCTCCTGCGCTGGGAGGCTGCGAAGGTGCTGGCGTGGATTGAAGCGTGACCAACCCCTTCCAGACCCGCTTCCGCAAGCTCTCCCCGCTGTCCGCTGAGATCGCCGTCGCTGGCGTGGCTGGCGACACGGCAGAGCGCATCCGGTCCCATATTCTGGACCTAGCCGACCAGGGCACCCGGGCCGCGCTCCTGGACCTCGGTTGGGCGCCCGTGAAGCCTGACGCGATCTTCCGGACGGTGCGGGAGCAGGACGCGGCGATCCGGGGATTGCAAGGGCGGATCAAGGACCAATGGCCGGAGATCGAGGCCATCCGCACAGATGCGAACGCGATCCTCGAAGCGGCGAAGGCTCAGGCCGGGGAACTTCTCGACGCCGTGCTCTTCGCGCTCCGGGCGATCCCACTGGACCGGCCTGCGGAGGCCAGGGAGGCCGTGGACGCGATCTGCAAAGCGATCATCGCGGCGAAGGACTAGCCCACCCTGGAGAGCCCAGGAACGGACGGCGGCGTGCTCGACGGACTGAGCCGCCGCCGTTTTCGTTTCAGTACTGGCGCCTCACCCGTTCCTTCGGTGTCTGGCCTTCGGGCGCGGGCGCCTCTTCCTTCTCTTCGGCCGTCACCCACGATTCCAGCGTCTTCGCCTGCGCGATGGCTTCCGCCGCCGTCTTCTGCGTCTGGATCGACAAGGCGAGGTCCAGGCACTTCAAGCGGAGTTCGGCGAGGTCCACTTACGCCACCCCGTACACGGTGCCGCGAGCCTTGCCGGTGCGCTTGATCGCTTTGGATGCTTCGAGCCGGGTCAGCGCCTGCTTGAGTTGGATCCCGTCGAATCCGACCTTGCCAGTGATGGCGGAGGTCCCCAGTGGCGTGGCGGAGGTGTCCAGGGCTTGCAGGACGGCGGTTTCCGCGTCCTTGTGCGGGATCTTCGCGTGGCGCGTCCGCCCAGCCTTGGGGGTCGTCGCGCCGGTCAGAGCGGTGACCTTGACTTCCAACGCAGTGATGGCCGAACGGTGGCCCGCGATGGCCTCCCGCATGGCAGAGACTTCTCCTGCCTTGCGTCTCAGGATCTCCGCGTGCAGGTCCTCGGTGGGAATGGTCTTCAGGTGTTCGGACATTCGATTCCTCTTTCGTTTGGTTCCGATGAATTCGGAGAATGGAAGATACGAAAGAATCGATTAAACGTGGAGGATTATTCGATTAGGCTCGCGCTTTCCCAGAAAGGAAAGCGTCCATCGCATCCCCATCTCTGGAAATCTCCGTGAATGCCCTCGCCAATGCGTCTAATTGGTCATCGTGGACCTGCCCGTCCGTCTCCATCTCCTCGATCAGCGCCCGATTCCACATAGCCCGGACCATCCGCACATTCCCGCCGTTGACCTGCGAGGCGAGCGGCTCCCACCGCGTCCGTTTGGCTCCTGTCTCTGGCGAGGTTTTGAAGATCCACCCCGCGAAGTCCTTGACCATGCTCTGCGCCTGGTCCTTGCCCGCCTGCCCGGGATCTTGTGGCCAGGAGATCACCGTCGCCTGTCCGTCGAGCTGGGCTTGCTGCTTTGCCATCGCCCGGGGCTCGCCGGTCTGCTTGCGGGCGATGTCGAGGATCCAGTAGGCGCCGTCCGTGGCCCGCCCGAGCTTCGCGCCGACCGTGAAATCCCCCTTCCCCTCGGATGCGCCCGCGTCCCAGCCTCGGCATTCGGTGAGGTTGGCGGGGGCAAGTTCCTCGATTATGATCTTGGCTGGCTTGAAAAGCCCACCCTCCTGCGGAATCGGCCTTTGCTGGTGCTGCCCGGCGTACCCGACAGTCCCGAGATTCCGTTTCTCCGAGTCCACCACGTCGCGGGGGTTACGCGCCTCAAAGAACAGCTCACCCGCCTCGGTTCGCGGGTCATCCGGGTGCTTGTCGGGATCGTTGGCCTCGAACTCCTGCCGAATGCAGATCCGCGCCCATGCGTCAGGGTCCGTACCCAGAATCCACCCCGTCAGGTCCTTCAGGTGGGTTCGCTGTTGGATCAGGCACCGGATGCCCTTGGTCATGTCCTTCTGGCGATTTTGGAACGTCAGCCGGTAGGCGTCCGAGACAGCCTGGAGCTTGGTGTCCGAGTTGTCCTTGGTGTCGTTCGGGTCGTCGAAGAACACCGCGTCCACGCGCTTGCCGGTGCCCCTGGACCCGATGGTCGTCGCCTGCCGTTCGCCGCCCTTGGTGTTCTTGAACCACCCCTTAGCGTCCTGGTCAGGCGCGAGCTTCCACGCATTCCCGAAGCCTTTGTACCAATCCGAGGTAATTAATCCCCGGCATTTCATCGAATCGCGGATTGAAACGTCGTCGGCACCGGATACGAAAAGCGATGTCCATTCAGGCTTCCAAAGCCATACCCACGCCGGGAGGAGAATCGAAACGAAAGAGGACTTACCCGATCCAGGCGGGACATTGATAACGAGGTTCCGCTTTTTTGATTTCCCTCGGACCAGCGCCTCTAATTCCTTGCAGAATATATCCATGTGCCAATTCCAGATAAGCGGCGTCGATTGCTCGCCTGGAATCTCATTCCACGCGTGGATACAGAATTGCTTGAATGACCTTCGCGCCAATTCGCGGCGCATCTGGTCAAACCTCCAAGCTTTTTCGGCGAGGAGAGCTTTAGCCCCCTTGGGCTTCGGCTTCACGGATCTTCCGATCAAGGTCCTCGTCCGTCAGGTCGGCGTAAGCACGGGGGGCAGCATCGCCGGGAGGGGCAGGCAGGTCAAGGCCGCGCACCCTCCGGTACCCGTCAATTGCCTTGCGCCATGCGTCTGTCGTCTGGTTGAGGTCCTTCGGATCGAGCGAGCCTTGCAGGAGATCGCGGCACCGCTCCAGGATGGATCGGCCCACGTCGCCAGCGATGGTCATCACCTCGACATCGCGATCCGCCTCCGTGTCCTCCCCATTGGGGGGTTCGTTGGGGGGTTTTGGGGAGCCAGCGAGACGGGCCGCGACCTTCTCAGCCTTTCGCAAACTGGAATTCCGGTCCCCCCAAAGCTCTTTCCCGGCCCGCTCGGTGATGGACTTGTGGTCCACCCCGAACTCCCTTGCAAGCTCCCGGATGGGCTTGTCTGTCCCGATCCATGCGGCGCGGATGTCTGCCCACTGGTCTGGTCTAAGGCGTGCCATCGTTCCCCAAACATACACTCTCGCGCCGGGATGCGCTAGAGCTTGTGCGTCAGAGGCCATGCCGTGTCCATTTTCCCGGAGTAGCACGCGAACCGCCTGCGGATCGATCCGTCCACGACGTAGCCCCAGATCACGGGGCAGTCGTAGTCCGTGTCCAGCCATGTCGCCTCGAAAAGCTGGGGCATCGACCCGTCCGGACAGGCTCGCGTGGAGTCCTGGACGGTGTAGCCTGCGGTATCGGCTAGCGGAGGCTGGTAATACCCACAGGCGTAGTAGTTGGGCTCCCCCGTGATTGCCTCGGGCGGCGGGATGTCGTCGAGGCATCCGGTGAGCACGATGGCGAGAAAAAGAAATGGGACGTACCACTTGATGCGTTGCCAGAGGGTGGCGTCCGACGATCCATGAATTCGCCGGACCATCGCTTCGGGCATCACCGCCTCAATTCGACAGATGCGCCCGTCGTAGGCCATTGAAACAGCTTGAATCTCTTCAATCCATTCCCTCGGCGGATCCCCTGCGGTGTATCGGATCGTGAGTTTCATTCTGGATACTCATTTTCTAAATCCTCTCGAATCTCCTTCAATGCGTCCTTGATCCTTCCGAGGAATCGATCCCACATTGCATCGAGTTTTGGTTCCCCGATCCGATCCGATCCGATGGCTGGTAATGCCGCCTCGGTCATTGCAAGTGCGATCCGAACTTTCTTTGCGTCGTTCATCCCTCCCCCTCCGCCATCTCTGGCTATTGTGCCTCGTCCGGGAGCGTCGGCTTGGTGTTCTCGCGGAGCCATTGCGCTTGCTTGAGCTCTGCGGCGGCCCTGGCGGCGGCCCTGGCGGCGTCCCAGGCGGCGGCCCAGGCGGCGGCCCAGGCGGCGTCCCTGGCGGCGGCCCAGGCGGCGGCCCAGGCGGCGGCCCCGGCGGCGGACCCGGCGGCGGACCCGGCGTCCCAGGCGGCGTCCCAGGCGGCGTCCCAGGCGGCGGCCCTGGCGGCGTCCAACTCCGCGGCCGTCGCTTTTCCTTCCAGATGCAGGCGTTTGATCCGGATTGCCTCGGCAGGTCGATTGTCGTTCGGTGCCCACGCAGTGAAATGCGGGAGTGCGCGTTCGGCACAATCCAGCGCGAATTCCCATTGTTCGCGTTCCGTCAAAATTCCCGGCCTGAGATAGGTCCAGATGGCCCAATCTGATTTGGCGGTTGCGAGAACTTCGCGGATGTTTGCGCATTCGCGTGCAGCCCATTTGTATCCGGGCTCGCAGGCTTCATTTGTTCGGAGCCATTTTTGCGCGGTTTTGTTGAGTTTCATTTTTCTCTCTTACTCCCTCGCCGCCTGGACTCTGAGGCGCGAACCATTCCTTGCGGAAGCGAGTCCAGACGGCTTAGGATGACTTGATTTCCGGCGGTTCGCGTCGTCGGTGTGGATTGAACATACCACTGCGGCTCGGGGAAGTCAAGGGTTTTCTGCAGGCGGTCCAGATCCACCCCGTCCTCCACCCAGAGGATCCGTGGCCGTAGCTCCTCGATGCCGATACCTCTCCTTGGCTGGACTGGTGCGGTCGGCTCAATCATGATGCCCTCGCGATCTGGATCAGGATGTCCCGGAATTCGTGCGGTGTCCGCTGGCGTTGCTTGTGGCTCTGCGTGGCCACGATCCCGCATCATGCAGCGGACTTGTAGCCCCGTTCAGCCAGGCGCTTGGCTGGGAGGCGCTGTTCGGACGGCCCCCAAATCAGATCGGGAGGCTTGTTCCCGACCGCGAAAAGCCAAGTCCGCTTGCGGGCCTGATGCCCGTAATGCCCCTGCTCGACCTGACAGACCCATCCACCCGCGCCCTCCGTCCAACCGGTGCGCGATGGTTTCGGGAGCCCGAAGACCGGCCACGCCTTGGAGTTCGCGGGGTGCTCCAAGACGCCACCGCAGCGCCGGAGAGAGGCGAGAGCAGAGACAAAACATCCGCTGTCGTCGCCCGTCACGAATCCAGCGTTCTTGCGCATTGGCGAGCCGTCAGAGAATGCGCCCCATCGCTCGCACGGAGGATGCGCGACCACGGGATCCGATCCATCGTAGAACCTTGCGTCCCGGATGATGTCCCAAGGATCGCATTCGGGGATTCCGTAATAACATCCATTCGTTTCGACGAAAAGCGCGGCGATCATAGCGGCATCCCCAATTCTTCGCGAACCCGTTCGATTTCCGCAAGCTCGGGCCGAATCGAGTACGGCGGGTGGCAGTGGTCGATACACCGGCACGCGAGGTCCAATTTTTCGTAAGCCTCCAGGAGTCGCGAGAGGTCGTCAAGAGTGATGCCTCTCCTTGGCGCTGCGGAGGGGGTAGGAGGCGTCGGGGCGGTCGGTGCGCTGTTCATGCTGTCTTCCTTCCTCTCCAGGACGCCCAGGCCATCGGGATCGCCGCGCTGCCATGATCCTCCTTGAGTCGGTCCATGATGCGGTCGCCCGCCGCCAACTTGATCGCGTCGAGCCCCAGGTTGGAGATCAGGATCGTTGGGAGGAGGTTGTTGTACCGTCCGCAGACGACCGCGTTCAGCATGGCCCGCTCGTGGTCGCTGCCCAGGCCAGCACCAACCTCGTCCACAACCAAGAGCCCGCGCCCCATGAGTCGCCCCAAGATCCCTTTCTCCGTCGTGCCATGGTCCTCGTCGTTGTAGCTTTCTCGGACCTCCTGGGCGATCTCGGCGGCGGTGATGTATTCCCCGGCGAATCGGTTCTGGTCGATCCGGAAGCGGTGATGCAGGGCTGCGATTGCCAGATGCGTCTTGCCGGTGCCAGGGGGGCCAAAAAGGAGAACCATCGCGGAGCTTTTTCGATCCATCGCCATGCGCTCGATTGCATTTTTGGCTCGCTGGTGTTCTTTCGTGGGGGCCTCGAATTCCTTGAGCCCCTTCCCGATGTACCGGGATTTTACCCCTCCTTCCCTCTTGGCGCGATCCCATGCGCACGAAATTTCGATAGCCTCTTCCCGAGCCAAAAACTTGCGTCCGTGTTCGGTTGCGCAAATCTCTTCAATCCTGCATTGAAGCCTTGCAACCTTTTCTGGATCGAAATCGAATTCTCTTTGGCTCCTACGAAGCTCTCGTATCTCGAATTCCGTCCATTCGTATGTTCCCGCCTCGAATATGTTGGCTGGATGGACTGGAAATTCCATTGGCGCACGCGGACTATTTATTGTATTCGTCAAGTCCTGCGGTGTAATCCGTTGTGGCAAATCCATTGAATTGCACTCCTTTTCTTTGTGGTTTCTGATTTGTTTGCAACGTTCCTTCGCGATTCCATTTATCCATGCAAGCGTGCCAATCGACCATCTTCACCTTGCCTGTCATCCATCCGTTCGCTTTGTAGTGGTCCATCCAAGTTTCCCAGCGCGTGAACCCGATCTCCTTGGCGTAGGCCATCGCCTCTTCATGGGTGGGCGGAACAAATTTCGCCCTTCGTTCCTTCTTGGTTATTGGATCTTGGATGTTGGTTGTTGGTTCATGGTTACTGGTTACTGGTTGGTTCGGAGTCTGTTCGACGGTCTGTTCGGGGTGGTGTTCGGGCGTCTGTTCGGAACACCCGCCGAACGCTGTTCGAGCATCGTTCGAGCATCGTTCGGGTTGCGCACTCCCTTTCATGTCTTTGCGGATTTGGGCGGACCTTTTCCCGGCTTGGACCTTCTTCTCTCGGTGCGCCTCCGCTTCGGCCAGTGAGGCGGCCCCAAAATGGTATCCCGCCATCTTGATTTCGGACCAAGAGAACCGCAGGGTGTGCCCATGAGAACCCACCTGAAACCCCTCCAACCATTGGCCGCGCTCCTCTGTCGAATCGAGTCCCGCCATTTCCGCGCTGAATGCGTCCAGGTTGAGAAGAACGAAATAGGTGCGCTCGATCATTCGGTGACCTGGGCGCAGATTATCCGTCCATCCGCCAAACCGATTCGGAATTCCTTCGCCTTGAGCATCGCGAGGGAGATTGTCCCGGAAAGATCGCGGATTTCCTTGGCAGTCGTGACGGCATCCGTGAAGCAATTCGAGCACAATTCAACCTCTGAGGATTCGTCCCCCCAAATACGCTGAAAAGGCCGGATTTTCCTTGCCTCGGTGCCGCAGCATCCGCACGTGTCCATGTTCTCTCTTTCTTTCGTCGGTTTCCCCGTCTTCCCGAGGTGCCAGCCGGTGCGCCCGGCGTCAATTGTACGGGTCTCTCCCCGCTTGTCACCGATGGCCTGCGAAGAGCTACAACGCCCAGCCCGCACGGTTTGCGTCCCCTCAATCTACTTCCATTCCGCCACTCCCGCAACCGGAACGAGCGTCCCGGTCGTCACCTTCCCAGCGATCCATGCGATGCCCGCGGGCGTGAACCGCGCCTGTCGGAAAGCGTGGCCGTGTTCTTCCCCTACCTTGACCTCGAAGCGCCCGGTGTCGAGATGTTCAGCAAACGGCACCAAGTCCCCGCCTAGGCGGTACATGATCCGCCTGGACTCCAAGGCGGCCACAAATTCCCGCTCCCGGATCCCGAGGATCTTGGCGACCGCGCGGATGGGCTGCGAGGTCTTCGCTTGGACGTACCGGTCCCGGAACTCGACGGCGGTCTGCGCCTCTGCCAGGGCGCCGCGCTGGTCCTCGATGATGCGTTGCTGGTCGGCCGCGAGCTGGAGAGCGTCCGCGAAGGTGCGAGGGATGGCCAGGGAATAGCCTCCGGTGCGGCGGATCTCTGGAAGGACCTCGTGGGTGATCCACCGTTTGAAGGCCTTCGCTTCAGGCTTGCGGGACCCAAGGACCAAGGCGTAGAGGCCCGCCTCCGAAATCGTGGTCACCTGTTGGGGCCCGCCGGGGGTGTCGGTTGAAGCGACCCCCCTTTCATCTTCATCCAGGCGTGCGACTGCATCGCGAGGATTCGCGACGTCTAGGGCCCGGCAAACGTCGGCAGCGACGAACCACGGCTCCCCTTCCTTTTCGATGGTCCGGATGTGGGCCCCAATCGCTGGATTATCCCAGATGCGGACCTGGTTGGTGTTTTCTGGCTGAAATTCCACAATTTCCTCCAACGAAAAGACCTCCTGGATCGGGGGTTTGACGGACTGGGCACGCGTCCCAGCGGCCTTGCGGCCACCCCCGGCCCAGAAGGCCGAAATTGTTGCGTGATGGCTTCCGTAGTGGGCCGTCAAACCCGGGTGCGGATCGGTTGAACGTACTTCCCTGCTCCCTCTAGCGCAAGCGGCTCGCGCTTCGGATCCGGCCACAACGTCACCGGAAGACCCATCGCGGCCATGTGGCGAGCCGTGCGCCGGAACTCCTTGGTCTGGTGACCCTTGGCGTCCTCCCGGACCTCCACGCCGCCATTGAGGTACACGAAATCCGCCGTGTAGGTGCCGATCTCGACGCCCTGGACTAGGAGCGGGAACTTGACGTGGTGCCGAAGGTCTGAGATCTCGCCGATCCGCTGAAGGACGCGCAGGGTGTTCCAGCGGGAAAGTTCGAGCCCGCTGTCGAACACCTCGCCGTCCTGGACGCGCTTGCGGTTCCCCATCTTCGACCGCTTCCGCTCGCCCCGGATCTGGGCCAGGGCGGCGTCGATGTCCTCAGGGGTGCTCACGGAGCCTGCGCCGCGATGTGGATCACCTCCGGAGCCTGCGGGAAGTAGCGGAGAAGCGCTGGACAGAGCCACCCCTGCATGTGGCGACCAATCCATGCATACCAGTTTCCGCCGTGCTCCTCTTTGGTGCGGTCCAGCCGGATCATCGCACCCGGGAATTCCGTGGGCGCGAACGTGAGAATGATCCGATCCGTCGCGCCTACCTGCTCCGCGAGGATGTCGATCATCTCGGGAATTCCCGCGACGAACGGCTCTGCGACCAGCCCCATGGCATCGTCGTCGAAGCTCCATCCGCCGTTGACCCGGTATGCCAAAATCTGCATCAGAGCATTCACTTTCCGGCCTCCACGCGATCCAGGATGACGAGGGCGATGGAAGTCCGCTCGTCGTCGTGAACAGCGCCAGCAGCGCGACGGAGCGCGGCATGAACTTTGGAGCTGGAATACTCTGTCACGTCGTCGCCACATTCCAAGCCCAAAGCGCCCATCGCCTCGCGGATCCCACTTTCACACCAGCCTGTTGCACTATGGATGTCGTCTACCACCAGTGTGTCCGCGAACCACGGCGCGGCAAATCTTTGGATGAGATCGAACGCCAGAGACGCCCACTGTTCCCCGCTGAGGTAGAGGGCGCCTCCCACGCTGGTGGGGAGCTTGATGCCCTTGAGGTCGCATCCCCTCAGGTCGAGGGAGCCTCCCACGCTGGTGGGGAGGGTGATGCCCTTGAGGTCGCATCCGCTGAGGTAGAGGGCGCCTCCCACGCTGGTGGGGAGGGTGATGCCCTTGAGGTCGCATCCCCTCAGGTCGAGGGAGCCTCCCACGCTGGTGGGGAGCTTGATGCCCTTGAGGTCGCATCCCCTCAGGTCGAGGGCGCCTCCCACGCTGGTGGGGAGGGTGATGCCCTTGAGGTCGCATCCGGTCAGGTAGAGGGAGCCTCCCACGCTGGTGGGGAGGGTGATGCCCTTGAGGTCGTATCCGCTGAGGTAGAGGGGG
>Ga0302320_10006263_pt1 | contig 26456 bp, 20 predicted proteins | sample Bog_T0_3_FD_202130 | JGI IMG/M metagenome (GOLD analysis project Ga0302320, IMG submission 202130) | Peat permafrost microbial communities from Stordalen Mire near Abisko, Sweden - Bog_T0_3 | ecosystem: Environmental > Terrestrial > Soil > Wetlands > Peat | place: Sweden: Abisko, Stordalen Mire... | reverse complement strand
CTCCGGCCTGGGCTACTACGCCGAAATTCCCGGCGTCATCTTCGACGTGCAGCGCACCGGGCCCTCGACAGGTATGCCCACGCGCACCCAGCAGTCCGATCTGCTTTCCGTCGCCTTCCTTTCGCATTGCGACACAAAGCACATTGTTTTGCTGCCCGGCTCGGTGAAAGAGTGCTTTGAACTCGGCTACGCGGCCTTCGATTTGGCTGAGCGTTTGCAGACCCCGGTCTTTGTGCTCAGCGATCTCGATCTGGGCATGAATAACTGGATGTCTGACGCCTTCGACTACCCCTCGACGCCGCTCGATCGCGGCAAGGTGCTCACCGCCGCCGACCTTGATCGGCTGGGCGGTTTTGCCCGCTATCGCGACGTGGATGGCGACGCCATCGGCTGGCGCACCCTGCCCGGCACACCCCACCCCAAGGCTGCCTATTTCACCCGCGGCTCCGGGCACAACGACGCCGCCGGCTACACCGAGAAGCCCGGCGAGTACGCGGCCCTCATGGATCGGCTTTTGCGCAAGTTCGAGAATGCGCGCAAGCTGGTTCCCGCCCCGGTAACCGTCAGGAACGGCGCCTCGAAGGTGGGGTTCCTGGCTTTCGGAACCACCGACTTCGCCTTGCGCGAGAGCCTTGACCAGATCAAGAAGGAATACGGGCTCGACACCGATTACATGCGCATACGCGCCGTTCCCTTTGCCCACGAGATACACGACTTTGTGGCCTCCCACGAGCGCGTTTACGTGGTCGAACAGAACCGGGACGCGCAACTGGCCAGCCTGCTCAAGCTCGACCTTCCCGCCGACCAGGTCACCAAGCTGCGCAGCATCCTCCACTACGACGGACTGCCGCTGGACGCCCGCACCATTACCGAAGAATTTGCAACCAAGGAGGGTCTCTAGATGGCAACCGCTACCCCCGCCCCCAAAGTCAACCACATCGGCCTTCCCATCGTTGAGTACCGCGGCGGCAAGTCCACCCTCTGCGCCGGTTGCGGCCACAACGCCATCTCCGAGCGCATCATCGACGCCATGTACGAGATGGGCATCCAGCCCGAGCGCGTGATGAAGATGAGCGGCATTGGCTGCTCCTCCAAAAGCCCGGCCTACTTCATGAGCCGTTCCCACGCCTTCAATAGCGTGCATGGCCGCATGGCCGCGGTCTCCACCGGCGCCATCCTCGCCAACCACACCATGACCACCCTGGGCGTCTCCGGCGACGGTGACACGGCCTCCATCGGCATGGGCGGGTTTGTCCACATGCTGCGCCGCAACCTGCCCATGATCTACATCATCGAGGACAACGGCGTCTACGGTCTCACCAAGGGCCAGTTCTCGGCCACGGCAGACATCGGCTCCAAGCTCAAGACCGGCGTCATCAACGACCTGCCCGCCATCGACACCTGCGCCCTCGCCATCCAGTTGGGCGCAACCTTTGTGGGCCGCTCCTTCTCCGGCGACAAGAAACAGTTGCTCTCCATGCTCAAGGCGGCCATCGCTCACAAGGGCACCGTGATGCTTGACGTGATCAGCCCCTGCGTCACCTTCAACGATCACGAGGGCTCGACCAAGAGCTACAAATTCATGCAGGAGAACGACGAGCCCATCAACGAAATCGGATTCGTGGCCAGCTTCGATGAGATCGAAGTCGATTACGACTCCGGCCAGGTCTACGATGTCCAGATGCACGACGGCTCCAGCCTTCGGCTGCGCAAGCTGCTTGAGGATTACGATCCCACCGACAAGGCCAACGCCGTGCGCACGCTGATGGAGTCGCATGACAACAACGAGATTCTCACCGGCGTCTTCTACATCGACACTGAGAAGCCGACTTTCATTGACTTGCTGAATGTCGTGGATGAGCCACTGGGTACGTTGCCCGAGTCCGTCACGCGGCCTCCAAAAGCGGCCCTGGAAAGCCTGATGGCCAACCTTTCCTAGTAGCCGTTGTTTTCACTCAATGCCAGAAAAAGCCCCGCGTGTGCGGGGCTTTTTCCTTCCTTAGGGATGAAAATGGGTTACCGCGCCCGGATGCCCAGATTGGCAAGCTTTTGCCGCGCCTGCGCTGCCTCGGGAGTCTGTGGATGGCGCTGGATGAGCGCTCGCAGTTCCTGGACGCCGGCGGTCTTCCGGTTCATTTGCAGCAGCGCGAGTCCCTTGCGCAACTGCGCCGCCGGAGCCTTGGCGCTGCCGGGGAACCCTTCCAGCACGGCGTTATAGGCCGTCACGGCGTCCGCGTAATTCTGCTGCCGGTAGGCGATCTCGCCCAGGTAAAACTGGGCTGTGCCGGCCAGGTCGTCCAGCGGGTAGTAGTGAAGCACGTCCTGGAACTCGCCGGAAGCCACATCGTACTTGGCGGCGTTGTAGTCGCGCACACCCGCCTGAAAGGTCTCCTGTAGCGGCGGCGTCTGGTTGACTGCCTGCCCGGGGGCCATGCCTCCCGCGGAAGGTTGCGATCCGGGAACCGTTGTGGAGGCCGGAGTCTGAATATTTTGCAGCTGGGTCTGCATCTCCTGCAGCGTCTTGTCCATCTTGGCAATGCGCGACTTCAACTCGTCCACGGAGTCGTTGAGAGACTGAACCTGGCCGGAATTGGTGTCCAGCTTGCCGCTGACCGCATCGCTCTGCGCGTTGATCTTCTGCTGTAGCGCATTCACCGTGGCGGTCACGCGATTGGCGTCGTCGGCGGTCTGCTCCGCCAGATGCTGCAGCACGCCAAGGCGCGTGTCCAGGGTGGACTGAAGGCGTTGCACCATGTCGAGAAGTTGCTGCACCTGTGTTTGCAACTCGATCATCTCTTTTGAGGTTGCGCGCGCGGGCCTGGGCACTGAGGCCAGGGTCATGGCTAGAAGTGCCGCGGCAAGAAGACGATTGCTGAGCTTACGTGGTATTTGCATTCTGCACCTGTAAAAGAAGGAAAGTGCTGCGGCTCGGCTGGTTTGAGCGGACAACAACCTCTGATTTGGCGATACTTCCCTGTTCCCAAGCTTACCTGTCCCGCAACGGAGACCCGGACCTGCCCGGAACATCCATCTCTATGGTAACCCCCTTGAACCGGTTCGAGATGGGCGGGAACCGGTTCAAGGGGGACATTACACCAATTTCTAGTGCTCCAGCGTGAAGCCGGCGCGGCGATTCTGCTGCCAGCACTCTTCGGTTGACTCGGTGCAGAACGGCTTTTCCTTGCCGTAGCTGACCACGCGGATGCGGCTGGCAGCCACCCCCGCCGTCACCAAAGCGCCCTTGGCGGCGTCGGCGCGGTTCTGGCCCAGGCCGATGTTGTACTCGTTCGAGCCGCGCTCGTCGCAGTAGCCGCCGATGACGAACTTCACGTTCGGATGGCTGACGAGGTACGAGGCATCCCTGGAAAGGACACCCTGTGCGTCGGCGCGGATAGCAGCGGTGTCATAGTCGAAGAAGGCGGGCTGCACGTTGGCGTTGAACTCTTCTTCCTCGCTCATGCTGACCGGTTGCGCAACCACGGGCGGCGGGTTCACGGTGACCCGCGCGCTGGCCTCGGCCGACCCCCCCTCGCCACGCGCCAGCAGGTGATAGCTGGTCGAGGCAGATGGGGTTACCGTCCGGGTGCCGGAGGTGGGCACGTCGCCGATTCCGTCGATCGAGACGCTGGTGGCGTTGGTTGTGCTCCAGTTCAGCACTACCTGGTCGCCGGCACTGACCACGGTCGGCGTGGCGGTGAGTTGCGCGGTGGGAGCCGGCACAGCCACGGCAGGTGGCGGCGGGGCGGCGGGCGGCAGCGGCTTCTTTTTGCAACCTGCAACTGCAACCAAGGCGATAAGCAATGCAACAGGAACGAGAATTCGATTACGTCTGTTCAATGGGTTACTCCTTCCACAAATTAAAGAGTCTCTCCCGGGCGATGCGGCCATTCGTTTCCACCTTTTCAGCTTCCGCTCGGAACGGTGCAGAATAGCACTGTTGCCTGGGCGGTGAGTGAACAAAATGGAACTGGCCCATCCTCACCCGGAAAACGTTGTCGTTTAGGCTGGCGCGGTATTCTCATCGCCGGTTCATTGCAATCCCGGTCTGTCGATGCGTCTCGACCTTACAGCGCAAGCCGTGCCGAGTTTTTGGTAACGCAACAATGATAATTCAGAAAAAGGGAAAGCTCCACAACTTCGCTTTGCCCCCTCTATTTGCCTGCTCCAAGCCCATCTCCGGGGTTATTTCCAGCTCCAGTTGGGCATAAAGTTGTTCCCCGTATGGGTAAGCTGCTGCTGCTGGGTGCCGTCGGCCAGCATCGACCAGAGCTCGGTATGATGGCCGATCTCCCGCTGAAAGACGATATGCCGCCCATCCGGTGCCCACGAAGGAAAGTCGTTGCTGCCGGACTCGTGGGTCAACTGCAGCCAGCGCTTGCTGGCGATCTCGAAGTAATAGATGTCCTGGCCGCCCGGATCGCCCGGCCCGTATTTCCGGTTCCAACTGAACGTGAGCGCCTGCCCGTTGGGCGACCAGGAGGGCGAGATGGCATAGCCGCCATCGGTCATGCGCTGGATATTCGCTCCATCCAGGTCCATGGTGTAGATCTGCGGCAAGCCGGTGCGCCCGCTCACCCAGGCAATCTGTGCGTTGGTCCGCGGGTTCCAGGTAGGTGAAACGTCAGGCCCCTTGAAAGAGGTCAGCCGGTGCGCATTTGCTCCGCTCGCATCTGCCACCCAGATCGATGGGCTGCCCGACCGGGATGAGGAAAAAGCGATCTTTGTCCCGTCCGCGGACCATGCGGGAGACTGGTTGCTGCCCCCGGCAGCGCCTGCCGGAAAGCTGACCGTCCGTCCCAGCTCCAGCGAGAACATCCGGATGGCCCATCCGTCCCGGCCCAGCGAGGCGAAGGCCACGCGCGAGTTGTCCGGCGAGACGCGCGGCGACAGGGAGATAGCGCCCAGGTGCGTAATGGCGTGCTGATTCTGGCCGTCGTAGTCCATCGCCCAGATCTCTTTCGATCCTGTGCGTGAGCTGACAAAGTAGATCTTGGTATCGGCGATCCCATTAATGCCGCCGCCCAGCCGGTAGATGATCTCGTCGGCAAACCTGTGCGCGACCGTCCGCGCCATCTCCTGGCTGGCCTCTTCGTTGTACTGCTTGCCCAATACCTGCGGGTTCACGGTGTTGTGGGTGTCGAACAGCCACGCATACACAATCAGGCGGCCGGCGTTGGCCGACAGCGCGCCAAAGGCCACCATGGCGGCGTTTGCCGGCGCCGCGGACCACTGCGCCAGGCTGATCTCCTGCGGTGCGCCCGGCATCGCCTGCGGCGCCATGCTCTTCGATACCAGGTCGAAGATGCCGGCATTCGCCAGGTCCGCATACAGCGTGGCGTCAAAGGCCGCCTTCAGCATCGGAGTCTGCGGATCGTCGCCCACCGGCTTGAAGTCCGCCGCCGCAATCCGAATGCGGTCGTTGCCCAGATTCGTGCCGGTATGGACCCAGTCCTGAGCGTGCAGTTGGGTTAAACCAAAACCGGCGAGGACAAGTGCAAAGAGGGGCAGAATCCGTGTATATGCCTTCATGCGAGGGGATATCCTTCCTGGTAAAGAGTAGGGGGTTCGGCGCGCGCTCGCGCGGGTACAAGTCTGCGTCACGATCATCCCGTCAAAATCTAGGAAACCTCTGATCAAGTAGATGTTTTGAAAGGGCACGGCGGGGTACCCTCCGGATCCCGTGCCGCAAACGCAAAAAAATCAAAGCGGGCTTTACAACTTGCGGAAAAACTCATCCGCGCGGTAGGCCGGGGATTTATCCCCGGTATAAAGCCCATCGAATCAATGTGGCCTTTAGGCCCTGAGGTATGCTTCTCGGGTATTTCGTTGAAAAGCAGGCCTTTTTCCGCAGCCTGTTTAGCCCCGAGGGAATGCTGAACCGTCACCGCGACTTGTTCAGCGTTTCCCTAGTACTCACAATAATAAGAGACTTTCAGCGTGCTTTGGTTATAAGCAGGCGGAAGATTGCCAAATGAGTCAACCCGCTGCACCCCGCGCTGGCACGAGCGGTCCAGCGTGGTGCTCCCGCTGGATCGGTCGATCTGCACATCGGCCGGGCTTCCGTCCCGCCGGATGGTAAAGGTCAGGTAGACCCGCGCTCCCCTCGGCGTTCGTGGATCCACCTCGGGCTTGTACCAGCTTGTGGCCATCTTGGCGTTGATCTGGACCACGTACCAGCCGAACCGGCTGCCAAAATCGCCGTCGCTCACCGAAGTCGGCCCCAGTGGTCCGCTTTGCGTTGCGCGCGCCAACTGGGAGCCGGCTTGCTCCCCATACTGGGCGCGATTGGTTTGTGCCGGCTGTTGCTGGCTCTTGGGCGCTGTCTGCGGCTGCGGCTTCTTGTGCTTGCCCAAAATCGGGATGGCGGTCTCGTCCACGGCTTGCTTGGCCTTGGGCGACGGCTGCACGGGCGCCTGGCTTGGCGTGTCCGTGGCCAGCACGTTCTGGTTGGTTGGGTGATCGGCGGGCAAGGGAATCGCGTTGCTCACCAGGCTCACCTGGATGGAACCGCCGGACCCCGTGTCGCCCCAGGAGTTGTGGTGGAGCAGCCCCGCAATCAGCGCGTAAAACACCAGGCCGCCGGCCAGCGCCCCATGAAGCACAAACGAGCCCACCGCCGGGCCAACCACCGGTTCCGGCGTCAGCTCCCGCTCCAGTTGCTCGCCGCCCTCTAGCAGAGTCTTCATGCGCTTGGCTCAGGCTCTCTTTTCAAATTAATGTCCCTCTAATGTCCCCGGCCCTAATGTCCCTCGCCGGCGCCGGCCGCGATGCCCTTCGTGTCCAGCGGCTGGGTCACGATCGATATATTCGTGATCCCCGCCTGCTTTACCGCATCCATCACCGTGGCAAAGGCGCCAAAAGGAACCCGCTCATCGGCTCGCAGATAAATCACCTGGTGAGCGGGATCCGCGCCTGTCTGGCGGAGTTTCTCCGGCAGCTCGTGGATATTCACCGGCTGATCGCCCAGAAACACCTGCTGATCCCGGTCGATCGTCAGCACCGTCCGCTGCTCGGTGATCTCCTTCACCGTGCGCGTCTTCGGCACCGCGACATCAATGCCCGATTGCAGCACCGGCGCGGTAATCATGAAGATCACCAGCAGAACCAGCACCACGTCCACCATGGGCGTCACGTTGATCTCCGCCAGGGAACTGCGGGTTTGGCCGCTGCTACTTGTAAACGCCACGGTCTGCCTCCCGGGGAATATCGGCTCCGGGGTTGCGCGCCGGAGCAGCCGCCCGCGCCGGAATCTCCTCCAGCGAGTTCAGCAGCTCGCGGCAAAAATCGTCAATGGCTGAGGCAAACACCCTGATCCGCGCGGTGAACTGGTTGTAGGCGATCACCGCCGGCACGGCCACAAAGAGGCCGGCTGCGGTAGTGATCAGCGCCTCGGCAATGCCCGGCGCCACGGCCCGCAGCGTGGCCGCTCCCGTCGTGCCCAGTCCGATGAACGCGTCGATAATGCCCACCACCGTGCCGAACAGGCCCACAAACGGGCTCACGGAGGCGATCGTCGCCAGCCACGTCAGCCGCCGTTCCATTTTCGTCAGCGCTTCGCTGGCGGCGGTCTGCGCAGTGCGCTCCAGAGGAACCAGGTTGTGCGGCGGCCCGTAGCCGCCCGTCTGCCGCTTGTAAGTCTCGTACACATCCTCAAACACCTGCGCCAGCGGGCTCGCGCTGTAGTCGCTGGCAAAGGCCGCAACCTCCTGCAGCCGGTTGGCCTTGCGGAAGGCCCGGATAAACCTGCGGCTCTCTTTGGTCGCTTTGCCGAACAGCGACGTCTTGCCCAGAATCAGCGTCCAGGAGTAGAGGCTGGCGAACAGAAGCAGCACCAGCACTGCCATCGCGATGGGCCGCACATTGCCCATCATCTCCATGAACCCGCTAAAACCCTGCGACAAGGGCGTCCCCCCAGCGGTCGCACCGCTGTCAGGCTGAAAAAGAAGCATCAATGCAGCAGTCAAAGTCAGCATTCACCTCTGCTTTAACGGTATCAGACAGAACGCGACCATCCCAAGCGATCCCAGGTGCCTCAGTGGATGCCTCCCCGGCCGCGCCGCCGCAATCGCCCCGCCGCCCCGCACGCCGTTCATGCTATGCTGCGCTCGGATTCCCGTTGCGTCTCGTGTGCCTGGAGATGTGCACAAACGGTTTGGCCGCCGATGCCCAGTCTGCCCCAAAAGGCTGTCATCCTGAGCGAAGCGTAGCGGAGTCGAAGGACCTGCGGTTGTTTTTTCATTCGGTCGAAACTCGTTTCCCCGAATCCGAGACCACCCGCTGCGCTGGAGATAGGAACCCCACCATGCTCGTCGAGCTGCGCGCTGAAAACTACGCCGTCATCGATCACGCCATCGCCCAGTTCGGCCCGGGGCTCAACCTGCTCACGGGTGAAACCGGCGCGGGCAAATCCATTCTCGTGGATGCCCTGGCGCTGCTCATGGGCGGCAAGTCCTCCGCCGACCTCGTCCGTCACGGCGCTGAAAAGGCCGTCGTGGCCTGCGTCTTCGAGTCCACTCCCGGCGCGGAAAGCACCCTCGAGCAAAACGGCATCGACTCCGGCGGCACAGAGATCATCCTGCGCCGCGAGATTCAGTCCGGTGGCAAGGGCCGCGTCTTCGTCAACAACCAGCCCGCCACCGTCGCCGTGCTCAAGCAGCTTGCGCCGGAGCTGGCCCTCGTCCACGCCCAGAGCGAAACCCTTTCCAGCTTCGACCAGGCCCAGCAGCGCACCCTGCTCGACCGCTTCGGCGGCCTCTCCACCGAATCGGTCTCAGAGGCCCACGACCGCTGGCGCCAAGCCTCCGCCAAGCTCGACGATCTCATCCAGGGTGAGCAGGACCGCCTCCGCATGGTTGACCTCTGGAGTTATCAGAACAAGGAGATCGAACAGGCACACCTCGTCCCCGGCGAGGACGAGGCCCTCGAAACCGAGAAGCGCGTCCTCGCCAATGCGGAAAAACTCTACGGCGCGGCCATCGGCGGCTTCGAGCAGCTCTACGAAGGCGGCGCTTCCGCCGAAGTCTCCCTCCGCGCCGCCCTGCGCAACATCGAGGAGCTCGCCCGTTACGACAGCCGCTTCAATGAGGCCGCCATGCAGTTAGCCTCCGCCCGCGCCACCGTCGGCGACGTAGCCTCCAGCCTCCGCGACTACGCCGAAGGCATCAACGCCAGCCCCGAGCGCCTTGCCGAAATTGAAGACCGCCTCGCCCTCCTCGATCGCCTCAAGCGCAAATACGGCGCTACCATTCAGGAAGTAGTCGCCTTCGGAGAAGAAGTCGCCGGCAAGCTCGCCGAGGTCGAAGACCGCGAAGGCATCCTCAAAGCCCTCCGCGCCGCCCTGGATGAAGCTGCGAAGGTCTATCGAACCGCAGCCGCCGCCCTCCACGACGAGCGCAAAGCCGCCGCCACCCGCCTGGGCAAGCTGGCAGAAGCCCAGATCAACTCCCTCGCCATGAAGGTCAAATTCGAGGTCGCTGTCTTGTCCGCCGAAGATACGTCGGCTTTGAAAGGGCACGACTTGAGTCGTGCACCGAGCGGCGCAAAAACGGGAGGGGCTCCAAGAGCTGCGGAACAACAGAGCTTTGTGTCAGGGCACGACCCCAGTCGTGCCGACAGCTCCGAAAAAATGGGGCGGGCCCCAAAAGCAGCGGAACAACAGAGCTTTGCGTCAGGGCACGACTTCAGTCATGCCGCGCACGCCGAAAAGACGGGACGGGCTCCAAAAGCAGCGGAACAACAGAGCTTTGTGTCAGGGCACGACTTTAGTCGTGCCGATAACGCCGAAAAAAGAGAGGGGGCTTTAGCCCCTGAGGGAACGGGCGGCTCTCAAGCCCACTGGACCTCAACCGGCTGGGACCAGGTCCAGTACCGCATCGCCACCAACCCCGGCGAACCCCTCAAGCCCCTCGACGAAATCGCCTCCGGCGGCGAAATGTCCCGCGTCATGCTCGCCCTCAAAGTCAGCGTCGAAGAAGGCGCCGTCAAGCCCAAAAAGAAGGCCCCCACTCCCCGCACCCTGGTCTTCGACGAAATCGACATCGGCATCGGCGGACGCGCCGCTGAAGCCGTCGGCCAAAAACTCAAATCCCTCAGCCGCGGCCAGCAGGTCCTCTGCGTCACCCACCTGCCCCAGATCGCCGCCTTCGCCGATCAGCATCTCGTCGTAGAAAAGCGCGAAGCCGAAGGCCGCACCAAAACCCAGATCCGCACCCTCGACGACCGCTCCCGCACCCACGAAGTCGCAAGAATGCTCTCCGGCGCAACCGTCACCGACACCAGCCTCCAACACGCCGCCCAAATGATCGCCAGCAGCCGGTGAAGGCAACCTCAAGGTAGCTTTACTTGTGTCAAGTCGAGACTTAAATGTAACTTGACATTATTGATTCGACCAATAAAGGCAGAAGTCGTTCGGGCGTGGCCGCACGGTATGGTCAGCCAGAAATCGAGGACGTAAATGGATTTTGTTTCGATCAAAGAAATGGCGAAGCGGCTTGGAGTTGATCCAACTACCGTCCGAAGACTCATTGAGAAGTATGGCCCCGAACTCGGAATAGAAGTCCAAAAGGCGCGAGGAGACACTACTAACGCTAAGTGGACGAATTTCATATCGCGTGAAGATGCTGACCGACTTGAAGCAGCCTATGAATCCCGGAGGGGTGCACGTGTCCCAGAGGATGAGAAAACCGGCGATGTACTGCAATCGTTCGGATACTTCTACCTGATTCAATTGGTGCCAGAAGCACTTCCAAATCGGATCAAGATCGGCTATACCGACAATCTAGAGAAGCGGCTTGCGGAACACCAGACTGCAGCTCCGACAGCAAGGGTAATTGCGTCCTGGCCTTGCAAGAGATCATGGGACTATGCGGCAATGGATTCTTTAACGCGCGAGAGTTGTATGTTGGTTCTAAACGAGGTTTTCGAGGGCGATCCTGATAGCTTCATCAATCGGGGCAATGCATTTTTTGCCCTTATGCCAAACCGAGAAACTCACCGTGATTTAGCCGAGCATTCTCCACTTCGGAATACATCAAAGGCGTAAATTCGGAATACATCAAAGGCGTAAATTCGGAATACATCAAAGGCGTAAATTCGGAATACATCAAAGGCGTAAAAAGGATAGCTAGGTGGCCGGATAATCCGGGTTTCGCCTTTGGGACCTGGGATTCAGTGTTCAATTCTCTACCTGCTTTTTCATTGACACAAGCCGCAACTGTAGATACAATACAGTATATACGGAGGACCAGTGCGCTGGACTTGGGACCCTGAAAAGGCGAAGAAGAACCTTGAGAAGCACAAGGTCAGCTTTGATCTCGCCGCACGCGCCATGGGCGATCCTCTGTGCATATCGGTTCCTGACCCGTACCCCAACGAGGACCGGTGGAGGACTCTGGGCTCGCCCAGTTCGGACGGAATCGTAGTTCTCTACGTCGTTCATACTTGGCCGGAGGACGAATCAGGAGCAGGAAGAATCATCAGCGCAAGAAAGGCGGAGACTCATGAGAAGCGCGACTATGAAGAGAGGTAATCCCAAGCCGCTAACCCCGGAGTTGCAGGCCGAGTTGGATGCTCTGGCCGCAATGCCCGAAAGCGAGATCGACACCTCCGAGATGCCCTCCATCACCGACTGGAGCCATGCAGTGCGTGGTCCCTTCTACCGGCCCATCAAGCGCCCCCTCTCCCTCCGCATCGACGCCGACATCATTGACTGGTTTCAGCTTCAGGGTAAAGGCTACCAATCCCGCATGAACTCCGCCCTGCGTGAATACGTCGAGCGGAACCGCAAGCGCGCTTGACACCCTCCCCGAGGAAGGGAGAAATATGGCCCGCAACTTCAAAGAGCTTCAAGCCAAAATGGCACCCGAGCGCCGGGCCCGCGTGGAGAAGCGCGTCACCGAAGCCCTCAAAGCCATGCCACCTGAAGGCCTCCGCGATACCAGGGAGTCGAACGAAGCGGTCAGTCCTTTGAAACATCGGCCGGCGCCGCGATCAGCCCAAGTTCTTCGCTGAGCACCTGGACCGTCGCGTCGAATACGGCCTGCTGAGCGGCAGCCATGCCCTTGCCAAGGTTCGCTTCGTAGGGCTGGCGTATCGCGGTGGCAATGTTGATTTTCGCGATTCCGCGCCGGAAGGCCTCGCGAATGTATTCGCGCCGGATTCCCGTGCCGCCGTGCAGCACCAGGGGAACCTGCGCCGCCTCGTAGATCTCCTGCAACCGTTCCAGGTTCAGCCTGGCCTCCACTTTCTTCCCGGAGCGCACAGTCGCCGCGATCGCGCCATGCACGTTGCCCACGGCAACGGAGAGCCAGTCCACTCCGGTCTCGGCCACAAACTGCCGGGCGTCTTCCGGCGAGGTAAACCCCTTGCCGCTGGCGAACAGTTCCTCGTAGGGCGGCAGCGGGCCGGCCTCGTGGCCCAGCACCGCGCCCAGCTCACCCTCCACGGGAATTCCGGCCGCGTGAGCCATGCGGGTAATCCGCCGAGTGGCCTCGATGTTGTCGGCGAGAGCCAGCCGCGACCCGTCCACCATCACCGACCCATAGCCCAGGCGGATGGCTTCACCGATCACGGATTCGTAGTCCACCTTAAGATTGTCCTCGTCGATGACGGGGACGTGATCGAGGTGGAGGCGCGTGAATCGATCGTCCTTCACGCGCTGGTATTCGTCGTAAACGGCTTGGAGACTGTGGGCTTCAAACTTGATCCACTCCAGGCGGGCGACGGCGATCAGGCCAAAAACGCGGGATGCGCGCAAGGCGGCTACCACCGGTTCCATCATCGGCAAATAAGGAATGTTGAAGGCGGGAACCACAGCCGGGACCGGACCCTCGCCGTAGACGCCGAGTTGATGGAGCAGGACGCGCTGCGGTCCGGCTTCGGTCGGCTCGGATTTGTCGGTCATTGCACAGTCACCTCGCGACATGGAAAACTTCGTGGCTCGATTGTAAAGGTTTACATCGCAGCGCGTCACTTGCCTGTAAGCCTCTGCACCCAGTTCAAAAAGTCAACCAACTGGAGTTGATGCTCACCGCGCGCCCCATCGGTACCGAGGCAAGACGCTCTCGCGAGCGAAGAGCGAGCCTCTGGCCCCGTCGCAGACGGCAGGTGCAGGCGGTGCAGAGTATTTGCCTCCCCGCGCGCACATTGGAGGAATGAACCATGACCCGAGGCGCAGGCCGTTACTGGCCCCTGTCCCCTGTTTCCTGCCTCCGCTCCCACTCCACCGTGCGAAACCCTGCAAAATAATCGGAGCTAGTGTGCTGGCGCGCTGGGCGTTGCGGCGTCTTTCTGGGCCGGCGCCTCCGAAGCTTTCTGCGGAGAGGTTGCAGCAGGCGTGCCCTTCGCCGCCGCGGAGCCGCCTTTCCGGCGCTCGTCGGCGGCTTTCTGAAGTTCCTCATCCCGCTTGGCTTTTTCCGCCGCGGCTTCGGCGTCGTTCACGTACTGGAACATCTGCATCCGTCCGGGGTACTGTTCGGTGGTGAAAACCCGGTTCTTCTTGTCGATGGCTACTCCCACCAGAACTTTGAACTGGCCGGGCAACTCTCCGTGGCCGGAACCGATATACGTCAGCACCTGGCCCTGGCGATTGAACACCTGGAGCCGGTCTTGCATCGAATCGGCCACCCAGATGTGCCCATCGCCATCAATCGCGATGCCCTTGGGCCGGGAAAAGGTTCCCGGGCCATCGCCGGCTTTACCGAACGTGCTGATGAAGTTTCCATCGGCATCGAAGATCTCCACCCGGTCGTTCAGGGTGTCGGTAACGTACACATCGCCGTCCTGGTCCACCGCTACGCCCTGCGGCGCGCCAAAGTCGCCCGGCGTGGTGAGGTAGTGGTTCTTGCCACCGGTTCCTATGCGACGCAGCAGTTTGAGAGTGTCCGCGTCATAGACAATCACCTGATCCTGCTGCGTATCCACAACATAGAGGAAACGGTTTGCCGTATCCAGGGCCAGGCCTACCGGATCCACGAGCCCCTCCGTGATCTGGTTCACCATCTCGTGTTTGGGATTGAAGATCAGCACGCGGTGCAACTTGCCGTCGGAGACAAAAAGCCGGTCATCGTCATCGATGGCGAGGCCGTTGATCCAGGCAAAGTGGGCTTCGTAGCCGTTGCGAATCAACTGAGTATCGTGGGTTTCCGGGTTGAAAATGAAGACGGCCCCGACTTTCTGATCGGCCACGTACACCAGACCCTTGGAATCGATGGCGATGCCGTAGGGTCCAACCAACTGGAAAGGAAAGGTCTTGGGATTGTACTTCTCAGTCTCGGACTGTCCGCCCGCAAGCCGGTCCATCCAGGTCTGCTTGGGCTTGGCGGTGGCTGCGGGAGTGATGTCGATTTTCATCCCGGCAAAATAATCCAGCCATTTCACGCGCGCGATGTTGGGCGGGCTTGGCCACACCAGCTTTTTCGGGTCGAATGAAAATTTGCGCGGGCCGGCGGGCTCCGGCGCAGGAGGGGTATCGGCTGTCTTTTTCTTGTTCTTGTCTGCACTGGCTGAGAACGGTAACGCCAGTGCCAGCGCAAGCAGCAGCAACCCGGCAGGCGTCTTGCGGGTATGCATCGAGTTCAAGAGGAAGCGAAACATCTGAATCTCCAGTTACTTTTCAGGGGAAATGGTCTGCATCATATCGAGTCTGTTCTTGTGGCAGCTGTCGCAGAACGCCATGTTGTTGGCCTGGTCCTTCACCAGCAGATCCGCCTGGGCCGAAGCATGTGGCTGATGGCATGAGAGACAACTCAGCGGCGTCTTGACCTTGCTGATGTTGGCTGGGTCCATTACGTCCGAGACGGGATGATTTTCCACCGGGTGTCCCAGGCCAAATCGCAACGGCAGGATCGGAACCTTGTTCTTCTGGAAGTAATCGTCGGGCAGCTTCACCTGGCCGTTGAAGATGGTGAGAAGATGCGCAGCTTCATCCCGCTTTGGAACCGATTCAGCACCGTGGCACTCCAGGCAGAGCGCATTGCCCTTGGCGCGCAGCAGGTGATCGTTGTCGCCGCCGTGCGGCGTGTGGCAGATGGCGCAGCCCTGAACAAATGCGGGCTGATGGTGAACCGCCTTCTTGCTCAGTTCGCCGATGTCGCTATGACATCCTATGCAGATACTGACCGCGTCGGTCTTCGGCAAGCCGGGCTGGTTGCTGGCGTGCGGACTGTGGCAGTCGGTGCAATCGCCCATCGCGCCCGGATGCGGCACCTTGGCCGAATCAATCAGCTTGGCCTTGTCGTCATGGCAGGTCACGCACAGAGCCTTGACGTCGGGCTGCGTCAGCACCACTCTTCCGTCTTTTGCCGGGGCATGGCAAGTATCGCAGCTCTTCGCCTCGAACGGCGCATGCATGAACTTCGCCATCAGCTTGGGAGAATCCGACTGGTGCGGATCGTGGCACTGCAAGCAGTTGGCCGTGGCGAAGGGTTGGTTCTGATGAGCCTTTTGCAAATCGGCATCCTTCGCATCGTGGCAGTCGAGGCAAAGCGCCGGCGCGTTCTTGGTCAAATGGAACTGGTTCTCCTGCGTAATTGCAGCGCCGGTCTTGTGGATCACGTGGCAGGTGTCGCAGCCCATATCCAGCGCGGCATGACGGCTGCCCTTCTCGGGCACATGCAATCCAGTCTTGTGGCAACTGAGGCAGAGATTCTCCTTTTCGTCGCCTGATTCGGGCTTCAAAAGCTGGTTCTTGTTGTCGCTGGTGTGCGGGTCGTGGCAACTGAGGCACTCGCGGACCGCAGGCGGATGCACCGTGCCCTTGATATCGGCCGCCTTCTTATCCGCATGACAGGTGAGGCAAAGCCCGTAGGGGGTGGCGGTGATCAGTTTCACGCGAGTGGTTTGTCCATTGACCCGGACTTCATGGCAGCTCAAGCACCCGGTGGCCATGGCAGAATGAACGGACTTCCCCTTCGTCTTGTCGTCGTGGCACTCCAGGCACTTGGCCGAGTCGACGTTCTTGTCCAGAGGAACAGGATGAACCGCGGCGCCGGCGCGGGCACCCAGAATCGCGGCCAGGGCAATGCAAACGCCGATGTACATGCCAAGCCGCCAGCCGCCGTGGTTGGCGGCCGTTGTGTGGAACCGGACACGATGTTGGAACAGTCTCATACGGCCTCAGAAGAATGCATCTTGCACGAATGTTACCGTAACCGAAAAATGGGCTGCAAGTTGCGCCACTCGTGCAACCCGCTGAGATAAAAGAAGTTCACATGTCCATTAGATATTGTGCCCGAGGCCTGCGACGGTGATATAGATCACACATTGGGCTTTCTTCCGCAATCTCTTCGGTCAAATGCCCCACAGAGGACCGGAAAGCCGCACTTCCAGAATAATTGAAGTCGCCAGGAGCTTCCCATCCCCGGCGTGAACCCGCGGATCGGCCTTGCAGCCGCGATGGCAGACCGATTGGCCCGGCAGACACGCACCTTCATGCGCATCCTGAAATGAGTGAAATCCCCGCCACACCGGATTGCGCTGCGTGATTTGGCCCAGAACAGCCCCAAGCCGAACCCTTCGTGTTGCCGCTAAGATTTGTTATTTCTATCGCTTACCGTCCATTCGCCATGTGGAGCAAAACTTGCATGTAACCCTTGAAACAGGGAGAAGCTATGGCTGCGGATCTACGCTCCGTTGTGCACAAGACGTGGCGCACCATTGCTTCCGTTGAGACGGGTGTGGTTTTGCTGATTCTGGTCGTCATTCTTTCGGCGGTCGGAACCATCATCCTGCAGCGGCCAGTGACCCGGCCCGACGAGATGCAGAGCGCCTACTCCCCGTTTGTCCTTCAGATCCTCGACGCGGTCGGCCTCACTGACGTATTCCACTCCTGGTGGTTCCTGGGAATCGTATTCCTGGTGAGCCTATGCATCGTCGCGACCTCCATCGATCGCTTCCCCAACCGGTGGCGCTACTTCTCGCGCCCGTACAAGGTTCCCGACGACAGCTTCCGCCGCGCGTTGCATTTGCAGAAGTCCCTGCCACTCATCACCAGGGAGGGCGGTCCGGGAGCCGTCGAGGAATACGGCCTCCTGGCGGCCGAACGCGCACTTCAGGCCAAGGGATATAATCCGGAAAAAGTCGCGCGGCCCGATCAGGCCGGTGTCTTCGCGGAACGGCATCGCATCTCCGAGTTGGCGGTGTTCATCGTCCACTCCAGCCTGCTGTTGATTTTCTTAGGCACCATTGTGGACGGCCTTTGGGGTTGGCGGGGTACCCTCACCCTGAATGAGGGCCAGTCCTCGAATGTTGTTGAAATGCGCGACGGGAAAACGCGCACGCTTCCGTTTTCGATCCGCTGCGATGCCACGGGGCAGGAGAGCTACGCGGACGGCACGACCAGGAAGTTGTGGTCCAGACTCACGGTGGTTCAAGCGGGACAGGATGTGCAGAAGAAGGAGATTGTGGTCAACGATCCGCTGCTTTCCAGCGGTGTCCGCTTCTACCAGTCCAGATATGGCGCCAACGGCAAAGTCGAAAGGCTCATGCTGGCTGCGATTCCCACGGATGGCTCTGGCCTTAAGCAGGAAATTGGACTGGCCCTGAACGATGTCGCCTCGCTCGATGCCGATACCGCGGTGAGGTTCGCCGAATTCTTTCCGGACTACGCCATCCGGGATGGGCAGGTGGTCCTTAAGTCGAACGAACTGCTGAATCCCGCGGCCCACCTGGTCGTCACTTCAAAGAAAGCCTCAAAAGATTTCGATGTATGGCTGCTTCAATCGGGCAAAGTCGCCGATAATTCCACGGTGCCCTGGAAGTTCCAGATCGCCGGCCTGAAAGTCGGCCACTATACAGGACTGGAGGTTTCCTATGAGCCGGGTCAGTGGTGCGTCTGGTCCGGCGCGGTGCTGATGGGCATCGGACTGGCCTTTGTGTTTTACGTCGTACACACCAGGTTCTGGGTATTGCTGCTTCGCGATTCCAAGACCGGCAAGCTGGTGTTGTGGATAGGCGGAAGCGCCAACCGCAACCGCGACGCATTTGAAATTCGCTTCAACGAAATTGTGGCAGCGATCGAAAACGAATTGAAACCGGCGATTAGCTCCGCCCTCGAAGGAGCAGCCCGCTACGGTCGATAATGAGTCAAGCGGGTATGTGAACGGGCATTTGGAGAACGGCAATGGCATGGCCAAAGCATGAACAGCGGAAACCGGCAGGTGGCTTGACCCTGATCGCTATGGTCGGGCTGGCCATCGCCTTCCTGCTGTACATGGCCTTTCTCAACGTGGTCAAGAGCGGAAATCTCCTGAGCGAGACCAACCTGCTCTATGCCACGCTGATTTTTTACGCCGGTGCCGGCGCTCTCTACATGGGATTTGGAGTAACGGGCACCGCGTCCTACGTGAAGTTTGCCTCGTTCGCCACCTGGCTGGGACTCATCGCGAATACCGCCGCAATCGCTCATCGCTGGCACGACGCGGGCCATCCGCCCTTCACCAGCATCTATGAGATGCTGCTTAGCTCAGTGTGGGCGCTGGCCGTGCTCACGCTGATTGCGGAAAAGAAGTTCGGCGTAAAGGTGATTGGCACCGTCACCATGCCCCTGGCCATCATTGGCGTATTTTTCATGCAGTTACTGCGAACCGAAGTGCATCCGCTGGTGCCCTTGTTGCAATCCACCTGGCTCAGCGTCCATGTTGCGCTGGCTGTCCTCGCCTACGCCGCGTGCGCCCTGAGCTTTGCTCTCGCCATGATGTTCCTGATCCAGGACCACATGAAGACCGAGACCATTCTCGCCATAAGCAGCGCCAGCACCTTGGCCATTTACGCAGGTACGGTGCTGACATGCTTCGAGAAGTGGGGCGGAGTGAGCCTCGTGGTGTCGAATCCGGATCGCAAGGCCGAGATATTCCTTTCCCAGGCCCTCCGCTTCTCGATCCCCATCCCGGTTCTGGGCTGGTCGATCATGCTGGCTTCCCTGGTGGTTGCCACGCCGCTCCTCTGCTACTTTCTGGCGCGCTGGCGGAGAAGCGACAGCTTCCTGACGCTCGCCCATCGCGCGGTGTTCTTCAGCATTCTGCTGCAGACAATGACGCTGATCGTGCTCCTGGTGCATGTGAGCGGCAGCCGGTCTCATTTGCCCACTGCCGGAGGCCTATTCCCCGGGGCCCTCACCACCAGTCCTTTTATCCTGGCCGGGCTCGTGGCCGGCATTCTGATCTCGCTGCTGTTCCTCTTGCTGGTCTGGCGCCGCCCCGATCTGGAGCGTCTGCTGCCCACCGCCGACACACTCGACCGCATCACGTACAAAACCATTTGCTTGGCTTTCCCCCTGCTCACCTTGACCATCGCCACCGGAGCCTACTGGGCAAATCAGACCTGGGGCTCGTACTGGAGCTGGGATCCAAAAGAGACTTGGGCGGCGATCACCTGGCTGGTGTACGCCCTGTATTTGCACATGCGCATTACGGTCGGCTGGCGCGGCCGTCGCGCTGCTTACTTTGCCATCGCTGGCTTCGCCGTGGTGATTTTCACGTTCTTCGGTGTCACGTATCTCTTACCGGGGCTGCACGCTTTTTCGTGATGGTCCTGCGCAAAGAAGTTTGTATCGAGACGGACTTTCAAAGTCCGCGATAGCTCCTGGGTTCCATGTCTGCACTTCGCTTGAGCGTTGTCACAAGCACGGAGATTCGACATCGCCTTCAGAGACTGCGAAAACGATGGATTGCTCAACAGAAAGGGAAGAGCAAGCGGCGATTCTTGCCGCCCGATCGACGAAACCTGTCTTCGCTTTAGTTCCTCGGGGGTGTAGGCTCCTTTGGAGATTTTTTCAGTAGCCGGCTCAACCTTCCGGCCGGTGGAGGATTTTAAAGTGGAAGCAGTTCGCGTCAATTGGCAGCTCAAAGCGCTCTTGCCGGTGGTCTTCGTACTGCTGGCAGGCCTGCTGCTCTTCACGGCGGCGACCGTGTCGTTTCGCGACCCGGAACGCCACGCCGTGCTCATGGTCGCCGGAGCGGGATCCATCCTCATCTGCGTTGTGTCGATCGGCGTGCTGGCCTATCTGGTCCAGCGCCCCTTGGTTGAGTTGCAGGAAAAAATGGCTTTGATCGGCGAAGGCAACCTGAATGTTGCGGTGAGTTTCTCCCGGCGTAACGATGAGATTGGAGATCTGGGCCGCAACTTCAACCACATGATGCAGCAGTTAGGCGAGAGCCGCGAGGAGATTGAGACCATGCATCGCACACAGATGTCCCGTGCCGAGCATTTGGCGACACTTGGCGAGTTGGCGACCGGATTGGCGCACGAAATCCGTAACCCCCTGGCCGGGATTGCCGGCGTCATCGAGATCATCGGCCGCGATCTGCCCGCCACCAGTCCGGCGCGGGACATGGTGAAGGATGTGCGCCTCGAGATCAACCAGATCAACCGCATCCTTACCGATCTGCTCGAAACCGCCCGGCCCCATCCCCCCCGGATGATGCGAAGCAGTCTCAACACTACGGTGGAGCACGCCGTGATGCTGGCGCGCCAGCAAGTGCTCAGCCAGCCCATCAAGATCGAGTTGCGCAAGGCGCCGGATCTCCCGGACGTCGAGCACGACAGCGATCAGATTCACCAGGTTCTTCTGAACTTGCTGCTCAACGCCGTCCAGGCCATTGACGGACCGGGCGCCGTGCGCGTTGAGATTGGTGTGCGCGGCGATTGCGCCGCCGTTCTGGTCCATGACACAGGCCGCGGCATCCCCGAGGACCGGTTGCCGAACATCTTTCGCCCTTTCTATACCACCAGGGGCAATGGCACCGGCCTGGGCCTGTCCTTGACGCGTCGCATCGTCGAAGAACACCATGGCCGCATCAACGTGACCAGCGTGGTGGGCAAGGGAACCACCTTCGAGGTCCTGCTTCCCTTCAACGCGCCTGCCGCTCCCATCGAGGATTCCTAGCAGAGTGCGAGGCATTTGGCCGCTTTTTCGATAGCGCTTTTTATGCCGCGTCAACCGGCTTCAAGTTGTCAGGGAGTGCGCTGCCCTTCTGAATGCAGAAAACAATCAGTCGGTTCGATCGATTCCCATTGCGCCATCTCCCGTTTTGGCTCCGCATCTGTTTACCAGGCAATTCAAGATACATAGTTCAGCGTGCGCGCCCGGCAAGCGGATTGCTTCCCATTAGAATCGGAGACGATTGGCTCAAGCCAATGCAGGGTGATTCCCCTGCGTAGTAAACTGAAAACCCGATGCCTGCCGAAAAGATCATGATCGTAGACGACGAACGCCTGGTTCGCTGGTCGCTCCGCCAAAAATGCGAAGAATGGGGTTATCTTGTCGTCGAAGCCGATGCCGGTGGGCCGGCGCTTAGCCTGGCCCAGCGCGACTCTCCTGACTTGGCCCTTCTCGACGTGCGCATGCCGGACATGAGCGGCATCGAGGTCCTCGACCAGCTCAGGAAGAATGGCGACGTCCGCGCCGTTATCATGATTACCGCGGATCCCCAACTCGACGATGTCAAAGCTGCGCTGAAGCTCGGGGCCTACGACTTTGTGGGCAAGCCTATCGATTTCGACGAATTGCAGGTCGCCATCCGGAACGCACTTGAGGCAACCAGCCTTCGTAACGAGGTCCAGGCCTTGCGCGGCGTGGTGCGGCGCGGAGTTGGGTATGACAGCGTGGTGAGCGTCTCGCCCAAGATGACGGAGCTGATGAACTTCGTCAAGAAGGTGGCCTCCTCGGAAGCCACGACCATCCTGATTCAGGGTGAGAGCGGCACCGGCAAAGATCTCATCGCCAAGGCGATCCACTACGAGAGTTCCCGTCACGAGAAGCCGTTCGTGGCTATTAACTGCTCCGCCATTCCAGAGACGCTGATGGAAGCGGAACTCTTCGGGCACGAGAAGGGGGCATTCACCGACGCCAAGCAGATGAAGAAGGGCTTGTTCGAGGCCGCCGACGGCGGAACATTGTTTCTCGATGAGATCGGCGAACTCTCTCCTCTGTTGCAAGCCAAACTGCTCCGCGTGCTGGAAGATCAGGTCATCCGCCGCGTGGGTGGTCTCCGCGACATGCAGATCGATGTGCGCGTGATCGCCGCCTCCAATCGCGACCTGGAGAAGGCGGTGCGCGAAGGCCAGTTCCGGCAGGATTTGTATTACCGGCTGGCCATCATTGCCATCTTCATTCCGCCCTTGCGCGATCGCAAGGAGGATATCCTTCCCCTGGTAAGCTTCTTTATCGATCGCTATAACCGCAGATTCAAGAAATCGGTACGCGGCATTACCGACGAAACGCGTTCTCTTATCCTCAGCCATAACTGGCCGGGCAATGTTCGCGAGCTGAAGAACACCATCGAACGCGGAATGATTCTGGAAGAGGAGCCATTCCTGCGTCCGGTGTATCTGCCATTTTCAGTGGGAGAATCGGGCGGCCGCACTCTTTTTGAGCGAACCTCGCCAGCCGACGGCGGCCGCGCTTTGCCCAATGGCCGAAGCCTCCCCCGCCTCTATATTCCGGAAGGGGGTACGTCTCTGGAAGAGGTCGAGCACTCCATGGTCGAACTGGCCATGAGTCAGTGCAACGGGAATCAGACCAACGCCGCAAAACTGCTTGATATCAGCCGCGATGCCTTGCGCTACAAGCTCAAGAAATTCGGCCTTGCCCGCGGCGAAGACGAAGGCTAGAACCTGCCTGATTGACCGTCTGGATCGACAAGTGTATCCTTCCTCAGACGCAAGAGGCTGCTGAATCTGCGGCCAAATTTCAGATTTTTTAATGGTCCCTTTTCCTTGACATTGCAATGCATCTTCACCCTATGATTGACGCTACGGAGTACATACTTCCCCCAAAAGACTCCGCTTCACAACCTGAATCACCGAAAGGTAAATCCATGAGCCACTTCATGCGCTCCGCGCTGCTGGCGCTTGTCGCCATGTCCCCCACTCTCTACCCGTGTTGCCTGGCGGAGACGCCGGCCGGATCGCGCACTGCGCCCTCGGTGATTTCGCAGGCAATCGACAATACCCACCTCGTTACGCTGCGTGGCAACGTCCGCAGGGACCTGACGCCTGAACAGGACCTCGGCCCGGTGGACGACTCGCTGCAGCTTCGCCTCTATCTCGTTCTGCAACGCAGCCCGGAACAGCAGGCCGCGCTGAATAACCTGCTGGCGCGCCAGCAACAGCCCACCGCCCCCGAGTATCACAAGTGGATCACCCCCCAACAGTTCGGCGATCGCTTCGGCATCGCGGAACAGGACATCAAGGAAATCTCGGCATGGCTTGAAGGTCGGGGCATGCACGTTGACGGCGTGATGAACAATGCCTCTTTCATCGTCTTCTCCGCCACCGCACGCGACGTGCGCAACGTCTTTCATACCCAGTTGCATTCCTTCGACGTGCAGGGCGGCAAGTATCCCGCGCTCGTCGAGGATCCGCAGATTCCAGCCGCTCTGGCATCGGTGGTCGCCGGGATCGACGGGCTCAACAAGATTCCGCGCCAGAACTATCACACCAGGCTTCACCAGGTTGCTTATGAAGCAAGAACGCACCGCTGGCATAATGTCGACTCCGGCGCCAGCGCCGAACCCAAGCCTCTTTACACCGACGGTGCCGGCGATTACAACGAAACTCCCCAGGACTTCTACACCATCTACAACGTCAGCAAGGTTTTCACTGCTGGTTTCCAGGGCGCTGGCACGACAGTCGCGGTTCCCGAGCCCACCGATATGCACTACGGCACCCCGAACCCAACCACCGGCGTCACCACAGGCGGCGACGTTGCCACCTTCCGCAGTGTCTTTGGCGTGTCGGGAACCCTGAATATGCATGTCTATCACGGCTACGGGACCGTCCCCTGCACCGACCCCGGCATCACCGACGCTGGTAGCGCGGGCGAAGCCACCCTCGATGCCGAGTGGTCCAACGCCCTCGCCCCCGCCGCCAACCTCATCTTCATGTCCTGCGACAGCAGCCCGGATAACGGCTTCGACAGCTCAATCGCCGCTTTGATCGATAACAACCTCGGCGATTCCATCGGTCTCAGTTGGGGCAATAGCGAGCTGGGAGCCGATTCCTCGCAGTACACCACCAATGACACCGTCTTCGCGCAGGCCGCCACCCAGGGCCAAACGGTCTTTGTTGCCGCCGGCGATGCCGGTTCCGATACCAACGACCAGAACACGGACGGAACCGCCACCTCCGGCCTCAATATCGATATCTACTCCGCCAACCCCTTGATCACCTCGGCCGGAGGCCTCGACTTCTCCGACCTTTACGATGCGAACTCGGGCGGACCCCAACAGACCCAATACTGGGGTGCGACGAACTCCGCTCACTATGAAGATGCCCTGGGATACGTCCCGGAAACAACCTGGAACGGCAGTTGCGCAAGCAGCATCACGGCCAATTCGAACAGCATGACGCCGGCCGCATACTGCGCCACCGATCCTTCCGGTCAGGCGGAAGGCGCTGTGATCGGCGGCGGAGGCGGATACAGCACCCACTACCCGCAGCCAAGCTGGCAAAAGGGCATCCTGGGGCTCAGTACCACGGCCACCAAGCGCAGTACGCCCGACGTCGCCATGTTCGCTTCCAACGGCATCTGGGGGCACGCCATCGTCGATTGCGATTCCGACTCGACCGCGACCAACTGTTCTTCCACCGACACCTTTGGCGGGGCAGGCGGAACTTCCTTCGTGGCCCCGCAGATGACGGGCATCGGCGCCCTGCTGGTCAACTACACCGGCTCCCGCCAGGGCCACTGGAACCCCGTGCTGTACGCCTTGGCCAAGGCCCAATTCACCGCCGCCGCCACCAAAACAGCCTGCTACGCCAACGGCCAGACTTCGAACATCGGCGTCACCACCAACCTGCCGGCGGCCTCCTGCATCTTCCACGACGTCACCACCAGCAATAACGACGTTCCCTGCGCCGCGGGTTCAACCAGCTGCTATGTCCAGAGCGGCGCCACGGTCGGTCTGCTCTCCACCACCGGCTCCACCTCGCTCAACGTTGGATATTCCGCCGGTCCGGGATACGACCTTGCCAGCGGTATTGGAAGCATCAACGTCTACAACCTGCTTACCGGCTGGAACAAGGCATTCACAAGCACCACCACCCTTGCGGCCTCGCTCACGTCCATCACCGCCAGCCAATCCACAAACCTCACCGCCACCGTGAAGGGTGGAACGCCGGCAAACTATGACAGCAAGGTACCCGCGCTCGCGGGCACTGTCAGCTTCGTCGCAGGAACCACCTCGCTGGGTAGTTGCACGCTGGGCGCCGGAACCTGCTCGCTCTCGGTCAGCGGCTCCAAGCTCAAGACCGGCGCCAACTCGCTGAGCGCCACATTCACGGGCAGCGGCGCCTATCCGTCATCCACCTCCAGCATCGTCACCGTAACCCTGCCGGCCGCCACTTCGCCGGTCACGCTGACGCCGTCCACCCTGTCTTTCCCGAACACCGTGTCGGGAACGGAGAGCGACGCCCAATCCATTACTGTCAAGAACACGGGCACGAGCGCCGTCACGCTCACGTCCATCTCGCTCGCCGGCACAAGCCCGTCGTCGTTCCTTCAGGTGAACAACTGCGGAGCCTCGCTGGCCGCGGGAGCAAGCTGCACAGTCTACGTCGCCTTCCAACCGGCATCCGCTGCCGCTCTCACCGCGACTTTGAGCGTGGCTGACAGTGCCCTTCCTTCCCCGCAGACTGCCGCACTGAGTGGAACGGGAACCGCCAAGCCGTCGGTAACGTTGAGCACACCCAAGCTCACCTTTGCCTCTACCGCGAAAGGCACAACTTCCGTTGAGCAAAGTGTCACGGTCACCAATGCCGGAACGTCCATCCTGGAACTGACCGGCATCGCTCTGGCCGGCACCAACGCCTCCTCGTTCACCCAGGTGAATACCTGCCCGGCGACCCTGGCGCCTGCCGCCAATTGCGTGGTCTATGTTGCATTCAAGCCAACCGCAGCCGGGATCCTGACCGGCAGTCTGACCATCGCCGACACCGGCAGCGGTTCACCGCAGTCGGTCACTCTGACCGGCACGGGTAATTAACTGAACCTGTCTCTTATTGGCCAGGGTCCGGAAACCGGTCCCTGGCCATTTACTTTTCTTGAGGATTTCCGCCTCGATTCACCCGCACATAGCCAGCTCGATTGCCTTCCCCACCGCCCACTGAGTGGGGTATTGAAGCCATCGAAACCTTGGCGCTTCCGGACTCGCTTCCCATTCGCTGTCGCGCTGAACTAAACCTCTGCGCGTACGCCTTGGCCCTCGAAAGCCACTTGATGCTACCCTATAGCTAGGGTGCCTTCCTGCTCTCCATGACCGTGCAGCCTTGTAATTTGTGCAGACAAGGCGATGCTGCGCAGGTTGAGGTATAGTGAGGGAAGAAGTGTTTCAGTGCCTTTAACTCATTCATTCTAAACGTGGCCCCGTAGCTCAGGTGGATAGAGCAGCAGTTTCCTAAAGTGGGTACATCGTTTATTATCAATAACTTACAAGAACTATATTTACCTGAAACAGACC
>Ga0302320_10006260_pt1 | contig 26461 bp, 19 predicted proteins | sample Bog_T0_3_FD_202130 | JGI IMG/M metagenome (GOLD analysis project Ga0302320, IMG submission 202130) | Peat permafrost microbial communities from Stordalen Mire near Abisko, Sweden - Bog_T0_3 | ecosystem: Environmental > Terrestrial > Soil > Wetlands > Peat | place: Sweden: Abisko, Stordalen Mire... | reverse complement strand
GTGACGAGCTTGGTCTGGACATCAAAGGCGTTCTACTAGAGCGAAATGGCGCGGCTTTCGGCGTCGACGCCGGAGTGTCGCCCAAAAACGCTTGACAGGGTGCAGCGTCGTTAGAGACGGAATGACAGGGTGTTGAGGAGCGGGCTATCGTGGGCTTATCTGCCGCCTACTCTTCGACAATCCCTTTCTCTTCTCACGCGTTGTAAGATGACCAATAACCTTCCATGAGCCCCAATCCTCCGCGTGCGGATATGCCGGACGTTGCGCCTACGGCGCAGCAGGACGTGGCGCGGCTGGCGGCGTCGCCGGAGGTGCGGTCGGCGTTTAACTGGCTGCGCACGCAGGAGCCGCAGCTGGCGCAGTGGCAGATGGAGATGGCGCGGATTGCGGCGCCTCCGTTTGGGGAGTCGGCGCGCGGGGCGTGGCTGGCGGAGCGCTTTCGCGAAGTCGGGCTGGACGATGTGCGCATTGACGATGTGGGCAACGTATTTGGGGTGCATCCTGGATTTGGGAAGCGGTATGTGGCGCTGAGTGCGCACATCGATACGGTGTTCCCGGCGAATACGCCGTTGAACATCCGGCAGCAGGGAAGCCGGTTGTATGGGCCGGGAGTCTCCGATAACGGCGCGGGCGTGACGGCGATGCTGGCGATCGCATCGTTACTGCGCGCGGTGCGGCTGCGGCACGCGCTGCCGTTTGTGTTCATCGGCAACGTGGGCGAAGAAGGTGAGGGCGATCTGCGCGGAATGCGGCACATTTTTTCGACGCCGCGCTGGAAGGATTCGATTGCTTACAGCGTGGTGCTGGATGGAGCGGGCGCGGATACGATTGTGGCCGAGGCGCTGGGCAGCCGGCGGTTTGAAGTGATCGTGCGCGGTCCGGGCGGACATTCGTGGAGCGATTTTGGGGCGCCGAATCCGATTGTTATTCTGGCGAAGGCGATCGAAACGTTTACGGCGACACCGGTGCCGTCAACGCCGAAAACCACTTTCAACATTGGAGTGATTCGCGGAGGAACGTCAGTGAATTCGATTCCGGAGTCGGCGAGCATGAAGGTGGACATCCGATCTACGTCGATGACGGAGATGGAGCGGCTGGAGCAGACGCTGCGGCTGGCGTTGAATCGCGCGGTGGAAGACGAGACGATGGCGGCGGAGATGCGGTCGCCGGTGCAGAAGCGGCCGGGAGTGAATTGCGAAGTGGTGGCGATCGGGAACCGTCCGGCGGGAGAACTGGCGATGAATGCGAGGATTCTGCATGTGATTCGGGCGGTGGATGCGCAGTTGAATAATGCGGCGCAGGTGCAGCGGGCGTCGACCGATGCGAATATTCCTTTATCGTTGGGACTCGAGGCGATTGCCATCGGCGGGGGCGGTTCGGGGGGCGGGGCGCATACTTTGCAGGAGTGGTTTGACAGCAATGGACGCGAGTTGGGGCTGAAGCGGATTCTGCTGACGCTGCTGGGGCTCGCGGGAGCGGGGGAATGATGGATATTTCTGCGGGGGCTAAAGCCCCTTCCGATTGGAAACCCTTATTCGCGGCGCTGAAGCGCCGCGTGACCCAAAAGCGTGGGGACTGCGCCAACCTAAGTCTTGACGTATTAGTGGAATCCCACCCTTCGCAAAGGACGCGAAGGATGGGGCACCCGGGTTTTGTTGTGGTCTTGGGGTTGTGTTATTGCGCTTCTTTGCAGGCGCAGAGCCCTGCGCCGGTTGGATCGGCTGCTGCGGCTCCGGGGCCGAAGGCCGACGTCATCTATGTGCACGCGAATGTGTATACCGGGGTGCCGTCGAATGCGCAGTTCAGTTCGATTCTGCGCGAGGAGGCGATTGCGGTGCGGGGCGACCGCATTCAGGCGGTCGGAAAGAATGTGGACCTCCAGAAACTGAAAGGGCCGCAAACGCAGGTCATCGACTTGGGCGGGCACTTTGTGATGCCGGGATTCAACGATGCGCATCTGCACCTGGCCGACGCGGGGCTGCAGAAGTTGAACGTAGATCTGAGTGGAGTGAAGACGCTGGATGAACTTCGTGAGCGCGTGCTGACGCAGGTGGAAAAGGCTAAGCCCGGCGAATGGATTCTGGGCGGAGGATGGGACGAAACGATCTGGCCGGTGCAGGCTTTGCCCAGCCGCTGGGATCTGGACGAAGTTTCGGGCGGGCATCCGGTATTTCTGGATAGGGTAGATGGGCACCTTGCGGTCGCGAACACGCGGGCGCTGCAGTTGGCGAACATCACGATTGCCAGCCGCGATCCGGAAGGCGGGAAGATTGATCGCGATGCGAACGGGCAGCCGACAGGGATTCTGCGCGAGGGCGCGCAGCACGCGGTGAGGGCGGTGATTCCGCAGCCCACGCACGAAGGGCGGCGGCATGGAATTGAAGTGGCGCTGGCGGACTTGGCCGAGCACGGTGTGACCTCGGCGCAGGATTATTCGCCGGACTGGGAGAATTTTCAGATTTACGAGGAGATTGAGAAAGACGGGAAGCTGACGGCGCGGATTTCAGAATGGCTGCCGTTTGATTTGCCGGTGGATGAGTTGAAGACGAAGCGCGATTCGCATCCGCAGTCGGACCTGATGCTGCGTACGGGGATGCTGAAGGGGTTCATGGATGGTTCGCTGGGCGGGCACACGGCCGCGCTGCTGGAGCCCTATGCGGATGATCCGAAGAATTCTGGGTTGCCCCAGTATGAGGCGGCGAAGTTGAACGAGATGGCGAAGGAACGAGTGCTGGCGGGCTTCCAGTTGGGGTTTCATGCGATTGGAGATAAAGGAATCCAGATGGCGCTCGATGCTTTTGCGGAAGCCGAGAGGACGGCGCGGGAAGCGAAGGTGAAGGCCGCGAACGGCGGCGACGATTACCGCCTGCGTATTGAACATGCGCAGGTGACCACGCCCGCGGAAATCTCGCGCTTTAAGGAATTGAAGGTGATCGCCTCCATGCAGCCGAGTCATGTGCTCACCGACATGCGCTGGGCGCAGGAGCGGCTGGGGCCGAAACGGGCGGCGAGTTCCTACGCGTGGGCGGCGTTCTTGAACAAGGGCGTGACGGTGGCTTTTGGCACGGATTATCCAGTTGAACCGGTCTCGCCGTTTCGCGGGCTGTATGCCGCGGTCACGCGGAAAAGCGAGAACGGCAAGCATGAGTATTTCCCCGAGCAGAAGATCACGATGGATCAGGCCATTGCGGCTTACACGACCGGCTCAGCGGTTGCGGAATTCGAGGAGAAAGAAAAAGGCAAGCTGGTGCCGGGAATGCTTGCCGATTTTGTGGTGCTGGATCACGACGTGACGTCCGCCTCACCGGAAAAAGTGCTGGCCACCAAGGTGCTGCGGACGGTGGTGGGAGGGAAGACGGTGTACGAGGCGAAGTAACTTCGTCGGATGTAACTCCATCAAACGAAATAGCGGGTTATTGCGTCTAACGGATTGCAGGGCGCGCCACCGGGGTTCGCTCGGCCGGACAGCCGAGGGCGGCTGTCCCCACACGAGCATCTTCGAGAACTGAGGCACTACGAGGGATTCCGGCTTTAAGTCTGAGGGTTTGCGGACGGGTATAATAGAAGGGTTTGCAGTCCTTGGAGGGAAGTAGGCATATGGATTCGCGGGGAATTTGGGTGGGTTTGAAGAATCGTCGGTGGGTTTATTCGTTCAGCATCGTGGCGACGCTGGCGCTGGGTATCTTGATCGGTACGGTAGTTTCTTACGGAGTGAAGGGTAAGGAAGGGCAGAAGTCTTCCGACGCAACTCCGCTGACGGTTCCTTCTCCCAAGCAGCTTTCGAATGCGTTCTCGCAGATCGCGAAACAGTTGGGGCCGAGCGTGGTTAACATCAACACGGAATCGACCATCAAGAATCCGCACCGTCGGCGGGGTGAGCAGCAGAATCCCGACGACGAGGACGGCGGTGGCGGGAACGGCGGAATGGATGACTTCTTCAACCGCTTCTTTGGCGGGCAAGGCGGCCAAGGCGACGGCGCGATTCGCGAGCGTTCGCTGGGTTCGGGCGTGATTGTGGACGCCAAGGGATACATTGTTACCAACCGCCATGTGGTGGAGAAGGCGGACCGCATTCGGGTGCGGCTGCAGGACGATCCGCCGGGCGTGCAGCATGACGCAAAGGTGATTGGAGAAGACCAGGAAACCGATCTGGCGGTCATCAAGATTGAGATGGATCGCGCGGTTCCTTCGGCGAAGATGGGCAACTCCGACAGCATGCAGGTGGGCGATTGGGTGCTGGCGATCGGCAGTCCCTTCGGGCAGGTGGGTACGGTAACGGCTGGTATTGTTTCGGCGAAGGGCCGGGACATCGTGCCGGGACGGCAGTTCCAGACATTTATTCAGACCGACGCCGCGATCAATCCGGGGAATTCGGGCGGGCCGCTGGTGAATATGGACGGGGAAGTCATCGGCATCAACACCGCCATTTTGAGCGAGACCAACGCTTACGCGGGCGTGGGCTTCTCGCTTCCTTCGAACACCGTGGTGCAGGTTTACAACCAGCTGATTGGACCCGACCATAGGGTGGCGCGCGGGTCGATCGGTATCATGTTTGACGCGGTGGAGAACCCGGCCATTACGCGGGTTTACGGCGCGGGCTCCGGTGTAACGGTATCGAGTGTAGTGCCCGGCAGTCCGGCCGATCAGGCTGGATTGAAGGTGTACGACACCATCACGACGGTCGACGGCCATAAGGTAACCAAGGGCGCGGAGTTGGTGGCTGACATTGCGTCGCGCAAGCCGGGATCGAAAGTGGAACTCGGTTTCCTGCGCAATGGCAAGCAACAGAACACGACTGTGACCATTGCGGACCGTGCCAAGCTGTTTGCGGCGCGATTGGGCGAAGACCAGGAAAGCGGCGACGATAGCACTCCCAAGCAGAGCAAGTTCGGCGCTACGGTCCGCAGGCTGACACCGGAGATGGCCGAGCGACTCGACGTGCCGGCAGGCAAGGGCGTGATCGTGCAGGAAGTGAAGCCACAGTCGTTTGCCGAGGACATCAACCTGGGCCGCGGCGACGTGATTCTGGAGATCAATAAGCAGCCGGTGAACAGCGAGGAGGATTTCGCGAAGGTGGAGTCGAGCCTGAAGAGCGGTCAGGATGTGGTCTTCCTGGTACGCCCCCGAGGCGCGACGCGCCAGGATGGAACCGTCTTCCTGGCTGGAACACTTCCGTAACCTGGGTCTAAGCCCAATGGGAACTGGCATTGCCTCTTTCAAGGGAGGATGATTACAATGCCAGTTTCGTTGGGCTTTGTTTTTTTGGCGCTCGTCCGTATGGGCGGGTTATCTGGCCTGATTTGAGGGGTTGCCGTTGGAGCAAGAGCAGCGCGCGAAGATCGTGAGGGGTGGGTTGGGCGCAATCTGCGTTCTGGCGCTGGCCTGCGTCTGGATTTCGCCGGGCACGGCGCTCGCGCAGAGTGCTGCTTCCAGCGGTATTGATTCCGGCAAAAAGACAAGCGGGACCAGGACTGCCAGCCCGAAGAAGCAGGCAAAGGCGCCTGCGGGAGAGTCAAGAACAGGCACGTCGTCCAAGGCGAAAGCCCATCCTGCCGCGCATTCCGCAGCGAATAAGCATCCGAAGTCGAATACCGCGCTCGCGGCGGCTCACCAGGGCAACAAGGGCAAAACGACACGTGCCAGTTCGCGCAAGAACGGCAAGAAGACGACCGCGCGGGGACAACAGAAGATTGAGCCGGAGCGGGCGGAGGCGATTCAGGAAGCGCTGATCCGTGAGCATTACCTGAGCGGCGAGGCGGCGGGAACATGGAACCAGGCCAGCGAAGATGCGATGCGCAAGTATCAGGCCGATCATGGCTGGCAGTCGAAGACAGTCCCGGATTCCCGAGCGCTGATCAGCCTTGGGCTGGGACCGAGCCATGATCATTTGCTGAATCCGGAGAGTGCGATGACCACCGGACCCGATGCGTTCCACACGGCGTCTGTGAGCTCCACATCGCAAAGCCCGGTATCGCACAGCGCCGATCCTGGGACGCGGATGAATACGAACACCAGTTCTCCGGCTGATCCGGCGCCGGCCGCAACCAGCGCCGACCACGACGGGTCGGGTCCCCAGTAGCATCCTCTACAGCTGCAAGAACCAAGATCCCTCGCTGCGCTCGGGATGACAGGCTTGTCTTGCCTACGCCACCGGTGTAGTCATTGCGGACAAACAGCAGGGTCCCTCGCTGAGCTTGATGACAACCCAGCGCCTGAACCAAGACAATCAACAATCAAAAATCAACAATCGACAAATCCTTCGCCATGTCTCCGTGACGCCGTGGTGAAATGAACTTCCATGGCAAAGCGAGTGAGTGTCGATCGCTGGCTGTTTACTGTCACCATGCTGTTGGTATTTGTGGGGCTGGTGATGGTGTTTTCGGCGTCGGCGGTGATGGCGCGGGAGCGGTTTGGGTCGCCCTATGCGTTCTTGTTGAAGCAATTGGTCTGGGCGGCTGCGGGACTAGTGGCGATGGTGGTGGCGATGCGGGTGGATTACCGGCGTTACAAGCATCCGGCGCTGGTGTTTTCGCTGATGGGAATGACCACGCTGCTGCTGATCTCCGTGTTCTTTCTTGATCGCTCGCACAACACGCATCGCTGGTTCCGCGTTGGCGCGTTTTCCTTTCAGCCTTCGGAACTGGCCAAGCCGGTGCTCATTCTCTTTCTCGCTTATTTTCTTGAAGGCCGCACCAAGACGATGGATGACTGGCGCAACACTTTAGCACCGGCGGCCGCGCCTGTGGTGGTGTTGCTCGGGCTGATCGTGCTGCAGCCTGACCTGGGTACGGCGATTGCTTGTGCGGGGATTGCGGCTTGCATCCTGTACGTGGCGGGCATGCGGCTGCGGTATTTCGGGTATGCGTTTTCGGCGTCGCTGGTGCCGCTTTATTTTCTGATCTTTCATGTGAGTTTTCGGCGCGACCGCATTCTGGCATTTATGAATCCGTATGCGGAGCGGCAGAAGGCTGGGTTTCACCTGATTCAGTCACTGATCGCTGTGGCTACGGGCGGGATCACCGGCACGGGGCTGATGGAGGGCAAGCAGAAGCTGTTTTATCTTCCTGAGCCGCACACTGATTTTATTTTTGCCGTGACCGCGGAAGAGTTGGGACTGGTAGGAGCACTGTTTGTGGTGACGCTATTTGCCATCTTTCTATGGCGTGGAATGCGGGCTTCGTGGCGCACGGAAGAAGTGTTCGGGCGATACCTGGCGGTGGGGATTACGAGCATGGTGGTGCTGCAGGCGTTCATCAACATCAGCGTGGTGCTGGGGATGATGCCGACGAAGGGGATTCCGCTGCCGTTGGTGTCGTATGGCGGGTCGTCGTTGTTTGTGACGCTGGCGTGCGTGGGGGTACTGCTGAATATTACCAAGCAAGCGGAGTAAAAATCTTTCGCCACGGATTTACAGGGATATTCACGGATTAACACCAGAGACGGAGGGCGCATGAGACGTCTATTTTATTCACTGCTGTTCTGGGTTGCGCTGGGTCTGACGATGGTGGCCCAGAAAGCCGAACCGCAGGAGCAGGAGAAAGTCCAACTTCCGCCCCAGACTCCCATATTTACGCCCGAGGCGCTGGCGGCGAAGGTTCCGGCTGCGAAGGCGGAGGACGTCAAGTCTCTGGATGCGATCCTGGTCGCGATTTACGACGTTATTTCCGGTCCTGCGGGCGGCCGCGACTGGAAGCGGTTCCGTTCGCTGTTTCTTCCGCAGGCGCGCTTTACGCAGGTGGGCACCGGGCCGGATGGGTCGAAGGTGGTGATCGCCTGGAACGTAGACGAGTTTGTGCGGGATGCCGGACAAGTCTTCGCCAAAGAACCATTTTTCGAGAAAGCGATCGTGAACCGGCCAGAGAGTTTCGGAAATGTCACGCAAGTGTTCAGCAGCTACGAATCGCGGCACAGCCCGACCGACAAGCCTTTCGAGCGGGGAATCAACAGCATTCAGTTGTTGAACGACGGCACGCGTTGGTGGGTTCTCTCGATTTTGTGGGACACGGAGCGGGCGGGCAATCCGCTGCCGGCGGAGTTCCGAAAATAAAAATCGCCACGGATTTTCGCGGATTGTTTTTCAGTCGCTACGTTTGATCTGCGTGAATCCGTGCAAATCCGTGGCTAATCTTGACTCTGGTTTATAGTCACCTCATGCGGGCCATTCTGGCGGGCGGTGGGACGGGCGGGCATGTGATCCCGGCGCTGGCCATCGCTAACGAACTCACGAAAAGTTATGGAGCCGAGGTGCTGTTCATTGGGACGGCGCGTGGGATCGAAAATCGTCTGGTGCCGGCGGCGGGATATCCGCTGCAACTGGTGCGGGTAGGGGCGCTGAAGAACGTCAGCCTGATGACGCGGGCGAAGACGGCGTTCGATTTGCCGCGGGCGGTGTGGGACGCGAGCCGAATGCTGAATGAATTTGCGCCTGACGTGGTGATTGGCGTGGGCGGATATGCGTCGGGTCCGGCGATGCTGGCGGCGGTGGTGAAGCATATTCCGACCGTGGCGTTTGAGCCGAATGTGATGCCGGGATTTGCAAATCGCGTGGTGGCGCGGTTTGTGTCTGGGGCGGCGGTGCATTTTGAGGAGACGGCGAAATATTTTCGTCACGCGGAAGTGACGGGGGTGCCGGTGCGGCAGGCGTTCTTTGAGATTCCTGTTCTAACGGATAAGAAGCGCGGCGGCGTTCCGACTCTGTTGGTGTTTGGAGGAAGCCAGGGGGCACACGCGATCAACGAGGCGATGATCCGCTGCCTGCCGGAGTTGCGGCGGCAGGCGCCGGGGATTCACATCATTCATCAGACGGGCGAGCGTGACTATAATGACGCGCTGGCGGCGTATAAGTCTTTGGGTGAGTCGGCGGAGGTTTTTAAGTTCATCGAAGACATGCCGGGGGCATTTGCGAGGGCGGATTTGGTGGTGTGCCGGTCGGGAGCGAGCACTGTGGCCGAGATTACAGCCGCCGGGAAGCCTGCGATCTTTGTGCCGTTTCCCCGGGCGGCAGACGATCATCAGCGGGTGAATGCGGAGGCACTGGCGCGCGAGGGCGCGGCGGTGGTGGTCGAAGAGTCGAAGCTGGAGGGAGTGTGGCTGGCGGAGACGATTGCGGCATTGCTCGGGGATTCGCGGCGGTTGGCGCTGATGAGTGAGGCGGCGCGAGGGTTGGCACATCCCAATGCAGCGCGGGATATCGCGGTTATGGCGGCGCGGGTGGCGGGAATCGAGAGAGATTGAGTAATTGGGTAATTTAGTAATTGAGTAATTTGTCATCTGTGGCACCGACCGCTTTCTCGAAGGTGAACGGTCATTCTTGAAATTACTCAATTACTGAATTACCCAATTACTAAATTAGATTTATGTTTGCCAAGATTCAGCAGATACATTTCGTGGGGATTGGCGGGATCGGCATGAGCGGGATTGCCGAGGTGCTGCTGAATCTCGGCTATCGCGTTTCGGGGTCCGACTTGAGAAGTTCCGGGGTCACGCAGCGGCTAGCTGGCTTGGGTGCAGCGGTGTTTGAAGGACATCGCGCGGAGAATATTGCCGGGGCTGAAGTGGTGGTGACGAGTTCGGCGATTGCAGTTGAGAATCCCGAAGTCGTCGAGGCCCACAAGCTGCACGTCCCGGTGATTCAGCGGGCGGAGATGCTGGCGGAGTTGATGCGGTTGAAATATGGCATCGCCATCGCCGGCATGCACGGCAAGACGACTACGACTTCGATGGTGGCGGTGGTGCTGGCTGGAGGTGGGCTCGATCCTACTGTGGTGGTCGGTGGACGCGTGGATGCGATGGGGTCGAATGCGCGGTTGGGGAAGTCGCAGTATCTGGTGGCGGAGGCCGATGAGAGCGACCGGTCTTTCTTGAAATTATCCCCAATTCTTTCCGTGGTGACCAACATTGACCGCGAGCACATGGATTGTTACCGCAACATGCGGGACGTGAAGAAGACGTTTCTGGAATTTATGGATCGGGTGCCGTTTTATGGGATGGTGGTTGCGTGCAACGATGATCCCATACTGCGGCGGCTGCTGCCCGAAGTGCAGCGGCGAATCGTGACCTACGGAACGAAGCGTGGGTCGGATTTTCTGATCAAGTTGGAAGCGAGTTCGGTTGCGGGTGGCGTGTCGAAGAATGTTCCGCGTGATGGCCAGCCTTTGAGCCGCTTTCGCGTGAGTTACCGGAAGAAGGACCTAGGCGAGTTCACGCTGCATGTGCCCGGAGTACACAACATCCTGAATGCGACGGCGGCGATTGCCGTGGGCGTGGGGCTGGATGTAGGAGTGGATGCGATCCGCGCGGGGCTGGACCAGTTCCGCGGGGTTGACCGGCGATTCCAGTTGCGCGGGCGGGCTGCGGGAGTGAGCGTGATCGACGATTACGGGCACCATCCCACGGAGATCAAAGCGACGCTGGCGGCGGCGCGGCAGTGCGGGTTTCGCAAGGTTCATGTGGTGTTCCAGCCGCACCGGTACACGCGCACACGGGATTTGATGGAAGAGTTCACGACGGCGTTTGGCGATGCCGACTCGCTGTTTGTGCTCGATATTTATGCGGCGAGCGAGAAGCCGATCGAGGGCATCAGCGGGGAGGCGTTGGCGGGGAGTATTCGCGGGAAGGGTGGACGGAGCGCGGAGTATGTGGGGTCGTTCGCGAATGCGGTGAGCGCGGCCGTAGCCGTGGCGGAGGCGGGGGACATGATCCTGACGCTGGGGGCGGGCAGCGTTTCGCAATTGGGGCCGATGATTGTGGAGAAGCTGGGGGAACGGGAAGCGTAGGGAACTAATCTTCTGCCGGCTCCGTATCTTCCATTGCTAACGGATCGGGTCGGGGTTCGTCCAATCTGCCAGATGGAGATCAAGGCGATGAAAACGACGCAGGGTTGGGGATGGCTGGCGGCGGGGGTGCTGGCGCTGGGATTGAACGGCTTTTATCAGGACGGTGGGTTGGAAATAGCGCACCGGGCCGTGGAGGGCGTGGTCGCGCGGATTGCCGACCGGTCGGGAGTCTTCGCGGATATGGCTTCGGAGCGGGTGGGCCGGGTTCTGGAAAGCGCCAACCTGGTAGCGGCGCGGGACGAGACTGCGTCCTGCCGATTGGCTGCTGCTATGGCGCGGCTCCAGACCAAGATGACCCGGGCGCAGAGCGGAATGGTGCGTTTTGAGGCGATGTCGGCGCGGGAGGAGGCGGCGGTGGCGCGAGTGGAGGCCAATCGGGCGCGCGTTGAGGCGCAGGTTGCGCGGGTGCGCTTTGCGCCAGCTGCATTTAACACGGTGAGGATTCCGATGGTGGCTTGTCCGCGGGTGCGGGTGAACATCCCACGAGTCGATGTTCCGGTGGTGCATGTTGAGTTGGGTGCTGGGCCGATTTAGGTTTTTTCGTCCTCGAAGGGCGGGCGCGGAGAAATTGCCGCGCCCGTTCTTATTTGGTTCGCTTTCCTGGCGTTGATTATGTCTTCGATTCGGCGAAGATCCTAAGAAATTCAGCGGGGCGATAGACAGGGATACTCCGGTAGGCGGCCATGTCCAACAAATCTCCGTCCCCGGAGACGATGCAGTCGGCTCTTCCCGCGACAGCGAGGGAAAGGAACTTGCCGTCCCTGGGATCGCGGCAGGCGGCTCTCCGCATTTGAGCGTTAGTGTTTGTGCGCCTCGACGTAGGAGCGTAAAACCGCGTTCATGCGCGTAAGATGACCATCGCCTTGTTTCTTGAACCAGTTGAACACGTCGCTGTCAACGCGGAGATGCACGGATGTCTTGCCTTGGGGCATGACGACCCGCGCGCGCTTCCAAAAATCGTCACCGACAGGCGTGGCCTCAGGGGCGTCGGCGCGGGTTTTGCTTGTGCCGCGGGAAATTTTCCTTTTGATCGCGCTAAGCGAATATCTCACGGTAGTATTTTTCTGTGTCATGCCGGTTTGCCTTCCTTGCGCTGATAATGCGAACCGCGTTGTCTGCGCGCCTCGTGTAGACGACCTGCAGCACTGTCTCAACTGATAACCCAAGAGCCACGCATCTCAACTCGCCGTAGTCCTCTCGATCGTCAATGGCTTCAATTGTCGGGTTTTCGAAGATTAATGCGGCGTCCAAGAAGTCGATGCCGTGGCTCTTGATGTTCGCTGCGTTCTTGTCTTCGTCCCATTCAAAGGTTAATTCGGCCATGACTTCCGATTCCTAATAATACACAAATGTGTACACGCTTGCAATATCTGTGGTCACGCTTGCCGCCAAGCGTTAGCAGCCGACGAGTTGGCCACGCGACCATGATCGGCGGATCACGGGCCTCGATGGTTTAATGGACATTAGGGATGGCTGGCCTCTTCTCTACGAAAAAATCGCAGGGCTCAATCCGAAGGCAAGAAGGCCTCTCCTGCCTTGGCATTTCGACAGTTGAGGGTAAGGACTTTCGGTCGGCGGGCACGGATGTCGCTTTTGGTGCTTTCGTACATTATCCAGGCTCCCTCCGCGGATGCCCCTTGACGATACCCAACCCGGTTCCCGCCTGTGCAAAAGAACCAAGATTTTGTCTATCTCAATTCACAAAATGACGTTATAGTTTGAAGGCTCAGCGATTCACAAGCGACAACTGACCCTACTGATGGCGCGGAAGTCGGGTTCCACCATCTTGCAGGAGGAGTTGTACCCACCCAGCGCTGAGGCTTTGCGCGAGGAGATGGACGACGCGCGCCTCGTCGACTTGGATGTGGATGAGGAATCTCCGTTCCTGCGCGGGCAAAAGCGGGTCTCCGCCCGCCGAAGTTCTCTTCCCAAGAAAACTGCGAATCGTTTGCTGTGGGCCGTTGTGGCTGCCGCCTTGGTGTGTGTATGCGGGCTGGCCGCGGCCGCGCTGTATCACTATGGCGAGCACTCGTGGCGTTTCCGCGTGGAATCGAGTGACAACATTGAGGTCACGGGCATGCAGAACGTGACCAAGGCGCAGATCATGGAAGTGATGGGCGCCGACATTGGGCGCAACATCTTCTTCATTCCTCTGACGCAGCAGAAGACTCAACTGGAGCAGATTCCGTGGGTGGAATCGGCCAGCGTGATGCGCTTTGTTCCCAACCGCCTGAAGGTGGAGATTCACGAGCGCACGCCGGTGGCGTTTGCGCGGGTGGGGCCGCGGATGTCGCTGATTGACGCAGGCGGCACGCTGATGGAGTTGACGCCGAAACACAAGTATTCCTTCCCCGTAATTCTGGGAATGAATCCGGGCGAGCCGCTTTCGACGCGGGCGCCGCGGATGAAGACTTATGCGGAGATGGTGGGCGACCTGGATTCAGGCGGGGCGCGCTATTCGCAGGATCTGAGCGAAGTGGATCTCTCCGATCTGGAAGACGTGAAGGTCCGGGTGAACGATGCGGCGGGCGACGTGCTGGTGCATCTCGGATCGTCGGATTATCTGCGGCGCTACAGGATCTATGTGAGCCACGCCCAGGGTTGGCGGCAGCAGTTTCAGAAGTTGGAGTCGGTGGATCTGCGTTACGACAATCAGATCATTGTGAATCCAGACATGCAGCGAACCGCGAAGCCGGCGGCATTGAGCCCTGCAGTTGCGAAAGCGGCGGCAGCAGCGGGAGTGAAGCCGGCGGCGCTGATCACTCGTTTGTTGCCGCATGATCGTGCCGTGCCCAAGCCCGCGTTCGAATTGACAGAGAAAAAACTCGATCCCAAGGCTGCGGCGAACGGAACCAAGAAGGCGGCCGCGAAAACCAAAGTGAAAAAGATTGCGGCGAAGACGGGGAAAGCTACTGCGGGCGTGAAGAAGACGGCTTCAACGAGGACGTTAGGGGCATCCGGGACAACGAAGAGCATGGCGGCGAAGAAAACGACTTCACCGGCGGCGCTTGACACTGCGGCATTGCGGGCCGCAGGCGGGAAACAGTCTTCGTCCCAGCCTTCGAAACCAACAGCAAAGCCCTCCGGCAGCGGCGGTCAGAAACCGAGTCCGGCGGTGGCTAAGACGCAGACCAGTCAGGGGCCGGGCCAGTGAGAGAGTGCAACTTTATACCGATGCAGGCGATTCATCGAAGAATTTATTGAGGTGCTAATAACGAATGGCGAACCAGCAGGGAAACTTTCTGACCGCAATCGACGTGGGCAGTGCGAAAACGTGCGCGCTCATGGTGGAGGTCACCGACAACGGCCTGCGCTATCGCGGGCACGGCGTGGCCGAGTCGCGCGGGTCACGCAAGGGCGTGATCGTGGAACTGGACAAGGCGGTCGCGTCGATTCAGAAGGCGGTGGAGGCAGCCGAGGATGCGGCGGGTGCCGCGGTGGAGCACGCCATTGTGGGCATCGGCGGAGCGCACGTGCGCGGGGTGAACAGCCACGGCGGCATCAGCCTGGGCACGCGTCCACGGGAGATTGGACGGGACGAGATCAAGCAGGCGGTGGATCGGGCGCGGGCGATTCCGCTGCCGGCCGATCGTGAGGTGCTGCACCTGCTGCCACAGGAATTCATTCTGGACGATCAGGCGGGAGTACACGATCCGCTGGGCATGATGGCGGCGCGGTTGGAGGTTCGCGTTCACCTGGTGACAGTGGCGGCGAGCGCGGCGCAGAACGTGATCACGGCGGTGAATCGCGCCGGCGTACACGTGGACGACACGATGTTTGAGCCGCTGGCGGCGGCCGATTCCGTGCTGCGGGCCGACGAGCGGGAACTCGGGGTTTGCCTCGCGGACATAGGAGCGGGATCGACGGAGTTGATCGTTTTTCTGCAGGGCGCAGTGGCTTATACGGGAGTGATTCCGGTGGGTGGCGACCACTTCACCAGCGATTTGTCGGTGGGTATGTGTACGGCGCTGGCCGAGGCGGAGAAGATCAAGAAAGTGTACGGCAACGCGATCGTCACGCTGATTCCGGAAGGGAACGAGGTCGAAGTGCCGTCGGTGGGCGACCGGCCCTCGCGGTTGCTGCCGCAGCGGTTGGTGGCGGAGATTCTCGAGCCTCGGGCCCGCGAGTTGTTTGAGATGATGCGCGAAACTCTGCGGCAGAGCGGCATGTTCGAGCTGTGTCTGGCGGGCATCGTACTCAGTGGCGGAGGTTCGCGGTTGCCGGGAATGTTCGATGTGGCAGAGTCGGTGTTGCGGCGTCCGGTGCGGCTTTCCTGGCCTACACCGCTGGCGAAAATGCCGGCCACGCTGGCCGAACCGGAGTTTGCCACAATATTGGGCATGGTTGCCTACGGACAGCGGGCGCGGGTGGCGCGCGGGTTTCAGGGGGAGAGGTGGGGATCGAGATTGAAGGCGTTGCTAGTGGGATGAAGGCAGTGACCAGTGATCAGTGGCCAGGGGTCAGTAAACCCGGGTCACGAAGGGACTCAGGATTCTACTGGCCACTGACCGCTAGCCACTGGCCACTTGCTTAAGACGAAATTTAAATCATGGGTGACTGAATTATGACAAACGATTCGAGCATTCGCATCAGCTTCAATGAAGAGCCTCTCAACGATGCCAAGATTAAGGTGATCGGTGTGGGTGGCGGCGGCGGCAACGCGGTGAACCGCATGATCGATGCCGGAGTGGAGGGCATCGAGTTCATCGTTGCCAACACCGATTTGCAGGCGCTGCGCATGTCGCGCGCGCCCGTGAAGCTGCAGCTCGGCGTGAAGCTGACCAACGGGCTGGGCGCGGGTGCGAATCCGGAAATCGGGCGCAAGGCTGCGCTCGAAGATTCCGACAAGATCATCGAGGCGCTCGAGGGCGCCGACATGGTGTTTGTGACCACCGGTCTCGGCGGTGGCACGGGCACGGGTGCGGCTCCGATCATCGCGTCGCTGGCGAGTGAGATGGGAGCGCTCACCGTTGCGGTCGTGACCAAGCCGTTTTTCTTCGAAGGCAAACGGCGCATGACGCAGGCCGAGAAGGGTATCGCTGAATTGATGGAATCGGTGGACACGACCATCGTGATTCCCAACGAAAAGCTGCTGGCGGTGGCGGAGAATGCGGGATTCTTCGAATCGTTCCGCATCGCCGATGACATTCTGCGGCAGGGCGTGCAGGGAATTTCCGACATCATCACGATTCCCGGCATTATCAACCGCGACTTCGCTGACGTGAAGACGATCATGGCCGGCATGGGTTATGCCGTGATGGGCACCGCGACCGCAAGCGGCGCGAATCGCACGACGGAAGCGGCGCAGCGGGCGATTGCGTCTCCATTGCTCGAGGCGGGCGCGATCGATGGAGCGCGCGGCATTCTCATCAACATCACGGGTTCGGCTTCGCTGAAGCTGGCCGAAGTGCAGCAGGCGTGCACCATCATCCAGAGCGCGGCGCACGAAGACGCGAATATCATTTTCGGCGCGGTGATGGACGAGAAGATGAAGGATACGGTGAAGATCACGGTGATCGCCACCGGCTTCAAGGAAGTGAGCCGGATGCACCAGCGGCCGGCGGAAGTGCATCATTCGTTTGCCGCCACCCACGATGACGCCATGGATTTTCCCGACCCGGTGGGTCCGTCGCAACCCGCGCCAGAGCCTTTCCCGGACCAATTTCGGGAATCGATGTCCGAGCCTGTGATGCAAAAGTACTCCACCACGCCGGAGCCCTCGCCGGTGGCGATGGCCCATGCTGGAGCTGAAGTGATCTCGCTGGATACAATGCGCAGCGCGATGGTGGCGAATTTCGAGCAGGACGACCTGGATGTTCCGGCATTTCTGCGCAAGCGGGGCGAAGTCATGTGAGGAAAGGGAGTTTTCAGGGGCTAGAAATCAAGCCAATCGGGGGATAAGGTCGAAGAGCGAAAGAGAAAAACTTTGCGCAGAGGGTAGTATCTTTTCAGTAACGAGGTAACGGTTACTGTGGACTCTGGAACGAAAGTAATTCCCGTTTAACTACTTGTTCCATAATGGTTTAGATCGAAATTAGTGTTTCTCACTATAGAAACTTTGTGATTGCTTGAAACGGTTTAACTCTCGTAATATCAACGCAGTGGGCAAAGTTACCGGTCAATGAGGGTGGCTGGCAGGCGTCGTGCATCGGAATAGATGTGCAACGAAACGTGCATCCAAGTAGACAGGGAAACTGGGATCAGCAATCCGGAGCTTAGAGCCCGGATGAGGGGAACGAACTGGAGATGTTCAAGTTGAGAACGCGCTATCTTTGTCTGGTGGTGATGGTGGCAGGGTTGCTTCTTGCTCCCGCAATGTGGGCCGCGCACGTTAGCACGCACGCGCTGAATACCAGCAAAGGGAAATCCCAGAAGGTGAGTGAGAGCCAGCACACTAAGCGCCGGATGCGGCATTTGGCCAGCAGTCACAGCACCAGCGGCCGCCGGCCTCTCAGCGCCAGCGCGGGAACTGCGCGCGCAACCCTTACGCGGACTTCAGCTACGAGGACTTCGGCGAGCAGCCGCCGGCACAGTTATCACGAGCGCTTTTTCATGAGTTCGTTCGCCGATGGAATTACCGGCGGCGATGTTACCGACGGCGAAGATCTGGTCGTGCGCCAGGCAGCCATTGATGCTTTGGGCAACATGAACGGCACGATAGTCGCGATTGAGCCGACCAGCGGACGTGTGCTGGCCATGGTGAATCAGAAACTGGCACTGTCGAGCGGCGCACAGCCATGCTCGACTATCAAACTTTCCGTGGCGCTGGCAGCGTTGAGCGAAGGCGTGGTTTCGAAGGAAACCGAGGTCGCACTCGGGGGGCGCAGCCGGATGAACCTCACCACGGCGTTGGCCCACTCCAACAACGCATACTTCGAGGCGCTGGGACGCAAGCTGGGCTTCGAGAAAGTCTCCTACTACGCTCATCAATACGGCCTGGGCGAACTGGCTGGCTACGATATCGCAGGCGAACAATTGGGTACGTATCCGGAGGAAGTGATACCGGAAAAACTGGGCGGCGTGGGCAAGATGTGTTCGTTCGGCGAAGGTGTTTCCATGACGCCCTTGCAGTTAGGCGCAATGGTTTCAGCGATCGCGAACGGCGGCACGCTTTATTACCTGCAGCATCCGACGTCGCCGGACGAAATCGCGAATTTCCAGCCGCGCATCAAGCGGCAACTTGATATCGCTCCGCTAATTCCTGAAATCTCCGACGGCATGGCTGGAGCGGTGCAATATGGCACAGCACGCCGGCTCGGGCTCAACTTCAGCGAGGAGGAGATTCTGGGCAAAACTGGAACCTGCTCCCACGCCGGAACCCGTTTCGGTTGGTTCGCCTCCTATGCAAACACCAGCAGTGGACGCGTGGTGGTGGTAATTTTCCTGCAGGGCGGACGGCCCACCTTCGGTCCCAAGGCGGCGGAGATCGCCGGACGCATGTACCGCAACCTCTACGATCACAATTTCTTCCTCGCCGGTCCACTCGGGCCCGCCGACAGCGCTAAGATGCAGTGAAACCCGCAAACAACGCACTGTAGTCCAGGCGACGCAATTCGACTTTCAATTCTCGATTTTCACAACCTCCCGGCCCGAGACCCTTCTGGTCTTGCCACATAACTCTGGTCCCACAAGACATGTGGCAGCTCCTTAGCGACTCCTAACCCGGAAACCGGGAATACAGCCGATGTATATGGTGGATGGCCAGGAAAAGGCCAGCCCGGGGAATCCGATCCGTCCACCGTTCTCCGAAAGTCTTCTGCGACAGGTTGGGGCATCGTAGGCAAACGATGAATGCAATCACGGTGATGAACGGCAGCTACGACTACGGATTGGTGACGCTTTCTGTCGTGCTGGCGATGTTTGCCTCCTATGCTGCACTGGATTTGGCGGGCCGCGTAACCTGCGCTCGGGGCTGGGCACGCGCCCTGTGGCTGAGCTGTGGAGCAGCGGCGATGGGCCTGGGGATCTGGTCGATGCACTATGTCGGCATGCTTGCCTTTCTCATGCCAATACCGGTCTTTTACTATCTTCCCACTGTGCTGTTTTCGTTGTTGGCGGCGATTGCCGCCTCCGCAGTGGCGCTGTTTGTGGTTAGCCGGCCGGAGATGAATGTCTGGCAGGGGATCGCGGGCAGCGTGGTGATGGGCGGTGGAATTGCGGCTATGCACTATATCGGCATGGCTGCCATGCGCTGTTCGGCGGTGGTTGTGTACGACCGCAGAATTGTTGCGCTCTCGATCGGGCTGGCCATTGTGACTTCTCTGGCGGCCCTGCAAGTTGCCTTCCGGTTACGGAATGAGATGCGGGCGAGCCGGAGAAAATTCATCGGAGCCATCGCCCTGGGCAGTGCCATTCCACTTCTGCACTACACCGGGATGTGGGCGGCGACCCTCCACGCTTCCGGGATTGCGGCTGATCTCACCTACGCCATCGGCGTTTCCCAAGTAGGCGCCATCGCCATCGGTGCAATCAGTCTCTTTGTGCTGGCTGTTGCAATTGCGTCGTCTATCTTCGACAGGTTCGTAGATCTGCGCAAAGGCGATCTGAGCATAGCCCGGGAACGCGAGTTGTATTTCCACACGATGGCCGAAGCGATTCCCGAGATCATCTGGACCGCCAATCCAGGTGGCGCGGACGATTACTTCAACCAAAGATGTTTTGATTACACCGGGCTGACGCTGGAGCAATGCCAGGGCTCGGGGTGGACGGTGGCGATCCATCCCGATGACCTGCCGCTTTGTCTGGAGAAGTGGGGAAACGCGTTGCGTACGGGGGATCCCTACGATGTGGAGTATCGGATGCGCGCGAAAGATGGATCCTTCCGCTGGTTCTTAGCCCGGGGCAATCCGATCCGCGACGCCACGGGAGAGATTGTCAAATGGTTCGGCACGTGCACCGACATTGAAGATCAGAAGCAGAACCAGCAGATTCTGGAAGAACAGATTCTGGAACGAACCATGGAATTGGCTGACACCAACGCCCGGTTGCAGGAAGAGATAGTAGAGAAAGACCGCGACCGAAACCAGTTCGACCAGCAGAACGAGAACATGATGAAGGAGCTTGAAAAGCGCTCGCAACGGGCAACCATGCTGGCGGAGATGGGCGAACTGCTGCAAAGCTGTATCAGTCTGAACGAGCTGATCGCGGCCGCTCTGGGTTTTGCGCCCAGAATATTTCCCGCCGTCCGGGGAGCGGTGGCGCTGCTGAACGGTTCGCGAAGCCTGGCCGACGTGATCGGCTCGTGGGCCGACTGCCAGCTTCCCGCAATGGAGTTTGAGGCAACTTCCTGCTGGGCGCTGCGCACGGGGCATCCCCATCTGGTGGTTGCGGGCGACCCGACCGCGCCGTGTGCTCACGCAGCGGGCGTTAAGAATACATACTTGTGCGTCCCGATCCTGGCGCAGGGCGAAACGCTGGGCATCCTGCACTTTCAGGCTACGGACGAGGCGCCGCACCTGGAGGCGTCGCAACTCTCATTCAAGACGACGTTTGCGGGACAATTGGGATTGTCCATCGCCAACATAAGACTGCGCGAAGCGCTGCGAACCCAATCGGTTCGGGATGCCTTGACCGGGCTCTATAACCGCCGGTACCTGGAAGAGATATTGGAGCGTGAAGTCCGGCGCGCGGCTCGCGCGTCACAGTCTCTCGGGGTCCTCATGATCGATCTGGACCATTTCAAGAACTTCAACGATACCTATGGCCACGATGCGGGCGATGCGGTATTGCGCGAAACCGGAGCTTCCCTGACCAAGGGCATTCGGGCAGAGGATTTCGTATGCCGGTTCGGAGGGGAAGAATTTGTCGTCATCCTGCCCACTGCGAATCTGGAGGCTGCCTGTGCGCGAGCCGAGAGCTTGCGACTGAAAATGAAGGAACTCACTGTCCTGCACCAGGGCAAGTCGATGGGGATGCTCACAATTTCCGTGGGAGTCGCGGTGTTCCCCGACCATGGTAGTTCACCCAAGGAGTTGATGGCAGCGGCCGACGCCGCACTGTATGAGGCCAAGCGCAATGGGCGTGACCAGATAGCGGTGGCAGCGGTGAAAAATGTCGAGGAAGCAGCGATGCACGGCGCCGGAAAATCGGCCCGCAGTTGGAGGTAGTTCCCGGGCCGCGCCTTTCGCTCTAAGCGGCTCGCTCTGCACTTACTCTGAACTTAGTCACCTGGACTAACCCGCCGGGAGCAGAATTTATTTCTTCCGCTCATCGCGCTCGACCGCTCCGTCCTTGATGTGGACCACGCGGTGAGCGTATTCGGCGATGTCATGCTCGTGGGTGACCAGCACAATGGTGTTTCCCTCACCGTGCAGGCGGTCGAACAAGGCCATGATTTCGCTGCCCGTCTGCGAATCGAGATTGCCGGTGGGCTCGTCCGCGAGAATGATGGAAGGCCGATTGACGAGAGCGCGGGCGACGGCGACGCGCTGACGCTGGCCGCCGGAGAGTTCGTTCGGCTTGTGCGTCATGCGCGATTCCATGCCCACGGCCGCCAACGCACCCTTGGCGCGTTCGATACGCTCCGCGGTCGGAACGCCGGCATAGATCAGCGGCAGTTCCACGTTATGCAGAGCGGTGGCGCGGGCCAGCAGGTTAAAGGTCTGAAACACGAAACCGATTTCCTTGTTGCGGATGCGCGCCAGTTCGTCGTCGTCGAGTTCGCTCACCAGTTGGCTGTTCAGCCAGTATTCGCCTTTGGTGGGCGTATCCAGGCAACCGATAAGATTCATTAGCGTGGACTTGCCCGAACCCGAAGGTCCCATGATGGCGACATACTCGCCCCGCTCGATCCTCAGGTTGACGCCGCGCAGAGCGTGCACCTGCTGCTCCGAGCCCATGTCGTAGGTCTTCCACAGATCCACAGCCGCGATCATGCAGGACTGCGGCGAGGCTGCAACGGTGGTGGGGGACATGCTGATCACTTCTGCGGTCGCCATGTTTTTCTCCTGCTCCGGTGCCACGTGGTTCTCCGAGTTTGAATTCGATTCCGCGGCCCCGTTTGCTGTCGAGACTATGAAACCCGTGCTTCCAGACTGCGGTTCGAGACCCGATTCTTCGGCACCTGATTCTTCAGCACCGGATTCTTCTAGGCAAGACTCTTCTGGACAAAGAACGGCTTCCCCATTGGACGGATGAAGCCGACGAACGTCATGAAGATTCCTCTTCCTTCTTGGGAACCGAGTTGTCGATCTTAACGCTGCTTCCAGAACGCAGCGTACGCAAGACCTTGTAGCTGCCGGTGATGACCTCGTCCCCATCGCTCAGCCCATTGATGACTTCGATGTCGCTGGTGCCTGTGACGCCGGTGATTACGGGGACGAACTCCGCCTTCTTATTGTTGCGGATCACGAAGACGCCCTGCACGTCCTCTTTTTGATCTCTGTTCTTATCCTTGGATGCAGTTTCTCTCGGTGCCGGCGCGGCGGCATGCACGGAGCCGGGGGCGCTCTTTTCCTGCTCCAGTTGGGCCTTGGTGCGAACCGAGAGCGCCTGGATGGGGATGGTGAGCACGCTGCTGCGGGCGGCCGTTGTGATCTTGGCGGTGGCCGAGAGGCCGGGACGCAAATCTGCAGGAGGATCGGTCACGGTTACGACAACTTTGAAGTCTTTGGCTTCTTCGCTGGCGGTGGACTGCTGCGAGGTAGCCACACCGGTGGAGCGCACGATGGCATTGTCTCCAATTTCTGAAACCGTCCCGTGGAACAGTTTCTTGGGAATCGCGTCGATGGTTACTTCCGCGGGCTGGCCCAGGTGCACGTTCACGATGTCCGTCTCATCCACCTTTACCTCAGCGGTGATTACCGACATGTCGGCCAGGGTGAGCAAGGTGCTGCCGAGCGCATTCTGAATGCCGATGACCACGGACTCGCCTTCCCGAACCGGCAAGTTCGTGATGACTCCGTCGTAGGGAGCCGCATAAGTAGTTTTCTGCAGCACGTCGGCGACCCGCGTGAGATTGGCCCGCGCCTGGGCGACATGCCGGTCCGCGGAGTCCTTCTGCGCCTTGGCCTGGGCGACGCGGGCTTTGGCTTGCACCAGCCCGGAGTCCGCTGTGGCCCACGCGTTCTGGCGACTGTCAAAATCCGATTTTGCGATCAACCCATCCTTGAAGAGATTTTGCGCGCGCTCCCAATCCAGTTTGTTGCGCGCGTAGTCGGCCTGGGCACGCACCAGGTCGGCGTCGGAAGTCCTGAGGGCCGCGTCAGCCGCAATGGCATCCGTCTCCGCAGCCTGCACCGAGGCCTGGTTGGCGCTCACGTCGGCCGTGGACTGCACGTTTTCCAGTTGTGCCAGCAATTGCCCCTTCTTTACGTGGTCCCCCTCCTTAACGTACAAGTGGGTGATCTTTCCGTAAGCATTGGCGCCGATGTTGACGTACGTCTTGGGCTTAATCTCGCCCGACGCGCTCACCACCGACGACAAGTCTTGGCGCTGCACCTTCCCGGTCTGCACCGTGACCACGTTCTTGCCGCTCTGATGCACCGTAATGCCGACGATGATGGCCAACAGCACCATCACGCCCGCGCCAATCGCGATTTTTTTCCAGGGTTTCATCGTCTCCGTCACCGTCGGGAGGCTCCGGTCGTCTCTAGAATCTCTAGCCTTAATTCTTCCTACGGTTCGATCCGCCTACGGGACGGTCCTGGCAAACCGCCTTCCATCGGTTTGACGGACACGTCCTCTAATACGATCCCGCCGCCAGGAAAGTTCCATTGAGGGCGCCTAACTGAGATCGCCTGGGAATCCAACACTTTTAGGATATCGCACGCTGGAACCTGCAATTATAGCTTGGGAGGCGCCTCATCTTCGCCCCGCCGCGGATTTCGGTAGTGTCTTAACTCAGTTCGGTGTTAAGACACTAGAGGATTTCATGCGCCCTCGCGTCGACCCTGCCCACCCCCGCGCGATGCCATCGGACAACCCCGAAGCACGTCCGCTGCATCCAGCAGAGTGGCTTGGTTCTGGTGCTCAATCCGCTCTTTATAGTGTGACTTAGCCTTGCTTTCGCCCGGCTGGAAGCCTAAAATGATCGCTCACAGGCTTGTCGTGGCAGGAGTCCCTCTGATGGTTCGGGTTGCTTCGCGTTTTCTCGCATCTCTCGTTCTTTTGGCCTTCGCCATAGGTGTTACCGGTATGGCCGGGGCCCAAAGCGACAAACCCGCTCCCGCCAGCAGTCCCACCACCAATAACTCCTCACTCGACACGACCGCGCCCAACGCGACTACAACCGGCTCGCCAGCGCAGCCTACAAGTCAGGCAGCAGAAGATCCGCTCAAGCGCAACCCCTCGGAAAAGCAGAAGAAACAGCAGAAGAGGTCTTTGAACATCGAACTCAGCAAGACTTACAAGAAGTGGCTGAACGAGGATGTGGCCTATATCATCAGCGACCAGGAACGGGCCGCTTTCAAGCAGCTTTCCAACGACGAAGAGCGCGACAACTTTATTGAGCAATTCTGGCTGCGCCGCGATCCCACGCCCGACACGGAAGAGAACGAATATAAGGAAGAGCACTACCGGCGTATCGCCTACGCAAACGAGCATTTTGCCGCCGGAATTCCCGGCTGGAAGACCGATCGCGGCCGCATGTACATCATGTACGGTCCGGCTGACGAAATCGATTCGCATCCCTCCGGCGGGTCTTACGAACGGCCCATGGAAGAGGGCGGCGGCGAGACCTCGACCTTCCCCTTCGAAACTTGGCGCTATCGCTATATCGAAGGCATCGGGCAGGAAATTATCATGGAGTTCGTCGATACCTGCATGTGCGGCGATTACCACATGACGCTGGACCGTTCTGAGAAGGACGCTTTGAAATACACTCCCAACGCTGGCCTAACGCTCTACGAGCAGATGGGTATGGCGAGCAAGGCGAGCCGCTTCACTGGGGGTATGGAGCAACTGGGAGCTGGCCCGATGAGCTCCGACCTCCAGACCAAGGAGTTCGACCGATTGGAGCAGTACGCGAAGTTGCAGGCGCCTCCGCCGGTCAAGTTCAAGGATCTGGAAGAAATCGTTAACACCAAGCTCATCACGAACCTGATGCCCTTCGATGTGCGATCGGATTTTGTGAAGGTCACTGGGGACACGGTTCTGGTGCCGATTACCGTCCAGATGAAGTATCGCGACATTACCTTCGCCAATAAAGATGGCGTGCAGCGCGGCACGGTGAATATTTTTGGCCGGGTAACGACGTTGACCGGACGTGTGGTGCAGACCTTCGAAGACACGGCTCAGGTGGATGTGCCGGCGGAATTGCTGCCGCGCACGGCGGAGAATTCGTCGGTCTATTGGAAAGCGCTGCCGCTCCGTCCAGGACGTTACAAGATCGAGATTGCGGTGAAGGACGTCAACGGCGACCGCAAAGGCCTGTGGAGCCGCGGCATTGTGGTGCCCGAGTATGCCGACGACAAGCTCTCGACCTCGTCACTGATCGTGGCTGACCAGATGGAAGCGGTCCCCACCAAGGATGTGAGCACCGGCAATTTCGTGATTGGACTCACCAAAGTTCGGCCCCGCGTGGCCCCGGCGGATGGCAAGCCCGCGCTCTTCAAACGGACCAAAGACCAGAAGGTAAACTTCTGGATGCAAGTCTATAATCTGGGCGTCGACGAGAAGACGCACAAGCCTTCGGCGACGTTCGAGTTTGACATCGTTAACATTGCGACCAACAAACCAGTGGTTCAGAAGATGGAATCCACCGAGACCATGGGTAACGTCGGCGAACAGGTGACGCTGCAGAAATCGATTGCCTCGGCCAACCTGCCGCCAGGTACGTATCGGATCGAAATCAAAGTGAACGACAATGTCTCCAAGCAGACTGTTGATCCTTCAGCGACGTTTGCTGTAGAGTAACGGCCTACTTGATTCTCCCGGGGGTTGGAGTGAAGCTTCGCCAGCTCGGATCTTGGGCAGTGATCGTCGCGTTGTCGCTTCCTGCGTTGGCCGCAGAACGCCCCGGCGCGATCTCGGGATACGTGCGCGATGCCTCGGGCATCCCCCAGATGGGCGCGGTAGTGGAGATTATTGGCACGGCAGCGCGCACCTTCACTGTATTCACCGATGGCGCCGGGTTCTACTCCGCCATGGATCTGCTGCCAGGAATCTACACGGTCAAAGTCTCGGCTCCTTCGTTTCTGCCTGCCTTACGCGATAAAGTTGGTTTGCATCCGGGCACTAGCGTTCACCTGAACGTCACTCTGAACACGCTGCTGAACGCCATGCGCGTCGGTCCACTGCGTGGAACCGCCGATGATGATGACTGGAAGTGGACCTTGCGTTCGGTGGCGAATCGTCCCGTTCTGCGCGTGCTCGACGATCCGGCAACGAGCGCTGAAAAGCAGGATCGCAGCTTGCAGGGCAGCCTCTCTTTTCTAGCTGGTTCCGCTGCCGAGGGCTATGGCAGCGGTTCAGACATGAGTACCGGTTTTTCCGTGGAGCGCTCCATCTTTTCCGCGTCCCGCGTCGGGCTGAGTGGGAACGTTGGATACGGGGACTCCATTCCTGCCGCCGTTCTGCGCGCGACGTACTCGCACCGTTCGCCGGATGGTTCCGGTCCATCGATGGCGGTGACGATGCGCCGTTTCGCGCCCTCCGATCCGAATCTGCACAATGCCTCGCTACAGGCT
>Ga0302320_10006254_pt1 | contig 26475 bp, 26 predicted proteins | sample Bog_T0_3_FD_202130 | JGI IMG/M metagenome (GOLD analysis project Ga0302320, IMG submission 202130) | Peat permafrost microbial communities from Stordalen Mire near Abisko, Sweden - Bog_T0_3 | ecosystem: Environmental > Terrestrial > Soil > Wetlands > Peat | place: Sweden: Abisko, Stordalen Mire... | reverse complement strand
CTACACGAACGCGTCCGGAAAGATCCTGACGCTTTCCCTGGCGCAGGACCCGAGCCTCCCCACCCGGATGGCCCAGGTCCAGTATGCGGGCCCCGGCCCCAACGGCGACGGGAGCTATGCGCTCGGCGGAGGACGTCCGCTGGTGATGCTGGAAGGCCAGAGCATCGTCATCCGCATGGCAGCAGGCACCGGCCCGGCACAGTTCCTGGTCCAGGACCTGCATGACGAGACGCTCGCGACCCTGACCCACACCTTCACGCCGGTGGAGACCAAGGCGGCCGGCGAGACGCAGGTCACCGTGGAGGACCTCGAAGCCTGAGCCGCGCCACCGTTCGGGGGCCAGCGAGTCATGAGATGATCGAGCCAGGAGATTGATCATGGCTCGGATTCGAATCACGGCGGGCGGGGCCTCGTTCCTGGCGGAGACCCACCCGGACGCCCCTGCGACGGTGGCGGCGTTCCTGAAGCTGCTGCCCTGGCGGCAGAAGCTCATCCACGTGCGCTGGAGCGGCGAGGCCTGCTGGATCCCGCTGGGCGAGTTCAAGCTGGGCGTGGGCTACGAGAACGCCACCAGCCACCCGTCGGCGGGGGACCTGCTGTTCCATCCCGGCGGCTTCAGCGAGACCGAGATCCTCCTGGCCTACGGCGGCTGCTGCTTCGCCAGCAAGCTGGGGCAGCTGGCCGGCAACCACTTCCTCACCGTGGTCGAGGGCCGGGACCAGCTCCGCGCCCTGGGCGAGAAGGCGCTCTGGCAGGGCGCCCAGGACATCACGTTCGAGCTGGCCTAGCATGACGACCCGGGAGCATCCCCTCATGGCCTGGCTGGCCCTGGCCGCCGGCATCGTCTGCATCGGCTTTTCCGCCATCTTCGTCAAGCTGGCCCACGTGCCCGGCCCGGTCTCGGCCTTCTACCGGGTGCTCATCGCCGCCGTGGTGCTGGTGCCCTGGTGGCTGGCCCGCGGGCGCCGGCGGCTGGCGCCCGCCGACCTCCGGCTGATCGCCCTGGGCGGGTTCTTTTTCGCGGTGGACATCGCCCTGTGGAACACCAGCCTGCTGCTCACGTCAGCCGCCACCGCCACGCTCCTGGCCAACAACTCGCCGCTCTGGGTGGGCCTGGCTTCGTGGCTCCTGTTCCGGGAGCGCCTGTCCTGGCGCTACTGGCTGGGGCTGGCGGTGGCCCTGGCCGGCATGATGTGGCTGGTGGGCGGAGCGGCCTTCCGCCAGCTGCGGCTGGACCCGGGCAGCCTGCTGGCGGTGGCCGCCAGCGTGTTCTACGCCGCCTACATCCTCACCGCACACCGGGCCCGGGCCCGGGTGGACCTGCTGACGGTGGTGACCCTCTCCACGGTGGTCAGCGTCGCCGCGCTGCTGGCCATCAACCTGGCCATGGGCACCACCCTGGGCGGCTACAGCCGCTCGTCCTGGCTGGCCCTGGCCGGGCTGGGGCTGATCTCCCAGCTGGGCGGCTGGCTGGCCATCAACTACGCCCTGGGCCATCTGCGCGCCGCCCCGGTGTCGGTCTGCCTGCTGGCCCAGGTCGTGGTCACCGCCCTGGTGGCCATGCCGGTGCTGGGCGAGTTCCTGAAGCTCAACCAGGTGGTGGGCGGTGCGCTGGTGCTGGCCGGGATCTTCTTCGTCATCCAGGGCACGGCCAAGGAAGAGCTGCCGCTGCCGGAGTGAGCCTCCTGATGGGCCTATTCGAATATTGAATACGGCTTGACGCTGCCCCGCCCCAGCCGGGATAAACGAAGTTCACCCGGAGCACGCCATGCCCAAAGCCCAGGAACTCGGTGAGCGCATCCTCGCCTTCAGGGAGAGGCTGGGCCTGTCCCAGGCCGACCTGGCGGTGAACTCCGGCGTGGACGCCGCCCTGGTGGCCGCCGTGGAGGCCGGCGACGCCTACCCGGCCCTGGGCATCCTGCTCAAGCTGTCCCGGGCCCTGGGCCAGCGGCTGGGCACGTTCGTGGACGACCACTGCAGCCCGGACCCCCTGATCGTCCGGGCCGCGGCGCGCCAGCCGGGGTTCCGCCAGCACGTGGCCACCCCGGACGCGTCCATCCGCTACTTCCCGCTGGGCCGGGGCAAGGCCGACCGGCACATGGAGCCGCTCTACCTGGAGATCAGCCCCGAGCTGCCGGTGCACCTCACCAGCCACGAAGGGGAGGAGTTCCTCATCGCCGTCGCCGGCCAGCTGGTCATCCACTACGGCAAGGAGAAGCACCTGCTGGGCCCCGGGGACTCGGTCTACTACAACTCCATCGTCCCCCACTCGGTGAGCGCCGGCGGCGGCGCCCCCGCCACGGCCTACGCCGTCATCTACCAGCCGTTCTGATGGCCGCCTTCAGCGTCTCCGCCCCGGCCCTCACCGCCCCCACCCGGGGGCCGTTCGACCTTTCCGTCTCCATGGGCCCCCTGCCCGAAGGCATCGAGGCCATCCGCGAACTGACCATCGGCCAGGCCTTCGACGCCGCCGCCGCGGCCTTCCCCGACCAGGACGCCGTGGTCTACGCCGACCGCGGCTACCGGCTCACCTGGAGCCAGTTCAAGCAGGAGGTGGACCTCCTGGCCCGGGGCCTCATGGGCCTGGGCGTGGCCAAGGGCGAGAAGGTGGCGGTCTGGGCCACCAACGTGCCGCACTGGGTGACCCTGCAGTTCGCCACCGCCCAGATCGGCGCGGTGCTCATGACCATCAACACCAACTGCAAGTCGTCCGAGATCGACTACCTGCTGCGGCAGTCCGAGACCGAGAACATCTTCATCATCGACGGCGTGCGCGACACCGACTACCTGGCCACCCTGTACGAGCTGGTGCCGGAGCTCAGGACCCAGTCCAGGGGCGAGCTGCGCGCCCCGCGCTACCCGCACCTGAAGCGGGTCCTGTTCCTGGGCCCGGAGAAGCACCGGGGCCTCTACGCCATGCCGGAGGTGACGGCCCTGGCCCGCACTGTGACTCCCGAGGAGTACCAGGCCCGCCAGCGCGAGCTCACCGCCCGGGACGTGGTGAACATGCAGTACACCTCGGGCACCACCGGCTTCCCCAAGGGGGTGCAGCTCACCCACCGCAACATCCTCAACAACGGCTTCTGGATCGGCGCCAACCAGAACCTCACCAGCCGGGACCGGGTCTGCATCCCGGTGCCCCTGTTCCACTGCTTCGGCTGCGTGCTGGGGGTGATGGCCTGCGTCAACCACGGCGCCACCATGGTCATCCTGGAGCGGTTCGACCCGGTCAACGTCATGATGAGCGTGGAGCGGGAGCGCTGCACGGCGCTCTACGGCGTGCCCACCATGTTCATCGCGGTGCTGGAGCACCCGCTGTTCGAGAAGTTCGATTTCAGCACCCTGCGCACCGGGATCATGGCCGGCTCCCCCTGCCCCGCCAAGACCATGTCGGAATGCGTGGAGCGCATGCACATGCGCGAAGTCACCATCTGCTATGGGCTCACCGAGTCCAGCCCGGTGATGACCCAGACCCGCTACGATGAGCCCGACATGGCCCGCAAGTGCTCCACCGTGGGCCGCGCCCTCCCCGGGGTGGAAGTGGCCGTCATCGCCCCGGAGACCGGGCAGATCGTGGCCCCGGGCCTGCCCGGAGAACTCTGCTGCCGCGGCTACCTGAATATGAGCGGCTACTACAATCTTCCCGCGGAGACCGCCGCCTGCATCGATGCCGACGGCTGGCTCCACTCCGGCGACATCGGGGTCATGGACGCCCAGGGCTACTACCGGGTCACCGGCCGCCTCAAGGACATGATCATCCGCGGCGGGGAGAACATCTACCCCAAGGAAGTGGAAGAGTACCTGCATTCCATGGAAGGCGTCTCGGACATCCAGGTGGTGGGCGTGCCGTCCCGCACCCACGGGGAGGAAGTGGCGGCCTTCGTCATCCTGAAGGCCGGCTCCGCCCTGGCCGAGGCCGACATCCAGGATTTCTGCCGGGGCCGGATCGCCCGGCACAAGATTCCCCGGTACGTGGCGTTCGTCACGTCCTACCCCATGACCGCCAGCGGCAAGATCCAGAAATACAAGCTCAGGGAGCAGGCCGCCGGGCTTTGGCCCGATGTTGCCAATGCTGAGGCTTAGCGATTAGCATTGCGTCCCGGGCGGCGGGAGTACATTCTTGACTTGCTTGAGGAGGCGTCATGGGCGGCATCGGCATTGAAAAACTACTTCTGCTGGGCATCGCCCTCATGATCTTCTTCGGACCCAACAAGCTGCCCGAACTGGGCAAGGCCCTGGGCAAGGGCATCCAGGAATTCAAGAAGGCCTCCCGCGAGCTGACCGACAACATCAAGGAAGGCACCGTGGAAGAGGAGAAGAAGAGCTAGCGGCTAGTACCCCGCCGCCTGCCCGTCCTTGCGGCATTCGCTCGCGCCGAACATCACCCGGCCGCCCGGGTCCCAGCGAATCCCCTGGTAGCCGCCGTAGCCGCCCAGCATCCAGCCCGCCCCGTGGCCCAGCTCCATCAGTTCGCGCACGGTCTCGTACGGGAACCCGCTCTCCAGCCGGATGGTCCCGGGCAGCCGGCCCGGGGCTCCGGTGGGCTCCGGGGAGCCTTCGTGGGCCATGCGCGGGGCGTCCCCGGCCTCCTGGGCGTTCATGCCGAAATCGACCATGTTCATGACGATCTGCACCTGCCCCTGGGGCTGGAACTCCCCGCCCATGACCCCGAAGCTGAGGAAGGGCTCGCCGCCCCGGGTGACGAAGCCGGGGATGATGGTGTGGAAGGGCCGCTTGCCCGGGGCGTAGCTGTTGGCCAGGGCCGGTTCCAGGCTGAACAGCTCGCCCCGGTCCTGGAGGCAGAAGCCCAGGTCCCCGGGGATGATCCCGCTGCCCATGCCGCGGAAGTTGCTCTGGATCAGGCTCACCAGGTTGCCGTCGCGGTCGCCGGTGCTGAGGCAGATGGTGTCGCCGTCCCGCAGCGCGGGGTTCCCGGCCTCCAGGCGGACCGCGGCCCGCAGCGGGTCGATGAGGGCGCGCCGCTCCGCGGCATAGGCCTTGGACAGCAGGCCGGCCACCGGGATCTCCCCGAAGGCGGGATCGCCGTAGAAACGGGCCCGGTCCTCGTACACCAGCTTCTTGGCCTCGGTGAACAGGTGGGCGTGGCGCGGGCTGCCGAAGGGAATGGCCGAGAAGTCGTAGCCCTCGAGGATGTTCAGCATCTGCAGGGTGGCGATGCCCTGGCCGTTGCCGGGGATCGCCCACACGTCGAAGCCGCGGTAGTCGACGCTCACCGGCTCCACCCAGTCGCTGGTGTGGGCGGCCAGGTCGTCCTGGCCGAGGAAGCCCCCGCAGGCCTGCATGCAGGCCTCGATCTTCCGGGCGATCCCGCCCCGGTAGAAGGCGTCCCGGCCGCCTTCGGCCACCAGGGCCATGGTCCGGGCCAGCCGCGGGTTGCGGAACACCTCGCCGGCCCGGGGCGTCCGGCCGGAAGGGCAGTAGGTCTCCGGGAAGCCCGGGAAGCCGCCCAGGGCCTTCTGGCCCTCGGCCATGGCGTAGGCGATGAATTGGGAGACGGGGAAGCCCTCCTCGGCGTAGGCGATGGCCGGCGCCAGCAGCGCCTTCATGGGCAGCCGCCCGAACCGGGCGTGCAGTTCGAACCAGCCGTCCACGGCGCCGGGCACCGATACCGGCAGCGGCCCGTGGGCGGGGATCGCGCCCAGCCCCAGCCGGCGTAGATGGTCCAGCGTCAGCGCGCGGGGCGAGCGGCCGCTGGCGTTGAGCCCGGAGAGCCTCCGGGCCCCGGCGTCCCATACCAGGGCGTAGAGATCGCCGCCCATGCCGCACCCGGTGGGCTCCATGAGCCCCAGGGCGGCGTTGGCGGCGATGGCCGCGTCCGCGGCCGAGCCCCCGGCCTTCAGGATGTCCAGGGCCACCTGGGTGGCCAGGGGCTGGCTGGTGCAGGCCATGCCATGCTGGGCTGGCACTTCCGAGCGGGTGGCGAAGGTCCGGCCGGTGATCCGGTCGGCGGCGGCGAGGCTGACCAGGAGGCAGAGGAACAGCAGGATCAGCATTGGGTGAGCGCGGCGTGGGCTTCCTTGAGCCGGGCCATGATGGGGATCCCCTGCGGGCACTTGGGCTCGCAGGCCCCGCACTCCTGGCACTGGTCCGCGCCGTGGCCCTGGCCGGCGAAGAACGTCTGGTACTGCCAGGCGGCCGCCTTCCAGGTCTCGAACATGGCCCCGGTGTTGTAGCTGGCGAACGTCTCCGGAATGGCCACCCCGCTGGGGCACGGGGCGCAGTAGCCGCAGGTGGTGCAGCCCACCCGCATCCTGTCGGCATAGATGGCGCGGACCTCCTCCACCAGGGCCAGGGCCCCAGCGTCCAGGCCGCCCGCCCGGGCCTCGCCGGCGCTGGCCAGGTTCTCCAGCACCTGCCCGGCGGCGTTCATGCCGGACAGGGCGGTCACCACCTCCGGGTGGTCCCACACCCAGCGCAGGGCCCAGTCGGCCGGGGCCCGCCGCTCCGGGGAGCGGTCCCAGACCCGCTGGATGGCATCGGGCTGGGGCACGGCCAGGGTGCCGCCGCGCAGGGGCTCCATGACGATGACCCCGATCCGGCGCGCAGCCGCGTAGCGCAGGCCCTCGGTGCCGGCCTGGTACTGCTGGTCGATGAAGTTGTACTGGATCTGGCAGAACGCCCAGTCGTAGCCGTCGATGATGGTCTTGAAGACGCCCAGGGAATCGTGCACCGAAAAGCCCAGGTGGCGGATCCGGCCGTCGGCCAGGGCCCGCTCCATGGCGGCCAGGCCCCGGTGCCGGAGTACGGTCTCCCAGCGGTCCGCGCTGAGCGCGTGCAGCAGGTAGAAGTCGATGTGGTCCGTGTCCAGCTTCTTGAGCTGCTCGTCCAGCAGCCGCTCCCAGTCGCTTTCGGCGTTCACCAGCCACACCGGCAGCTTGGTGGCCAGCTGGACCTTGGCCCGGTAGCCGTCCTTGAGCGCGCGGCCCACGAACGGCTCGCTCTGGCCGCCGTGGTAGGGATAGGCGGTGTCCACGTAGTTCACCCCGGCGTCGATGGCCTGGCGCAGCAGCCCCTGGGCGGGCCCCTCGTCGATCTGCTTCATGTCGCCGCCCAGCACCGGCAGGCGCATGCAGCCGAAGCCGAGCACCGAGACCGGCACTCCGGGTATGCGGGGAAAGGTCCTGTATTGCATCAACGCTCCTAGCTGAATGCTGTCGCCAGCCGCTCGGCCGCGGCCAGGTTCACCGCCACCATGGCCCACAGCAGGTCCTCGTCCACGTCGAACCGGGGATTGTGGTTGGGGTAGCCGTTGCCGCGGGCGGGATCCGCGGTGTTGAGGAACCAGTAGCAGCCGGGGACGCGCTCCAGGTAGTAGGCGAAATCCTCGGCGCCCATGGTGGGCCGGGTGAGCGCGACCACCCGGTCGGCGCCCAGCAGGTCCCGGGCGGCATCCGCGGCCAGGGCCGTGGCCCGGGCGTCGTTCACCACCGGCGGGTAGCCGTCCATCCACTGGTATTCCAGCTTCAGGCCGTGCAGACCGGCGATGCCCGCGGCGATCTCGCCGATCCGCCGGGACAGGATGGCGCGGAGATCGGCGTGGATGCTCCGGGCCGTGCCCATGAAGTCGCAGCGCTCCGGGATGACGTTGTAGGTCTCGCCGCCGTGGACGCTGCAGACGGAGATCACCGCCGGCCGGGTCTGGTCCAGTTCCCGGGCGCGGAAGGTGTTCATGCCCAGGATGAACTCGGCCACGGCGGAGACGGGGTCCGGGGTGCAGTGGGGCTGGGAGCCGTGCCCGCCGGAACCGATGAAGGCGCCCTTGAAGCGGTCCGAGGCGGCCATGATGGGGCCGGCCATGAACCCGGCCTGGCCGGGCTCCAGTTCCCCGGCCAGCAGGCCCACGTGGGCGCCGACGATGGCCGCGACCCCCTCCAGCACGCCGGCCTCGATCAGCGTCCGGGCCCCGAAATGGCCCTCCTCGCCGGCCTGGAACACCAGCCGGGCCCGGAACGGCAGCCGCCCCGCGGCGGCCTCGTCGGCCAGGAGCCCGGCGGCGCCCAGCAGGCAGGCCGTATGCACATCGTGCCCGCAGGCGTGCATCCGGCCCGGGAACCGGGAGGCGAACTCGAGCCCGGTCTGCTCCAGCACCGGCAGGGCGTCCATGTCGGCGCGCACCGCCACCAGCGGGCCCCGGTCGCCGATATCCGCCCACATCCCGGAGCCGGCCCGCCGCGGCGCCAGGCCCAGGCCGCGCAGGGCGGCCTCCACCAGGGCCGCGGTCTCCGGCAGGTCCATGCCGATCTCCGGGATGGCGTGGAGCCTCCGGCGCAGCTGGATGACCCCGGGCAGGGCTGCCCGCACGCGTGGTTCGGAGAAGCGGATGGCTGTGCTCATGGTGTGACCATTATGCGCCGGTCCGGCCTCGCCGACCAATTCCGGGGTGCTACCGTTATCCATGGCCATTTCCCTCGCTTCGCCCTCCCACGGTGACCCCATGTCCTCTGCCAGCACCCCCAACGCCGCAGCCAGCCTCTACGACCGGGAGCGCATCCTGGAGTTCGAGTTCGTGCGGGCCACGGAGAACGCGGCCCTGCAGGCCATCCGCTGGTCCGGGCGGGGCGAGAAGGAGAAGGCCGACGCCGCCGCCTGCGCCGCCATCGCCGGCGTGTTCGACCAGCTGGACATCCAGGGCGAGGTGGTGATCGGCGAAGGACTCAAGGACAAGGCGCCCGGCATCTTCGTCGGCGAGCGCCTGGGCACCTGGCGCAAGGGCGCGACCCGGTTCGACCTGGCCATGGACCCCATCGACGGCACCACCAACGTGGCCAAGGGCCTGCCCAACAGCATCTCGGTGATCGCGGCGGCCCAGGTGGCCCCCGGCTCCACCCATGCCATGCGCCAGCTGCCCAGCTTCTTCAGCCACAAGATCGCCTACGGCCCCGCGGTGAAGCAGGCCATGGCGGCCCGGGGCGACGTGCCCTTCCTGGACCTGCCGCTGGCCGAGGTCCTGAAGTACGTGGCGGACGCGCTGGGCAAGCGGGTCCGCGAGCTGGTGGTGGTCACCATGGACCGCGCGCGCCACGACGACATCATCCGCCAGGTGCGGGCGGAGGGTTCCGCCCTGCGCCTGATCTCCGACGGCGACATCACCGCCGCCGTGGCCCCGTCCCTGGTGAATTCCGGCGTCGACCTTTACGTGGGCATGGGCGGCTCCCCCGAAGGCGTCCTGGCGGCCGCCGCCCTGAAGTGCCTGGGCGGGGACATCCAGCTGCGCATGTGGTTCGACCATGTCCGGCACCCCACCCATTACAGCGAAGTCGCCGCCCTGGTGCCCCCTGGGGACCTCACCCGGGTATTCCGGGCCGACGACCTGGTGGTGGGCGACAGCGCCCTGTTCTGCGCCACCGGCATCACCGACAGCACCCTGCTGCCCGGCGTCAAGCTCATCGGCCACCAGGCCCAGACCCACTCGATCCTCATGCGCGCCCGCAGCGGCACCGTGCGCCACATCCAGGCGATGCACCAGCTGGACCGCAAGTCGACCCCGCTGCGGGAGTCGTTCCTTTAAATCGATTCTGCCTTCTCAATATTGCAGTCTGTGGAGCCATGCCGTCAGGCGGGGGTCGAAGCAGAAATCTGCGGTGCGAACCATGAGATTCCCCTCCTTTTAAGGAGGGGAGGTTCAACTTCAAGACCCGAAAGCCGACCCTGAACGCCGACAACGAGATCGTCGTCATCAAGACGGTCGCCATTGAACGTCCGGTGGCGAAGCGGACCCGCCCATCCCCCTTCGAGCACGTGGCTCTACAGCTTCCGGCCCCGATCCGCCAGCGCGCCGAGGAGGAGATAGCCCAGGAGCCCGGCCGCCGCGCCGGCGGTGTCGATGGCGCAGTCCCGCAGGACCCGGTCCTGGCTGGCACGAAGGTCTGGTGGAACTCATCCGTGAGTGAAAAGGCCCCGGCGACCGCCAGCGCCAGCAGGGCCGCGGCCGCGGAGAAGCGGGGGCGGCGCCCGGCGCGGAACCAGCCGTAGAGCAGGATCGCGAACACGCCGTACTCCCCCAGATGGGCCAGTTTCCGGATGAATAAATGCACCGAGTCAAAGCCGTCGGGGGTGAGCTGGAACGGCAGGCATGCCAGGACCCACTGCAGGGCCCGGCCGGTGTGGGCGGATGAAAAGCCGGCGGAGGAAAGGCAGAAGATGACCGCCGCCCAGGCCATGGAAAACACTGCCCGTCGCCGCCTGGCGCGGCGCGTGGTTTCCATGGAGGGCGCCGGGGCGGGGTTCGCGGGGGGGATGGGGCGGCCTCCTCAGCCTGGGAAATGCTTGCGAAAGATGCCCCGGAGCAGCCTTGGGAAGATGGCCCCGGGGTTCTGCCCCAAAGGGTAGGTCCACTCGGCCTTCAAGTCACTGCCCAACTCCGCCAGCAGCCCGGGCTCCATGCCGGTGCCGATCAGCACGAACGGCACGACCGGCGGCAGCGCCTCGGCCAGGGTGCGCAGGCGCTTGCGGGCCTCCCAGGAGGTGCCGTCCACATGGAACAGGGCGAGGGCCCGGCTTCCGGGGCCCAGCTCCCGCACGGACTGGATGACCGGGGAGACCCGCCGCAGCGGCGGCAGGTCGCCCGGCAGGGCGGAAGCCAGCTGCTCGCCCAGCTCGCTGGACGAGCTGAACAGGATCAGCTCGGCGGTTTCGCTCACGGCCCTGGGCTCGGCCTCTTCGGCGAAGCGCCGGCCCAGGACGGCCAGATCTTCGGACCGCCGCTGGGCCACCCAGCGGGACAGCGGTTCCAGCACGTCCTCGTCCAGGCCCGGGCGGAATTCCGCGCCGAACACCCGGTCCCGGACGAAGCGGATCTTCACCTTGGCGTTGATCTTGATGGTGCCGGCCAGGGTGAACGAGACGTGGATCTGGTCGTCCAACAGCAGCTCGCCCTCTTCGTAGCTGCGGTTCAGGAACAGGCGGAGCCCGCCGGTGCTGATGTTGACCAGGGTCCCGGTGAGGAGATCGTAGTTCCGGGTGCTGAAGGTGACCGGGACCCGGCCCACCCGCTCCACCCGGTAGCCCTGGCGATAGTCGCCATCCGCCAGGCTGGCCGGGATGGTCAGCTGCAGGGACCGCCGGCCCTTGGCCTGGCCCAGCCCCAGCAGCCGGGTGGCGCCTTCGTAGAAGTGCTCGGAAAAGGGGAAGCGCAGCTTGAGGTCCGGCGAACGCAGGCCGTACTTGGCATCCTCCAGGTCCATGTTGGCGTGGCAGTGGACGACGGTGTCCTCGAGATGCAGGAAGGTGGTTTCGAAGCGCATGTAAGGAGTGGAAACAATCACCATCTGATTACGGTCGCAGGCGTGGCCCAGGATCTCCCGGATAAGGCCCTGTGTGCGAATGAATGGATCCACATCGTCCCCATGTATAAAAATCGAATAAATGGTGCCGTATTATCTCCATCCCTCCTCGAAAGATCAAATAGGGAAGAGTGGTGCGCTTGGACGACCGAAGCGATAAACTGACAATCGAATCCGAAATCACGGAATCGTCAGGAGCGCGAATGTCCGTCTACGTCATCGGCCACCGGAACCCGGACACCGATTCCATCTGCTCGGCCATCGGCTACGCCCACTTCCTCCGCCAGACCCACATCCCGGACGCGGTGGCCGCCTGCTGCGGCGAGGTCAACCCGCGCACCCAGTTCGTGCTCAACCGGGCGGGGCTTGAACTGCCGCGCCTGCTCCTGGATGTCCGGCCCACCCTGGGCAGCCTGTGCCGGCGGCAGGTGGACAGCGCCCGGGAGGACGAGGCCTTCTTCGAGGTCTACCGGCGCATGCAGGCGCACCGGGTGCACGCCCTGCCGGTGCTGGACCCCTCGGGCCGGATCCAGGGCATGCTGACCTTCTCCAGGCTGCTGGAGCTGCTGCTGCCCGACCGGAGCGGCAACGACAGCCCCAGGCTGGTGCAGACCACCCTGGACCAGGTCTGCCGGGCCCTGGACGGCCGCTTCCTGCACGCGCTGGACACGGGCCGGGCCGAGGGGCTCTACCTCAAGGTGGGCGCCATGAGTTCGGGCCAGTTCATCCCGCGGCTCCAGGACTTCCCCCCGGAGCAGTCCCTCATCGTCGTGGGCGACCGCCCCACCATCCACCGGCCGACCATCGCTTATGGCGCGCGCTGCATGGTCATCACCGGCGGCACCGGGCTGCCCCCGGACCTGCTGGAAGAGGCCCGCGCCAAGGGTGTGAGCGTGATCTCCAGCCCCTGGGACACCGCCACCACCACCCTGATGATCCGCGGCGCCAAGGGCATCGGCCCGGCCATCGACCGCACCTTCCTGAAATTCCGGGAGAACGTGCTGGCCCGGGCGGTGCGCAAGGAAGTGCACGCCTCAAGCCAGGAGCTTTTCCCGGTGGTGCTGGAGAACGGCAAGCTGCTGGGCGTGTTCTCCAAGGACGACCTGGCCAGCCCCGAGCAGGTGCGCCTGGTCCTGGTGGACCACAACGAGCTGGCCCAGGCGGTCTGCGGCGCGGACGAGGCCGAGATCCTGGAGGTGCTGGACCACCACCGGGTGGGCGGCGGCCTGATCTCCCGGGAGCCGATCCGGTTCCAGAACGACACCGTGGGCTCCACCTGCACCATGGTCACCCGCTGCTTCCGGCGCGAGGCCATGGTGCCGCCCCTGGGCATCGGCCAGGCCCTTGCCGCCGGCATCATCTCCGACACCCTGAACCTCAGCTCTCCCACCACCACCCCGGTGGACCGGGAGATGCTGGCGTGGCTGGGCGGCGCCTGCGGGTTCGACACCGCGGCCTTCGCCGAGGCCTTCTTCTCGGTGGGCTCGGTGCTGCAGCTCTGCACCCCCGCCGAGGCCCTGCGCATGGACTGCAAGGACTACGCCGAGGGTCCCTGGCGCATGGCCGTGGCCCAGATCGAGGAGATGGGCTTCCAGCGCTTCCACCAGCACCGGGAGGCCCTGGCCGCGGCCCTGGACGACCTGGTGCGGGAGCAGCGGCTGGATTTCGCCTGCCTGCTGGTCACCGACATCGCCCTGAACGACAGCCTGCTGCTCACCGCCGGCGACCCCCGGGTGATCGAGACCATCGAATACCCGCGCATGGAGACCAACCTGTTCCAGCTGGACGCCGTGGTCAGCCGCAAGAAGCAGCTGCTGCCCCACCTGGCCCGGCACCTGGCGCGGCTGGAGAAGGACTGACCCGGGGGGGCCCGGGCCGCTGAAAAGACCCCCCTCTGGTCTACAGCCTGAACCCCTCCACCACCTGGCGCAGGCCCTGCGCCACCCGGGCCAGATCCTGGGAGGTGCGGGTGATCTCCTGCACGGTCGCGGCCAGTTCCTGGGTGGCGGCGGCGTTCTGGGCCAGGCGGGAGGTGGTCTGCGCCATGCGCCGGTCCACATCCTGGCTGGTGTCGGCCTGGGCCTGGCTGAGCTGGCCGATCTCCCGCACGCTGGCGGCGATGCCGGCACTGCGGGCGCGGATGGTCTCCAGGCTGTCGAGGGTCAGGCTGACCCCGCGCACCCCGCCGGCCACCGCCTCCTGGGTCTTCAGGGTCAGCTGGTGGATGTCCTGGGCCGAGGCCCGGGAACGCTCCGCCAGCTTGCGCACCTCCTCGGCCACCACGGCGAAGCCCTTGCCGAGCTGCCCGGCCTTGGCAGCCTCGATGGCGGCGTTGAGCGAGAGCAGGTTGGTCTGCCGGGCGATGTCCTCGATCACCTGGATGGATTTGACGATCTGGGTGGTGGCCTCCCGGATCTCGGCCATCCCCCGTTCAGCCTCCCGCCCGGCCTCGGTGCCGTGAGCGCTGTCCTGGACCGCGTCCTCGCTCTGGGCTCCGGTCTGGCGGGTGCGCTCGGCCATGGTCCCCACGTTCTCGCCCAGCCTGCCCATGGCCGCCGACACCTGCTCGCCGGCCGACCTCAGCTCCTCGCTCACCCGGGAGATCTCCTCCACGGCCCGCGCCATTTCCACCGAGGAGTCCGCCAGATGGGTGCTGCCGGAGGCGACCCGGCCGGCGAAGCCGCTCACCTCGGTGATGGTGGCCCGCATGCCGTCGTTGTATGCGTTGAAGGCCTCGGCGGCCTCGGCGATCTCGTCCCGCGAAGACACCTGGACCCGGCGCGACAGGTCGCCGCGGCACAGCCCTTCGATCAGTTCCCGCACCGGGCGGACAATGCCCCTGGCCAGCCTGGAGGCGATGACCAGCACCAGGAACGCCGCCGCCAGGCTGGCCAGCAGCAGCCGGATGGACAGGGCCCGCACTTCCCGGTCCACATCGTCCACATAGACGCCCGCGCCCACGATCCAGCCCCAGGGCTCGAACCGCCGCACGTAGGTCACCTTGGGGAAGAGCCCGGGCGTGCCTTTGCGGGTGAACTTGTAGCCGAGGAACCCGCCCTCCGGTGCCTGGGCGGTGCGGTCCAGGTCCCGGAACAGCCTGGCCAGGCCGGGCTCCATGGAATCCGTGGCCTTGCCCACCAGGTCGGCCCGGGGGTGGACGATCACCGTGGGACCGGGCCCCTGGATGTAGACGTAGTTGTCCCCGCCGAAGGAGATGACGCTGACCAGTTCTTTGGCCCGCTGCTGCGCGGCCTCCCGGGTCTGCCGGCCGGCGAGCACTTCCTCCTCCTGGCCGCGGAGGATGCTGGTGGCCGCCTCGACCATGTTGCGGACCCCATCCTTCCGGGCTTCCAGGATGGACATATGCACCCGGGGGATGATGTAGCCGAAGCTCAGCAGCAGGAACAGCCCCACCGGAACCATGGCCGCCAGGACGATCTTGCCCGACAGCTGACGGAACCAGGTCCGAACTACAGATGGCCGCATGGCGCCCTCGCGTGGGAAGTTCGTCCGGGATTCTATAACATTTAAATATTAAAGGATTTACAAAATCTCGATCCGGACTTGACGGCCCGGACCGGCTCAGGAGCGGTTTCCGATCGGGGACAGGGCTGAGCTCCTGCCGGTCACCCGGTTGTCTGAGCTGGTTAATCTAAAATGAGCGTGAATAATATTAAATGCAAGATTGATTAGTCTAAATATTGCCTAATTAATCATATTTTGCTTTACGTGTTCAACCATCCGGGCGAAGATGAACCCCTCACCCGGTGTCCCATGACCTTCTACGAGATGCACGATGCCGTCGGCGCCACCCGCGACTGCTACGCGGAGGTGCAGCGCTGGATCGACGCCACCGGCATCCCGGGCCTGCAGCGGCGCATGGAGGAGGCCGAGGCCATCTTCCGGCGCATCGGCATCACCTTCGCCGTCTACGGCGAAGGCGGCGACCCGGAGCGGCTGATCCCGTTCGACCTGCTGCCGCGGGTGTTCAGCCGCCTGGAGTGGCAGCGGCTGGAGCAGGGCATCCGCCAGCGGGCCCAGGCCCTCAACGCCTTCCTCTACGATGTCTACCACCGCGGCGAGATCATGCGCGCCGGGCTCATCCCCCAGGAACTGGTCTACGGCAACGCCGCCTACCGCCCGGAGATGATCGGGTTCGACCCGCCGGGGCGGGTCTACAGCCACATCGTCGGCATCGACATTGTCCGCACCGCCCCGGAGACGTTCGAGGTGCTGGAGGACAACTGCCGGACCCCGTCGGGGGTCTCCTACATGCTCGAGAACCGGGAGATCATGACCCGCATGTTCCCGGAACTGTTCCAGCGCGGCCTGGTGACGCCGGTGGACAACTACCCCGCGCTGCTTCTGCAGACCCTCAAGGAAGTGGCGCCGCCGGCCTGCAAGGGCGACCCGGTGGTGGTGCTGCTGACCCCCGGCTCGCTCAATTCGGCCTACTACGAGCACAGCTTCCTGGCCGATCTCATGGGCATCGAGCTGGTGGAGCCGGTGGACCTGTTCGTGGACGCGGGCCGGGTCTGGATGAAGACCACCGCGGGGCCCACCGCGGTGGACGTGATCTACCGCAGGATCGACGATGACTACCTGGACCCGCTGGTGTTCCGCCCGGACAGCACCCTGGGGGTGCCCGGCCTGTTCCACGCCTACCGGTCAGGCGGGGTGACCCTCTGCTCCGCGCCGGGCTCCGGCATCGCCGACGACAAGGCCATCTACGTCTACGTCCCGGAGATGATCCGGTTCTACCTGGGCGAGGAGCCGGTGCTGGCCAACATCCCCACCTGGCAGTGCGGCAAGGCGGATGACCTGGCCTACGTGCTGGAGCACCTGGGCGAGCTGGTGGCCAAGGAGGTGCACGGCTCGGGCGGCTACGGCATGCTGGTGGGGCCGCACGCGACCCCGCAGGCGGTCGACGCCTTCGCCGCCCGGATCCGCGCCAACCCGGGCGGCTACATCGCCCAGCCGACCCTGGACCTGTCCACCGTGCCGACCCTGGGGCCCGCCGAGGTGGTGCGGCGCCATGCGGATTTCCGGCCCTACTGCCTGGTCGGTCGACGCATGCGCCTGGTCCCCGGCGGCCTCACCCGGGTCGCCCTGACCGAGGGCTCGCTGGTGGTCAACTCCAGCCAGGGCGGCGGGGTCAAGGACACCTGGGTGCTGAGGACATGAGATGCTGAGCCGCACCGCCGAGAACCTCTTCTGGATGGCCCGCTACATCGAGCGGGCCGAAAGCACCGCGCGCCTGATCACCATGGGCCAGCGCATGGCCGTGCTGCCCGCGTCGGGCTACCGGGACGAGTGGCGCTCGGTGCTGCGGGTGACCGACAGCGAGTCCCGGGTGGGCCCGGGGCCCATCACCGAGGAGGACATCGCCCGGGTCCTGCTGCTGGACCCGGACAATCCGGCATCGATCCAGACCTGCCTGGTGCGGGCCCGCGGCAACGGCAAGTCGGTGCGGACCAAGCTCACCCAGGAGATGTGGGAGGCGCTCAACCTGAGCTGGCGCAGGTTCGAGGGGCTCCGGCCGGCCGAGGCCCGCAACGACCTGCCCGCCCACATCGACTGGGTGAAGACCCGGGCCTCGGTGTTCCGGGGCGCGGCGGAGACCGGCATGCTGCGCCATGCCGGCCACGACTTCATGCGCATCGGCGGGGCCATCGAGCGGGCCCAGATGACCCTGCGCCTGCTGGAGGTCAAGTACTACGTCCTGCTGCCGGAGACCGACGTGGTGGGCGGCGGCCGGGACCACTACCAGTGGACCTCGGTGCTGCACGCCCTGTCCGGCTCCCGCGCCTACCACCATGTCTACGGCGGGGTCTACACCCCGGCCCGGATCGCGGACTTCCTCATGGTCAACCGGACCTTCCCCCGCTCCGTGGCCTACTGCGTGGACCAGGCGCGCACCCACCTGGCCCACCTGGCCAGGGCCCACGGCGGCCCCACCCGCTGCCACCGCACCGCGTTCGAGATCTACCGGCTGCTCAAGGAGGGCGGGGACGGCGCCCTGTTCGACAGGGGACTGCACGAGACGGTCCAGCAGTGCATCAGCCTCATCAACCGCCTGGCCAGCGAGCTGGCGGAAGCCTACCATTTCTAGGATCTGCCATGGAACTCGTGGTGCGCCACCAGACAACCTACCTGTACGCGACCCCGGCCAGCCAGGTGGCGCTGCTGATGCGGCTGCGCCCGGCCGCGCTGGACGGCCAGAACCCGGTCCAGTGGGCGGTGACCGTGAACGGGGCGCCGGTGGAGCCCTTCACCGCCAACGCCTTCGGCGACTGGGAGGGGTTCTTCCAGCTGCGCTCGGTGGACGAAGTGGTGATCGTGGCCGCCGGCCGGGTGGAGACCCAGGACCGCCACGGCGTGGTCTCCGGGTTCCGCCAGGAGCCGCCGCACGGGGTGTTCCTGCGCCAGACCCCGCTCACCCGCCCCGCGGCGGCCGTCGCCGCCCTGGCCGCCCGGGCCCGGGGCGCCAACGACCTGGCCACCCTGCATGCCCTCTCGAACCTGGTGCGCGAGCAGGTGGCCTACAGCCCCGGCGCCACCTCCATGGCCTCCACCGCCGAGGAGGCCCTGGCCCAGGGCCGGGGCGTCTGCCAGGACCACGCCCACCTGTTCGTGAGCGCCGCCCGGGTCCTGGGCATCCCGGCCCGCTATGTGGTGGGCTACCTGCTGTCCGACGAGTCCGCCGAAGCCCTGCGCGAGACCCACGCCTGGGCCGAGGCCTGGGTCCAGGACCTGGGCTGGGTCGGCTTCGACGCCACCAATGGGGTCTGCGTCACCGGCCACTACGTGCGCCTGTGCTGCGGCCTGGACGCCAGCGACGCCGCGCCGGTGCGCGGCTCGGTCCTGGGCGGAACCGGCATCACCATATATGCTGATGTCAGGATCGCCGAGGGAGGAGCCGATGTGCCCCAGCAGATGCAGCAGCAGCAGTGAAGCACGGGAGCCTTGAACGATGACCTACTGCGTGGGGCTGTGCCTGTCCGGGGGACTGGTGCTGCTGTCCGACACCATGACCAACGCGGGCCTGGACAACATCTCCCGGTTCACCAAGATGTTCACCTTCGAGAAGCCCGGGGAGCGGGTCATGGCCCTGATGACCTCGGGCAACCTGTCCATCACCCAGGGCGTCATCGCCCGGCTGCGCTACGGCATCCGCTGCGGCGAGAAGGACAGCGGGCTGGAGACCATCATGAACGCCGAGAGCATGTTCCAGGTCGCCCAGAAGGTCGGGGCGGAGATGGTGCGCATGCAGGCCGAGAACCGGGAGGCCATGCTCCGCCACGGCGCCTCGCCCGACGCCTGCATCCTGCTGGCCGGCCAGCGCCGGGGCGGCAAGCACCGGCTGTTCCTGATCTACTCCGCGGGCAACTTCATCAAGGCCACCCCGGACACGCCGTTCTTCCAGCTGGGCGAGAACAAGTACGGCAAGCCCATCCTGGACCGGATCATCACCCCGGCCAGTTCCCTGGAAGAGGGGATCAAGACGGCCCTGGTGTCCATGGACTCCACCCAGAAGTCCAACCTCTCGGTGGGCATGCCGCTGGACCTGGCCGTCATCGAGAAGGACGCCCTGGCCTTCCGCACCCGCCGGCGCATCGAGCGGGACGACCCCGGCTACACCGCCCTCTCCCAGGCCTGGGCCAAGGCCATCCGCAAGGGGTTCGAGGAACTGCCGGCCTTCCCGGAATGAGGGGGGCCCTGCGCACCCTGATCTTCCTGAGCACCGTCCTGCTGGTGCTTTCCGGCGTCTGCGCGTACATCGCGGAGCGGTCCATGGCGCTGTGCCCGGCCCTGGCCGCCCATGGCGCCCTGGTCTGGAGCCTGGTCGGCGGGCTGACGGCCCTGCTGTTCCTGGTCCCGCTCCTGCGCCGGGTCCCGGGCCTCGGCTGGGTCCAGTCCCTCTACTGGCTCAGCTACGGCTGGTTCGGCTTCATGTCCATCTACGTGGTCTACCTGGCCGCGGCGGACCTGGCCCAGGCCCTGCTCCGCCTGGCCGGGTTCCGGGCCGGCCCCTGGGCCTTCGCCCTGGCGGCGGGCGGGGCCCTGGCGTCGGTGCTGCTGGGCCTGGTCTCGGCCCTGCGCCCGGTGGCCACCCGGCGGGTGACGGTGCCCGTGGAAGGCCTGCCGGAGGGGCTGGAGGGCCTGCGCATCCTGCAGATCTCCGACCTGCACCTGGGGCCGCTGGTGCGCCGCTCCCAGGTGGACCACATCGTCTCCGCCGGCAACGCCCTCAAGCCCGACCTCATCGCCATCACCGGCGACCTGGTGGACGGCGGCGCCGATGGCACCCGCGCCAAGGCCGGGCGCATGGCCGCCCTCCAGGCCACCCACGGAGTCTTTTTCATCACCGGCAACCACGAATACTATTCGGGGGTGGACCGCTGGCTGGAACTGTTCCGGACCTTCGGCTGGCGGGTGCTGGACAACGAGCACATGCTGCTGGAGCACCGGGGCGCGCGCCTGGCGGTGGCCGGCATGCCCGATCCCACTGCCCATTCCGGCCCCGACCTGGCCCGCGCCCTGGCCGGCATCCCCGCCGGGGCCACGACCATCCTGCTGTTCCATCGCCCCACCGGGTTCGAGGCCGCCGAACGGGCCGGGGTGGCCCTGCAGCTGTCGGGGCACACCCACGCCGGCCAGTACTTCCCCTGGAGCCTGGTGGTCCAGGCCCTCTACGCGCATCCCCGGGGCCTGGGCCGGCACGGCCGCATGTGGATCCACACCAGCGTCGGCACCGGCTTCTGGGGCCCGCCCAACCGCTTCCTGGTGCCGCCGGAACTCACCCTGCTGGAACTCACCCGCCGCTAGATTCGCAGGGCACCCCGGTCTGGCACTTGCCGCAGCCATAGCGGGGCGCGTACAGGACCTTGGTGGTCGCCACGTAGGCGCTGCACACCTGGTTGTCCTTGCCCGACGCGTCGATGGCCTGGCACGGGCAGCGGTCCACGCAGAGCCCGCAGTCGCCGCAGTACTCGGTCACCCCCGCATAGGGGCGGCGCGTGGGCTCCAGCTCGGCGTCGGTGATCACGCTGCCGAACCGCCCGGCCGCCCCCAGGCGGGTGATCAGCGACCGGGTCCGGCTGAAGGTGCCCAGGCCGGCCGTGAACGCCGCGTGCCGCTCCGACCAGTTGCTCCTCAGCTCGGCCACCTTGAAGTCCGGGTCGACCATGGGCGCCAGGGCCCGGGCCCCCGCGGCCTGGATCGCCGCGGTCAGGGTCCTGACCAGGGCGACGTTGCACTTCTCGCCCTCCCACCGCCCGTAGATCCATTCGGTGGCCGTGACCCCGTCGTTGCGGTTGGCCTGGCGCACCCGCCGGCTGAAGGGCAGGAAGTAGGAGATCACCGACCGGGCCCCGGGCAGCCATTCCTCCGGGGAGCGGTGCCGCGGCCCGACCACCTGCGGCTGCTTGAATTCGGACCACAGCGGGTCCTGGGCGGAAGCCACCGCGAAGATCGGCGGGTCGTAGATGCGCAGCGGGCCTTCGGCGATGGGGGCCGTGGAAAGGGTGTCCGGGCGCTCGACGATGTTCCTTCCGCTGGCCTCGAGAAAGGCTTCGGCTTCGGCTTGCAGGTCCAGCAGCAGCATGTCGGCCCCCTTCTCCATGCTACTTCAGAATCCGGACCCGCTCGGCCTTGCCGAATTTGCGGTCGAAGGTGATGACCTCTTTCGCCCCGTTGGCGAAACCCACCTGTGCGATCAGGTGGTCGGAAAAGCCTCCGCTCCCCCCCGCCCGTGCGGCCTCGATGGACTCCTGGACCAGGAAGGGCGATTCCACGACCACCCCGCGGGTCTGGAGCAGGCTCTGCATGGCCCCCAGGACCCGCTCTCTGTCCCAGGTCGCCCGAAGGACCCAGGCAAGCTCCGCCATGACGATCAGGGGGACGAACACGGCGCCTTCGGCCTGCGCATCCATCAGGGTCCTGCGGGCCTTCTTCGCCTGGGCCGCGTCGTCGTTCAAGTGGGCCCGCGCCCAGACATTGGTGTCAGCCACCACCATCACCAGACCCTCCGGGCCTTGGCCGCGTCCATCTCCTCGAAGGTCATGACTCCGGCAGCCTTGGGTCCCTGGTCGGCCATCTTCCAGAGGTCACCCAGGTCGTAGCGGACGGGCTCCCCCTGGAATCCGCCATGGGGGGTCAGGCTGAACCGGATCCGACTGCCCGTATGGATGCCCAGATTGTCCCGGAGGGCTTTGGGCAGGGTCACCTGACCTTTGGAACTGACTGTCGCTTCCACTTCGGGCATCAGGATGTAAGGCATACTGACTCTCATAGCTTTACCTCTGCCTTACATTCTAGTCAAAATATGCTTACCCGCAAGCCGGCTTCGCCTTCAGCACCGCCATGGTCAGCCGGGACAGGCAGGTCAGCTGCCCCGCATCGTTCCTCAGCTCGATCTGCCAGATCTGGGTCGAGCGGCCCAGGTGCGCCGGGCGGGCCACGCCGGTCACCCAGCCGCTGACGGCGCCCCGGATGTGGTTGGCGTTCACCTCCAGGCCCACGCAGCGGTAGCCCTCGGACAGGCAGTGGTAGGCGCCGCAGGAGCCCAGGGTCTCGGCCAGCACCACGGACACGCCGCCGTGCATGAGCCCGTCGGGCTGGAAGGTGCGCTCGTCCACCGGCACCCGGCCCTTGATGAAGTCGTCCCCCACTTCCAGGAACTCGATGCCGAGCCGCTCCACCGCGGTGCGGCGGCTGACTTCGGTGAGGGCGGCGACGGAGATGGGTCGTTTCCAGATTGTCATAAGTTGTCCCAGGTCCGGAGCCGGCCCTTGGCTCCAGGTTACCACTTGCGCCGGCCCTGCGGACGGGCGCAGGATACGGTCATAACCCCTTATCGGGAGCCCCCCATGAGCGAAACCCCCGCCGCCCTCGCCGGCCTGCGCGTGATCGAACTTGGCCAGCTCATCGCCGGCCCTTTCGCCGCCAAGATGCTGGCCGAGTTCGGCGCCGACGTCATCAAGGTGGAGGCCCCGGAGGGGGGGGACCCCCTGCGCAGCTGGCGCATGATCAAGGACGGCACCTCCCTCTGGTGGCAGGTGCAGTCCCGCAACAAGCGTTCGGTGGCCCTGGACCTGAAGCGGGCTGAAGCCCAGGAGATCGTCCGCGGCCTGGTCCGGGAGGCCGATGTGCTGATCGAGAACTTCCGGCCGGGCACCCTGGAGGGCTGGGGCCTGGGCTGGGAGGAACTGCACGCGCTCAATCCCCGGCTGGTCATGCTGCGCCTGTCGGGCTACGGCCAGACCGGCCCGTACCGGGACCGGCCGGGCTTCGGCGTGATCGGCGAGGCCATGGGCGGCCTGCGCCACCTCACCGGCGAACCTGGCCGCGTGCCGGTGCGCTGCGGCGTCTCCATCGGCGACACCCTGGCGGCCCTGCACGGGGTCATCGGCGTGCTCCTGGCGCTGCGCCACCGGGATGCCGCCGGCCAGGGCCAGGTGGTGGACGTGGCCCTGTACGAGGCCGTATTCAACGTCATGGAAAGCCTGGTGCCCGAGTACAGCGCCTTCGGCGCGGTGCGCGAGGCCACCGGCAGCGCCCTGCCGGGCATCGCCCCCACCAACGCCTACCGCTGCGCCGACGGCGGCTACGCCCTCATCGCCGGCAACGGCGACGGCATCTTCCGCCGCCTCATGGAAAAGATCGGCCGCCCGGACCTGGGGGAGGACCCGGGCCTGGCCGGCAACGCCGGCCGCGCCGCCCGGGCCGGGGAGCTGGACGAGGCCATCGGCGCCTGGAGCGTCGAACATACGCTGGACGAGGTGCTGGAGGCCCTGGACCAGGCCAAGGTGCCCTCCGGGCGCATCTACACGGCCAAGGACATCGTGGCCGACCCGCACTACCGAAGCCGGGACATGATCCTCACCACCACCCTGCCCGACGGCACCCCGCTGGAGGTGCCCGGCGTGGTGCCCAAGCTGTCCCTGACCCCGGGGACCCTGCGCACCCCGGCGCCGGCCCTGGGCCAGCACACCGAGGCCGTACTCCGCAGTGCCGGCATCTCCGCAGCGGCCCTGGCCGAACTGCGCGCCAAGGGCGTCATCTCATAGGGAGCGATCCGATGAACATCTGGGAAGGCGCCGGACGGCGCATCCGCCTGCAGGAAGTGGGCACCCGCGACGGCCTCCAGGCCGAGACGGTGTTCGTGCCCACCGAAGCCAAGATCGCCCTCATCGACGAGCTGTCCCTCACCGGCCTCTGCAAGATCGAAGTCACCTCCTTCACCTCGCCCAAGGCCATCCCGGCCCTGCGCGACGCCGACGAGGTGATGCGCGGCATCCGGCGCCATCCGGGGGTGGTCTACAGCGCGCTGGTGCCCAATGTGCGGGGCGCCGAACGCGCCATCCAGGCCAGCACCGACGAGCTGAACCTGGTCATGTCCGTCAGCGAAAGCCATAACCTCACCAACCTGCGCATGACCCCGGCCCAGTCCTTCGCCGCCCTGGGCGAGGTGGCGGCCATGGCCCGGAGCGCCGGGACCGCGGTGAACATCTCGCTTTCGTGCGCCTTCGGCTGCCCCATGGAGGGGGACGTGCCCGCGGACGGGGTGCTGGCCTGGTGCGCCCGCTTCATCGGGGAGCTGGGCGTGGACCACGTCACCCTGTGCGACACCACCGGCATGGCCTATCCCGGCCAGGTGGCCGCCCTGTCCCGGGCCTTCCGCCAGCGCTGGCCCGCGGCCGAGCTGACCCTGCACCTGCACAACACCCGCGGCCTGGGCCTGGCCAACGCCCTGGCCGGGATCGACGCCGGGGCCGACCGGCTGGACGCCTCCCTGGGCGGCATCGGCGGCTGCCCCTACGCCCCCGGCGCCACCGGCAACGTCTGCACCGAGGAGGTGGCCCACGCCCTGGAGCTCATGGGATTCCAGACCGGCATCGACCTGCCCCGGCTGATCGCCGCCGCCCGGCGGCTGCCGGGCCTGCTGGGCCACGAGGTGCCCAGCCAGATTGTCAAGGCGGGCCGCCGGCTCGACCTGCATCCGGTGCCCGCCGACTTCGAGGCGATCCGCCAGAGGGCGCTGGCCAAGGCCTGATCCAGCGAGCCCAGGTTATGCTATTGTCATGGCATCCAAGCGCAGCTTCCGCACCACGGCCCTGATCATCGCGGCCGCCCTCTTCATGGAGCAGCTGGATTCCACGGTGCTCGCCACCGCCCTGCCCACCATGGCCCGCAGCTTCCAGGTCTCGCCGCTGCACATGAGCGCGGCCCTGACCTCGTACATGCTGGGGCTGGCCATCTTCATCCCGGCCAGCGGCTATTTCGCCGACCGCTACGGCGCGCGGCTGGTCTTCCGGCTGGCCATCGTGGTGTTCACCGTGGGTTCCATGCTCTGCGGCCAGTCCGGCAGCCTGCCCTTCCTGGTGGCGGCCCGGCTGCTCCAGGGCATGGGCGGCGCCATGATGGTGCCGGTGGGCCGGCTGGTGCTGCTGCGCACGGTCGCCACCGAGGACCTGGTCTCGGCCATGTCCTGGCTGATGGTCCCGGCCCTGCTGGGCCCGGTGGTGGGGCCGCCGCTGGGGGGCTTCCTCGTCACCTACCTGTCCTGGCGCTGGATCTTCTACATCAACGTGCCCATCGGGATCCTTGGCCTGTACCTGGCCACGGTGTTCATCGACGATGTGCGCGAACCGAACCCCGGGCGGTTCGATCTGCGCGGCTTCTTCCTCTCCTCCATCTCCCTGTCCTGCCTGATGTACGGCTTCGAGATGGTGAGCCGCGGGGTCGGCCAGTCGGCCATGGTCACCGGGGGCGTCCTGGGGGTCGGGGTGGCGGCCGGGCTGGCCTATGCCCGCCATGCCCGCTGGGCGCTCAACCCGATCATCGACTTCCGGCTGATGAAGATCCCCACCTTCGGCATCTCGGTGATCGGCGGCTCCCTCACCCGCATCACCACCGGCGCCCTGCCCTTCCTGATGCCGATGATGCTGCAGCTGGGCTTCGGCTTTTCCGCCGCCCGCAGCGGCATGGTGACCTTCAGCACCGCCGCCGGGGCGGTGCTCATGAAGCTGGTGGCCGCCCCCATCCTGCGCCGGTTCGGCTTCCGCGCCACCCTGGTCTGGAACGGGGTGATCGCCACCGCCTTCCTGGCCGTCTGCGCCCTGTTCCGGCCCAGCTGGCCCCTGCTGGCCATCAACGTGGTGCTGCTGGCGGGCGGGTTCTTCCAGTCGCTCCAGTTCACCGCCTACAACACCGTCGCCTACGCCGAGATCCCCCCGGCGCGCATGAGCTCCGCCACCAGCTACTACGCCACCTTCCAGCAGCTGATGCTGTCCATGGGCATCTGCGTGTCCTCGGCGCTGCTGGCCCTCTCCATGGCTCTGGCCGGGCATTCGTCGCCCCGGCTGTCCGACTTCTCCGTGGCGTTCCTGGGGGTGACCCTCCTTTCCCTCATGGCCTCGCCGGTCTGCGCCCGGCTGCCCAGGAGCGCGGGGTCGGCCATGAGCGGCCATGTGTGGGCAACGGACAGGATTCGCGATGAGGGTGCATGACGGGCCGCCGGGCCGCGGCAGGCCGAGAGGCGCCGTCCGGCCGGGCGGCGAGGCCTTCGGTTATGAAATCACCATTGGAGCCTGGTCCCTGTTCCCCCTCGAACCTCTTGGGGCCCATTGCCATGAATGATAAAAATAAATCATCAGGTGCCCATGGCTATTTGCGGAGCGGGCATTAGATATGTAGATTTTCAATGGTCCATGATTCAATGGATGAATCTTGAAACGGCGCGCCCACCGCGGCCGTTCCCCGGGAGCCCTTGATGGTTGTTTCAACCCTGTCCGCGCTGCTCCTGGCCATGGCCATGACCCCTTCGCCCCGGCCCGCCGCTCGGGTGGTGGGGAATGTCATGATCCCCGGCACCAGCATCGAGCTGCCCGAGGACATCGGCGTGCGCATGCACACCAACCACCGGATCCTGCTGGGCCCGGCCATGGGGCTCGGCCCCAACGGAGGGATGACGCCCGGCCAGGTCCGATCCTTCTACGGGGTTCCCGCCAACCAGGGGCACGATGTGATCGTGATCGTGGACGCCTGGGACTACCCCACGGCCCTTGTCGACTTCAATGTTGAACGAAGCTGCGTTCCGCAGCGGTGGAGGAGCGTGTCGGCAGTTGAGGCAGCTCGGTATTGACTAGCGGAAGTATCTAAAAGTAGG